>VFSW01002496.1_pt1 | contig 27813 bp, 24 predicted proteins | sample 5358111 | NCBI WGS metagenome assembly VFSW01 (sample SAMN11554181, study PRJNA540505) | mine drainage metagenome | isolation source: sediment from site ElyBrook_90M | place: USA: Ely Copper Mine, Vershire, VT | collected 2017 | reverse complement strand
GAACTTAACAGGACAGCCTACCCGGCGTCACGCACGCTTCCCGAAACCTCACGATGCTCTTTCTCCAACTGCTCAATCCGTCGCCTGACACGTTCGCCTTCTTCCCGTACACGGCGCAACTCCTGCACCAACTCTCCGATGCGGCGCACCGGGTTGAGCGACTTGAGAGACAAATCATAATCTCAACGAATCCCGGACTTTTGTCCAGCCCCTCGTTGGAAGGCCCGATTTTATTGGGGTTCACCCCAGTAAACAAATACGTTCTGGGAATCTCGTATTGACGATCGATTCGGTCACGCCGAATCGTGAGTAGATTGACTTGAGAGAAGGCGGCGAGTTCTCTTCCAACACCGCCACCAACTTGGTCTGCTCGTGCATTCTTGCCATCCAGCCGAGTCCCTGTGAATGACGAAGTAGTCCGGCGTATGCATGCCCGCCAGGCGTCTCTCGTTGGCCGACTCGTAATCGAGCAGGATCGACGGCGCCTGATCGTAGTATTCCAGCACGTCAGGGTCGTGCTCCATCTCATAGACGAAGGCGAGTTCCACCCGATGGCTCTCAAACTGGATGGCCACACCCATTTTCCGGCTGGGATAGCGGCCGCTCACGTTCTCGCGCCCGCCGCCCACGCGCCGGGTAGGGCCGGCAGACCGAACTCGTTCAACGGCCTGTCGCGCTTCTTGGGATAAGCTCAGTCGGCCGCACCATTGGAGGAACTCTTCGCTGCTCAGCATCTCGAACCTCCCGGGGAAGCGGACACCGCGCCCCGATTTAGTCTCCGCGCCGGGACCGACGCTCGTTCTTCAGCGCCAGCACATACCTCCGACCGGCTTCCATCATCTCTTCCTGAAGATGCCGGCCATTCCGGATGGCGCGCTCCAGATCGGGAGCGAGTCCATCCGGCACGTAGTTAGAAACCCGACGCTTTCCCTTGTGGAGAGGCCTTCTGCTCGATCACATAGCCGATCGCGGCGTAGCCCTTCTGCCTGCGCTCGTACATCCTGGCCAGCATCAGAACGTAGTTGTCCACACAATCGTAGACCTGCACGAATCGCTTGTTGTCGTGGAGACGATGCAACCGGCCCACATACTGTTGCAGCGTGCCCTTCCAGGAAATCGGCATCGCCAGGAATAGCGTGTCCAAGCGCGCGTCGTCAAACCCTTCTCCGATGTAGCTTCCTGTCGCCAAAATCACCCGCGATTCGTTCTCGGGCACTGCCGCCAAGGCTGCCGCTATTTCCCGACGCTGCTTTTTTCCCATGCCGCCCTTCAAGACGAAGACGTGCTTGGCGACACCTGCAAGCTTGGCTGCGAAATACTGGAGATGCTCTGTCCGTCCGGTCAGAAGCAGTGGGCATCGCCCGGATTCTATGGCGCGCACGATGTCATTGGCGATCATCTCGTTACGCGGGACATCATTCACGAGCGCGGCGTAGATGTCCTGAATCGTGACCTCGGTGAGTTCCGGCGCCATCCGGAACTCCGTGTCGCGGGGAGTCACCTTGTGCTCGAAGGGAGTCGTTTCGGTCATCGTCTTGGCGCTCATGCTGAACCGCACGGGGCCACACTGCATGTAAATAATCGGATGGTGGCCGTCCTTCCGCGTCGGCGTGGCGGTCAAACCGACAACATACTTGGCCTTCACGTGCTTCATCACCTGTTCGAAAGTGAAAGCGGATATGTGGTGGCATTCGTCGACGATCACCTGGCCGTACTCAGCCACGAAGTCCTTCACTTCGCCTTTTCGGTACAGACTTTGGATGACGGCGACATCTACGCAACCGGTCCGGTCCGTTTTCCCACCGCCGATATGCCCGATCGATTTGGCCGGCAGATCCAAAAACATCCCAAGCCGCTCCTGCCACTGGTCGAGCAACTGCTGACGGTGAACCACGACCAGAGTGTTGACCTTGCGTTTGGCGATCAGCCATGCCGCAACGGCGGTCTTCCCGAACGCCGTCGGAGCACAGAGGATGCCTTCGTCGTGGAGGGTCATCTTGGCGACGGCTTCCTCCTGGAACGGGCGAAGCTGCCCCTGGAACTCTGCTTCAATCGCCGTGCCCGCGTACCGTTCGTCCCGAACTTCGGGCCGGATCTTGTGTGCTTCGAGAAGAGCCAGGGTCTCCTTCAGACACCCACGAGGCGCGGCGACATGCTGGACAAATTCCTGGCCGCATGCAATCACACGCGGCTTGTCGAACGTCGAGAGCCGCATCGCCTGGGCCTTGTAGAACTCCGGGTTCTGAAAGGCTGCCAGCCGGAGAAGCCGATTGAGCATAACTGGCGGCAGATCCTTACTTTCCACGTAAACGAGATTCGCGCGAACGATCTGAACAGTCTTTGGCAGCGGCCCTTCGATCGGCCTCTCCCGCCGTTTGCGCGAAGGCGGCAAGGTCCACGGGTCTTGTGCATCTTCAACATCGGCGATGCTCATCCGGACTCCGATCAGGTCGCCTTTGCGCTGAGCTTCCGCGACGATCTCCTCCGCGGCGTCGACCGGCATTCGTCGAATAGTCGATATGAATTGCCACTGGTCGGGGTACGGATGGAAGTCGGGGTCAATGAATACGCTGTTGCCCGCCTTGCGCGGCGCAAACTGCAGTGGGAGTGCGATCAGGTTTCCCAACCCACCCTTGGGCATCGTGTCCTGGTTGGGGAAAAAGCGATCGTAGGAATCAAGGCCGACCTGATGCCTACGCTCCATGGTCCGCGTGAGCAGCACGCATCCGAGTTTGCGCGCGGTGATCGCCGGCAACGCACGCTCAAAGAAGATCCAAATGTGGCCGCCTTTCCCGGAACGAGAGCGTTCCAAGGCAGCGGGCGCCTTCAACTCCTGGCAAGTCTGCAGGAATGCCAAGGAGTCGTACTCCCAAGTGGCCGTGTCGAAATCGGCCGCGAGAAACCAGCATGTTTCGTCGGGCAGGAGTGGGTAAACGCCGACAGTCTCCTTGCCCAGGAGGTGCTTCTCGATGACGGCGTCGGTCAGCGGGAGGAACTTCCGAGTCTTCTGGTCGACCTTCTTCCGATCCTCCGGACTGCTTTTGTGGATCGCCTTCCAGTCCTTTACATCCGCCGGCACATATCCGTGCTGGCCATCGGTATTCTCCCATCGCCGTGCGTAGACATCTTCTCTCCCGCGGAACAGGCTTCGAAACAGTGCGATTCTCTGTCTGGCCCGCTCCTCCTTATCCACCGGTGGCGCAGGTTCGACGGTTTTGGTTGGAAGTGGATTCTCCGCCGGAAGTTGCGGAATCGGGATGCTGTGAACCGCCAGAAGCCGCCGCAGGCGGCCATTCTCCTCGCGGAGACGAACATTTTCCTGCTCTGGAGGCTCGAATGGAAGAGAGTCTGAACCGTTCTCAGTCATACCGCGTTCACCGCCCTGTGCGTTGTGCCAGCACTTCTTCAACGAACTCCTGAACACCCGCAAACACCGTGGCGACATCTGTCGGGAGCCCGCATTCCTCCGCCAAGGCGTGAAACGGGACCTGCCAATCTGCTGGCGGTGGAACCAAGCTCACCGGCAAATCGTGCGTTCCTCGTCTCTCGAACGTCAGCCGCAACGCGTCGAGTATCCTCCGCTTTTCCAGTCCGCCCGCCCCGATGGGGAGAGCCATGTCCACCAAGTCCTTCACACTGCTGTTCGCGGCGTTCCGCGGGAGTGTGTAGGCGTGAATCTTCTCGGCGAACTGCTGCTCGCGAGCGATCATCCGGACCCGCAACGATTCGATGCCAGCGAACCCCCAACCAGTCCCGGCAGACGATGGTTTCCAGCGGCTGCATTACCGCGTCACCTATGCCGGTGTCCAGATGGAATCGGCCAAAGATCCGTTCGTTCACTCGAGCTTCGACAGGGTATCGCGCACCGCCATACGGTGCGGCGGTCAAATCCATGACAGGCGGTCCGATCGTGAACTCGAACCAGTCGCCGAGAGGCGCGACGGCCGCGTTCTGCAGCATCTCTCGGACAACGTGGTTCTCGTCGCCGCCCGCCGATGCCGCGACCCGCTGCACCGTGCGGTCGATGTCTACCGTTGATCGAGCCGCCTTGAAGCATAGCTCCAGCGCATAACCACCCTTCAGAGCCCAGGGCCCTGCATCTTCCCGGAACAGCCTTGCAAGCAGACGGTCGAATGACACCTGTCGCCGGAGGCGGTTGGGGTCGATCTGCTCGGTCACAGATGCCCTCTTCATGCGTTCTTCCAGTGCCCTTCGGAACGCTCCCGCCGTCGTATATGTTCTGGGTGACGGCAATATGCAGCTCGCCGCAGGACTTCCTCAACGAGCTTGCGCGCCGGTCCGCTCATTTGCGCACTCCGAACCTGTTGGCGGGCCACTAGGCCACGATCGACGGCCTGCCTGAGCGCCTGGCGGATGAAGGTCCGTTCGACCGTACCCGCTTCGATCAGATCAAGAATCGCTCGCAGCGGGCGAGTGAACTTGAAGCCCTGAGCGGTTTGTACATCACTCTCGGGTAGATCGGCGTAGTGTAGTACGAGGATGCCGGGGATCTCGCTGCTGCGGCGGAAATCCATCGGCACTGTCATGTGGAGCTTCGACGGATTCAGATCCGGCAGATCGTAGAGGCTGAGCGCCGTATGGTGGCTGTATACGCCCTCGACTTCCTCATTGCGGTTCCGGGACCATAGCGCCCAAAAGACAAGTTCGGGCCGGTCGGTCGTTGGAAACAGAGTGAGCCGATAGATGCCGCGGTGCTCGCGGACCCGGTTCCCGACCTGCACATGGTAAGGATGAGTGTTCTCGGCGAACCCGGCAGCCTTGGCCTGCTTCGTGGTGAAGAAGCCCTGCTGCTGCTCGGCAACGTCGAAAAGCCGTCGCGACGCTTCGCGGTGAGATTGCGCCATAACACAATACTGCAACTTTCTTGACACTCACCCAACAAAGGCAGCTTTCTTCGGTCATCCGTGGCAACTCCATGCGGCAGACTCGCCGGAGTCCGGTGCAACCGGCGCAGCCTTCACGGCCCATTGCCGCGCGGACCAACGGCAACTTTCGCTTAAAACTGCACTTCCGGCAAAGTTATGCCTTCAGCAACGTCCACGATGCGGCTAGCCGCGGGGCGTCCACAAGGATTTCCGCAGCGCAGACCGGCAAGTTTATGCTTTAGAGGCGGCAAGATTATCGTTTATGGCACACTCGGCTCGCGCTCCCTCCGTCGATGCCGCCGCGATAGGGCGGCTGATCGCGCACCATGGTCGGTTTCAGGGCCGGTGGGCCAAACAAAGCCTCCCGCGCGACGTTCTCCGCCGCCGAAAGATACTTTTCCATCAGCACCGGCGAAAGCGACAACGCATCGCCGATATCGTCGAAGCCGTATCCGGAATCGTCTTGGGGAAAATCGTCCGCCGGATCGATATCCACGCCGAGCAGATCGCGCACCGTGTGGTTGTATTCGGCGCGATTGAGCCTTCGCGCGGTGACGCGGCCGGGATCCGGGGGCGTCAAGCATAGCCGATGGACGCATGAAAAGGACCACCCAAAAGTACGGTTACCGCATTCAAACGACAGTGGCGCGGCGTCTTTCACCGGTTTGGCTTGCCGGTTCCCGGCGGGCAAGGACGCAACAGCCCGAGCCATTTGGGGGGCCTCCCGCCCCAAAACAGAACAGCATACAAATGTCGTTAAGTGAGCCGTATTGGGGTGAACCCGGTTCCACAACCTTGCTGGCGCGCACCAAGCGGCGGGCGTGTTCGTCCCGATGCGCCAAGGCCCGTTTACTGGGCCCGTGCAGGCAAGTTCACGGTTACGGTACGGGCCGCGACAATGGACGGATTGGCCGTCATTCCCTTGATGATGTCGGTCCGGACTACGGCTTGAAAATACTGGGGAAGAGGCCGACTGGCGCCTCCGTTCAGCGCGCGGCTGAGCTGCGCCACGCCCGTGGGTGTGGTCAGCAAATCAACAGCCGCCCATGTTCCATAAGTGGATAAGCCAGCGGAACTTACCAATCGTCTGCCCGCTCCAATTCCCGGCAGGACACTAAACAGCGCGTACGTGGCCGAAATCTCCTTGGTTCGGCTGTCGGTGACGTTCCGGTATCGCGACAGCTCGGGCGGCCGTGGATCTCGAAGGTGGATCGAGCCCTGATTATCGGTGTAAAAGGGCGCCGACGAAAATCCGATTTCGGCGAGAGCGCCATTTCCCCAGGGAGAGCCGAGAAAAATCACGTTGGCCCCGCGCATGTCGTCGAGCGCCAAGGCGTGGCTTGGCAAGACGCTCAGGGCGGATCCAAACTCGGTGCTCAGGACCGTCAAACGGTTGATCGCCATCGCCTCGCCCGTCCCCGTCCAGCCGTCGCTGAAAAAGAGAGGTTCGCGCTTGGCCAGGAATTGACGATCTACTGACGGATCGAGGGAGCTTGCGTCGATTTGCGTGCCGGGCGGGGCGCTGAGGGGCCCCTGGTAGAGCACAAATACCTGCCCGTGGCCGGTCCGGAGAAAGGACGGATTCGAGTAGGACACGATGACCTTTACGCCGGACTCGAAGACGCCGCTCCATAGCCCGGCCACGGGCGGTGTTGGCGCCGTGCGCCCCGCACCCGCTGGGCCGTGCGCTTCAGGCAGCAGCAACCGGCCGGTGGCCAAACCGGCTACGAAGACAGCGGCCAGAACGGAGGCCACAAAGTAAGGCCGCGACGCCGGGCGCGAGGCCGGAAGCGGCGAGCCGCCACGTGAATCATTTCCCGCCGGGCGCGCGAAGACGTTCGCGCCGGTTGTCTCTGCGGGAGGAGCCGGCACGGAGCGCCGCTCGAACTGCGAAGCGTAGCTTCCCTTGGGAATCGATACCCTGATGCCCTCGTCCCGGCCTTCGTCCGCATAATAGGCTTCGATCAGCTTCCGCAGCCGGTGAACCTGGACGCGCACGATATTGTCGATGCGGCCATCGAAGTTCGCACTCCGGCCGAAGACCTCCATGCCGATAACCGACTCCTTGATGGCGCCCGTCCCGCCCCTTGCCGCATGGCAGACCAGGAACTGGAGGAGCTGGCGCAGGCTGGGGGCTCTGCGAAATGTTTCCGAATTTAGAATCCGGTCGAGATGCGCCTGGATCTCGGCTTCGCTGATCGGAACTGACGGTTTCGGCTCGACCATCGTAGTCGCGTTATGGATCGAGTGTATCCCAGATTCGGCTGTCCGCGGGATGGCGTTGCGTGTTTCCGCGCAGGGACGCGTCGTGCGCCAAGACCGGGAAATGCCCCGGCACGAGCCGGTCGAAACGGGAATGTGGTCAATTTTTGTTGAAGTTGTACGCGGCAGCCGTGGTGATAGGGCGAACGGCTACGTTCTGTAACTGTAACTGGAAAGTATTAACTACCCCTGCGGCTGTTGATCGTCGAGAATGGAAGCAGTGACGACCCAGGGCATCGGCAGGAGCGGCAGTGATCAGCTCCGCGGACGGAGGCGAGGCACGACGGTCTGGCTGGCTACCGGGCTGATGTCGCACATTTGCGTGTCGACCGGTTCCTCTCCTGAGCGAAACACGACCGCGCGGGACAGCACCCCGCCTCCCGAGGCGGGCTTTCTGAGCCATGTCAAACCGTTTTTCGCCAAGAACTGCATCCTGTGCCATAACGCCAGGCTGAACACGGGCAGACCCAATCTTCAGGCAATCACGAGCGCCGCGCCGGTATCTCAGGACCGGGAGAAGTGGGCGGTCATCCTTGCCAAGCTTCAGGCTGGCGAGATGCCCCCAAATGGATTGCCCCGGCCCGATCCAACGGATGTCACGGCGGTCACGACCCGGATTCAAACGGAGTTCGACCGTCTGGCGACAAGGAGTCGCGGAGCAATGACCACGAGTACTGTGTTTGCGTCGACAGTCAGCCAGTCCGGGCACATCCCGGGTCCGGCCATGGCGCGCGGAACGTCCTTGAGGTCGCAAGTCTGCCGGCGGAGCTTCGATGCAGCGTCTTTTTGCTCCAACCGGGCTTGGGCATGGCGCGGCAAAGCCTTCGGCGCATTTCCGTTCTCTTCAGCCGCGCCGTTCGCCCGCACCGGCCCGAGGGTCTCCGCGCGGGCCATGCAAAAGACGGTGACCGGCCCGTACCAGAAGGAGCTCCTGTCGCTCTCGAATCCCGCTCGAGCCACGCCGGTCGGGCGGCCCCTTTTGCGGCCATGTCGTTCGGGACGTTCCTCGCGAAAGACATTTCTCGATGCCGTTGACGCAAGAGCGCGTTACATGTCGCCGCTCGCTGGCGTCTTAGCTTTCAACCATCGGGATTGTCCCGGCGCGATGACGGCACGTCCATGAACCCATTCCGTATGCGTAGCGTAAGCTTCCTGCTCGGAGCTTTTCTCCTGAGCGCTGGCCTGTGCGTAATCGGGCAGACTCCCGTATTGGCCGACGGGTTCGAATCCGGCCGGATTGACGCCGGCGTGTGGGACCAGAGGGTCAACGGCGCGGCCACTCTCACGGTGGAGAACGTCGAGGGATGTCACGGGAAGTATGCGCTACGGGTTCATTATCCGGATATGGCGGCCCGCAGCTATGCCTTCGTTGTCGCGACACATTTGCCGGAATCGGTCCGGAGCCATCTATTTGGCCGCGCGTATGTTAAGATAACCCCCGCTCTCGGCATGACGCATGATCCTCTCCTCTTTGCCGGCGGGCCTGGATGGCCACTTTCCAAATTCGACGAGATTGGCGCCTCAAAGGGGAACTGGATGCCCTCCTATCAGGAGAACAAGTCGCTGGCGGGGCACGGCCGGGGCGAGGTAACTTACCACAGCAACGTTTCTCCTCCATTAAATCGGTGGTTCCTGCTCGAATGGGAATTTAACGACCATCCGGCATCCATTCGATACTGGGTGGATGGAGCGCCGGTCGCGACGATGGCGAATGGCGAGGCAACGGACAAGGTAACTTTCTGCTGGCCGAAAGACAGCACCAACGGGAACGACATCGTCGGAGGGTTTGAGGAGTTCGGTCTCGGGGCGCGTGTCTGGGGAATGCCGGGCGCCGGATTCGACGTCTACTACGACGACATTGCAATGTCCACTTCGCGCATCGGACCGGCACAGGATGCAGCGGCGCCGGATTGCGCCGGCAAGTAAACTCGGAAGGAAGGAATGTCAGAACACTTTTCCAGGCATGCTAGCGAGATCCGGTGGATAACCGTCCTTGCGATTAGTTCTTTCTTTGCCACAGCGGCTGATCCGCCGAGGACTCAAACACCTCCGGCGGACGGCGCCGGTTTCGACGCAAAAGTCAAGCCCATCTTAAAAAACACCTGCTCTCTTTGCCATAACGCAAGCCTCGCGTCGGGTGGGTTGAATCTGGCGCCCTATATGGATGCCGCGTCGGTATTTGAAGATCGCGACACGTGGGAAAAGATCGTACAGAAGGTCCAGGCTGGGGAGATGCCGCCTAAGGGCATCCCACGTCCGCCGCAGGCTCAGATGATGGCCCTGGTCCACTTTGTTAACGGCGAATTCGACCGGGCCGACGCCTTAAATCCGCCCGATCCGGGCCGCGTCACGGCAAGGCGCCTGAATCGAAACGAGTATCGCAATACGATTCGCGACTTGTTGGCCGTCGACTTTCGCGCCGATAAGGACTTCCCTACGGATGACTCCGGCTACGGGTTCGACAACATCGCGGACATTCTGACCATTTCCCCGGTTCTAATGGAAAGATATCTTACCGCCGCTGAAACGATTTCCTCGCGCGCCATGGGAGCTGACCCGCTACCCAAGAAGCCCCTGGTGGTCACCTGCGATCTGAAGTCCCGAACGCTCCGCCGCCTCGATTACAGCAGCGTCGAAACGAGCCAGCGGATTGATTTCGACGGGGAATATAATGTGCGCTTCGGCTTTCCTGGCACGCGGGGGCCCGACGCCAAGCCGGTCAAAATGGGCTTTTTCATGGACGGCCAGCTACTCGGAACCATGGACGTGGAGACAAAGCCCTCGAAGCTGGTTTCTTTCAATCCCTTCTCCGAGGGAGAGCTTCGCGCTTATCTGCCGGAGGGGGATCATGTCTTTCGAGCCGCCTTTCTCGACGATGAGTTCCGCAAGACGCTCACGAACGACAAAGACGCCTACAATGAAAAGAAGAATAAGTATATCGGCTCCATCACGTTCGTCGGCCCCTTCCCCTCCCAGATTGAAAAGGCCAGCCGGAAGAAGATCCTGATTTGTCCGCCCGCGACAGGTCAGGCGTGTGTCGAGAAGATCGTCGCGAATCTTGCGCGGCATGCTTACCGCCGGCCGGTAACGACAAATGAGGTTGCGGGTCTGATGAAGTTCGTGGCCATGGCCAAGGAACAAGGACAATCGACCGAACAGGGGATACAGCTTGCACTGGAAGCGATGCTGGTGTCTCCCGAATTTCTTTTCCGGATTGAGCGGGACCCGAATCCCGCAACTGCCGGCGTCATCCACCGGCTGCCGGACGTCGAGCTCGCCACGCGACTCAGCTATTTTCTTTGGAGTTCGATGCCGGACGACGAATTGCTCGGATTGGCCGAATCGCACAAGCTGCACGAGCCGGCGGTTCTCGATGCGCAGGTAAAGCGCATGATGGAGGATAAGAAAGCCGTCGCGTTCGCGGATAACTTTGCGGGCCAGTGGCTTGAGGTTCGTAATCTCGATTCGATTACTCCCGACCCGCAAAAGTTTCCCGAATGGACGCCCGAACTAAAGGAGCTGCTGCGCACCGAAACGAAACTGTTCTTCCAGTATGTTTTGACCCAGAACCGTTCCATTTCCGAGTTCATCGATGCGAAGTATACGTTTCTGAACGAACCTCTCGCTAAGTACTACGGAATTAACGGCGTAACAGGGCCTGATTTTCGAAAGGTCGACTTGACGACAGATCAGCGTGGCGGCATTCTTACGCAGGGCAGCGTGCTGGCCGTATCAAGTTATTCAAACCGCACCTCACCGACCATTCGCGGAAAGTACCTGCTCAGCAACGTCTTGGGTACGCCGCCGCCTCCTCCTCCTCCCGATGTGCCGCCATTGGACGTATCAAAAGTTGGAAGCGACGTCTCGCTACGCAAGCAGCTCGAAGAGCACCGCGCGAACCCTGCCTGTGCGGCTTGCCACAGTAAGATGGACGTTTTAGGTTTCGGACTCGAGAACTATGACGCCGTCGGTAAGTGGCGGACGATGGATGGGAAGTTTCCCATCGATCCGAGTGGGACGATGCCGAATGGCCAATCGTTCCAGACCGCCGCGCAGATGCGAGCCGTTCTTCTCGGCAGTATGCCCCAGGTTGCGCGCTGTCTCACGGAGAAGATCATGACGTACGCTCTTGGCCGCGGCGTCGAGCCGTACGACAAGCGCGCGATCGACCAGATCGAGTCGGCGCTGGCGGCCGATGGATACCATTTCCAGACATTGATCTACGAAGTGGTGCGAAGCTTACCGTTCCAATCCCGGCATAGCGAGCCCGCAATCATCAAGAGAGATAACAATAGCAACAGACCGAAGGAGATAGCCCACAAATGAATTCATTCGCGGCTCCGGCTCAGATCAAACGGAATGTGGTGCCCAGACGGCGGTTTTTGCGCGGTCTGGGAGGCGTCGCCATCGGACTTCCTTTCCTCGATGCGATGGCTCCGGCTTTTGCCGCAAGCACAATTCCTGGCAAGCCTCCCATCCGGATGGCGTTTTTTTACGTGCCGAACGGCATCATCATGGATGCGTGGAACCCCGATTACGAAGGGAAGTTCCAGGCGCTGCCGCGTGCGCTGAAGGCGCTCGAGCCGTACAAGGATGACATTCTCGAGATCGGAAACCTGACGCACAACACGGGCCGGGCCCTGTTGGACGGCCCCGGAGACCACGGCCGCTGCTGCGGTTCGTACCTCACTGGCGTCCACGTAAAGAAGTCGCTCGTCGAGATCAGGAGTGGAGTTTCCGTCGATCAAATCGTAGCGAAGGAAGTCGGAAATCGGACGCGGTTCCTGTCTCTGGAACTCGGAATGGAGGACGCCCGCCAGGCGGGTGACTGCGACTCGGGCTATTCCTGCGCGTATACGAACAACCTGGCGTGGCGAAGCGAAACGCAACCGCTGCCGCCGATCCTCGACCCGCGCGCTCTGTTTGAACGGTTGTTCGGCGCCGGCCAGCCGATGACCCAAGAGGAACGCGCCCGGCAATCGAAGTATCGCCGAAGTATCCTGGACTTCGTCACCGAAGATACTCACAAGCTCGAGTCAAACCTTGGACCGACGGATCGGCGCAAGCTCGATGAGTATCTATCGTCCATCCGCGAAGTGGAGCGTCAAGTGCAGCGCGCCGAGAAAGGCGTCCGGCAGATCGACCCGGGGATGGACAAGCCCTACGGGGTTCCGGCGGACTTCGGTGAGCATTTTAAGCTGATGTCAGACATGGTGGCGATCGCGTTCCAGGCGGACCAGACCAGGGTTGTCACCTTCCTCATGACACGCGAGGGGAGCTTGCGCGCGTATCGCGAACTGGGCATCTCCGACAGCCACCACCCACTTACGCACCATCGAAACCAGCCGGAATTGATGGAGAAAGTGCGAAAAATCAACGAGTACCACATCCAACAGTTTGCGGGCTTCATCGAGAAAATGAAGGCCACGAAGGAAGGGGACCGCAGCCTTCTGGATAATTCTATGATTGTCTACGGCGCGGGCCTGTCGGATGGCAATCTTCATTTGCACGAGGATCTGCCGACGATCGTTGTTGGCCGCGGAGGCAATTATTTCAAGACGGGACGGCGCGTCGTGGTTCGCCGTGAAACCCCCATGTGTAACCTGTATTTGACCATGATGGACCGCATGGGAGTCCATATCGAGAAATTTGGCGATTCGACCGGCCGTTTGGAAGGACTGGACCTGGCATAAGAGCATGCCGAAGTTCGACAGACCAAAGCCTTCGGCCGGAGCATTCTACGATACGGACTTTGCGACGATCGACTGCGTGCTGGCGATTGGTCTGTTGTACGGTCTCCAGGGGAAGAACGATTGCCATGTTGAAATCGTGACGATGAGCCGGCCGAATCTCGCCGTGGCCGGCTTCGTCGACTCGATCGAGAGGTTCTACCACGGCCCGGCCGGGAATTTCGCCCAGCTTCCTCCAATCGGCATGAGGACGGTTGGCTCAGCCGGCGAGACGCCCCGCGCCTATACGGCGCCGTTTCAACGTAAGAAGCCGGATGGTGCTCCCGTGTATCGGAATGCGGTCAGATCCATAAACGATACCGGCGACCCCAATACTCTGCTGCGGAACTATCTCGATGCCCAATATGACCAGAACGCGTTCTTCGTGCTGGGCGGCCCGGCAACGAACTTGGCCGCGGCCTTGGATTTCCCGGGAATGAAGGATCTGATTGCAGCTAAGATCAAGTATCTCGTGGTGGCGGCGGGAGCGTTTCCAAACGGCCCTGCCGAGGGCCGCATCAAAGCGGATATTCCCGCCGCCAGAAAGGTATTCGCGGAATGGCCGTCCCCCATCGTCGCTTCAGGGTATGAAGTCGGCGCTGCGATCGAATTTCCCGGCGCATGCATCGACAAGGAATTCGCCGCGGCCGCACCCGATAACCCCGTGGCGGACGCGTATCGCGCTAACCAACCCATGCCTTACGATGCCCCTTCGTGGAACGTGGCGGCAGCCCTCTATGGCGGAAGGCCGAAAGAAGGCTACTTTAAACTGTCCGGCCCAGGCACAATCGCGGTGGATGCGGATGGCCGCACGTCATTCGCTTCGTCGGATCAGGGTAAGCATCGGTATCTGATCGTCGATCCAGCGCAGAAGGAAAAAGTGCTGACGGCGTACGTCGAACTGGCAAGCACAAAACCCGTTCCGCCTCGCCGGTTCCGGCCCATTAAGGACGTGCCTGTCTCCGAGGAGAAGGTTGAGCCGAAGACCGCGGTAGCGCCTGGGGGCCAAGCTCCCGTTCCTCCGAAGCAGTGAACGCGAATGCGAAGCTTGGGTATACCTTCGGTGACAAATCTGTGCTGTCATTAGACACGACGGCCATCATTGGCCGTTCGCGACGCGGCAGCCGGTTGAGCCCTCGTCCGGGACGAGTATCGCAGCGATGCAACTTACGAGGCGTACGAGGGCTTTGGGATCCGTGGGAACCGCCACGATAATAAGGTTGCCGGCGAGCCGGGGACAACAAACCATGAGTAAGAGAATGTTTCTAACTACGAGTCTCAGGACGATCGCGATTGCGGGAGCGGCCGCATTGACCATGGCGCAGGCGCCCGGGCCACAGCAACAGCCGCAACCGGCCGTGATTGCGGGGCAAGGTCCGGCGCGGCAGAGATTTCAGCCTCCGATGCCGCCGGGTCCCAATCCCAACTCGCAGTACCGCTTGGGTCCGGATTCGATGCCGCAGGAAGGCGTTCCGAAAGGCGAGATCCGGGGGCCTTACACATTGCCGAGCAACGTGTTCCCAGGGACCCGGCACACCTACTGGGTGTATGTGCCCGCGCAGTACGATCCGGCCACGCCGGCTAGCTTGATGGTCTTTCAGGATGGGCAGGCGTTCAAGGACGAGAACGGGGATCTGCGCGCGCAGAACGTGATGGACAACCTGATCTACCGCCGCGAGATTCCGGTGATGATCGGCGTGTTCATCAATCCGGGCCGCACGCCTGAGCAGCCCGAGCCGACGCCCAAGGATTGGGGCGATCGCACCACGAACCGCGCTAACGAGTACAACACCCCGGACGACAAGTACGCGCGTGTGATCACCGAGGAACTGATGCCCGTGCTCTACAAGGAATACAACATCTCGAAGGACCCGGAGCAGCACGGAATCGGCGGATCGAGCTCCGGAGCGATCGCCGCGTTCGCGGTAGCGTGGGAACGCCCCAACGACTTTCGGAAGGTGCTCAGCAATGTCGGCAGTTTCGTGGATATTCGGGGCGGGTATGTGTATCCCGAGCGCGTGCTCGCCAGCGACAAGAAGCCGATTCGCGTCTTCCTCTGCGATGGACGAAACGACAATCGGGGAACGTTCCGGGACGGGAAGTATGTTGAAACACGGGACTGGTTCTATCAGAATGTTCGGCTGATGAGAGCTCTTACGCAAAGAGGTTACGACGTGAATTACGCCTGGGGAATGAACTTGCACGGCCAGAAATTCGGCGGCGCGATTCTGCCGGACATGATGCGCTGGCTCTGGCGCGATGGCCCGGTCTCGACCGATCTGAACGATATGGTGGAAAGGTCCTTCCGGGAGCCGGCGAAAACGCCCGCCGCCGCGGCGCCCGGTAACTAGGTCTTCGACCGCTTGAAAGAGTTCATATTCTCGCCGAACTGCCGGCGCGCGGCTTTCGCTCCGGAAAGTCTTCAGATCCGGGATCCGCCTTGCGCCGGGACATGGGCGGGGAAGCAGCCCGTTTTCGATCTCCGCCTGGTTGAGCCAGCTTCCCGGCCCCCCGCGCCGTGGGCGAAGCGGCCCTCACATCGGCGTGCAGGGTGACGGGCTTTTCGTGCAGACAGACCACCGGCTCCTTCGGATCGTAGGGCTGTGCATAGGTTTCCAGACCTCCATGCGGATGTCGCTAAAGCGTTGCCGGGTCTGCTGCTTTGAGCCGCGCCCGGCGATGTCCATGCTGGTCTGACCCCTCGCGCCGCTATGGGCCACGCCGCTGAGCGTGTGCCGGTTGTCCTGCCAGCGCCCTGCAGGTTTTGTCACCGGCAGTGCAGGATCTGCCTTGCGTGCATCCCGCCGGATTGAGGTCTCGGCCTCTGAGTTCGAGCGCTTTGGCGGAGGGAAACGCCCGCCGATCTTCCCTCCAACCTGCGATAGAGCACGGGCCTCAGGGTTATCACGCTGACCATCCCGGGTCACATGACAAGCCAAGATCGGACGTTCCCGCGCTGCGGGTCGCCTATCTGCCGGACCATCGCCCTCAACACATCGGAGGGCGGTAATCCCAATCGGCCAACTGGGGTTTCACGCCAAGGCGGGTTGGTGGCCTGCGTGCATCTACATCTCGGAATCCGTCGTTAGATGCACATCGCGACGCGAACATGAAGGAGATTCACAATGCCTGAACTAAACGCAGTGCTCGCGGTTTACGGTACGCATATCGACGCGGAGCAGGCGGTCAAGGAGCTTCAGCGCGGGGGGGTCGACATGCGGGCCTTGTCCATCGTCGGCAAGGATTCGCATACCGATGAACACGTCGTGGGTTATTACAATAGCGGCGACCGGATGAAGTACTGGGGCAAGACCGGCGCCTTTTGGGGAGGCTTCTGGGGATTGCTGTTCGGATCGGCCTTCTTTGCCATTCCAGGTATCGGTCCAGTGCTCGTGGCGGGGCCTTTAGTTGCCTGGATCGTGGGAGGCTTGGAAGGCGCTGCCGTAGTTGGAGGATTGAGCGCCATTGGCGCGGGGCTCTATGGCATAGGTATTCCGAAGGATAGTGTCCTCAAGTACGAAGCGGCGCTGAAGACCGACAAGTTTTTGTTGATGGTGCACGGGACGCCGCATGAAGTCCAACAAGCGAAAGACATTCTCGATACTACCCGGCCTGTCGATGTGACGCTGCACTTGGCCGAAGTAGCAGCCGCCGCAAAGTAACGCCCTTGATATGTGGAGCGTTGGCGGAGGAAACGCAGCGAGACTGCCCAGGAGGGGCACAGACAATGCTAACGAACGCGACGCAATTGAAAAATCTTTCGGTCCAGGCTACGGACGGCGAAATTGGCACTGTAGATGAGTTCTACTTCGACGACGAGACATGGGCCATCCGCTACCTCACGGTAGATACAGGCGGTTGGCTGGGAGGAAGGCGAGTGCTGATATCGCCGTTCTCCGTCGTCAATACCGACTGGCAAGCAAGACGGTTGAATGTGCGGCTGACGAAGACGCAGGTGGAGCATAGCCCCGACATCAACACGCAGCAGCCCGTCTCCCGGCAACACGAGGCCGCATACCTCGGCTATTACGGGTATCCCAATTATTGGGGTGGACCCTATCTGTGGGGCCCGGCGTTCTACCCGGCAGGCTGGGATATTCCGGCGACGCCTTCTACCGAAGCGATGGCCGGCAGGATACAGAAAGAATCGGCGGATTCCCATCTCCGCAGTTCCGAAGCGGTCACCGGCTATTTCATCGAGGCGACCGATGGTGAAATAGGCCATGTGGACGGGTTCGTCGTCGACGATGAAGCCTGGGCTATCCGTTACATCGAGGTGGCAACGCGGAATTGGTGGCCAGGCAAGAAAGTGCTGGTCTCGCCGGCGTGGATTGAACGCGTGAGCTGGCTGGATTCTACAGTCTACGCGGGCCTCTCGCGGGAAGCAATCAAGAACGCCCCGGAGTATATGGAGTCCACCCCGATTACTCGCGAGTATGAAAACCGGCTCTACGTTCATTACGGGCGTCCGCCATATTGGGCGCATCAGGCTGAACACCAGCCCTCCGGTTCTCTCAGTGTCGTTTAAGTTCGAGCTTGGACGGCGGGTAAGGCGATGGCTATCGGTTCACCGGCGATGGGAGCAATTCGCCACAGCTTCCGTTCTTTGAACTGGAGACGTGCATGAAAGCCGCGGAACAACCACATAACGTGGTTCAGATCCTTCGGCCCGACAGTATTACAGGTCGATTACTCATTGGCGGAACGCTCGAACGTTACATTCGCGAACTGTCAGTTGCCGGGCTCACTCCCAATCCGAGCGCTTGTGATCACGCCATCCGCGGCGCCGCGCCGGCCCATTCGCGCCGGGACACTGGCTGTACAACTACAGCGCGAGGGCGCCGAGGCGTTCGTCAAGCCCTGAAGCGATTTGATGACATGACTCGAATGGAAGGCGCGGGGTGTGCGTGCCAGAGCAGGAGCTTAGACAATGATTGAAACTAGCGTCGATAAACCCATCGACACGTCGAACGCTGTTGAAGCCAACGGCGTGATCGCGAAGCGGGCGAACCCCACGAATCGTCCATTGAGCGCGGAACTACTCGGGAAAATGGACGCGTACTGGCGTGCCGCCAATTATCTTTCGGTCGGCCAGATCTATCTGTACGACAATCCTCTGCTTCGAGAACCGCTCGCGCTATCGCACGTGAAGCCTCTGGTGGTCGGGCATTGGGGCACGACGCCGGGTCAGAACTTCATTTACGTTCATCTGAACCGGGTCATCCAGAAGTATGACCTGGACATGTTCTACATCGCCGGTCCCGGTCACGGCGGCCCCGCGATCGTGGCCAACGTTTACCTCGAAGGCACTTGGAGTGAGATTTATCCGAACGTCAGCCAGGACGAGGCCGGACTGAAGAAGCTCTTCATGCAGTTCTCGTTTCCCGGCGGGATTTCCAGCCATGTTGCGCCGACGACGCCAGGCTCGATCCACGAAGGAGGCGAGCTGGGATACTCGCTCAGCCATGCCTTCGGGGCCGCCTTTGACAATCCCGATCTGATTGTCGCCTGCGTCGTCGGCGACGGCGAGGCGGAAACGGGCCCCTTGGCGACCGCCTGGCAGTCCAACAAGTTTCTCAATCCAATTACCGACGGCGCCGTCCTGCCCATTCTGCATCTGAATGGGTACAAGATCAGCAACCCGACCGTCCTGGCGCGGATCGAAGATGAGGAACTTGAGCAATTTCTACGAGGCTGCGGCTGGACGCCCCACTTTGTGGAAGGGGATGAGCCGGAGAACATGCATCAACTCATGGCTGCTACCCTGGACAAAGTCATCGAGGACATCCGGCAAATCCAAAGCAATGCGCGGCACAAGAACGACGCCACGCGGGCGCGCTGGCCCATGATCGTCCTCAGATCGCCTAAGGGTTGGACGGGACCGAAAGTAGTCGACGGCTTGCAAATCGAGGGAACCTTCCGGGCGCACCAGGTTCCGCTGCTCGTGGACTCCGCGCATCCCGATCATATCAGGCAACTGGAAACCTGGATGAGAAGCTACAAGGCCGAGGAGTTGTTCGATGTAAATGGACGACTCATGCCGGAATTGGCTGCGCTGGCCCCGAAGGGCGACCGGCGGATGGGCGCCAATCCGCACGCCAACGGCGGCATTCTGCTGCGCGATCTAAAAATGCCAGACTTCTGCGTCCACGCGGTGAGTGTGCCTTCGCCTGGCGCGGTCGAGGCGCAAGACACACTCGTGCTGGGCAAGTTCCTGCGGGATGTGGCCAATCTGAATGAAGATCAGCGGAATTTCCGTATCTTCGGCCCCGATGAGACGCTCTCCAATCTTCTTGGCGCGGTTTTCGAAGTCACCAACCGTCAGTGGGACGCCCGCGAGGTAAAGAATGACGAATTCCTCGCGCCCGCCGGACGCGTGCTGGACTCGATGCTCAGCGAGCACCAGTGCGAGGGTTGGTTGGAAGGATATCTGCTGACCGGGCGGCACGGGCTGTTCAACAGCTATGAGGCCTTCATTCGCATCGTCGATTCGATGTTCAGCCAGCACGCCAAGTGGCTGAAGGTAACGTTGGAACTTCCGTGGCGGCGGAAGATCGCATCGCTAAACTATCTGCTTGCCTCCCACGTCTGGCAACAGGATCACAACGGCTTCACGCACCAGGATCCCGGGTTCCTCGACCACGTGATCAACAAGAAGGCCGATATCGTGCGCGTTTACCTTCCGCCCGACGCCAATTGTCTGCTATCGGTTTTCGATCACTGCCTGCGCACCCGGCATTACGTCAACGTCGTGGTCGCGGGCAAACACGCGCTCCCGCAATGGCTGAACATGGACGCCGCGGTGGTGCATTGCACGGAAGGCATCGGCATCTGGCAATGGGCCAGCAACGACCAGGACGCCGCCGGGCCGGACGTTGTGATGGCCTGTTGCGGAGACACGCCCACGCTGGAGATTCTGGCCGCCGTTTCCATCCTCCGCGAGCACTTGCCCGATCTGAAGATCCGCGTGATCAACGTTGTCGACCTGATGAAGCTGCAGTCCAGCAGCGAGCACCCGCATGGGTTAAGCGAGATGGATTACGATTCGCTATTCACCAAAGACAGGCACATCATCTTCGGCTTCCACGGATACCCGTGGCTGGTCCACCGGCTAACCTACCGGCGGACGAACCGCAATCTGCACGTACGGGGTTACAAGGAAGAAGGCACGATCACCACCGCGTTTGATATGAGGGTGCAGAACGACCTGGACCGGTTCCATCTGGTGCAGGACGTGATTGACCGCGTGCCGCATTTGGGCGCTAAGGGCGCCTACCTGAAGCAGACGATGCAGGACAAGCTCATCCAGCACAAGCGCTATATCGACAAACACGGTCAGGACTTGTCGGAAATTCGTGACTGGAAATGGATGGCGCTGCCCCAATGAAGGAGAGTAACTACGGTCACCCCGGAAACGAAGGGCCGGATCCAGGCAGTGCTCATCACGATGTCCATCGCGACCAGCGTCCCTACTGGAAACGCGCGCATCATGACTGGCGTGTCTGGGTCGGCCTGTTTTTTATGTTTGCGGCGATATCGATCTTTGTGCTGAGTGACGACTTGGCGTTTCTGCCGCACCACTAATGGCCAAGTACAGACATGAGCCAGACACCTGTGTATCCGCTGCGATTCGAACCGATCTATGAGTACCGGCTGTGGGGCGGCAGGCGTTTGGCCGATCTGCTCGGCACGCCGCTGCCGGGCGAGGGCCCTATCGGCGAAGCCTGGGTGCTGAGCGACCGCGATGACCATCAAAGCCGTGTTGCCGATGGACCTCTCAAAGGGCGGACCATATCTCAACTGCTGGCGGAGTTTCCAGAACAGGTGATGGGAAGGCTAACCGGGCGATTTCGCCGGTTCCCTCTTTTGCTGAAGTTCCTGGACGCGCGTGAAATGCTCTCCGTCCAGGTGCATCCGGCGGACAGGCATACGGACCTCCTGCCAACGGGCGAAACCGGGAAGACCGAAGCATGGGTCGTGTTACAGTCCGGGGCAAAGGGCCGCATCTACGCGGGCCTGAAGCCAGGCACAACCGAAGTGGATCTGCGGCGGGCGCTCACGAACGGGATGGTGGCGGACCACTTGGCATGCTTCAAACCGAAGCCCGGCGACGCCGTCTTCCTTCCGGCCGGGACGGTTCACTCTCTGGGCGGCGGCGTCGTAGTGTTCGAGGTTCAGCAGAACAGCGACGTGACGTTTCGCCTGTATGACTGGGGTCACCTCGACGCGAAGACAGGTAAGCTACGCCCACTCCAGATTGATCGGGCGCTTGCCTGCGTCGACTTTGCGAAGTCTGCGGGCGGTCTGGTTGAGCCCGTGGTGGAGGCGGCCGGACCGGTGGAGCGCGAGCGGCTCTTTCACTGTGAACACTTCCGGTTGTCGCGCCTGCACGGAGATACGCCGTTCGCCATCGGCGCTCCAGGTGTGCCGAGCGTGCTGGTATGCCTCGAAGGCACCGGTCATGTCGGCCACGGCGCCGCCACTTATGCCATCGCAAAAGGCGACGTCTTGCTCTTGCCCGCGGTGGCAGGAGCGTGTACTTTTCAGCCGCGCGGCGCGGTAAACGTGCTGGAAATCGAGATTCCGGAATGAAAAAGCTGATCGTGTTCGATCTGGACGGCACCTTGGCCGAAAGCAAATCGCCTATCGATGCCGAAATGGCGGCGCTGCTGCATGACCTTCTCGGCATTGTCAAAGTGGCCGTGATTTCCGGAGGCGCCTGGCCTCAATTTGAAAAACAGGTGCTCTCCCACCTTCCGCACGACGAGAGCCTGGAGAACCTCTCGATTCTTCCTACATGTGGAACGCAGTTCTTCCGCTACACAGGGGAATGGAAGAGGCTCTACTCGGAAGATTTCACCCCGGACGAGAAGGCGAAGATCGTCGCCTCGATAAAGAAGGCCGTTGCGGAGGCGGGCTTCAAGACGGAAAGGGTCTGGGGCGAGGTGATTGAGGACCGGGGAAGCCAAATCACGTTTTCCGCCTTAGGCCAGGAGGCGCCCTTAGACGAGAAAAAGAAATGGGACTCCGACTTCACCAAGCGGAAGAAGATCAAAGCGATTCTTGACACTTTGATTCCTGGGTTTTCGGTGCGTCTGGGCGGCTCGACATCCGTCGACGTCACCAAACCTGGCATCGACAAGGCGTACGGAATCAGAAAGCTAAGGGACGTTCTTACCATTTCATTGAAGGAAATGATTTTCATCGGCGACGCGCTTTTCGCGGGAGGGAACGACTATCCGGCTGAGCAAGCCGGTGTTGTATCTATCTGTGTTCGGGGGCCTCATGAGACGAAGCGGGTGATCGAAACTAGCATCGCCTGTCTATCGGATCGAGGTCAGGAAGCGATGATCTCGTGCGCGTGATTCGATGAGCGAATTCAAATTACAGCGCCTCGGGATCGTTATGGAGCCAGAGCCGGGTAATCCCCACGAAATCGAAGGTGTGCTGAATCCGGCTGCCGCGCGTGGGCTCGATGGCAATCTCTACCTTTTCCCGCGGCTCGTGGCGCGGAGCAATTACTCTCGCATCGGCATTGCCCGAGTGCGGTTCAATGACGCCGGTGATCCGGCAGGCGTCGAACGGCTCGGCATCGCACTCGAGCCAGAAGCCGATTATGAGCGGCGGCCTGACGGAGGCGGCGGCTGCGAGGACCCTCGTATCACGTTCGTGGAACCGCTCCAGCGCTACATGATGACTTACACGGCATATTCGCCCAAAGGCCCGCGGATTGCGTTGGCCGTATCGGCAGACCTGTTCCACTGGCAGCGTTTGGGGCTCGCGACCTTCGGCCGGTATCAGGGCATCGCAGTCGGCGACGAGGACAACAAAGACGCCTGCGTCTTCCCCGTCGCCCTTCCGAATCCTTCCGGGCTGCCGGAATTGGCCATGCTTCACCGGCCGTTGTTTCCCGGCACTCGTCCGGAGGAAATCGCCCGCCACCCCGCTACCCGCGACGTGAATCTCGATCGGGAGAGCATATGGATTTCCTATTGCCCGATGGCCTTGGAGGGCCGAGCGCCGGGTCACATCGGCCGCTTCGCCTGTCACCACCGGCTGGCGACTCCCGTGTCGCCCTGGGAGCGGCTCAAAATCGGCGCCGGCACGCCGCCCATTCTAACCCGGCATGGTTGGCTCATCCTTTACCATGGCGTGAGCGAAGTAGAGGCGCCGGGCAAAGACCAACGCCCCCTGCGCTACTCGGCCGGTGTGATGGTGCTCTCGAAGGACCATCCGCAAATCATCCGCTATCGTTCGGAGGATCCGGTGCTGACGCCCTCGCTGCCTCAGGAGCACGACGGGACCGTCTCGAACGTCGTGTTTCCCACCGGAATCGACCGGCGCGACGACCTTGGCTTGCCGGACCGCTTCGACGTCTATTACGGGATGGCTGACGACCGGATCGGAGTCGCCCGCCTTGACTTGCCGAATGTCCTAGCGCCGGAAGGCGTCGCCGACGCCCCAGAGGGGAAGGTGTAAAGCGCCCGATTTCGGGAGTCCAAAACGGTGAATGAGACGTTTTCGACCGGGCGTCAGTACGCGGAAGGTGAGCGGGAGGATGGCAAGCGTGAATTCTAAGTCAGGCAAGCCCGAACCGAAGTCCGATTCTATGCCCGAGGCCAAGGACGATCTGAAATCCCTTCCCACGCCGGAAGTAGAGAAACGATTGAGTTCATCGCAGGACGGCCTCAGTCAAGCCGAGGCCGAAAAGCGGCTGACCCAATACGGACCTAATGAGATCACGGAGAAGATAACCAATCCGTTCCTGAAATTCCTTACGTATTTTTGGGGCCCAATTCCGTGGATGATTGAACTGGCGGTGATTCTGTCGGGCGTGGTCCGGCACTGGCCGGATTTCTTCATCATCCTGCTTTTGCTGGTTTCCAACGCCATGGTCGGATTTTGGGAAGAACGTCAGGCCGTCTATTTCCAGCCGTTCGACCCGGTGCATAAGCGCACTGGAGCCACAGTCGAAGGCGGGGACGGAATGCAGTCTTTCGTGGCCAAGGGAGCGCCGCAGGTCACTCTGGAGATATCGACAAACGCGGGCGAGGTAAAGCCCGCCGTCAAGAAGGCCGTCAAAGAATTCGCGGGACGCGGCTTCCGCTCGTTGGGTGCGGCCAGGGCGGAACAGGAAGGCAAGTGGCGTTTTGTGGGCGTGAGCGTCAAGATGGTTACGGGCGATCAAGCGGCCATCGCGCGAGAAACGGTCCGGCAACTCGGAATGGGTACGAACATCCTGGATGCCAGCGGGTTGGGCGACACGAAGCGTCACGAGACGGTGGAGTCGGCGGAGGCGATCGAAAAAGCGGACGGCTTCGCCCAGGTATTCCCCAAACATAAGTTCCACGTGGTGGATGTGCTGCATCAGCGTGGCCACATCGTCGGGATGACCGGCGACGGCGTGAACGACGCTCCCGCACTGAAGAAAGCGGACTGCGGCATCGCCGTTTCGGGCGCGACAGACGCGGCGCGCGCTGCTGCAGCGATCGTGCTGTCGGCGTACGGCCTCTCGGTGATTGTCGATGCGACCAAAGAGAGCCGGAAAATCTTCCAGCGGATGAACAGCTACGCGATCTACCGCATCGCCGAAACGCTGCGCGGTCTGTTCTTCATGACTCTGGCGATTCTGATCTATAACTTCTATCCATTAACGGCGGTGATGATCGTCATGCTGGCGTTGCTCAACGATGGGGCCATCCTCTCCGTTGCCTATCACAACGTTCATTACAAGGTTAAGCCCGAGACCTGGAACATGCGTCTTGTGCTGGGCGTCATTGGGGTTGTGTCCGCGCTTGGACTGTTTTATCTCGGCGAGCGTGTATTTCACGTCCACCGTGCGCACATCCAGACCCTGATGTACCTGAAGGTTGCCGCGGCCGGGCATCTGACGATTTTCCTGACGCGCACGCGCAGCCCGTTCTCGTCCATACGCCCCACGGGGAGTCTATGGGCGGCGATGCTTGGCACGCAAGCGCTGGCGACTCTGATCGCGGCTTGTGGACTGTTTATGATGCCCCTCGGCCGGGGCTGGGCAGCGTTTGTGTGGGGCAATGCTCTGGCTTGGTTCATGCTGAATGACCGGGTGAAACTGCTCGCGTATCGGATTTTTGATCCTACGAAACCCCCACTTTTGGACAAGAAGCTGGTCGACCTTACTCCGCGGATCGCCGCACGGGCCTATGAACTTCACCAGCAACGAGTCCGGGGCGAAAGCCAGGCGGATCAAGATTGGCTTGAGGCGGAGCATGAGATTCGAAAACGAGAGGCACGATGAAAATGAAGATTGATTCAAAGGACTTCCGTGTGCGCCCCGGAAAGAAGGTCAACTTAAACAAATGGCCTACGATGGTGAGTCCGTTTTGCAAGTCCAAGAAGGAGTATCAGGAACTTCTGGGAGAACATGTTGAGAAGTTAAGCTCGCTGCAGCAACTTCACTACGCTTCCGGCCGCTATGCGTTGCTCCTGATTTTCCAAGGGATGGACGCCAGCGGCAAGGACGGCGCAATCCGGCACGTGATGTCCGGGGTCAATCCGCAAGGCTGCCAGGTCTTCAGTTTCAAACAGCCGAGCGCCGACGAACTGGAGCATGATTTTCTCTGGCGTACGACGCGCTGTCTGCCGGAACGCGGGCGGATTGGCATCTTCAATCGTTCCTATTATGAGGAAGTGCTGGTGGTTCGGGTGCATCCGGAGATTCTCCGCGGCCAGGGGCTTTCGGAAGAGTCGCGCGACGCGAAGACCCTCTGGGACGGGCGATATCGTTCCATCGTGGACCTGGAGAGCCACCTCTATCGGAACGGAACGCGGACCGTCAAAATATTCCTCCACTTGTCAAAGGACGAACAACGGAAGCGCTTCCTCAAGCGCATTGACGAGCCCGATCGTAACTGGAAATTCAGCCTCGCGGATATTCACGAGAGGAAATACTGGAAACATTACATGCAGGCTTATGAGGAGTGCCTGAGCGCGACCAGTTCCCATCATGCGCCCTGGTACGCCGTCCCGGCCGATGATAAAGAGAATGCCCGGTTGATTGTCTCCCAAATTGTCCTGGATGCGCTCAATGACCTTAAAATGGCATACCCCAGAACCACACCGAAACGTCGCCGGGAATTGGCGACGATCGGAAAGTTACTAACGAGGTAGATCATGGCAGCTTCTTCCCCCAAGGATGTCCCGTCTCCGGCCGGCCTCACCAGCGATGAAGCCCGAAGCCGCTTGGCGAAGTCCGGTCCAAACGCAATGCCCGACACCGCCCTGCATCCACTACGCAGGGCGCTTGCCAAGTTCTGGGCGCCGGTTCCCTGGATGCTCGAGGCCGCGATTGTGCTCGAGATTGCGCTCGGCAAATACGTCGAGGCTGCAATCATCGCGGGTCTCCTGGCCTTCAACGCCGCTCTCGGCTTCTTCCAGGAAGGGCGCGCCCAGGCGACTCTTGCCGCGCTGAAGTCGCGGCTTGCGCTGAATGCTTCGGTTAAGCGCGATAATGCCTGGACTACCGTACCCGCGGCCCAATTGGTGGTTGGAGACATCGTGAAACTGTCGCTCGGCGCCGTGGTTGCCGCCGACGTGCGCCTCACCGAGGGATCGGTGCTGCTTGATCAGTCCATGCTCACCGGTGAATCCGTTCCGATCGAAGCTGGCGCCGGGTTCGAAACGTATGCGGGAGCGCTGGTCCGGCGCGGTGAAGCGGTCGCGGAAGTCACGGCGACAGGACCACGCACAAAATTTGGACGCACCGCGGAGCTGGTTCGCACCGCACACGTCGAAAGTTCTCAGCAGAAGGCGGTTCTGCGCGTGGTGCGCAATCTCGCGATGGTCAATGGCGTCATCATCGTGATGCTGGTGGGCTATGCCTACGCTCTCAAGATGCCGGGGAGCGAGATCATCCCGCTCGTGCTGACCGCGGTTCTGGCGTCGATCCCAGTTGCGCTGCCGGCGACCTTCACCCTTGCGGCCGCGCTTGGCGCTAAGGCTCTGGCCAAGCTGGGCGTTCTTCCAACCCGGCTCTCCGCGGTGGATGAAGCGGCAAGCATCGACGTGCTGTGCGCGGATAAGACAGGCACGCTGACGCAAAACGAACTAACGGTAACCGCTGTCCATGCCATGTCCGGCTTCGACGAGTCGCACGTGTTGGGAGTGGCTGCGCTGGCGAGTTCGGACGGCGGGCAAGATCCCGTGGATGGCGCCATCCGGGCCGCGGCGGCAAAAAAAGTGGCCTCCGATCTGCCAAAACTGACTAAGTTCGTTCCATTCGATCCTGGCACAAAGATGTCGGAGGCGACTGCCACCGATCCGGGCGGCGCCACCGTTCGCGCGGTCAAAGGCGCCTTTGCCGCGGTTGCCGGACTTACCCAACCGGCGCCCGATGCGACCAAGGCGGCGAACGAACTTGAGGCGAAGGGCTTCCGCGTTCTGGCTGTCGCGATCGGTCCGCCAGCGGCGCTGAAGCTCGCCGGGATCATCGCCCTTAGCGATCCGCCCCGGCCGGACTCCGCCGCTTTGATTACGGAATTGCACACGCTGGGAGTCCGCGCGGTCATGGTGACCGGCGATGCGCCCGCGACGGCAGCCATCGTCGCTCACGATGTTGGCATGGACGGAAAGGTCTGTCCTCCCGGACCTATTCCCGCCGATGTTCGCCCCGAACAGTTTGCGGTTTTCGCCGGCATTCTGCCGGAGGGAAAGTACGACCTCGTCAAGGGATTCCAGAAAAGCGGCCACACTGTCGGTATGTGCGGCGACGGCGCCAACGACGCTCCGGCCCTGCGCCAGGCCCAGATGGGAATCGCGGTGTCTACCGCGACCGATGTAGCGAAGTCGGCGGCCGGCATCGTGCTGACAAAGCCCGGGCTCGTTGGCATTGTCGCCGCGGTAAAAGAAGGCCGTGTGACGTTTCAGCGCATCCTGACTTATACGCTGAACTCGGTGAT
>VFSW01002495.1_pt1 | contig 27814 bp, 20 predicted proteins | sample 5358111 | NCBI WGS metagenome assembly VFSW01 (sample SAMN11554181, study PRJNA540505) | mine drainage metagenome | isolation source: sediment from site ElyBrook_90M | place: USA: Ely Copper Mine, Vershire, VT | collected 2017 | reverse complement strand
GATCGCGTGATCGTCCGACGCCTCCCGCTCGGGCGGCTCCCCACCTTGTTGATGGACGTGAGCCCGACTCCCCGGGATGTAGCTCCCGGAGTCGCGGAACGACGCAGCGATGTCAAGCAGGGTGTAACGAACGGGGCACTGTCCGCATGGTGAGTGTGGAGGTGTTCCTCGCCCAACCCTCGCGGGCTGGTGGTCGGAGGTCGTTTCCGTGGAGGCGTGCGCGCCCAGAGCATCGGGCCCATCTGATTCTCTAGCTCACCCACTATGGGACGAACCCTGCACTACAAAGTCTTCGACACCGACCGGCACTTCCGGAACGCCTGGAAGGAGATTCGCATCGCGCAAGAACTGCTCATCTACCGTTTCACCTGGACCTGCGAGTGGCCCTCGCTGGAGTTTCTCGACGAATGGGAACGGCTCCGCCGGCAGGACGACTCCGTCCGCCGTCCACGCCCACCGGCCCCGGTCGCGGAGGGCTTCACCAAGGTCGCCGGCGATGACTGGAACGCCGTCCTCATCACCCGGTTCATGACCTGGATCTCGCGGCGACTGCCCGAGGCCAAGGTCCTGCTCCATGACGAGGGCGACTACCTCATCGCGGACTACCACGCCCTCGCGAACGGGGTCGCGGCGCTGGACGAGGATGGCCTCGAACACCAACGGCTATACCTCGCCGAGCACTGTCTGGACGAGTACCTCGCCCGTCAGCGTGACGCGGTCGAACAGTTCAAGCGCGGCGTGATCCACCAACCAGTTCCGGCCCAGGACTACGCCGATCGCCCGGAGATCAAAGCGCTTGGACTCCCGGCGGACGTGCTCGGAAAGATGACCTTGGACGAGGTCGCTAACCGCATCACGTTCCCCTGGAGAACCGAGGGCTTGAAGGCCGCGTGAGGGTGCGCGAGGAGACCTCCTTCGTGAGCGAGTCGGCCGGGTCCGTGGGCCCGGATGCCTGGCGCAGCACGCCTCCCTCGGGACGCCTTCGACCCCGCCTGCGCTCCGCGCGGCCTGGGTCGCCCGTCGCGTGGAGGCTGCCCGTCTCGGACGGTTTCACGCCGCCCGGTCGACTCGCCGCGAGCTTGTCCCATCCCGGCTCCGTGCGGCGTTCGCGCTTGCTGCAACGGGATACCACGGGGTGATGACGTGCTCCTTTGGCGCGCTCGAGGCGCAGGTTGCGGGGAATGTCGGGTCAGCGGCGTGGCACCTCCCGGGCAGGCACCGCAGCAGGCTTTCGAGAGGGCCTGGTCTGCGGGAAGATCTTGCGTTCAGCCGCGGCGACGGCGGACAGGTGGGCTGCACGCTGTGCCGTCTCCTCGCTGGCCTGATCGAGGCCCGCCGCGCTCCTGGCCGCGAGCCATTGAGGGTTATAGGGCTGACCCGTACGTCACATCGCCCAGAGGATGCCTGCGAGGCAGCGGGCCAGCGCGACGACGGCAATCGGTTTCCGACCCTGCGCGATCGAACGCTTCCGCGCAGCGCTCGCGGGATGGGGTGGTTAACGTCTATGGGGGGACACGCTTTGAGGCGGCTGCAAGGCCATGGGCCTTGGAGTACCCACCCTCCTATGCGATGCTGCGCGAGGTCCAGGGCGGGTGAAATGCCAAGGGGCGTTCGCCCTCCGAACGAGTGCCTACCGTGGTAGGGTTTGCTCTCCGTCGCGCCGCAGAGACGATAATGAAGACTTCACCTCCTGACGATCCGTCTAGCCCATCTCCCACCTCGGCTCTGGCGCGAAGGGAGGACGCGAGCCTTGCGGTCGTGCCTCCTGAGCCACGCGACGCGCTGACTTCGCTCGATACCAAGATCGCCCAGGCCAACGATGCATCTGAGCTTCGAGAGATCGTGCGGCTCCGCGGGCAAGTCATTCGACAGGACAATTTGAGCCTACGCACGCGGTCTGAAATGCGCCGCGCATCTACATTCGACGTGGGAAGATACGTGTTCGCGGCGATATCGTTGCCGTCGGGAATCTGGCTGGCCCTCCATGGCGACGGGGTCCTTGCCGGCTTTCTGCTGGGCGGCGGGGCATTCGTCTTTGTTCCCGAATTCGTGCGCAGCAACGTTCGCGCCCTAAGCGAAACCGCCACAACCGCGCGCGGCCAGGATGACACCTCCGATGCGCGCTAGGTGGGCCATCGCGCTTCTGGGGCTGCTCGTCGTCGGGGCCATTGCCGCCGAACTTTTCGTGTTCCGGGCCAAGCTGTCAGCGGGGCCGTTGGCGGTCACCACCGCGCTGCTCGTATTCCTGATCTTGTCCTTTGGCTTGACGGTAACCCTTCAGGTTGCGAGGGCCAAGGTTCAATCCACGCCGTTCGCGCCGCTCAATACTGACGAATACAAGGTAAACAGAACTGATGCGAGGGCACTGCCGTCGCGGCTCGTCGATCTAGTTTGGGAAGTGAAGCGGGAACTGGCTCTCCTCTCGGTTCGTCAAGGCGAGATGTCGTCCCAACCCCTGGGCCAAGCTGGAGCGGCCTTCGTTGAGATGGCGAAGAGCCTTGCTTCTCGAAGTGGAGGCTTGCCGCTCCCGTTTGCACAAGACGAGCTGGTCCAGGGTGCGGTATCGGGCGTGATTGCGCTCATCGATGCACGACACGAGCGCCTTGTCGCCGAGGCTCTCTACACCGTTCAGTCCCACGGGCTATGGCACTTTCGGTACGGCCGGCCCGACGCCGGAGGGAATCTTCGAGCTGCGGTTGCTGGAGATATGCCATCGCTCGGCTATTCCTACGAGGTGTTCCGGCAGGCCATGGCCCGTCACAAGGCCGTTCACGACTCCGAGCCATTCCCCTCAATTGACCGGCGTGACTTTCTCGACATTCTCTATCTCCGACGAGATCAACTCCGGCGGCTCGCAAACGCCTATGCTGAACACGGGTGGGACGGATTCAACAAGGCTAATAAGTGGGACTGGCCCAAGGAATGGCAGGTAGATTGGAACGGGTCGGTCGGAAGCTCTCCTGCAGACGTGGAACGGGATTTGGCCCTTACGAACGCGGCCATCGAATATCAATTTCTTCGGCTGAGTCTCACTGAAGGACTCGAAGCGGAGCGCAGCCGATAGGTCAAGCGGCGCATGGGCCGTTCCAGGTGAAAGGCCGCCGGCTCGACCGGAGTGTGAGCGACGGGCTGCCACACGCTGAGTGTCATCTGCTGATCCGCCGGGCGGGGACGCGGGCCGAGCCAGAGCCCCACGCGCTCCGCGAAACGCCGCGGGCGCATGAATGTTGCTTCTGCGTCGTCGGGACTTCCTGGGCGCGGCGATCATTGGATCGTCTGGCGCAACCCGCCCAGCGGTCGACAGACCTTGTAACGCTGACCCCTCGACGCCATGTCGCTCGGCGCCGACGACGTCGATTCCCTCCTACGCCGCCCACCGCCCCTTGCTGATGCATCACACGGCCCCGGCGGCCGACCTGCGGGATCGCTCCCGAACGTCTCGATCCTCACCCGCGTGGCCTCCCGAGGTCGCGCCAGGAGACACCATCATGACCACGAGTCCGACTGCTTCCGCCCCGTCTTCCGACATGAAGGACACTCAGCGGTGGGTGCTCCTCGTCCACGAGGCCCGCGCCCGTGGGTTCCGCAACGCGCTCGCCTTCCGCCGCTGGTGTCGTCGACGCAAGGTCCCGATCCGCGCCGACGGGAAGTTCCAGTGGGTCCGTCCGGCGGAAGTGGACGCGGCCGTCAGCCGGCTTGCGGCGGGCGCGGAAGCTTCCGACGGAACGCCAACGACAGCGGACGAGGCCGTGGCATCCACCGTTGCCGCGCTGATGGCGAAGGGGAGGGTCCGGTGAGTCGGGCCCAACGCGCGCCGCGTGGCCTGTCTCGCCGAACACGGCACTCGCGGCTGTCTGGCCAGCGATCACGACCGACCTCACGCTGACCCACGAACAGCGGCGCCGTCGAAGCCATCGGCGCCGGATCGGCTCCTTAGAATTCCGGCGCAAGCCCCGATCTCGCCGCGGTGGCGCCCGTTGTAGTCGCTCCTAAGCTGAGGGGAAGACGACGCGGAGCGGCGATCTCCCGAGGCGCGGTCCGGGACGGCATCTCGTCGGACGGGACGACCCTCCCGGCCAGGAACCGCCAACCCTGGCACGCAAACACCTGCGACGGATCTCGCGAGAGCTCCATCGATTCAATCCCAGCTCCTGACCTGTTCGCGGTCTCCGCGAACAACCCTTGAAAGAGGAAACAGATGCCTCCTCCCCGCACCGGAACCGCCTACGAGAAGAATGGCCGCTGGTACATCGGCATCCGCCTGCGCGACGGCCGGAAGTGGGTCACACCCTGCCCGCCACGCGCCGACAATACGCCGCTCACGCAGATCCACGCGAAGGCCGTGGCCGCAGACCTTCAGCGTGCGTACGACGCGGGCCGCTGGGACCCGGAGGCTCCCGCCGCCGCCCCAATGCCTACCGTTGAAGCCACACCGCCGCTCACGGTGCTCGCCTACGCCCGTGAGTGGATCAAGACGCAAGACTACTCGACGATCCAGGACGACCGGAACCGCATCGAGTTCTACCTCGCGAACGCCGACCTCGGCGCGATGGTGCTCGTCGAGGTGCGGCCCCGCCACGTGGCGGCCTTCGTCGCCGCGCTGCGGTCCCAGGCGTCGTGCCGTGGGGGCACGCTCGCTCCCCGGAGTATCCGGAACATCTACAGCGTCGTGCACCGGTTGTTCGAGCACGCGGTCGTGGCCGAACTCATCGCGTTGACACCGTGCCACCTGCCGCGCCGCACGGTTCCAAGCCCCATCGACAAGGAACCTGGGGCGCGGTCCACCTGGGTCTTCACCCGCGCCGAGGTGGAGCAGTTCCTCGCGGACCCGCGCGTGCTCCCCGACCGGCGCGTGCTCTACGCGGTGCTCTTCCTCACGGGCGCACGGTACGGCGAGGTCGCGGCGCTCCGCTGGCGGGACTGGGAGAAGGACCTCGCTCCCCTCGGCCGGATCTCCATCGCGCGGTCCATGGAGCGGGCGACGCGCAAGGAGAAGGGCACGAAGACGGGGGTGCCCCGCCAGGTGCCGGTGCACCCCACGCTCGCCGTAATCCTCGCGGAGTGGAGGAAGACGGGCTGGGCCTCAATCTACGGCCGCACCCCGACCGACGAGGATCTCCTGGTGCCGAACCGCCTCATGACCGCGCGGAACGTGTACGCCGACAACCCGGCCTTGAAGCGCGACTGCACGCTGCTCGGCCTCCGCTACCGGAGCCTGCACAAGACCCGGCGGACCCTGATCTCGCTCGCGCTCGACGACGGGGTGCGGGGGGAGATCTTCGAGTGGATCACCCACGACGCCTCGAAGCGGTCGATGCGGAACCAGTACACGACCCTGGCGTGGGCGACGCTCTGCACCGAGATGGTCAAGGTTCAGATCGTGGGGCCCCGCACCGAGGGTTTGGCTACCGGATCGGCTACCGAGGAAAAAGCAGATCCAGATTCCGATGTAATTCCGACTACTTAGCTTGTGACCCCAACGGGAATTGAACCCGTGTTACCGGCGTGAGAGGCCGATGTCCTAACCGCTAGACGATGGGGCCGGTGCAGGACTTGCTCGGGGACTAGGATTCGAACCTAGATAGACGGAGCCAGAATCCGCCGTCCTGCCATTAGACGATCCCCGAAGAAACCGCCTCGTACTGAAACCGCGACGGGCGCTAATAGCTACCCAAGGGTCCCTACAGTGTCAAGACACAGTAGGGAGCCTCCATCGCATTTGCACGCTACAACGCCCTGCAGGACCTATTGGTTCTGCACGCCACGTCGACCGATCACTCCCGCCAAAAGAATTTCCACGGATTGTGCTTGAGATCTCGAACCATTTCCTGAAGGTCGTCGTAGATTTCTTCGTCCATCAGCAATCCCCCAACGGTACCGTGCCCCGCGCGGACGCTCGCGGTGATCGTCTGCGCGTCACCCGCGATGGTGTTAGCCCGCGCCGCAAGACTCCGCGCGTCGTGGACTGCGTCCCGGAGATCCGCGATCTGTTCGTCCCCCACGCCCGCGGCGATGTGATCAAGATGCGCCGTGAGGCTCCGTGCGTCGTGGGTCAGCGGCGGGAGATCCCGCTCCATAGTCGAAATTACTGACTCCGTGTGGTCAATGATCCGCCGCACCTGCTCGCCATCAACGTACCGCTCACGTGCCGAGGTCACGAGCCCGTCGGCGTCTCGTACCGCCTGGTCGGCGTCTGAAAAAATGTCGTCCACCCGTGGGCCATTGCGATGGAGCACCGCGTTGGCGTCATGCAAGACACCCGCAAGGTCGTCCACCATCCCGCCGATCTGCATACGGTTGGCCCGGATGGCCGTAACCGTGTCGTCCAGCAGGGCGTACGCGCGGGCGACAAAGAGATCAATCCGCGGCGGGTCGATGCCTTCGACCTGAGCGCCCGGTCGTATCGTCGGCTGCTCTTCCGTTCCGGGGTCGATGGCCAGAAACTGCTCGCCCAGCACTCCCTGCGTGGTGACGTAGAACTCGGCATCGCGATGGATCTGTGGGCGAAAGTTCTCATCGATGAGGGCGTGAACACGCACCAAGGTGCGATGTCCATCTGGCGAGGGATGCGACACGCCAAGAAACTCCAGGTGATCGACGCGTCCGACGAGCACCCCGGCGATCTTCACCGGCGCGCCGGGCTGAATCCCCCCAGGGTTGTTGAAGTCAACCTTGACCTCGAAGCGCCGCCCGAGATGAATGCCGCCCATCACCATCACCAGCCCGACGAGGAGCCCAACGCCCACCAGGATCAACACCCCGACCTTGACCTCGATTCCGCGTTCGGCAGCCATGCTTTCGCCGAGCATACGCTGTGAGATGTCACGCGGTCCATGGCTCAAAGGCCCATGGTACCCCCGCACACGGCTTGACGAACAGCTCGGTCGGAGGCTGTCATATGGACCATGGTTATTTACCACTGGCAAAAGTGCGCTCTCGCCGGGATCCTTTTCGGGTGCAGCGGTAGCGGTGTCACCATCACCGACGCAACGATGCAGACAGACGCGAGGGCGGTGGACGACCTCCAGGATGGCAGGACGGATACGGGTGTGCAGGGAGACACCGCCATCGGGAGTGACCTTCCGTCAGTGATGGACGTCACGGACGAAGGCACCGACGGGGACACGCCCGTGGACGCTTCGGTGAACTACCCTATCGAGCACATCATCATCGTGGTGAAAGAGAACCATACCTTTGACAACTTGTTCGGGTCGTTTCCAGGTGCTGAAGGCACCGCCACGGCGCGCACCTCACGCGGAACCATCCCCGTCGGCCATCCCCCGTTGATCCTCACCCGCGACCTCTGTCACACCCACGAATGCGCTCTCCAAGACTGGAATCTCAACCGCATGGACGGCTGGGACACCGCGGACACCCGCAACGCAAGCGATAACCTCGCCTACACGCAATACACCGAATCCGACGTCCCCAACTACTGGCAGTACGCCCGTCGCTTCGCTCTCGCCGATCACTTCTTCTCGGGCATGCTCGGGCCAAGCTTCCCAGGCCACTTCTTCACGATCGCAGCTCAGGCCGGGTGGGCCACAGGAGATCCCACACAGCTTGTCCCCTGGGGCTGCGACGATAGTTCAGGTACCACCGTGGGCGCCCTCGACCACGGAACCTGCACCGCACAGAACATTTTTCCCTGCATGGACTTCCCCACGCTCCCAGACGTCCTTCCGCCCGACCGCACCTGGCGCTTCTATGGCTCTCCCGAACCTCCCATCGTCGGTGATATCTGGACAATGTTCGACGCCGTGCGACACATTCGCAACGGCCCTGCGTGGTCCTCCAACGTCGTCAATGCCACCCAATTTCAGCAAGACATTCAAACCCACACCCTCGCAAATGTCGTCTGGCTCGTCGACCAGGACCTCGCTGACGAACACCCGCCCCTCAATATCTGTTACGGCGAAAACTGGACCGTGAGTCATCTAAATATCCTCATGCAAAGTGACTACTGGGCCCACTCCGCCGTGCTCATCACCTGGGACGACTTCGGCGGCTGGTACGACCACGTCCCCCCGCCGCGGTCTTACGGCTGTGACATCAATCACCCATACGGCCTTGGCTTTCGCCTTCCACTCATCATCATTTCTCCGTACGCCCGCCCGGGGTACATCCTGCACTCCACCGCCCACCACGGCTCCATCGCCCGCTTCGTCGAAGCAGTCTTTCATCTCCGCCCCCTCCACGACATCGACCCCGCCGCGCAGGACACCCCCGATACCAGCGATCTCCTCGAAGCTTTTGACTTTTCGCAAACACCCCTTGCCCCCGCGGTGCTGTCCACCCGTTCCTGCTTTCTCCAACGTTGACCCCACGGTGAGATTCCCGACATCGCTGTCCGTCACGGCGGCGGCGGGGCTTGGTTGACACAACGGAATCTCCCACGGACGGGAATACAGTAGGCAATCTGTCCCGGCGGAGACACACACCGTCGAGAAGGATCCCCCGGAAAGCATTCGTCGGTCGGGTACGCACACGCCCAACCCCCGTGCTCGCACTGCCGTCCAGCCAGGTACGAAACACACGCCCCCAGCCTCGTCGCCCTGCAGTCCATGAACCCACGGCACGGTGTGTCAATGCACTCCCGCTGGGGAAACGGCAGCATGTTCGACTCGGCACATCGCTGCGTGCGCGGACAGTCCGCGTCAGACGTGCATCGGTGGTGAAAACACCTGTGGATCGCGTGGGCGTTGCGCCATGCCTGTGCGTCGGAACAATCTCTAAACGCCTGACTGTATCGCGCTTCGACCTCGGGTGTAAAACAGTAGCCATGGTCGGGGCAGTCGCTGTCCGTGCGGCACAGAACGTCTTCGCCGGGAAAAATCTGCACGGTCGGGACCGTGTTGGGCGGACGCGGCGGGCCGTACGCTGCCGTGGGAACCGCCCGGCTGCTCCCACCGTCCAGGGACGACAATGGCGCACGCCAGCGACGGGTGGAGCATCCGGTCACAGACGCATACACGGTCACCAGCGCGAGCGCCCTAAACGACGGGATCACCCCCCGAGGAGCCAGCCGAAGAGCGCGCGCTTGAGCGTCTCACGGCCCATCACCGCAATAGACTCTGTCAACGGGATTGCCTTGGGACACACCTGCACGCAGTTTTGTGCCTTGCCACAGTCTGCGATTCCACCAGGGCCCATGATCGCGTCGAGACGCTCCTCGGCGTGCATGTGCCCCGAGGGGTGGAGGTTGTACATCCGCACCAGGGAGATCACCTGCGGACCCATGAAGTCCGTATGGTCGTTGAATTCTGGACACGCCTCGACGCAGCAGCCGCAGGTCATGCAACGCGAAAGCGGGTACATCACCTCCTGGTCGCTCTGAGAGACCTTGGGCCCCGCGCCGATCGCATGCGATCCGTCGATCTGGATCCAAGCTTTGACCTTGCGAAGCGCGTCGAACATCCGCTGGCGGTCGACACAGAGGTCCCGCACCCGCGGAAACTTGGACATAGGCTCAAGCGTGATGGTCTCGCCCGCGGGCGAGAGATCTTTGATCAACGCCGAGCAGCTCTGGCGCACCCGTCCGTTGACCACCATCGTGCACGCGCCGCAGACCTCCTCGAGGCACGAGCAGTCCCACTGCACCGGCGTGGTGACCTTGCCATCTCGGGTCTTGGGGTTCTTCTGGATCTCCATCAGCGCGGAGATCACGTTCATCCTGTCCTTGCGCGGGACGACAAACTCTTCCCATCGGGACGGGCCGTTTGCGTCTCCCCGCTTGATCTTCAGGGTCACCGTGTTCATCTACGTCCTCGTCACCTTGCCGTAGTCCCGCTTGGCCAGTGCCAACCGAGAGATGTCCACGGGCTCGTACGTTAGCTTTGGCCCGTCGGCACTGTACGTTGCCATCGTGGTCTTCAACCACGCAGTGTCATCCCGCCCCAGAGCCTTGGGATTGTCCGGGCTCACCTCCGGGTCCAACGCCGGCTTGTAGTGCGCCCCACGGCACTCTTCCCTCTCCCTCGCGCCCACCGCGATGATGTCCGCCAGTTCCAGCATCCCCCGCAGGTGCCTTAGAAACACCACCGGCTGGTTCATCGAACCCGGTCCCATGGTGTCCAACGCCGCGCACTTGGCAAACTCCTGCTTCATCTCCCGGATACTGGCAATCACGGCATCAAGCTCCGCGTTGTGCCGTTCGACCGTGACCTTGTCCAACATCATCTCCCCAAGCTTCGCATGGAGTTGGTACGGGTTGACCGTGTACTCAGCCCCCGTGCGCTTGGCATCTGCGTCGTACTCCGCCTGCCGCCGACGGGTCTCTCGCTCGAAGATCCCGCTGCCAAGATCGTAGGCGCTCTGGGACTGACCCTCGCGCCACGCGGCCATCGCCGGACCCGTGACCATCCCGCCGTAGATGCACGACAACAGAGAGTTTGCTCCGAGTCGGTTGGCGCCATGGTACTGGTAGTCGGACTCCCCCGTGCAGTACAGCCCGGGAATACTTGTCTGTTGGTTGCGCGGCGACGCCAGGTCGAGCGAACCCGCCTCCGTCGCCTGGTAATCCACCCACAGCCCCCCCATGGAGTAATGCACCGCGGGAAAGATCTTCATCGGGTTCTCGTACGGATCCTCCCCAGCAAACTTGTCGTAGATCTCAAGCACGCCTTCGAGCTTCTTGCGGACGGTGGCCTTCCCCTCGGGGGTCTTACAGAGATGCGTGACGTCGAGATACACCGCGTCTGTCCCGTCGGCGCTGTACCCATCGTGCCGAACGATCTTGAAGATCTCCCGGGAGGCAATGTCCCGGGGCACAAGGTTCCTGTACTTCGGGTACTTTTCCTCCAGAAAGTAATACCGCTCGGTCTCGGGGATGTCTTTTCCCGCACGGCGGTCTTTACGGTCCTTGGGCACCCACACCCGACCGCCTTCGCCACGGACACTCTCCGAGATCAACCGTAGTTTATCCGTCGCGGGGATCGCCGTCGGATGCACTTGAATAAACTCACCGTTGGCATAGGTCGCACCCTGGAGGTACGCGATCGCAGCCGCCGACCCGGTGTTGATCATGGAGTTTGTGCTACGGCCAAAGACCAACCCTGGCCCCCCCGTGGCGAGGCACACAGCGTCACCCCGAAACGCCCGGATGGCACCGTTCTTGAGATCTTGCGCTACGACCCCGCGACACACACCACCGTCGTCCCGGATGATCCCCATGAGGTCGAAGAACTCGAACTTGCGCACCATCTTTTCGCCGGGGATCGTCGCACCCTTGTCATCTTCGACGTCCACGGCCTCAAAGCGCCGCACCTGTTCGTCAAGGGCGTACAAGAGCTGTTGACCCGTGGTCGCGCCCGCAAACGCCGTCCGGTGAAACAGCGTCCCGCCGAAGCGACGGAAGTCCAGGTTGCCTTCGGGTGTGCGATTGAACGGCACCCCCATCCGATCGAGCATGTACACAATCCCAGGCGCGGCGTCGGCCATGCCCTTCGCCGGGGGCTGATTGGCAAGAAAGTCCCCGCCCTTGATCGTTTCGTAAAAGTGCGTGTACGGCGAGTCGCCTTCGCCTTTGATGTTCACCGAGGCGTTGATTCCCCCTTGCGCACACACGGAGTGTGAGCGTTTGACGGGCACAAGGGAGAGTAGATCCACGGGAATGCCGGCTTCACAGAGCTTGATGACGGTCATCAGACCGCCAAGGCCGCCGCCGACCACCACTGCCCGCCGGACGCTGCCCGACTGGGAAACCACCGAAGAATTTGCTGCCATGGCTTGCTTTCTAACCCTCACCCACGCGGGCTGTGGATCGGGTGAGTCACTGGAACCTGGAGTGCGTTGGCGTCACGGCAGAGCGTCTGCACGTTTTGCTCGGGCATGGGGATCACGCCGCCGCAGTGACCGTTGAAGTGCAACAAAGTGTTGATCCCGAGGGCCCAAAGAAGTCCTCCGACGGCGGCGCAGACCCACGCCGAGCGCTTCATACCCTTTGCGCCCGTGGTGATTCCCCATGTGTTCCCCACGAGCCATAGCCCGTTGGCAAAGTGAAACACCACGGCGGTGATCCCCACGAAGTACAGGGCGAACATCCCGGGCTCACCAAGGTCGACCTGTAGCTGGTGGTACATGTTCTCCCACGCGAGGGTGTGCAGCATCTTTTGGATGCGGTACTGCCAGAGATGCAGGCCGATAAAAGCCAGTGCAACGAGTCCGCTGACCCGTTGGAGTACGTACAGCCAGTTACGGGTGTACCCATACCTCCCCACGTTGGGCTTTGCCCTTGCCGTGATCGCCAGCCCGTACCCCGCGTGAAAAAGCAAGGGCAGCGCGATGCCAAAGAGTTCGATCCACGCGAGCCCTGGGAGGGCCTGGATCTCTCCCACCGCGGTGTTGAAAGCCTCCCGGCCGTACAGCGCCCTGCTGTTGGTCCAGAGGTGTTCGACGAGAAAGACCCCAACGGGGACGACGCCGGACAGAGAGTGCAGCCTGCGGAGATAAAAACGCGTCCGGGTCCCATCGGGGTTCCCGGCGCCGTGTGGGGATGTCATCCAGCCATGTCGCCTTCCGGGACGGATTGTTAGGGGGGACTGCGCCGCGGGTCAAGGTAACGTGATACCCGCCCGATGCCCATGACCGTCTCATCCACCGCTGTCACCCACCGTGGGAAGACCTCTCTCACGGCGGTCATCACCGCAGCTTTTGCGTTTGGTTGTTCAAGCGAAAGCTTTGACACGCGGCCGGTATACCTCGTCTCGCATGACTCCAGGGTCGACACCGAGCTCGCCCACGCCCGTCAAGCCGCCGCCGACGAAGACTGGAACGCCGCCGCAGTGATTCTCTCTCGCATCCTCCGGGAGCACCCTGGCGACCCTCTCGCCCTCGTCGCCGGGATTCTCCAAGCGCGAATCACCCTGGCCCGTGGCGACGTAGACGCCGCCGCGCGCACGGCCATTGACGTAACCCCCGGTCGCGACCCCGCCCTCGACCTTCAACGTGACCTTCTTCTCGGTCTCGTTGCTGCACGGCGGGGTGACACCCAGCACGGCCTCGCGTTGCTCCGTCCGCTCGCGGGACGGATGATCGACCGGACCCATGCGATCGAAGTCGACTGTGGTCTCGCCGCACTCGACGCCGCGGACGGTCCCTCGGGCGCCGCGCGCGCACTGACCGATCTTGCACAAGTCGATTCACTCGCCAACGACGGACTCTCCTGGCTGCCTACGGGTCTTGCGTGTGACCTTCCCACAACGCGCAGCGAAGCCATGCTCCACGCGCTCGCGCGGGTCACAACGCCTGAGACCCTGGCCGCGGTGTTGGATACTCTCTCGTCCACCAGCCCGCTGCGGCGCGCGGTCGCCGAGCGTTTGCGCACCGTCGCCGTGGCCTTGCATCAGGTCGACCGCTGGCGGGCGTCTCTTGCAGATCTACCGCCCAGCGAGGCGACTCTTTTGCCCGTGCGGGTTGACACCGGTCCACGGTTGTTGCGCATCGGTGTCCTCGTGCCGGTGTCGGGTTCGCGCGCGGGCATCGGGATCACGATCGTGCGGGAGGTACAACTCGCACTTGAAGGCGCGCAGGCCACGGATGTCGTCGTTGCCGACGAGGGCTCGACGCCTGCGCAAACGGCCTCGGCCTACCAGCGTCTTGCATCGGCCCACGTCGCCGCCATCATCGGTCCATCGCAAGAGGAATCTGCCCGCGCGTTGGTGTCCCGTACGGACCTTGCGGGTGTTCCGATGTATCTATTGGCGCCCTTTGCCGATGCGCGGGAGACCCAGACGGTGCATCTCGCTGGGCCGTCGTTGCTTTCGCGCACGACGCAGATTGCAGCCTATGTGCGGTCGGGCACTGTCTCCTTGGTAACCCCCCAGGGAGACAACGACGGCGAGTTTGTGACCCGTCTTCGGGGTTCGCTCACCTTGCTGGGGGTCACGGTGCGTACCGGGGGGACGACGTCCGAGCGCAGGGTGGCCGCGGGTCCCTTTGGAACCGAAGCGTTACGGACGATGGCGTTGTCCTCCGGGCATTCACCGTTGTCTTGGATCTACGACGCGCGGGCTTCGCAACCGGGAGCCCTCGGTGTGTGGGTGGGGCTACACGGCGGGCCAGACTTTGACAATCACCTCACGCGGTACTGCGCGCTCGCGGGCGAAGCGCCGGGAGAACTCGGCATGCTGGCCTACGACGCCGCACGCGCGGCACTGGCCAGCGCCCGAGGCGGCAGCGGAACCAACGTCCTGGCGCGGGGTTGGGAGGTCAGCGTGACCGTTGTGACCGCAGACGGCGAGGGAACGCTTGCAGCGACGGCCCGTTGTCCTACCCCGACAACCCCGACAACCGGCAGCTAACCCCACTCAACGACAGCGAAAACCGGGGTGGATCATGCTTCCACACAGTGCGAGGCGTCTCCGACAGGGTCCGAAAGCTCTCCAACGGGGTCCGAGGGCTCTCGCGGGGGCTTTGACGTGCCTGCCGCCGGTGGCCGAAGATCCCGCGATGAATCCGTTCTCTCGTCGGTGCTTTTTCGGTGCCGGACTGGCCGTTGGATGCAGTGCCCCCCATGCCGTGACCCGACCGCAGGCCGTGGCGACGGTTGTCCCACCCAACATAAGCGCTCCCACGGTGGAGGCGCCGGTTGTTCCTCCCCCGCGGGCGGACGGACGGTTGCCGGTGACGGCGGTGCCGTTGCGCTATTCCCTCGATCTCACCATCGATCCACGGCGTGATCGCTTTGCCGGCGTCGTGAACATCACCCTGCGGGTTGCTACACCCACCCGGGTTGTTCTGTTGCACGGTCGCGGGCTCGCAATCACTCACGCAGAGGTTCTCGCAGACGGTGAGACGCTCCCCGCGGAGGTGACGTCCCGCAGCACCGTGGGTGCGCACGAAGGTCCCGAGGAGTTGGTGGTGGTCGTACCCCGTGCGTTGCAGCCTGGCGAGGCAACGTTACGCATCGCCTACACCGCAGCCTTCGACGTGGGTCTCCGGGGGGTCTACCACACCCAAGAAAATGGCGACTGGTATGCCTTTTCTGACTTTGAGCCCACCGACGCCCGACGTGCGTTCCCGTGCTTTGACGAGCCGGTGTACAAAGTCCCGGTCACGCTCTCGGTGACGGTTCCCTCAGCGTCCATTGCCGTCGGCAACACCCCTGAGATCTCCCGCACGCCGAATCCCACCGCAGGCGTCACCGTGTTTCGCTTTGCGCCAACGGAACCGCTGCCAAGCTACCTCGTGGCCTTCGCCGTCGGTCCCTTTGATCTCTCCCAGGGACCCATGGGCACGGCAGTTCCACTCCGGGTGGTGACGGCCCGCGGGCGTGGAGGACTCACGCGCACGGCTCTGGACGCGGCCGCGATGGATCTACCGGTCCTCGCTTCGTACTTCAACCGTGCGTACCCGTATCCAAAGCTGGATCTCGTGGCCGTCCCAGACTTTCGCAACGGTGGGATGGAAAACGCCGGATTGATTACGTTTCGCGACGGGGTTCTCCTGGTGGATCCAGCGCGATCAACGGCGCAGGCACGGCGCAGCGTGGCGGGTGTCATCGCCCACGAGCTCTCGCACCAGTGGTTTGGCGACCTCGTCACCATGTCATGGTGGAACGACCTATGGCTCAACGAAGGCTTCGCCACATGGATGACCACCAAGGTGATCGAAAGCGTGAGTCCGCATGAGGGCGCCGAACTCGACGCCGTGCGCAGCCGCAACAGTGCTAGGCACGTGGACGGTCTACCCACTGCGCGGGCGATCCGTGCACCCGTGACGTCGACGTCGGCGGCCATCGAGGGCTTTGACGCCATGGCGTACGACAAGGGGGCGGCTGTGCTCACGATGCTGGAGTCATGGCTGGGGGTTGACCATTTTCGAGAGGGCGTGCGGAGGTATCTTACGGACCACGCATGGGGGACGGCGACCGCAGAGGATCTTCTCGCGGCCCTTGCAGCGACTGCACCGACCGAGGACGCGGGGCGCGTGGCGGATGTGGCGAATTCGTTTCTTGATCGGGCGGGTGTTCCCGAGGTGCGGGTGGAGGCGGTGTGTGAGGCACATACCCCGACGCGGGTGAACCTCATTCAGAGACGGTACGCGCCGGATCCGACTTCACCGCCGGGAGACGAATGCACTCCGTGGAGCATCCCTGTGTGCCTACGGTATGAAGCTCCGGGCGGTGCACGGACAACGTGCACTGTGATGACGGAGTGTACAGCCACGGTGACCCTCCCGGGTGTTCCCCAGGGGATGTGTCCACGGTGGATCCATCCCAATCCAGGTGCGACGGGGTACTACTGGTACACGTTGTCACCCGCGGGCTTTCGTGCGCTGGTAAATACCCCCGGGGCGCTGGACGCCGCGGGACAACTAGACCTCCAAGCCGACGCTGCGGCCATGTTTGAAGACGGTTCGCTCCCGGTGGAGACGTATCTGGGATTGGTGAGCACGCTTGCGCGGGGGCGAGACCCCCATGTGCTGGTCGCCGTCGCGCGGGCGCCATGGGAGATCGAACACACGCTTGTGAGCGATGCTTCACGGAGGGACTTTCAGCGATGGGTACAGGCCACGCTACGACCGATGGCCACGCGCCTCGGATGGACCGCACGACCGCACGACGATGATCTTCAGCGACAGCTCCGGCAAACCGTGCTGACAACGCTTGGGTTTTTGACGGACGACCGGGAGATTCAGCGCACGGCGGAACACTGGGCGCAACGTTGGCTTGCGGATCCAACCAGCGTGGATCCGGACGTTGCAGCGGTGGCGGTGCCCGTGGCGTCGCGACACGCGGGGGCTGAGCGCTGGGATGCCTTGGTGCGCGCGGCAGAACGGGCAACGTTGCCGCAGGACCGCGGGATTGCGCTGTCGGCGTTGACGGCGTTTGACGACCCGGCATTGGACCGCAGGGGACTGGATCTATTGCTCACGCCCACGCTGCGGGTGCAGGACATCCGTGCGCTCTTCGCCCGCACGGGACACACCCCCGCGGTACGGGGAATGGAAGTCGCGTGGCTGGAGGACAGGGCCGACGCGCTGCGGGAGAAGCTTGGAGACACCTACCGCCCGGTGCTGTCACCGCTGGCCGGGGTATGCGACGCGGGTGAGATCACCACGGTAAGAACGGTGCTTGGGCCGAGGATGGAGCAGGCGCAGGGATCGGCGCGTGCGTTTCGGTTGATGCTTGAGTTGGCAGGGCGGTGTGCGCGGACGCGGGACCGATCGCTCGCCGGGGCGACTGCGTACTTTCACCAGGTGGCTGCGATGCGGCGTTGAGAGAACGCGCCAGGGGGACGGGCACACACCCATCCCCCGGCGGAGGGGTCAGACGATCACGGCAGGACGATGTGCCCGCTGCCAAAGATCTGGGTCATCCGACGCATCACGTGGAGGAGGTCTTCGTAGGCTTGTTCTGCGGTTTGGATGGTGTTGGCCTGGGCGCTGTTGGACGTCGCGAGGGCGTGCTGACGGAGAGCTTCCATGTCTTGCATATGGAGGATCATCCGGGCGGCGACGCCGGCTTCGTTGGCCACGGCGCCTGTGGCGGGGTGCACAAAGGCCGATGCACCGACGCTGGCGCCGGGCTCGCCCGTGTTGGCGCCAAAGTGCAACGCCCTGAAGGTCTCGTGGGTCCATGGATCAGTGAACGACACGGTGTTCACGTCGGGGTTGGTCACGGTGACGGACTCGACGCTGCCGTCGATCCAGAGCCTCGCGTAGTCCATGTACCGCTGGTCGTACGTCGCGGGGAACTGCGCGATGGACATGACGGCCGCCCAGATCTGGGTGGTGAAGTGATCCTGGGGATCGAGCGGGACGTGGCTGCGGTCGATGAGCCGACCGTTCTGGTTGGCACCGGTACCCGGCGGGAGGTTGATGGACGCGAGGTGCGGGCGCTCGATGTTGTTGGTCCCGTTGGTCTCGATGATCGGACCGTAGTCCTGGTAGTCCTCAGAGAGAACGCCGCCGAACAGTCGGAGAATCTGGTCGGGGTACATGGTGTAGAAACTGAGCTGGAAGAGCCGGATGTCCACCGGCGTATCCCGCTGGAGGAGCAAAAGCTCGGGGTCGGTGAGCGCATCGAGCGCGAGGGTCTTGTCGTAGTACGCCCCGGCGGAGTTGAGCTGCTCGTACCACCAGTAACCGACGTCGGTGCGCCAGTTGGACTCGAACAACCGGCCCTGGTTGACGGGAATGTTGATTCCCGCGTTGGTGGCGAGGTTGGGCGCGTACACCGTGGTGGAGTCAGGCAGCGTCTGGGCCGTGTGTACGCCCATTTCGTTCATCGCGACCATGCCAACAAAAGCGTCGGCGATCTCGCTCTCGGCGGCCTGGTTGACGTACCCGCCTCCGCCAGGCTGGTTCGGGTCGTTGACAAAGGCCGTCCACCCGGGCTGCCCGAGGAGAAAGTCCTGGTAGTTGATCAGATCGAATGCGTTGAGCTGGGCGCACTGCCGCATTTGTTCGAGGTAGCGTCCACGCTGGCGATCGACGTAGGCCCCGGTGCTAAAGCCCGAACGGTACCGGGCGTAGCTGTTGGCAAAGTAGTAGTCGATGTAGCGCTCGGCGACGTAGTGCAGTGACTCGAAGGCATCGGCGCCGGAGTCATAGCGCTGGTCTTGCCAGACGAGGCCCGCACGCAAGTCGTCGTCGTAGCGGTACGGCACCAGGAGGTGTCCATCGGCCGTTGTGTTGGTAAAGATGGGCGGACCAAGACCCGCGACAGGGGTGCTGGTGGTCTCACGGATGAAGACGTTGTAGCGGTTGGCGTCGCCGATGTTGGGCGTGCCGTCGGATTGCGTCCCAAAGATGGCAGGGATCTGGGTGTAGTGCATCCCGCGCACCTGCGGACCGGTGAAGTCCAGCGGCGTGCTGAGGCCGTATCCCTGGACGTTCCAGGCGTATGTGAGCGCGCGGGTCTGGTCAGCCACGGTCTTGAATGCCTCGACCATGCCGACGTACCCGTTGCGGATGAAGGCCCTGTCGTACCGGCCGATGCCATGGGCGTCTTCGTTGAGGCCCTTGTAGTCCATCACCGAGGAGTACGACCACTCGTCGACCTGACCCGAGATCTCGGCGTCGGAGTAGTAGTTACCGTCCATCGGGTCGGCGAGGTAGGCGTAGCGCGGGGCGAGGCCAAGGTGATGGCCCTGCCCACGGACCCGCCAGTACTGGTCGTTGTAGTTGATGGCGTCAGCCGAAGCCGTGAAGTTGTGCCGCTGGCCGAGGGAGTGACCGAGTTCGTGCGCGAGCACGCCGTGATGGATGAACTGCGCGGCGTACGTGGTCATCAGGGTGTAGTTCAACGACCCGTCAGAGTTCTTGAAGTTCCAGTCTTGGCCAAAGGCGACGGGGGCGTCCATGGGGTTGGTGTGCAGGATGGCCGTGCCGCTCGAGAGCCTACGGGCGAGACCCAGAAGAATCTCGTCGGTAAAGTCCGCCTCGAAATCGCACTCCCAGCCAGCCCGCTGCGTACGAATGCTATCAATCGCACGGAGCACCGCGGGGGACTGTCCTCGAAACGGCGATGCCGCTGCGAGTGTCGCAGGAAGGGTCCCTGTTGTGTCCACGGTGGCCGTGGGGGCAAGGGAAGCCTGCTGCTGGTTCATCAACTGGGATTCAATGTCCGTCCCAGCGAGGGATGCACGCCGCGCAGAGCCCTGGTCGGAGTTATCCCCGAGGGTGCGGGCGTTGTACAACCGACGGACAACCTGGGTGAGTGCTCCCGGGTTGTTCACGTCGTTCGTCCTGAGGTTATTCGAGTGTGGGTTGAACCACCCAGCCCCAGGGAGCACCTGGCGGCTCAGCGACGACGCCGTCGCAGCGTTGAGCCTCGCCGCGGCGCCCGGGTGACGGAAGGGCTCGTTGAGCATCCGGTCGCTGGGCGCCGAGTTCCTCAACCCGGCACTTGCACCTGCCTGTGCTGCGGCTCCGAACTGCGCACCGCCTCCAAGCTGGTTCATCGCGTCGACGAGGTACTGCCCATCGGCCACGTCCGCAGCCGCCGCGTCCCCATTGAGGATCTTGATCAACTCCACCAGATAGAACGCATAGGCATCCGTGATGGTCTGCCAGACGGCCCCGCGGCCCGCGACCATTTCCCCGGTCTCGGGGTCCGAAGCGATGTTGGCAAGACCCCAGTATCCCTGTTGGTCCTGGTCGGTGATTGCGCCAATCATGTTGTACCGAAGGTCCCCGAGGTGGGCCTGGGTCCCTTGCGGCCCGCACGCCGGGAGATCCCAGCCAGCAGCGTTGGTCGCGGCCATCTGAGCGGCCGTGTGATACCCGGGCTTGGTCTGGTCGGTGCCCCACACGGTCGCGTGGCAGCCTACGTAGACATGCAAGGCATCAGCCCCGAGGGCAGGCGCGGTCCCGATGATCTCTGGCGCTCGGCACGGGTTGGACGCGTCGACTTGCATCGACGGGTCGATGCTTCGGTTGAGTTCACACTCATGCTGCCGGGCAGCTTGGACGGCTTCGGTAAAAGCTCCGTTCCATTCGGTGACGATGGTGTCCGTGACCGGCTGCATGTAGCTCGGGTACGTCGGGGACTCGTGGTAGGCGATCGGCCGCACCTGCCGCTGTAGAAACGGCATGAGGCACAGCCCGGTGTTGTCCCCGCGGTTGTACGCAATGGTGGCGTCACACGTAGAGTTGGCATCGACGTGAGCGCAGTCAGAATCTTGTATACAGCGGTAGTAATGCTCGCCGCAGGTGTGGGAGCTCATGTCGCAGACGGCGGAGTGCGAGAGCGGCTGCGGGCCCCAGCGACAGTCGTCGTCGGACTGGCAGGTAGAACCCGTGTCCGCAGCAACGTGGTTGATCGCCAGCGCCGCGCACACCCCGCGGTGAGAGGCGTCGTGGGCGGTGTTACCGATCTTGCAGACCAACGCGGGCGCGGATGACCCCGGGGGGTTGGCCGGACAATCCGCGTCGACGTTGCAGCCCGTCGAGGTCGCTGCGCCGTACACCAGCGCGTGGTGATGCATCCAGAGGTTGTGCCGCGAAGCAAAGTGCATCCGCTGGAGATCCACGGTGAGGTGGGTCACCGGGTCAAACCCGATGCGCATGGTGTCAAAGAACCCAAAGCGCTCCATGTCCAGGTAATGGGGCGTGCTGGTCATCTGGGAGACCGGCGGGACGGTGAGCGACGCGGGTTCGTAGTCGCGGGTGGGATCCACGCGGCGGAATGCCATGCGGAAGTCCACCTGGGCGGGCTGGCAGTCGGTCTCGCCCTCGCCCAGGATGCACACGGGAATGTTCGGGAGGTCAGGCCCGAAGCTCACGCGCTCGGGATGCAAGATCGCCCGGTTGACGAAGTCAAAGTACTGGAGTTGCTGCTGGCCGTTGACGGGTTCGTAGTCGAACACCGGGGCGTTGGGGTCGTTGGGGGTGTTGATGTACACCGGCACGGGTTCGGACTCGACCTGCCCGGTCCATTCGTCGTACTGGAGAACCCCGGCGTAGGCGTCGATGAGGTTGGTAGACCAGTCGACACGCATGTACTGCCGCTGGTACCACGGCCGGTCGATGGAGTTTTCGACCATCACATTGAGTTGCTCGCCGGTGGACGGGTTGTAGTCGTACCGGATGTCAAAGTGCGACTCGATGTGAAACACAGCGACCACGTCCGAGGCCTGGGTGAGGTCCTGGCCGATGCCGTTGGTACCCCCCGGGGCACCGTGAACAAACTCGTAGGCTTGACGCCCGATGAGTGAGTTCTCGGTGACTTCCCAGCGGATCTTGTCCGTGCTGCTGTACGACGTAAGTCCCGTGAAGCCCGTGGTCGTGGGCTTCGAGATCATGGTCGTCTGGGTGTAGAAAACCGGCTCGCGGTTGATCATTTCGGCCGTGAGGCTGTCGGGCGCCCCGCCGTTGATCAACGCCTGGTACTCCACGGGAATGAAGTCGTTCTTGTCCAGCGCATAGGGCTGAACGTGGTTGAGCGGCGCACGCTGCTGAGAACAGTCAGCGTTGCCCACGGCCAGGGCCCCCAGCAGGAGCACCCCAAACGCCGTCCCTGTACGGGATCTCACCCCCGTCGTCTTCGTACTACGCCTTGAATCGCCGGCCATCGCATACACCTCCGAAGCTAAAAGACACCTGGCGGATCGTGGGGCCCACAGCAAGTCCAGTGCCATGCAGAAAACACCGTGGTTTGGCCCGTGTTTCCCCCAGACGACAGCCCTGCGTTAGAAAACTAACCCCCCTGGGGAATACCCTGGGACCCTTAAGCCCTCACGGTTGACCTCGGCGCTGACACGGTCGCGGCGTCACCGCTGGCACCTCCCAAGGGCTCTTACCTTCGGCACTCGTCGGGACCGTGGCTTCTGTGCGACCCTTGGGGCCGGTCGTGAGCGCTCGAACCCCCTGGGCCGTCGGCTTTCTCTTTTTCATCTCCGCCATCCCTTCGTGCGCCCGCCCCAACCCATGGGACGCCTGCCGTGCCGTCGGCGCCGTGGGCTTTGCCCCTACGGTGGCCCGCTGCGATACCCCGGGCTGTCAATCCTGTGCCGTCACCCTCGACCGCGCGTACCGCACCGCGCCCGACGCCCTGCGCGTGCACTTCATGCAAGCGTCCGCCGCAGCACGCGAGGCTTTTCTCGGCTTTGCCCACCCCGTCGGCCCCTACGCCATCGAACATTGCACCGCAGGCCTTGCGCCACATGCCCCCTGTGCCGCCTACACTTCCTTGTGCCGCGACGTCATCGCAACGGGCCTTCGCTCGGATGACACATCCCTCGGGCTTCGCGGGCAGCTTACCCTCGCCGCGGGCGCTGCGTGTCCCGCTGCGCGTGCCCAGATCGTCTCTGTCCTCACGCAGTGTGAGTCTTTGCCCCCCGGGCCAACCTGCGCCGACCCGGCGTGTCTCGCGTGCGAAGCCGGCCATCTCGCCGCGCTCACCGTCGTCGCCGACGAGGCCGTCGACGCCGCCCACGCCACGGCCCTTCACACCCTCATCGACAACACCCCCGAGCCCGTGGCCCGGGCCATCGTTGAAAACCTCGGCGCGCCAGACGCCCCTGTCGACATCGATACCGTCCCCCTCCAACGCGGTCTCCGCGGGTGGTGCTTCGCGCTTGTGCGACACAGTTCCCAACCGCCGCCCTTTGCCTGCTACGCCACAATGACTCGCTTTCTTGCGCACACGGAGTACCCCGACAGCGACCTCGCGTGGGCATCCCTCGCCGCAGCCCACCCGGATGTTCGCACACAGGTCGTGCAGGTTCTACGCTCCGACCTTGCACGTCACGGGGGTGTCCCCGCCGCGGTGACATCGCGACTGGCCGCACTCCCCCCCGCCGTGCCGTCCTCCATTCCCATTGCCCCGTCACCGCAACCCGAGAGCACGCGCCCTGGCGTCGATCACGCCCCTGCGTTGCCGGGTCATTCGCGTTTCGTCGAGCCTGCGTAGTACGCCCAGCGCCTCTCCCCGCTCGTTGTGCTCGACGAGAAAGACCATGTGTCGCAGGCGCCATTCGACATTGACGCTGGGTAACAACTCCATGGCCCTGTAGGCACGCGCGGCGTCTTGCGTTCGACCTGTCGCAGCAAGGCTCGCGGCGTAACACCCACGCGCCGAACCCCAGTCCGGAGCCAGCCGTGCTGCTGTTCCGCAATCCGTCACTGCGTCGCCGTACTGCCTTGTCTCCAACCCGTGGATCCCAAGGACGTAGTGACAGCCCGCGCACCCGGGCTCGGTCTCAATCGCCTGGGTAAACAACTCTTCGTCACTCTTCCACTCGGTGTTTCGATCGACGGTCATCGGGACAAACACCAGAACAAAAGCCATCGCGAGCGCCCATGCGCCACGCACGCTGCGACGAAAGATCCATGCAAGCCCTTCACCCGCCAGCACCATCGCCCCCGCCGACGGGAGGTACAACAACCGTTCACCAAACGCCGCGGAGTACGTCTTGAAGGCGTTGCACACAAACAACCCCGGGAGGAGACACCACGCAACGGCTTCGGTCACCCAGGGCTTCGTCCGTCGGGTCCACAACCCGAGTCCCGTGAGTCCCACGACGGAGACACCCCCAAGGAGGACGTGACGATCGAGTACGCCAGACGCACGAACCACGCTCGCGCCGTAGATTGGCATCAACCCCAACGGCGCGATCAACAAGCCCATGAAGCGCCCAAAGAGCCGTAGCGCAGAGATCTCACGGGTGAGCCATGGAGCCCCGGCCAGTGCGTTGACCCCGGGATTGATCTGAAAGCCTTGAAGGGTACCCGTGATCCAGACGCGGAGGGCGAGGTACAGCCCGCAACCCAAGACAATGAACCCGTAACGGGTGGCTCCGTGCAACCACCGTGTGCGACCGCCGAGAATGTCTTGGAGAACGAGCAAGGGCACAAGGAGCACCACGGACTCTTTGCACAAGAGCCCGGCAAACACCGCTGCAGCCGTGGCCACTGCGGCGCCGGGAGACATCCGTCGATGCAGCCACCACGCGGTCACCGAGAAGACAAAAGCCAGGACGTCGGCTCGCCCGACAATCGAAGCCACGGCTTCGGTATGCAAAGGGTGGACGGCAAAGAGAACCGCAGCGAGCACGGCGGCGCGTCGATCGCTCACCCGCGCGCACAACACGCTTAGAAACAACACCGACGCCACGGCGTGGACGAGGGCATTGGTCAGGTGAAAGAGCCACGGGTGCCCACCCGAGAGCGTCCAGTCGAGGGCGTACGTGAGGGAGGGAATCGGGCGGTAGAGCCCCCCGCCGGGTTCGCCTCGCGGGGCTCCCCAGTAGTCATGCGTCGCGATCGCCCAGGGTGAAAATCTACCGCGCACGGCCCCGTTGGTGAGCACCGCAGCGCCGTCATCCAGGGTAAACCCGTCCCGTAACGCATTGGCGTACACCGCCAAGGCCACGGTGAAAACTCCCCACGCGGCGAGGTCCCGACGTAACGCAGGCAAGGGCCCCGGGGCTGCGTTCCCTTGCTGCACGACGGGGGATGCTATCACCGCCAACGAGACGTCACCGCACCCGGTGTTGACGTCGCCCGTCCCCGTGACGGATCGTCCTGGGAATGCAAAGGGTACTGATCACAGGCGGTGCGGGTTTTATCGGGCATCACCTGGCCATCGCGTGGAGACGCCGTGGCGCCGCCGTCGTGGTGCTGGACAACCTCCGCACGGGCAAGCTCTCAAACCTCTCCGCGGTCACCGACGCCACGGGGGTTGATGGCTGGCGCTTTGTCCAGGGATCCATCACCGACCGTGCGACCGTTGCCCGCGCGATGGAGGGCTGCTCGATCGTGCACCACCTCGCCGCGCAGGTGAGCGTTCCAGAGTCCATCGACAATCCCACGGACTGTGTAGACATCAACGTCCACGGTACTCTTACAGTCCTCGATGCGGCGCGTGCAGCAGGGGTGTCCCGGGTGGTGTTTTCGAGCAGCGCGGCGGTGTACGGCGACGATCCCCGGAGTCCCAAGTGCGAAGACATGGCCCCGTCCCCACAGTCTCCGTACGGGATCACCAAGCTCGATGGGGAGTATTACCTACGGATGTACGCCAGCGTCCACGGTCTCCCAGGGGTAAGTCTTCGGTACTTCAACGTCTTTGGCCCGCGGCAAGACCCTCGGTCGGTGTACGCCGCGGCGGTTCCCATCTTTGTCGACCGGGCGCTCCGCCACCAACCCCTTACGGTGTACGGCGACGGGACACAAACCCGTGATTTTGTGTATGTACAAGACGTCACGGAGGCCAACATCCTCGCGGCGGTTTCGCCTGCGGTCGGTCATGGCGAAGTCTTCAACGTCGCCCAGGGCGGACAGATCACCATCAACGACCTTGCCATGGCCGTCAAACGCATCACCCGCAGCACGTCCGACGTTGTGTACGCCCCCGAGCGCGCGGGAGACATCAAACACAGCCGCGCTTCCATCGCGCGGATCACCGAGGCCCTGGGCTTTGCCCCCGCGGTTACCCTCGACGAGGGACTCCGGCGAATCCTCACAGAAGTCCCACCGTCCGAGGGGTGAACCCAACGCAAAGACCGAGAATTCTACTTTGGGAAAGTAGTATTCAAGCCAAACGCGTAGGACGCTACACCGACAACGTAGGATCCTGCTCTGGCAACGTAGGACACTACATCGACAACGTAGGATCCTGCTCTGGCAACGTAGGACGCTACATCGACAATGTAGAATCCTGCTCTGGCAACGTAGGACGCTGCATCGACAATGTAGAATCCTGCTCTGGCAACGTAGGACGCTACACCGACAACGCAGGATCCTGCTTTGCCAGAGTAGAATTCAGACCGAACGCGTGGAAGCCCTGCTCGGGGGTGATGGAGGCTAAGGGGGACGAAGCGGCGCCGTGCGTCCACCGCAGAGAATTCGATGCCGCGGGTGCAGGGCCTGTGCGTCGCGGTGCGGCACGCGGTCGGCAAAGGGGTGAAAGGGAAGGAGACGGGTGTGCCATGGGGTACGCACGGCCACGTGCTTGTGGGTTTGTTACGGACATCCCAGCCCGAGAAATAAAAATGCACGCGCAAAGCCCTGAAAAATAGGGGTGAAGAAGAAATCGACAGAAGGCGACCTTCGGTTTGGGGTCTCTCGCGCCCTTATAGGATGAGGGCCGCGAGGTCCGATGCGAACCGGGATGGTCCCAGTGCGCCTCGGGGAGCGTGCGTCCTCCGTGCCCGAGACCGAAAACCATCACACCACGGTCGGACGGCAGATCAAGGAGGGTGCGACCATGACCACCCGTAAGTCCCACAACGTAGGCGTCCGCAACCACAACCCGAACGTGGCCCCCATCCAGGCTGGAAGCGAGGGGACGGTCAACCCGTCGGCCGTCATCCCCGTCGTGCCGGTCGCCCCGGCGTCGGCACCCGTGTCCGATGCCGTCATCGCGGCCGTCCAGACCTTCACGACGGCGTTCGAGTCCGCTGTGAACACGCTCGTCGGTGTCCTGCCCAACGAGACCCCGGGCAACGCGAAGCACTTCCCGAAGGTACAGCCGTCGCGGCTCCACGCGATCCCGCTGCTCTCCGAGATGCTGCGAAAGTACCCGGTGCTCTCGGTGAACCTCCACGCCGATGACACCGCCGTCGCCAGGGCACGGGCCGGGGCGACCGCGGCGCTGTCCCGGCTGCGCGGCCGCGCCCGGGGCGCGGTCGACAACGCCACGCGGGTCTACGAACGCAATGCCTGGCACGCGTGTTCGCAGATTCTCGTGATGGCCGAGCGCAAGGCCGTGGACGATATCAATATCGCCCGCGACTTCGCGGTGGTCCAGGGCATCCTGGCCATCGGGCCGCGAAAGAACACCGCACCGGTCACCGCGGTGAAGGCCCAGCAGCGGGCGGCGAGAGCACAATCGCTGTTGACCAAGGCCCAGCAGAAGGCAGCGGTCAAAGCGGCTGCAGCAGCGCAGCACGGGACGGGTGACGTCACCATCGTCCCGGCGGGGACCACGACGCCGGGATCGACCCCGACGAAGTGAGACAGACAGAAAAGCGGCTCGGGGAGGGGTTTGTGGGCAGACAGCCCACGCACAAAAAGCCCCTCCCCGAGGTCCGTGTCCAAGATTTACTCGCATGTGGAGGCTAAAGAGTCGTTGGACGGGAACCTTTGAAGGGCAGTGAGGATTCGCACCCGTGGACACCGCCCGTGACGGTGCCTCGCGGCGTGGTACACTCGGTCCTGTGAATCACCCTGTCACGCCCACCCCGCCCGTGAAGCGTCGCGTCGTTCATCCGACGGCCGCCAAGGTTCGACGCGCCACGAAGGCCGCCACCAGCGATGATGGGTCCGTGGACTCCCTGCTGTTCATCGCAGCGTTGATGGACCACGAGGGGCGCTACCAGCCCACGCCGGCCATGATCGCCCGAACGAAACGCGCTAAGCGCTGACC
>VFSW01002494.1_pt1 | contig 27815 bp, 41 predicted proteins | sample 5358111 | NCBI WGS metagenome assembly VFSW01 (sample SAMN11554181, study PRJNA540505) | mine drainage metagenome | isolation source: sediment from site ElyBrook_90M | place: USA: Ely Copper Mine, Vershire, VT | collected 2017 | reverse complement strand
CGTTGCGCCTGCCGTCGTTCCGCGCGATTCGTGGGGTGCATGCGCTCCGAGAGCACGCTATGGCAGCCGGGGCACAGGTCGAGGATGCGCAGGCGCCCCGTCGCGGGGTCGAGGGCGCGCAGGTGGTGCGTCGCGGGTCCGACGTGGCAATGCCGGCAACGGGGCAACCGCGCCTCGGCTGGCTCAGGCGAACCGTTCAGCACGCGCAAGTCGGTGGCGACCGGGCCAGTGTCCGCGCCTTCGTCAGCACGCTGGGAAACCGGCGACATTTTAGTAGTCATATGATGAACGCCTTTCGCCAACGCGCCGCGCTTGCCATGTACGCCGTGTGTAAGATGCTGAGGCCCGGCCGCTCCCCCACCGACATCGTTCCCACGTCCACCGCCGCCGCCGGCCACCTCAGTCGCCTTCATTGTAGCACCGCTCGCGCGCAAGGTAGACAACGCGCGGCTGGGCTGGTAGAATGGAATCAGTCGTACGGTGGATTCGACTAAAATCTTCACCCACGCTGGCGGGGCGCTTCTAGAGCGATGCCGCCGGCAAACACGACTGTAGCTCAGTGGGGTAGGAACACCGGGTAGCATGTTGCCGGCCGGAAACGGCTATCCGTTGGTCGCAGGTTCGATTCCTGCCAGTCGTGCCCTGTCTCGTGCAGGTAGCTTCCCATTGCGAGCCGACCGAAGCGCGTGTGGGCCGAGAGGTCAAGGCGTGCCGGTGGACAGCCGAGAATCGCGGCGGCCTGTCGAAAGCGGGCAAACCGGGCTACTGTGCCAGGGGCACAGGCGAGACAGCGCGCACTTGGGCGCGTGGGGATGTGCGCACATCTCCGAAGGGCGGCAGATACCCCGCCCACCTCGTAGGAGCGGGAAGGGTTAGACCCACCGAGCGGCTTGATACTGCTGCCTGGTGGGTGACGGGCGCCGAATCCGGCCAGTCCCTGGACGCCTATGAGGCCAGCGGCGTGCCCGACCCTTCCCTTTCCACTTGACAGACATCGGCGCCGGGGTAGAGCATTCAACCCTCGTCTCATATGCGGCCAGCGCGAGTCGCGTCCGCATCCGAAATCGGCGCCACACAGCATATAGACTGGCCCCAACGTCCTTGCGGATGCTGGGGCCAGTCGGTTTCTCTCACACCTCCAGGACGCCTGCCATCTCGCGGATGCTCACTACCGCGAAGGGCACCGCGCACCGTGCCGAGGCCACCAGCCACGCCGCTAACCGCTCTATCGCCTGCGCTTCCGTCTGGCCGGGCACGCCGTACAACTTCAGCCGATTCTCGCCCAGGTAGATCAGAATCTCAAAGCACCGCATCGGGTTCGCTCCGTTTCCGGGTGGGGAATGTGCGCCGCTCGCTAGTGGTCGAATTGGGAGAGGTTGAAGTCGCGCATAATGGCGAGCAGCGTCCCGCCCGGTTGGCCCGTCGCGCCCTCGTAATGCGCCTGGTCCCATGGCGACTGGCCCAACGCCACGGCGGCGGCATCCGCGCCTCCGCTCGCGGCCGCTGGCGCAATCGCGGTGTAGTAGCCAAGGCGCGCGACGGTCTCATACTGCGCGAGGCCAATCGCGGGCGTCGCGGCATAGGCGAATCCGTTGGCCGTCTCAGGCTGGCCTACTATCGCGCGCTCGTTGCCAAAGTTCCAGCCGTCGAAGTCGGGAAGCTGCCAGCCGTGCTCATCTCCCCACTGCGCGAGAATTACCGAGACCGGCCAGCCCAGCGCCGCATGCGCCTGCCGCGCATAGGGCAGCGCGAAGGCGACGAAGGCACTCTCGCCCGACACGCTGGCGGGCGTCGCGGGGTTCGCCGATGCGCTCCCCGCGTGCCCGGTGGCCTGGGTGGCCGCGCTCGGATTCGCGTGGGCGCTGGCGACCGCCGGGATGGTGCCAGACAGCCCCCAGAGGACGCCCGCCGCCAGCATCAGGAACATCACCAGTAGCATCACCGCGCCGCGCTGAATCGCCAGCGGCTTGCGCACGCCTTCGTAGAGGCCATAGAAGGCGCCCAGGACGAGCGCCGCCGCAATCAGGGTGTAGAGGTTCATTCGTCGTTCGCTCCGTTTCTGTGCATGTCACCAGGGCGCCGGGTGAAGGTGCCCGCGTTCTCTCGCGCTCGTTGCGCTGTATGTGAGATAATGCAGTGAGCGTGCCACGGTCAAGAGGAACGTGGTGGAAGGCGCGAGATGGTCGGGGCGCGAGTGGCGCATAAGTGTGGGCACAGTGCGGCGCGGCACCATATTCATGTGACCGTTGGCACGTCTCATGCGTTCTGTATTATGTGAGAGAATGATACGCGCGGGCACGGTGCCAGGCGCGGGCGAACGGAAACGGAGCGAACGATTATGGAGTATCCTGAGATGGAGTGGTCGGATGTCGGCATCGAGCGGCGCTCGGTCGCGTTGGCACGGGCACGTAACCCGCGCGGCGCCGACTGCCGCTACTATCTGATGCGCCGCGACGGCATCGAGTTCTGGCGCGTCCGCAGCCACACGGACCTGGGCACGTGGTACAAGGTTGCTTACTCGCCGCGCGTAGATCGCGTGCTGCGTTGTGATTGCACGGCTGGCCTTTGGGATAAGCCTTGCTCGCATAAAGGCGAAGCGCGGTTGGCAGTAGAGCGGCGCAAGGTGCGCGCGGCGCATGCGGCGGCGCACATCTTCAATCCTGACGAGCTGCGCGGCGGGCCGGTTCAGGCCCGCGTGCGCGAGGCGATGTAGTCCACCTTATAGAATGCCGCCGGTCCGAGCGTGGCTGGCGGCGAGGGAGCGAACGACATGGCGACAGGGCGTGTGCGATACAACAAAGGCGACCGGGCTAGCAGCATCGCGGCCGCGCGCCGCGCCGCCATTGCCGCGCCCGTGTACGTGTGGATAACGAGCAACGGCTACACGCTCTCCGCACAGCGCCCGCCCTACGGCGTCCCACACATGCGCGTTGAGCCGAGCGCCGCCGCCGTCGCGGTGGACTATGCCGGCAATGAACAGCCCTGTTGAGACAAGAGAGAGGATAGCAACGATGCGCTACGCGATTGGCGACCGGGTGCGCCTGATCGACGGCAATGACCTGATGCATGGCGCGGCCGCGGAGGTGACCGCTGTACGGTTCGCCGCCGGCGACCCTGAGCCGATCTACACCATTGCGGACGACTTGCACCGCGACCCGATTGAGGTGCGCGCGGGTGACCTGGAACCGCTGTCCGGCTGCCACTTCTGCCGCGGCACTGATGACGTGCAAGAGGCGTGCCTCGATGCGGGCCTAGCGCTCGTGGTCTGCGCGCACTGCCGACTGAATCCACCGTTCTGACCCACCAGAGAGAGGATCTTCGAATATGAAACCCCGTATGCAAGCGCACCCCACGAATCCAACCCAGTGCGCGCCAGCCGAGCCGCCGCGCATCACTGCCGCCGTGGCGCGCGTGCTCGCCGCCCTGATCGCTGGCGCCACCCTCTATAGCCGCTGGGCACATGAGACCGGCGTGCTGGTGCGCGAGGGCGAATCCCCCGTCACCGTGCCCACCGCCATTATGGAGGCCCTCCGCGACGGTGGGTATGTCGAACAGGGCGCGCTCCTACGCCGCCACAGCGACTATCACGCGCTGTACCGGCCGACCCTACGCGGCACGATGGCCTGGACGCGCTACGACCTCGATCATCTGGCCGCGCCCGCCAACGCCCCCGCCTACGCCGCCCTCGTGGCGGAAGCGACGCGCCTGGGCTGGCCCGCGCACTACGCGACTGATCTCACCGTCCATGATCGGAGCACGCTCTTGCGCGCGGGCGCGCCGACCACGTTCGGCTGGCGTCTCTCCGAGTGGGGCACCACGCTCTACCGCGCGGAGGAACCCGCCGACCTGACGTACGCCGCGAATAGCATCGCCAACGCGCTGCCAGAGGACCGCTATTATTGGTGGAGTGACAACGACAGCGCGGTGGCCCTGGAGGAAGTCACGACGGCAGAGCTGCTGCGCCGCCTTCAACGCCATCTGGAGGAGCGACGCGCGGAGGAGGACGAGGCGCGTTCCTGACCACGCCATCGTGACGCGGCACGGCGCTTGCGCGTTGTAGCAGATGTGCCGCGCTTTCGGTTTTCGCTCCGTTTTTCGCGTGCATACTCACGGCTGGCCGGGTGGTTCCTGGCCAGCCGTTCTTTGCCCCTCACGTTGCCCCTTCGCCCGGCCGCCATAGCGCCGCACAGCCACTTCCACCTGATCGGGCGCGAGGGCGTAGTGAATCGCTTGCGGCCCCCCGCTCGCCCACGGCCCGCCTTCCGCGTTCGCTAGGATGCCCTTCGCAATGGCCATCTTGACCGTGGTGGACGGGCAGCCGTAGCGCCGTTCCAGTTCGGGTAGCCGCGTCGCACCCTCTGGCAGCGGTGGCAGCGCGCGACGCGAGAGGGGCACCGTGGGACGTGCGCGCCGTGGGAGCGCATGCGGGCACTCGGACACACTCACGACAGGCAGGGCGGGCGCGCTGGCGGGCGCTGGGTCCGGCGGGCGCGGCGCGAGAGCAGCGCGGCGGCTAGGCGCCGTGCTGGCGGGCGTGGGCATCTTCGCTCTCGCCTCACGGATGCGCGCCACCTCAGCCGGCGCGAGCGTCCAGTAGCGCCGATCCCATTCATGTTGCGCCGTCGTGATGCCAAGGCGCTTGCACCACTTGCGCAAGATCGGGCGGGTGATGCCCAAGCCCTGGCACGCCTCACGACTCGTCAGCCGTTCCCCCGATTCGCGTGAATCCCCTGAATCTGCCATGCGCCCTCGCGCTCCTTCCTAGGGCATTCCCTGGTGTAGCCCTGCCCTGGCCCGCGTCCCCCGCCTGTAGCAGAGATACCACGCCGTGGTGACCCGATGCACGCGCTAGGGTATCCGGCGGGTGACCGGGATATATCCGGGATAGGATGAGGACATATCCCGGCTCCTTCCGCGTGACCGATGGCACGCTGTGTGCGTTTAGGTATATGTGATAGAATGGACGTAGGGCGCAAGCCTTGCTATCCCTGGAGGTGTGACTATGGCAGCGACGATCATCGTGACGCGATTCGCGGGGATGTGCCCTGCCTGTGGTGCGGGTATCGCGGTCGACGAGCGGGTCTACTTCGTGCCCGGCGCGACCGTACAGCATGAGCGCTGCGGGCCGCCCGCGCGCTTCACCTGGAGCGCGGTACGCCTCGCCAGCATTCAAGCCGACCTGGACGCCGGGCGTCTCGTCTCTGATGCGGACCGCGCGTACCTGGGTGAGTACCGCGCCACCACGCGCCGCTTCCATGGCGGCGTTGACCCGCGCGACATCGTGTGCTAGGCGACTGGCCTGGCGCGAGGGCTGACCTGAGAGCAATGGAGCGCATGACCCATGACCGCATCGCAGTATGTCGAGTTCGCGGGGCCACTGCTCTGCAAGCGTTCGCCCTTGGCCTGGGCATCCTGACGGTGGCCCTGGCCGCGGGACTCGTCCTGTTGTTCCGCGCGGTGCGTGCCATCGAGCGCATCGCCGCTAATCGTGCGCGCGCGTGCTGTCCCTACCAGAGAGAAACGGAGCTAGCGACCATGACCGAGACATTGAACAGCCACGGCAAGCCGTACCCGATGCCCACACGCACGGCTATGGACCGCGCCGAGGCGCACAAGCGCATCGCCGATCTGCTCCATGGAGAAGCGGCGAAGAGACAGGGCACGAAAACGTATCTCCGCGTGATCGAGGACGAAGCCAGACGCCACGCCCGCATGCTGGGGCGGTACCGCGCCCACTACGGCCCGAACGCGCACATCTAAGCTGCCCAGGCGCGGCGCACCCGCGCCACACAAGCCACACCACACCAGAACAAGAAACGGAGCGATTGTCCCATGGCCACTCGAATCCCCTACATCCCCATCACCGCGCGCGACGTGACCGGCAATCCCGCCGGACTCGCGGGCACCGCCCTCACCGCGGAGGCGGCATTGCGCGTCGCCGCCGAACTGGCCACCCTGCCCGATGACGCCCTGGCCGCGCTCATCGACTTCGAGTTCCACTGCGCCGACGAGACCGCGCTGCCCGGCGCGGGCTGGCTCGCCGAGTATCAGGCGCTCCTGCTCGCCGAGGCCGCGCGCCGCGAGGTGGAAGCTGAGCGCATCCCCACTGAGGCGGTCATCGTGCGGGTCGATGCGGCGGCGCTGGATGCCCGCCTGCGCGCCCTCGGTGTCGTGCTGGCATGACCACGAAGACGCGCCCGGCCCCGCGCACGCAGGCAACCGCGACACCCACAGCCGCGAAGGCCGCGCCACGGCGTGAACGCGGCACCGATCTTACCGCGCGCCTGATGTGTGAGTTCGTCTGGTGCGGGGGCATCCTCTACCAGCGCATCACCCTCTGGCAGGAGATGCAAATGAACTGCCCGCACGCCCGCGAACCTTTCGGCCCGGCGTATGTCGCCTTCCACCCGGAAGCGCTGGACACGTCGGGCGAGAGCGTTGAACTGCCGCGCCGCCTGTTGGTCGCCGTCGCGATCAACGACCACCGCTCTCTGTCGGCGCAAGAGGCGGTGGACTGGATAGAGGCGCATGAGTGGCGCCCCTGAGTCCCTGTGGTGTCTGTCTGACCCGATCTACCCGAAAGAAACGGAGCGAATCACGTGAATCCGACGATCTCCCCTCCTCCCGCCTCTGCCGTTGCGACAGTGGCTGTCGCCAGCCCAGCCGAAGCGGACGCCTTACGCCATACCTTGTGCGCGGCCGCACTCGCCAGCGGGCCAGCGCTACGCACCATTGCCGCACTGCGCACGCGCCTCTACGCGCTTGAGAACGCGCACGGCTGCCTGGATGCGCTGGTCATGGATGCGCAGATGTTGGGGCGCAACCCGGCGCCCAGCGTCCAGATGCGGGCGCGCATCCGCTCCAATCTGGCGAATCTCGATATCCACCTCGCCGCGCTGGCGGCACTGGCCCCCGCCGATGCGCAGGCATTCGCCCCGGTGCGCGCGGCGCTGGGCGCGACATTGGATGCACTGGGCATCCTCGGCGTCTATGGCGAGGGCGCAGCGCTGGACGCGGGCACGCTGGAGGACGCGCGGGCGGGGTAGCCCAAACGTCGCGGTCGCATCCGCCCTCTACGCACTTCCATCGAGGGGCGCCTACGCATCCGCGCGGACGCCCTTTCGCCTGCGCCTAGAACACGTGTTCCCCTTGCGCGCGCGAGCACCGTCTGTTACGATGGCGCGCAACCCGGCCGCAAGGAGCGGCCCATCTCCCGCGTGTTGATTGGAGATCGCATCAGGAATCAGGAGATTCGCACCATGCGCACCCGACCTCCCCGCACACCCGCTCCCCAGACTCGCGCCCAGTCCCGCCGATCACATCCCTTGGCCGCTCTGGCCCTCGCCTGCCTGCGCCCCTTCGCGCCCGTCTTGCGGCCCACCCTCGCACGGTGGTTCTTGCCCGCGCCGCAATGGCACACCCAGACCTACGACCATGTGGACGAGTTGGCCATTGACGTGCTGACGCGCAACGGCCTGCCGGTGCATCTGCTGCCGACCGACCTGGCCACCCACCCACCGCGCTATGAGGTGGTGTGGCCCGACGCCCTGCTCTGGTTCGTCGCGCCCGAAGGTCTCCTCGTCGAGCTGGCCGATGGCACGCGGTTGGTACACGATACGACCCAGCGCACCTACGGCGGGCGGGTGGAAACGATGCTGCGCTATCTGCATACCTATGACCCACGATTTGATTCAGGCGCGCAGTCGCTCGCCGCGCTGGCGCACCTCATCGAGCACGATTCCGGGCGCCCCGCCCCTGGCGCACGCGCCCCCGCACGCCGGCGCCGGGGCAGGGAGACCGATGATCCCCCTGGCGCATCCGCGGTGCCAGGCACCACAGATCGGCGGCGAAGCGCATGAGTCGCGCCTACGCCCACCCGCCGCGCACCCTGCGCGAGACAGCGGCCGTCTTCGACTTCACCCGCTGGCCCCTGGGCGCCGCCACGCCGCGTGGCCTCCAGGTGGGCCAGTGCCCCGCCTGCGGGCGCGCGGGCGAGATGCAGCCCGGCCACGCAGCGCCCAGCAGCCGTACGCTGCCCACCTTCGTGGTGCATGGCGCGGAATGGCGCGGGCATCTCTTGGTCACCCGCGACTATTGCACGATCACCACCGCGCGCTCGCGGGCGCATCTGACCGGCGGCCGCGCCCCGCACAGCATGCCGCTGGACTGGCATGAGACCGAGCTACGCGCGAGGCTGGCACGCAACGCCCTGAGCGAGCTGGAATCCCAGGAACACGGCCGCGCGCGCGGTAAAGGCAGAGGCGGCAGGGAGAGCGACTGAACGCCAAGCGTGGCCGGGATTCGCGCGAATCCCGGCCACCCACGATAGTGCGTGCGCCGCTAGCTCGCGGGTGGCGGCTCGGCAATCACCTGCCATACCCAGGGTGTCAGCGCGAGGTTAGCCTGCCAGGTGCGCCCGGTCCAGGTGTCGATGCGGTACAGCGCCGCGCCCACGGCGGGTGACTCATGCAGCACGTACCGCCCCGTCGCGGGCGGCGGTGGCAACTCTGGCCGTGGTCCCGCCGCAGCGGTCGCCTGGGCGGCGCGCAGGGCATCGGCGATGCTGGTGAGCAGGCCAGGGCCGGGGGTCGGCACAGGCAGCGCGGGCGCGGGCACCTCCGTGCCGTCTGGCCGCAATTGCGTGCGCTCGCGCTCCACCGGGAACGGGAAGCTGTCATCACGTCGGGTCATGCTCGCGCCTCTCTTTGCTCTTAGCTCGCGCGCTACCGCATCTGCGCGCGGGTCAGCACACTGCGCACCGTCTCCGGCGCGATTACGTCGTCTATGTCACCGCACAGCACAATCACGCCGGGCTTGCGCGGGTGCGCGAAGTGGCGGCACGGTGGCCCGTCCTCTCGCGCTGGCTCCTCTGACCAGTGGTCATTGGTCAGCAGGGCAATCAGATCGCCAAGCGTCGTGCCGCGAGCGCTACGCATCGCCTAGTCCTCTCTCTAGAACGCACCCGGCGCCACTTGCAGGCACACAATGCCCAACGCTCGCCAGAAAGCCACCGACTGATCGCGGTCATCAACCGCCAGCGTGATGCTGTACCCCATCGGCACAATCTGCCGCTCCCACAGTTCGCGCTTGACCACCGCGTCCTTGCGGTAGTCGTTCGTTGGGCGCATGAACAGGCACAGACAGGGCACGTCGTGCTCTCGCAACCAGCACACCGTTGCCGCGCGGCACTCTTCTGAGCGGCCGGTCACGATGAAGACGGCGTGGTCGCTCGCATAGCGGCGCACCAGGTCAATAATCGGCAGGTTGGGCGCATCTTCGCCCACGCGCGCCCAGTCGAACGGCCCGCGCGACCGCAGCAGCGCCAGGGTGCCATCGAGATCGCAGATGATCGCCTGTTGTGGCATGATACGCTACCTCCCCGCCAGATGCCACAGCACCAAGAACACCAGGAACGGCGGATAACCCGTGACAGCGGCCAAGAGTACGCCTCGGCGGGCGCCGCTGCCCCAGGTCGGATTCGCGCGCGTCTCCGCGCCGGAGAGCACGTGCCAGGCGTATCGGAGAGAGAAGCGCATGGCGCCTAGTCCTCCCACAGCGAGCGCGCGACCGGCGCATCGGCTGCTGGCGTAGCGCCGCCCAACGTGAATCCCGCCGGCGGCGTCCACTCCCACACATAGAGCTTCCCACTCGCGGGAATCGGCGGCGTCACCGGCTGCACATGTTCGAAGATCCAGCCCCAGCGCCCATGCGCGTAGTTGCCGAACGCCCGTTCTTCCGCGCTGATGCCCGTGGTAAGTTCGGTCTTGCGCGCCTCCACGAAGCGCGCCACCGCGACCACGGCGCCGCGCGGCAGGTCGGCGGGATAGAGGTGCCCGTCGCCCTTGTGGCTGGTGATGATCCCGCGCTGGAAGGCGTCGTTCAGGGCAGTCTTGAATGGCTCGCTGACGCACAGCTCGCAGAAGGCGTGCTCGCCCCCAATGGAGTCGAAACCCTTCCCGGCGTGAATGGCCACCCATTCGCCGCGCTTGAATTGATGCGGATACCAACTCCGCGTCTCGATCAACTTGGCGCCAGTGGAAAGCAGGGTAGCGAAGGGTTGTGTTAACGTGATTGCCTTCATGCCGCTACCCTTCCCCGCGCGTGAACGGCCCCAACGGGCGCACGCCCTTGCCCGGCCCGCTGACATCGCCGCCACTAGGCGCCGCTGGCCCACCATCGCCCACCACGAACCGGTGACAGCGCAGGCAGCGCCGCGTGTGCGCCCGCACGGGCCGCCCGTACACGAGCCGATTGTGGCAGTCATAGACCGGGCACGGCGTGCTCGCCTGTTGGCGCGGGTCCGCACCGCCAGCCGGGGGCACTCTCTCGTCCGCCATCGCGCTTCGTCCTCTCTCTGTCTCTCTCCCACGCCACATTATCGCACGTATCCAAGAACGCGCGCTACCCGGTCGCCTCAGTCTCATCAGGCGCGTCATCAGCGCCTTCAGCCGCGATCAGGTAGTCCACGATACCGACGAAGGCCCTCAGCCAGCGCGTGCGCCCCGCCAGCGTCCACACGCGCGCGGGCGGCAGATCGTCGAGCATACGCCGCAAGAGGCGGTAGCCCAGCTCTGCCGCCGCGTCGTCTCCCTCGGCGGGCGCCCTCTCTGGCGGGCGCTCAGGGGCGGGCGCCGCGATCACGGCCACGGTCGCGCCCTCTACCGGATTCACGGCGTCCAGCTCTCCCACGCGCGCCACAGGGAGTACGGCAGGGGCGGGCGCGGCTACGACTGCCGCCGTCGCCACCGCTTCCGCGACGGCGGGCGGCAGGCCCATGGGCGCCCTGGCCCCGCTGCATGCGCGGCAGGTGTGGGCGAACCCGTCAGGATTGCGAGCGAACGCGCGGAAGAGCGCGACCGAGCGCTCACGCCCACAGCGGCGGCACACCTTCGTCTGCCCGATGTCGAGCGCCTCAACGGTGCGCGCGGCGGCCGGGGCGTTGCGGCACGCGCGGCAGTAAGACGCCAGCCCGTTCTTGTTGCCCCGGTTCGGGCCGAAGTCACTGGCGGGGCGTAGCTGCTGGCAGCTCGCGCACCACTTGGATGCGGGAATGGCGGGCGTCGGATCTGGCGGCACAGCCACGAGAGGCGCCAGGGCGGGCGCCAGGGCGGCCACGAGAGGCGTCGCGCGCGCCCATTCGTCCTCTGTGACCACTGCTGCCTCTGCCTCTGCCGCCGTCGCTGGCGCGTCACTGGCGCCGGGCGTGGTCAGCGCATACATCTCTGCCAGCATCTCCATCGCCTCCATTTCGCCGGGGCCGGTCTCATCTGCCGTGCCGCTCGCTGCGTCGGCATCCGCGCCCTCGGCCCCCACTTCGTTGCCTGCATACCCATTCCCACCGCCCTCTGCGCTGGCGGCAAGCAGCATCCGCAGGCCCCGACCACTCGTAACAAAGCGCGTCGCGTCGCGCGTCACCGCGATACCGCCCGTATCCTCATGCGCGGCCGCCGCCAGCAATTCCGCCTCACTGCGTTCCGCATCGGGCACACTGCGTGCGGACACGCGGTTGCGACAGCCCAACTCTTGCGCCCAGGCGATGCACTGATTGCGGGGAATCTGATATTCGCTCGCCAGCGCCATAATCACCGCGACCGTGCCGTCGTAACGCGCCGCGAAGTCCGCCTGTTGCGCGGGGGAGAGCGCATCTCGCGCCGGCATGCCCGCGAGCTTCGCGCGTGGCGGAATCGGGTCCAGGTGCGCTAGATCGTCTTGCAGCATGCGCCACAGCGCCGCCTTACCTCCGCTCGCGCTCATGAGGCCACCCGCCGCTCTTGGCTGTCGCGCTCACGTCGCGCGGCGGCCGCGCGCAGCTTCGCGAGCGCCTTCGCCTCAATCTGGCGTACCCGCTCGCGCACGACGCCCAACTCGCCGCCGATCGCGCGGAGCGATAGGCCGCCGGGGTCGCTCACGGGGGTGTCGCTGTCCACCTCGTCACGCAGGCCGTAGCGCAGCGAGAGCACGAGGCGCTCGCGGGGGGTCAGCACCGCCATGAGGTTTGCCAGCGTGCCGCGCGCGCCCTCGCGCTCGCACAGCTCGTCGATATCGTCGCGCGGGTCTGGCACGAACATGCCCACGGTCTCGCTGTCCGGCAACTCCCCTTCGTCGGACGTGCGCACCGCCGCGTCGAGCGAGCAAACCGCGGCGGTGATATCCGCGTCGAAGCCGCGCACCTCGCCCACCCGCGCCGGCGTGATCGCCACCGCCACGCCCGTGCCCCGCGCGCGCAGGTGCGCGGCCACCTCGCTGTCCGAGGGCACCCGGCCACCGCGCGCCATCTCTAGTGCGCGCACCGCCCGGCGCACCGCGCGCACCTCGCCCGCGACCTTGGCCGGCAGGCGTATCGCGGGGCCGTTATCGTCTAAGGCGCGACCAATGGCCTGCTGTATCCACAGCGTCGCGCACGTCGAAAAGCGGTAGCCCGCGTCGGGGTCGTAGTGGTCTACCGCGCGCATGAGGCCGACGTGGCCGTAGCCGATGAGGTCGAGCAGATCGAAATGGCTCTGCCACGTGTAGCCCTTGGCGACATTGGCCACTAAGCGCACGTTGCATTCGGCCAGACGCTGGCGGGCGGATGCGTCGCCGGCGCGGATGCGATAGCCCAACGCGCGCTCTTGCGCAGCGGAGAGCAGCGGATGCGCGCCCGCGTCGCGCAAGAGGAGCTGCACGAGGTCAAGCGCGGGACCGAGGTCGGCATCGGCGGATTCAGCGGCGGCGATCATGGGGATGCACTCCTCTCGCGGGCGGGGCGTTCAGTAGTGGTCAGTCCGGTGTGCGCGGGCGCCGTGCCAGCCATGCTCTAGCGCGCGACGAAGAGCGCGCAGAGGAGCACAATCAGCGCGGCCGCGCACAGGGTCGCCAGCAGGGCGCGGTCAGCCCCCGTGAGCGCGCGCAGGTGCCACGCCAACCGCGTCCGCAGCGGCGCGCGGGCGCGTAGCCGCGCATCGCCCTGGCCCGCATCGTCTTGACTCGCTTGCGCCTGCTGTGCGGCCAGATACGCCGCGACATAGCGCTCTGGCCATTGCTCGCCGCCGTCCAATTCGCCAGGCCAGGCCCATGCGGGGCGCGTCGGTTGTTGTGTTGCCATGGGATGTGTCTTTCCTTCCTGTCTCTCGCCCAGCGCCACGATGACGCCGGGGGCGGTGCGTGTATTGCACAGCCGAGTGACTCGGCTCTACAGTAGAATCAGACGGCCTACGCGGGCCATGCGTCACGTCGCGCGCCCAACCACCCTACGTCGGATTCGCCGGAGTCGCGGATGCCTGGCTCTGGCACGCCCCGCACGGCACCGCCACGTTACCCACGCCGCCCGGCGCCCGCTCGCGCAAGAAGCGCATGCCTCGGCACGCGGGGCAGACGACGCCCGAACCGGCGCACATCCGGCACGGCGCGCGCTCGCTGGGCCAGGGCAGCCACGTGCCTCGGCCGCCGCACGCGGGACAGAGCGAGCGGTTATCGCTGCGTAGCGCACTGGCGGCGTCGGTGCGCACCTCGCGGGGCGCGGACACGACGAGCTTGCGGCGCGAAGACGGCGTGGCCACCACAGCACCCCCAATCGAGAGGGGCCGCACTCCAAGGGACGCACTACGCGGATTCGCGCTCCAATCGAATGCACTCCGCGATGATTGCCAGCACAGGATAGATATGGGCGGGCACGACGGCGTTCCCCAACGCCTTCAATCGCTTGGCACGGTTGGGGCACTCGCCCGTGATCGTGCGCGGCGGCTCGAAGGGGTACTGCTCTTGGCCCTGGAAGGCGGGCCAGGGATATCCGTCCAATTCGGCGGAAATCCTTGTAGCAACTCGACGAAGGCGGGATTCAGCTTGCCCAGGTTCCCAAGCTGGCCGGGGCGCCCTTCGCCCTTGTGGTCGCGCGCCACGGGCGTCGGCCAGGATGCTGCCGGTGGCCGTTCCGTCTGATCGGTCAGGGTCAAGCCCGCACTCGCCCGACCAGGGTAGCGCGTCCCGTCCGCCCGGAGCGTCCCGCCGTTGCGCGCGTTCGTCGCGATCGGCGTCGCCCAGGCCGCGACCGTGTTCAGACCCACCCCGCGCCTGCCGTCGTACTCGCGCGCCCCGTTCGCGTCGCTCGTCTTGGGCGTCGGCCAGGCGGCCGCCCGCGTCGCGCCCAGGAGCGTCGCATTCCCGCGCATCATCATCTCCGAGCTGCGCTCCCCGTCCGCTGCCATCGGCGTCGGCCAGCCCTTCACCGCGCTGTGCAGCGAATCCGCCTTGCCCCGATGCCGCCCCGCGTCGAATCCCTCCATGCGCGGGGTCGGCCAGGCCGTCATCCTGACCGCCATACTGAGCGGCATGCCCACCCCGTTGCCATTGTGATGTTTCACCTTCAGCCTCTGCCGACGCGCCTCGAAGGATTCCAGCGTCTCCCCGTCGTTGGGATTGCACGCCGCTGGCGTCGGCCAGGCGGCGGTGGGCCAGGACGAAGATGCGCTCGCGGACATGGGGCGCGCCGACGGCACAAGCCGGTACCACAAGCGCCCCGACCTCGTACCCATCGCTCTCCAGGTCAGCCGATACAGCGTCGAGTACCAGAGTGGCAAAGTTGTCAACGTTCTCAATACACACCCAAGCGGGCTGGGTGATCGCGATAACGTGACGAGTATCTGGCCAGAGCCAGCGGTCATCTGCCGTGGCCCGCTTGCGTCCGGCCTTAGAGACCGGTTGGCATGGGATTCCGCCGGCGACCACAAGGTCACGGCGATAGCGTCGCAATCCATGGCACCACCTCAAGAACTCATGCGAGCGGATATCATCGAAGCGCGGCACGTCAGGGAAGTGCGCCGCGAGCACCGCGCGGCAGAACTCGTCGATCTCGACTTGCGCGGCAATACGCCCGCCCGCCCATTGCCAGGCCAAATCGATACCGCCGATGCCGGAGCACAGCGAGAGCATGCGCGGCTGCCAGGTCGTGCGGCGGGTGCGTGCGGGGGCAACGATGACGCCGGGTGCTACGGCGGCGGTCACGCGCCCACCTCAGCCAGCGCGCTCGCCTCATCTGGCGCCGTCGCGACGCTATCGATGTCCATGCCGTCCCACAAGGTGGCGGCGGTGGCGCGGCGCTCGGCTTCACGCAGGAAGCGCGTCGCGGCGGTCACGTACTCCGCCTTCAACTCGCTGCCCACGAAGCGCCGGCCCATAGCCAGGGCCTCATATCCGGCACTCGCCAGCCCGGCGAACGGGTCAAAGCACACATCGCCGGGATTCGTCCACAACTCCAGCGCGCGGTCGATCACGTCGAGCTGGAGAGGACAAATGTGCTTGCTATCTTTATCCGCCCGCGCCTGTTCCGTGTTGAGGACCCGCGTCTGGCGGATATCAAACCAGACCGGGCTAGCGTAGCGCTGCCACGTCTCCAGCGGGAAGTCCTCTGTGGTGTGTCCCACCGGCCGCACCAGCGCTTCCTCTGCGTCACCGCGCGGCCAGCGCCGGAAGAGGAGGAGGTATTCCGCCATGCCCTGGCGTGATATGGTGCTATCAGCGCGCAGTTGCTTGTAGAGCAGCCCATGCGCTTTGGTGCGCTGCATTTCGAGCACGGGATCTTTCCAGATCGTGACCTCGCTATGGAATCCCCACCCCGCTGCGGTGAAGCTGCGGATGATGTCACCACGGAAGTCGCGCAAGCCCGCCATGCCATCACGGCCCTTGTACATGGGCAGTTGCTTGCAATGGACGGCGCAGAGCCGGCCGGGGCGCGTCACCCGGTGCAATTCGGGCACGAGATAGTTGAAGTGGCGGAAGAACTCGGCATCATCGCTGCTATTGCCTAGATCGCGCTCGCTTGGTGAGTAACAATACAGGTTGCTAAATGGCAAACTGAAGATCGAGAAGTCGATGCACTCGCCGGGCAGCGCGCGCGCCACCTCCACGCAGTCGCCATGGTAGAGCTGCCAGTCGCGGCCGCTCTCCTGGCCCAGCACGCGCACACCCGGCACCGCTATTGACGCGCCGGCGCTGGTGAGCCACGCGGGCAGGCGCATCGGCACCTGGGGCGCGTAGGCGTCCAGCGTCAACCGCGCGCGGTCCTGCTCTTCGCGAGTGGCCTCGCGCATCGCGTCGGACATCCGTTCGTGCGCCTCCATCTTGCGCCGCAACGTTTCCAGTACCGGCCCTTCCGTCTCGCCAGCGACCATGACGCACTCAACTGGTGACTGCTGCCCAAAGCGCCATACGCGGCGAATGGCCTGATATTGGGACTCGAAGCTATACGAACTGCCCACAAAGGCCACATGCGCGCAGAACTGCATATTGAGGCCCCACCCAGCGACCGATGGCTTACTGATGAGGATGCGCGCGTGGCCGGTCAGGAATTGGCGTAGCTTCGCCTCTTTGATGTGCGGCGGCATAGACCCGCGCACCTCTATCGCGTCAGGGATGCGCTGCTTCAGCTCGTCGGCTTCGTAATCGGTGTGGCACCAGACCACCCACGTCTCATCGCTCGCGTTCACGATCTCGGCGACCCGTTCGGCACGCGCGGCCGCGGTGAGTCGCATCTCGCGGTGCAGTGTGGTCGCATTCATCGTCGGGGCGCGGAAGAGTTGCCCGTCCTCTGCCCCCACCGTCAGATCGAGGCGCACCGTCTCATGGCGCAATTCGAGCGCGGGCAGCACGAATCCGTCATCTGGGTAGCCCAGGTCAGACGGCGTACGCACGCACACCGCCCAGCTTGCCACCCAACGCCAGAAGTCGGCTTCAGCATGACCCTTGAGGCGGTAGACGCCCGTTTCTTTCGCGTCATTGATAAACCAGCGCGTCAGCATCTCGTAGCTCGGCATGATGCCCAGGAACTCGCTGTGATTCCCTAGCTCGATATGATCGTTGGGCGCCGGCGTCGCGGTGCAACAGAGTTTGTACGGGGTATCGGCGAACGCCGTGACAAGCGCCTGTTTGACTTTGCCGGTGTAGTTCTTGAGGATTCCGCTCTCGTCGAGCACGACGCCCGCGAACGCGGCCGCATCAAAGTGGGCGAGCATCTCGTAGTTGGTGATGTTGATGCCCGGCCGCACATCCTCTTGCGTGCGGCAGATCGTGACCGGGATACCGAACTTCTCGCCTTCGTCGCGCGTCTGCGCGGCTACCGCCAGCGGCGCCAGAATCAGCACATTCCCGCCCGTGTGGCGGCACACCTCGCGCGCCCAGGCCAACTGGCAGAGGGACTTTCCCAAGCCACAATCGAGGAAGAGCGCCGCGCGGCCTTTGCGTAGCGCCCAGAGCGTCGTCTGCCGCTGAAAGGCGAACATCGCCGCTGGCAGGGCATCGGGCGCTACCTCGAATCCCTGCCAGTCCGCGCGCACATGTTTGCCCGCCAGGAACGCGGCGTAGGCGTCCTGTGCCGCTTCGGGCGCTGCCTCAACAGGCGGAGCTGCCACTGTGGGCGCTGGCGCGGCATCCTCTGCTGGCAGCGCCACCGCCTCTGCCAGCGGCAGCCCCGCCACGTCCTCTGTTTCCTCTGGCGTCATGCCCGCCGCTTGCACCGCGTGGCCCGCATCGGCGATGCGCCGCATGGCCAACGCCGCGCCTTTGATCGGCAGCGTCAGCCAACCGTCGCGTCCCAGCTTCCGGCCCAGCACGGCGGCCGCGAGCGCCGCATCCGCGCCATAGGCCACGTAGGCATCGGCGAGGCGCACGAAGACGAGCGTATCCCAACGCTGCCGCTTCACCGCGTCGATCAGGCGCTGCGCACCCGCGCGGGCGGCGGCCTTCGTCGGCTTCGTGGCGGGCGCGGTCTTCGTGGTCTTCGCCGGGGCACCGGGCGCCTTGACGGCGCGCGGGGGGCGTTTGGGGGCGGTGTTTGCCATGGATGTTCGCTCCGTTTCTTCAGTTCCTACGTCGTGTATCATTCTCGCACTGGCGCCGTGGTGAGCGGCGCCACGCCGGGGTTAGCGTGCCAGTGACATTATCTCACATATCGCGCAACCGCGCAAGGGGCTAGCGGGTCAGCAGGACTTGCGCCAGCGTCGCCACGATGTAGGCGAGCGCGGCCAGCCCTAACACGCCGCACGCCGCCATGCCAATGCAGCCGTTGAGTTGTGCCACCGGCGCCATATCGCCCTCGTCCAGCAGGCGCGGGTTGTAGGCGATGCGCGGCGGGGGCGGTAGTCGGTCACTCATGCGCGGTCCTCTTTCTCGTTTGGATGAATGGGTTCCAGGTGCTGCACTTCGATTTCCACCGCACCCGCGCCGCCGGCGATGCCGTCGAGCTGGATGCGATACGTCCATGGCGCCTTGTGCGCGCCGGGCCGGTTGCGCGCGATAGGGTATGCGGTGCGCAGGGTGCCAGAGCGCCCCGCGTACTGCCCACTCACGATGCGGACGCGGTTGGCCCAGTAGGGCAGCAGTGGCAGGTCGGCTGGGTTCATAGCGCCGACACCCCCGCGCCCCACGGCACGAGCTGGTCACTGAGCACCGCCAGCAGGCCCGGATGCCCGCTCATGGCCGCGTGCATGCGCCAGAGGCCCATCAGGTGCCCGTACGCCGCGTCGCGGCCCTCCAGGTCGCAGGCATCGCGCGTGGCAATCTGCCGCTGGCAGTGCCCGCAGGTGAGTGCGTAGCGATGCCGCTGGGGGAGCGGCGCCGCCACCGTGGGCACGTTCGAGAGAATCCCCGCCAGGTCCGCCAGCGTCTCATCTCGCGCGGGCGCCGGGGCTATCGCTGTCGCCGTCGCCACGTCAGTCGCTCGCGCCATCGCCTGCAATCGCGCCGCGCGTAACGTCATCGCCGCATGCCTCCGTCTCCGCTGTCGCGTTCATGGCAGCCGCCATGCGCTCCGCTTTCACCACCGCTCGATCAATCTGGCGTTGCCACGTGCCCAGCCGCGCGCGCATCTCGCGGGTACGCGCCTGGAGGTTGGCCAGGTCACGGCGCACATCCGCCCGCGTCCAGTCCACCTCCGCGCCCGCCGCGTAGACCCCCAGCGTCGCGCCCACCAGCTCTACGGCGTCCAAGGTGCGCCGGAAGTAGCCCGCCAGGTGTTCCGCCGCCGCCTCGCACGCCGCGAAGGGGTCGTACCAGCGCGCATCCGCGCCGGGCGGCACCGCGCCCGCGCTCAGACGCGGCAGGGCGCTCAGAGGGGGCGAGAGCGACGCTGGCGCCGGAGGGAGGCCCGCCAGCGCGTCCCCGCGCACGTCGTAGCCCGCGTCCGCCAGCCACCTATCCGCGTCAGCATCGCTGGCATCGCTCCCCGCATCCAGTCCCAGGGCCAGATCGCCCGCGACATCGATGAGCGTCGCCTGGCGCAAGTCCGCCATCTCGGCCAGGGTCGCGGCGATGCCCACCGCGCGGCGCCGGGTGGCGCGCGCACGGGTAGCGGATGCTGGTGAGCGTTGCTTGGGCACTGACATGGCGGGCGGGCCTTTCGTCGCTCAGCAATGGACGCATCGGACACACTACCGGGCGGCGACCCGCGCCGCGACCCGATTCATGGCGGCCGCCGCGTCATGCGCCGCACGGTCACGGTAGAACCGATCAACCACCTCGCGGCGCATCACATGGAAGTCGCGCGCGCCGTAGCAGCGCACGCGCACCTGACTGCCGCAGTTGGTCGTGTCGAGGCAGAGCGCAAGCACCGCGCCCGCATGCTCGATATAGAGCGTGCCGCCCACTTGCTCACCAGGGCGCACGGTGACGGTCAACGCGCCGCCGCACTCCTCTGGCCGCGCCAGGTCAGCATCGAGCGCGGCGGCGACGGCGTAGAGGGCTTCGCCCGCTGGGGGCATCGGAGACCGGGGATTCAGGGGTTCCATGGCTGCTCGCTCCGTTTCTCTTGTGGTGGATCTGGTGGGGTGCGCGTGCCAGGCCAAACGCCCGCCGCGCGGTACAGGGACATCCCGATCAGCCCAGGTGCCGACCGGGTGCGTAGGGTCAAGGGGACGCGGGCGGCGGCGGCGCGTCCACCGGCGCGGTCGCGGCTGATTCGGGCTTGCGCCAGGCCGTCACGCGCTGTGTGCGCGGCCCCACGCGCGCCATGGTGGTCGCCAGGCCGAAGTCCCGCCGGAGGAGGCGCGCGACCACCGCCGCTTCGGCGCGGGTCAGCACGACGTGCGCGCACGCCTGGGGATGCCCAGCATCCGCGGCTAAGTGCAGCATCGTGATGATCGCGCGCAGCCCTCGCGCGGCGGGCGACCATTCCGCCAGCGGTTCCGCGCGACCGCACAGGTAGACCGCTTCCCACGGCGCCAGCGGCTCCCCACGCTTGCGCCCGCTGGGCCGGGTAGCGGCGTCGGGGTCAAGGTCGGCCACTAAGAGCGGTGGCAAGCCCCCCAGCGCGCTCCCACCGCTGCGGCCAGGGTGCCAGCTCACCTCGCACGCGCTCTCCGGTTCGCCCCCTGGCGCACCGTCATCATCGCGCGCGCCGTAGCCGCCGTCCTCTTCGTCGATGTCGATGCTGTGCCCCCAGCGGCGGCTGGGGGGCAGAGTGTCCGCATCTTCGAGGTCGGCATCGTCGCTGCCCACGGCGGGGACCGGCATCGTCGAGGCGTCGAGCTCGCGGTCGGTCAGGTCACGCGGCACCCCAGGCGCCACCGGGGCAACGGGATGCGCGGGGTTCGTGGCGGCATCAGCAGGCGAGACAGCGGCGGGCGCTGCGGGCGCCAGTGCCGAGGGCAGGGAGTGCATGACCGTCGCGCCCACCCGCGCGCCGGCGACGAACGCGGCGATGATGCCCACGGCGTAGGTGGCGGCGGTGAGGGCGCCCGCCACAAACGCGGCGGCGGCCAGCAGAATCGTGTCGAGGGAAGTCATCGCCGGGCGCCTTTCGGTGAAGGGCTATCGCCGCTGCTCATGGACAGTATACGCGATACACTCGCCGCTATAGTACAAACGCATGGCGCGCGGGAATGGCCACGCGCATCGGGCCGGATTCGCGCCGATTCGCGCGGGGGCGATGCGCCGCTACTCCTCTGCCAGCAGTTCCGCCAAGAACGCGCGCAAGGTCGGCTCACTCAGGGTCGTGCGCGACGCCAACCGATTCGCGCGCTCGCTCCACAACACCAACTCGACGCCAGGGCGCTCGACGCCGCACTCCATGGCGCCAGCGTAAGCCCACACGCGGCGCTCAGGGTCGCCAGCCACCGCCAGGCGCGCATCCGGTGCGGGCCACGTGCCCCACACGAGCGGTGCGCGGTCAGGTGCGGGCCAGGGCGCCGCTTTGGGCGTGCTCGGCTCTGCTGGCACCGCTGCCACGTGCCGAGTGGGCTTCGCGGGGCTGGCGGTGGCCGTTGCCCTGGCCGCTGCCCTGGCGGTGCGCGCGGCCGCGAGCGAGAGCGGCGCATTAGGCGCTAGCACGGGCGTGGCGACGCCCTCAGTGGATGCTGCTGGCGTGGTGACGGGCGGCACCGCATCCCAGAGAGAGGTCGCGGTGTAGTGCGTGCGAGCGGCAACGATGCGTAGCCGTGACATGCGCTCCCTCCCCTCTCTCTTGGCAGGATACCCCAGAATGCGCCGCCCTACGCGCCGATGCTTGCCCGCTCGTTCCACGGCACGATGCGCCCGTAGGATAGATGCCAGTTGCCCACCCACGCCCGCCGCGAGGGGACGCCGTACCACGCGCCATAGTAGTCTTGGCGGAACGCCTGGCAGCGCTCACTGGCCAGGCTGTAGGAGCACGCGACAGACGCGACGGCCGATGTGCGCGCCGCTACCAAGTCCGCACGCATCCCGTCCAGTTGCTGCGCACGCCCCCGCGAGAAGCGGCGGCTCTGCCGCTCTTCTACCGATGCGATGCCGCGCTGAATGCGTCGCACTCGCTCGCTATAGGCGTCCACCTCGCGGCGATGCGCGCGCAGGAACCGCCGGTCGGCCATATACGTGCGCACCCGCGCTGAGGTGGGCGTCGGCGCGGCCGGGGTGTCCCCAAGGCAATGATACGGCCAGCGGTCGCGGCCGGTGGGCACGTAGCCGCTGCCGCCACAGGTCAGGCATTGCGGGTCATGGTCCATGATCGTTCGCTCCATTTCGCCTACAGGGGGCTTGCGCCCCGTTCACATTATCGCACATATCTCTAAACGCACGGCGCGTGCCAACAGTCACACCTTCGCGGATTCTCGCACACCCGCCGCGACGGATGCGGGTGCGGGTACGGCCGCGCGGTCATGCGGCCCCGGCCCGCGCGCGACATCGGCCTCAGCCTTCGCCAGCGCCGCTGCTTCCAGATCGAAGGGCACGCCGCTCATGGCCTCGACGATGCACGCCAGGCGGCACAGCACCACGTGCATATCCGCGATCTCGGCACGGATGCCCGCCAGATCGGGCGCGGGCTGGGCGTAGAGCGCGTGGCCCAGCTCGGCCCATTCTTCGGTGAGCTTCGCGCTGGCGGCGTAGAGCGCGCACTTGCCCGGCGGGTCGAGCGCGATGCCGCGCGCGGCGACCAGGGCCTGGATGCGGTGCTGATTCTCGCGGCTCATGGGTGGTCCTTTTGACAGCGCGTGGCTATCTCGACTATTCGCTCGCCCACAAACACGGCGCGCTCTGGCGGCACGCAACACCACGTAGACCACATATCGCCAACAACTTCACTGCTGCCCTTGCGTAGCACGGCCGCCACCTGGCTGTGCTCATCTCTCAGACTGGCCAACTCATCTAGGCCAGTGTCGCTGATTGCCTTGCCGGGCACAAAGATCATATCAAGCCAGGCGCGCGCCCAACGCTCTCCGACACACATAACGACTATCGGCATATGGTTGGCGGCACAATAGCGCTCCCATGCGTGAAACGCCGGGCGGCCCTCTGGCCACGTGCCCGGCAATTGCAGGAACCCCCGCCGCTGTGCTGCTTCTAGCAGTGTCAACTCTTTCGCGCTCATGCCGCATCCCTCCCCTGATACCCTTCCGCCGCCGCCCATGCCGAGCGGAGTAGCGCCGCTGAATTGGCCCCAGCGAATCCGCGCCAGCCGCCTTCGCCCGCGCACAGCCAGAGGAACGGCTGCGCGACGCCATTGGATGCGCCCGTACCCGTCGCCAGCGGCAACCGGGGCCAGTCGTGCGCCGCGCCCCAGGCAAGCAATCGCGCCGCCATCTCGGCACGTTCCCCCGCTGGCGTCGGGTCGGGCGGGTCCGCGAGCACCGCGCGCAGCCGCTCCGAGATGGCGCCAGCATATTCGCAGAGGCCGCACACGACCACCGCAAGCGCACCCTCAGCCGCTGGCAGCAGGCGCCACCAACTCGCATGCACCTCTGGCATGCGGCAGCGCCGGGCCAGCGCGCCAGTGGGCAGCGTGGGAGCACTGGGAGCGGATGCGGTGGCCGGCGTAGGCGCGTTGCGCGCGGGCGGGGGCGTCCCAAAGGCCGGCGCGGCGTGCGTCGGGGGCGCTATGACTGGCGCCACATCCGCCGTGGGGCGCGTGACCGCATCGGGCGGGCGCACCGCGACGGCTACGGGCGCGGCACCCGGCACGCCGATCCCCGCCGCCATCTCCAACGCGGCGATGCTCTCCTGACTCGCGCTCGCGTGGCGCTTGCTCCATAGTGCCATCGGGCTACCCCTTCCGAGCGCGCGCCGCCGTGAGCACCGCGACAGCGCCCAAGACGAGCGCGCCCACCACCGCTAGGCGCCGCCCCCGTCTGAGGGCCGCGCGCGCCGCGTCCCGCTCTCGTTGTGCCTCGCCCGCCTCGCGCGCGAGGCGCCCGATCCAGCGCGTCATCTCGCCATGGGTGTCGAGTCCGCACGTCGCGCACACCTGCACTGTGCGGGTGCGTTGCCCGCCATGCCAGTCATGCGCGCAGGTGCGCTGGTCTACCGCTGTCGCGTGCTGTCCCGTCGCGCGCCGCGTGGGCGCTTGTGTCGCTTGCCTGGTTTGCATCGTTCGTTCGCTCCGTTTTCTGTCTAGGCGCCCTACCAGGCGGGCGCCGGTTCTGCTGCGGTCGTGCCGTCATCGCGCATGGCGTGGCCCTGCCGATTCTCATCGTCGGGCCAACTCTCTTCGCCGCCGTAGGGCCAGGTCTCGATACGGCTGAACTGCGGTTCGGCTTTCACTCCCACGATGACGTTGCTCTCCGAGTCGCGGGCCTTGAGGACGGTTAGCTCTAAGAATTCGCGGAAGACGCGCTCGCGGGCGGCACGCTCTTTGTCACTCGCGGCAGGACGGCGCACCGCGATGACGGTGTTGGCGTCGCGCCCTAGGCGGTCGGTGCCCGCCAGGTGCGAGAGGTCGATCTGGTTCGCCTTGACTGATTCGCGGTTGAGTTGCACCAACACGACCACCGGAATCTCGAGCTCCATGCCGAGCGTCTTCAGCCCACGTGAATAGGCATTCAGGCGGTCTAACTCCGAGTGATAGCGCGGGCTGCGTTCGTCGATGCCGATCAGGTCAAATTGATCGACGACGAGCAAGCGGGTGTCGTGTTCCAGCTTCTCGCGAATCATCAGCGTGCGAATGGATTCGAGACTCGCCACCCCCGCCTTGAAGCGCAGTCGGTCGCCCAGCGCCTTCAAGAGATGGTGATAGGCCGCGCGGGTGGCGTCGCGCGCGCTGACCGCGAGGCCCCCGTCTGGCAGCCGGAAGCCACGGCGCAAGAGCCGACTATTGACGCGCGCCGATTCCGCGAGCAAGCGCCGCGCCTGCTGCGCGCCTGACATTTCGAGCGTCACCCAGGCCACCGTGCCCGCGCCCTCGTCCATGCGACGATAGGTTTCCTCCGTGGCGAGCTTGGCGCCCAACTGCGACTTGAGGCTGCCCGGCCGCCCGGTGATGAGCACCAGGTCGGTCGGCTCAATCGGGCCTATCGCGGCGTCCAATTCCGGCAGGCCCGTCGCGATGCCCGGCGGGGTATCCGCCGTAGAGCGGCGCAACATCTCCGCCCACGCCTCATGGAGCGCGACGCTCATGGGCTGGAAGCCGTCCTCTGGCGCGGTGCCGCGCGACGCCACGCCCAGCACCAACTTGCACGCTTCGTCGAGCGCGGTGTCGGCGTCGGGGTCGTTGTAGGCGACGGCGGCGATCTGGCCCGCGACCTGAATCAGCCGCCGCAGAATCGCCTTATCCGCGACGATGCGGGCGTAGCGTTCGGCATGCAGGTGCGTCGGCACCTGGTTGGCGAGAGCGCTCACCTCGGACGCGCCGCCCACGGTGTCGAGGTGCCCACGGCGCGAGAGCTCGTCACACACCGTCAACACGTCCACCGGCTCACTGGCGTCGTAGAGGTCGCGCATCGCGGCGTAGATCAGGCGATGATTCTCCGTGTAGAAGGCGTCCGGTTCCAGGAACGGGCGCACGGCCGCCAGCACGCGGTTGGCCAGCCCGATCTCGGCGGCGCACAGCACCGAGCCAAGCGTCGCGCGCTCCATCTCGGCGCTCTGTGGCAGCAGCTTCTCCGCAACGGTCGCCATGGCTAGCCTCTTTCCTGGTCGCGGTATTCGTTGGCCCAGTCGTTGCTCGCGGCGGGGAGCTTACTCCGTGTCGGTGGGGTGACGGGGCCGGCACCGCGTGCGCCACGCTCGCCCCGCGGTTCCTGTGGCGGCTTGTCCGATTCGCTCCAATGGGTCACGAGGGCGTTGGGCGTCGCCATGTCCGGCCCATAGCGCGCGAGGTAGTTGCCGAGGCGCCGGCGCATCTCTGCGGGGATGGCGCCCGCCTCCTTCAAGTCCTTGACGATCTTGCCCCAATTGCTCCGTTCGGGCCGCGTAACCGGGCGATGGTTGGGAAACAGCGCCCAGAGCGCATCCCAGAGCGGGTTGACGGGGCGGGGCGCGGGCGCCTTCGGCTGGGCGGTGGGCGTCGGCTGCCGCGGTTTCGCGGCAGCGGCGCGCGGCGCGGGCGAACCTCTTTGGGTGACCAGGGATGCCTGTGGCTGTGCGTCAGGTGTGGGAGCGTCTCGTGTCACGTGGTGAACGGCCGGCACGGCGCTGGCGTCAGCCGCGCCCTCATTCCCGTCAGGGAATGGATTCTGTCTTTCTGAAGTGTATTTAACTCTATCTTTCTTAGGGGGTGTCATTTTGTTACCAGTTCTTGGTGTCATTTTGTGACTAGCTGGACACAAAATGTGACCAGTTGCGCCCGTTGGTAACATTTTGTTACTAGTTGCGGGCACATCAGCTTCCGCCAGCGCGGCCATGTCCCACTGTTCACAGGGGGGGAGCCAGTAGTGTCGTGCGGCGGTGCGCCCCTTCAGCGTGGCGTCCGAGTCGATCATGTGCGCCCGCTCCAACTCGCGTAGCGCGAGAATCACCGTCTTGCGGGCAAGCCCAGTGCCCTTCAGATGCGCGCCGCTGCGCAGGTCAACGCCCTCGCTCATCTGAACCAGTGTGAGCCGTTGCTGTGCCTGCTGGAATCCCTCGGTATGGCGCAAGAGGAAGATGAGCACCTTGAAGGCGGCGCCACTGAGGTAGTACATCGCTTCATCGGTGTACTCATGCCAGAGCTTTGTATAGTGGCGCACTGGCATCGCGTCCGCTTGCGGGAAGGGCAGTACGTTATCTGTGGGCGGATCTTGAGTGACGGGCATCATGCCTTCGCCCGCCTCTCTGGTAGCTGCGCTTGCCATTCTTCAATGGTCTTGGCATGCTTGGCGTGGTTGCATTCATAGCACGCAGTGACGAGGTTGTCGAGGTCGCTGGTGCCACCGCGGCTAACGGGCAGTACGTGGTCAATCTCTAGATGACCGCCGGCGCGCCCACAATAGACGCAGGTATGCCGGTCGCGTGCGTAGATTTTGATCTTCAGGAGCGCGGTCAGTTCGCCGCGCACTCGCTGGCGCGCTTGCCGTTGCTCGTCAGTGAGCGGCACATGCTTGGTGCGGGGCCTGGGGAGGCGCACGTTCCAGGTGAGCGCACCGTGTGATGCATCCTCCCGCTCCTCGCGAAAGATGTCGAGATTCACGAGAGCGCCTAGCGCACCGCGCGTAAAGTAGGTGTTCTCATGGGTTGCGGCGGCCATGTCCTCAATTGAGTAGCGGAAGGAATAAGCCCACGGGGCGTGGTGGAGCGTGGCTTCGATGATGTGCTCAAACAGCCTGTGTGCGCCTAGGTGGTCGCATTTGGGCCAGCGCACCAACGGCTCCCAGCCACGCAGTGCGTCCATGACCTTGTGCCAGCCAGGATCAGCGCATAAGCCTTCATGCAGCACGCACTCAGTCGTGCCACACAGCGCTTCTATCCAAGCGCCGTCATCATCATAGGTGATCTCCTGCGAAGGCTTCCGGCCTTTTGTGGTCATACGACGCCCTTCCCAGGGGTACAAAGACCCCCTAGGACCGGGCTGGACACCATCGCATAGATGTGGTATGCTATGAGGGACGCGAATCCCTGAGAGACCGCTAGCAACGGTCCCCGATGGTGGCCTGGCCCGGCCCAACTATTCGATTGCTTCGATCAGCACGCCCGCTGAGTAGGTCGCTCAGCGGGTTTCGTGCGTCTTTGGGCAGATGCGCGCGCAGAGGGCACCGCTGGCCCCCGCGTCGCCGCCGCTCTCGGAGTTACATCGCCTGCCTCGCTCACTCTCTCGCGCGGGCTGCGCTGCCCGTCTGTAGCTGCATCCTTTGCCTCATCGTCCCCACGGAGTGTGGCGACCACCGCCAGCCAATCGCTGGGACGCCACAGTCGCCAGTCCGCGCCCGCTGCCAAGAGCGCATCCCGCCAGCGGCATTGCGCCGCCGAGAGCCGCCCCCGCGCCGTTTTGAGCTCGGCATAGAGCACGCGCCCCTGGCCCACATGGCAGGCCACGATATCGGGCAGGCCCGCGCGGTCCTGCCGCGCGTCGCGGTCGTGGAACCACTCCCAGCCAAAGTAGGCCAGCAGTTCCTCTACCCGCGCTTGGAGCGTGGCCTCTGCGCAGTCGGGCGCCGGCGCGGCGATCAGCGCGGTTTGCGCGCCGT
>VFSW01002493.1_pt1 | contig 27820 bp, 27 predicted proteins | sample 5358111 | NCBI WGS metagenome assembly VFSW01 (sample SAMN11554181, study PRJNA540505) | mine drainage metagenome | isolation source: sediment from site ElyBrook_90M | place: USA: Ely Copper Mine, Vershire, VT | collected 2017 | reverse complement strand
GCATGGAGCGCGCCATCAAGGAAAAGATGAGCGTCTATCAGGAGCTTTCGACGGCCATGCCGCACGACCTGATCAACGCCAAGCCGGTGATGGCGGCCATCCGCGAGTTCTTCGGCTCCTCGCAGCTGTCGCAGTTCATGGACCAGACCAACCCGCTCTCCGAGATCACGCACAAGCGGCGTCTCTCGGCTCTTGGGCCGGGCGGTTTGAGCCGCGAACGCGCAGGCTTTGAAGTGCGCGACGTGCATCCGACGCACTACGGCCGCATCTGCCCGATTGAGACGCCGGAAGGTCCGAACATCGGCCTGATCAGTTCGTTGAGCTGCTTTGCGCGCATCAACGAATATGGCTTCATCGAGTCGCCGTATCGCAAGGTGAAGGAATCGCGCATTCTGGACTTTGTGGAGATTGCGAACGCGGGCGAGAGCGGCCTGCGCGTGGGCGACCACATCGAGAAGGAAGAGGCGGGGCGGCTGAATGCCTCCCTGAAGAAGGCGGGCAAGCGGCCCATCGACCACATCCCGTTCAGCTTCTATCTTTCCGCATGGGAAGAGGACAAGCACACTATCGCGCAGGCTAACATCGAGTTCAACGAGCAGGGCGAGATCACCGAGGATCTGGTGAACGCGCGCCGCCAGGGGAACTTCGTGCTGGTCAACCGCGGCGACGTGGATTACATCGACGTGTCGCCTAAGCAGTTGGTCTCGGTGGCCGCATCGCTGGTTCCGTTCCTGGAGCATGACGATGCCAACCGCGCGCTGATGGGCGCCAACATGCAGCGCCAGTCCGTGCCGCTCCTGGTGGCCGAGGCTCCGCTGGTGGGCACTGGCATGGAAGGCGTGACGGCGCGCGACTCCGGCGCCGTGATCCTGGCCAAGCGCAACGGTATTGTGGATTCGGTTGATTCGCAGCGCATCATCGTGCGCGTGGAAGGCGAACACCATCCCACGCAGTTGTCGCGCGAGGTGGGTTCGGACATCTACACGCTGATCAAGTTCAAACGCTCCAACCAGAACACCTGCATCAATCAGAAGCCGGTAGTCCGCGAGGGCGACCGGGTGATCAAGGGCCAGGTGATCGCCGACGGACCCTGCACGGAACAGGGCGAGCTGGCGCTGGGACGCAATGTGCTGGTGGCCTTCATGCCCTGGCGCGGCTACAACTTCGAGGATGCCATCCTGATCAGCGAAAAGCTGGTGCGGGAGGACTACTACACTTCGGTGCACATCGAAGAATTCGAGATCGAGGCCCGCGACACCAAGCTGGGACCGGAAGAGATCACGCGCGACATTCCCAACGTGAGCGAGCACGCGCTGCGCGACCTGGACGAGAGCGGCGTAATCCGCATCGGCGCCCAGATCAAGCACGGCGATATTCTGGTGGGCAAGGTGACGCCCAAGGGCGAGACGCAGCTCACGCCGGAGGAAAAGCTGCTCCGCGCCATCTTCGGCGAAAAGGCCGGCGATGTGCGCGACGCGTCACTGACCTGCCCTCCGGGCATCGAGGGCACGGTGGTGGACGTGCGCATCTTCAGCCGCAAGGGGCAGGAGAAGGACGAGCGCGCCAAGCAGATCGAGGCCGAATACATCGAGAAGCTGGAAAAGAATCTGGGCGACGAGATCCGCATTCTGACCGACGAGCGCTTGAAGCGCCTGGAAGGCATTCTGGGCGGCAAGGAAGTGCTGGCCGATCTGCACGACGAGCGGACCAACAAGCGCTTGCTGACCAAGGCTGCCATTCTCGACCGTGACACGATCGAGCGCATCTCCACCAAGAACCTCAAGCGCATCCGCTACAACGACAAGGATCCCCGCGTCAACGAGCAGATCGACGAGATCGAGGAGATGACTTCGCGGCAAATCGAAGTGCTGCGCAAGATCACCAACGAAAAAATCTCCAAGCTGCAGAAGGGCGACGAGCTTCCTCCCGGCGTGATCAAGCTGGTGAAGGCTTACGTGGCCATGAAGCGCAAGCTCAGCGTGGGCGACAAGATGGCCGGCCGGCACGGCAACAAGGGCGTGATCGCGCGCATTCTTCCCGAGGAGGACATGCCGTATCTGCCCGATGGAACCCCGGTGGAGATCGTGCTGAACCCGCTCGGCGTGCCTTCCCGAATGAACGTGGGACAGGTTCTGGAGACGCATCTGGGCTGGGCGGCGCATGCGCTGGGCGCGAAGATTGCCGCGCTGATCAGCGCCAACACCGACGTCAGCTACACCCGTGAGCTGATGAAGAAGGAGTTCGCCGGAACCGCGGCGCTACGCCAACTGCTGGAGCTGGACGACGAGATGCTGTTGCGTGTCGGAGCCGGCATGAAGCGCGGCATCTGGTTCGGGACGGCGGTCTTCGACGGCGCGCGCGAGGAAGAGATCAAGGCGCTGCTGGCCTCGGCCGGTCTGCCTTCATCGGGCAAGACGGTGCTCTACGACGGCATGACCGGCGATCAGTTCGAGCAGCCGGTCACCGTCGGCTACATCTACATGCTCAAACTCTCCCACCTGGTGGACGACAAGATTCACGCGCGTTCCATCGGACCGTACTCGCTCATCACCCAGCAGCCGCTGGGCGGCAAGGCGCAGTTCGGCGGGCAGAGGTTCGGCGAGATGGAAGTGTGGGCGCTGGAAGCCTATGGCGCGGCCTACATTCTGCAAGAGCTGCTCACGGCGAAGTCGGACGATGTGTATGGCCGCACCAAGATTTATGAGGCCATCGTGAAGGGCGAGGCGGCCATCGAGCCGGGCATTCCCGAGTCGTTCAACGTGCTGATACGCGAATTGCAATCGCTGTGCCTGGACGTGGAACTGATCAAGTGCGCGGACATCGTGCGCAAGGCGCTTCCACAGGAAGTGGCGGCGGTCGCAGATTAAGTACGGCTTCCAGCTCCCAGCTTCCAGCTCGATCATGCTGCCGATGAATTCCGCGGCAGCATGACGATACAAGAAGAAGGCTGGGAGCTAGAGGCTAAAAGCTAGAAACTGTAGTTTGGGTTCTTCTTGAAAGCGGCAAACGCCGCTTCCCGGGAAGGAAGAGCTCTTGGAGAATCCCGGGAAAAGCCGCGGCAGGCGCCGAAAGGCCCGCCAAGGAGGGTCGCCTTGTTCCGTTCGAACCCGTTTGAGCTTTCTGGTCCCATCAAGGACTTCGACGCAATCCGCATCATGCTGGCATCGCCGGAGAAGATCCGCAGTTGGTCGCACGGCGAGGTCACCAAGCCGGAGACCATCAACTACCGCACCTTCAAGCCGGAGCGCGACGGCCTTTTCTGCGCGCGCATCTTTGGGCCGGTGACGGACTGGGAGTGCCTGTGCGGCAAGTACAAGCGCATGAAGCACCGCGGCGTGATCTGCGACAAGTGCGGCGTGGAAGTGACAGTGAGCAAGGTGCGCCGCGAGCGCATGGGGCACATCGAGCTGGCCTCGCCCTGTTCGCACGTCTGGTTCTTCAAGGGGCTGCCTTCGCGCATCGGGCACCTGCTGGACATTTCCCTGCGCGATCTGGAAGGGATTCTGTACTTCGAGTCGTATGTGGTGGTCGATCCGGGCGACGCGCCGGTGAAGGAACGCGAGATCATCAAGGACGAAGGCAAGTACCGTGAGCTGGATGCGCAGTTCCGCCCCTCGGGCTTCAAGGCCATGATGGGCGCCGAGGCCATCAAGGAGCTGCTCAAGCGGGTCAACGTCGAAGAGCTGGGCGTGGAGATGCGCGAGCGGATGAAGACCGAGACCTCCGCGCAGAAGAAGCTGAAGTACGCCAAGCGGCTGAAGGTCGTCGAGGCCTTCCGCAAAAGCGACAACAAGCCGCAGTGGATGATTTTGGACGTGCTGCCGGTGATTCCTCCCGAGCTGCGCCCTCTGGTCCCGCTGGACGGCGGACGCTTCGCCACCTCCGATCTGAACGATCTTTATCGCCGCGTCATCAACCGCAACAACCGGTTGAAGAAGCTGATGGACCTGCACGCGCCCGAAGTGATTGTGCGCAACGAGAAGCGCATGTTGCAGGAGGCGGTGGACGCGCTGTTCGACAATGGCCGCCGCGGCCGCGTGCTGCGCGGCGCGAACAACCGCCCGCTGAAGTCCCTCTCCGATACGCTGAAGGGCAAGCAGGGCCGCTTTAGACAGAATTTGCTGGGCAAGCGCGTTGATTACTCCGGCCGTTCCGTCATCGTTGTGGGTCCGGAGTTGAAGTTGCACCAGTGCGGGCTGCCCAAGAAGATGGCGCTCGAGCTGTTCAAGCCGTTCATCTATCATCGCCTGGAACAGACCGGCCACTGTACCACCATCAAGCAGGCCAAGGAGATGGTGGAGATGCAGGACCCGGTGGTGTGGGACATTCTGGAAGAGGTCATCAAGGACCATCCGGTGCTGCTGAACCGCGCTCCCACGCTGCACAGGCTGGGCATTCAGGCCTTTGAGCCGGTGCTGGTCGAGGGCAAGGCGATCAAGATTCACCCGCTGGTCTGCACGGCCTTCAACGCCGACTTCGACGGCGATCAGATGGCGGTGCATATTCCGCTCTCGCCCGAGGCGCAGATTGAAGCCAGCGTCTTGATGCTGGCCTCGCACAACATTTTGTCGCCGGCCTCCGGCCAGCCCATCACCGTGCCCACGCAGGACATGGTGCTCGGCCTCTATTACCTGACCAAGGCCAAGAAGGGCGGCAAGGGCGAGGGCCGTGTCTTCGCCAACACGGAAGAGATACTGATGGCTCTGGAAGCCAAGGAAGTGGAGACGCTGTCGCCGATCCGCCTGCGCTACACCGGCCCGGTGCTGGATATGACCACCGCCTACGACGATCAGGATCTGACCCACACCGAGCCGGTGGAGTTCAACAAGCAGTACATCTCGACCACCGTGGGCCGCGTGATTCTGAACGACTCGCTGCCGGCGGGGATGCCGTTTGTCAACGGCCTGCTGAAGAAGAAGGGCATCGGCCAGTTGGTGAACTACTGCAATCAGAATCTGGGGCTTGAAGTGACGGTGGGAATGCTGGACCGCATCAAGTCGCTGGGCTTCAATTACGCGACCAAATCCGGCCTGTCGGTGGGCCTGGACGACATGGTGATTCCGGACAGCAAGTACACCGTGGTGCGCGACGCTGATCTGAAGGTGATCGAAGTCCAGAAGCAGTACATGGACGGCGCCATCACCAACGGCGAGCGCTCCAACAAGGTGATCCAGATGTGGTCGGCGGTGACCGAGCGCGTGGCCGACGAGATGTTCGACAACATGAAGCGCGCCGACAACGAAGGCGCGATGAACCCGATCTACATCATGGCCGACTCCGGCGCGCGTGGATCGAAGCAGCAGATTCGCCAGCTTTCAGGCATGCGCGGACTGATGGCCAAGCCCTCGGGCGAAGTCATCGAGACGCCCATCACGGCCAACTTCCGCGAAGGCCTGACGGTGCTGGAGTACTTCATCTCCACGCACGGAGCACGTAAAGGCCTGGCGGATACGGCGCTCAAGACGGCCGATTCCGGCTACCTGACCCGGCGTCTGGTGGATGTGGCCCAGGACGTGATCGTGACCGAGTACGATTGCGGCACGGTGGAGGGCATTTACGTCGGAGCGATCGTCGAATCCGGCGAAATCATCGAGCCTTTGCGCGACCGCATCATCGGCCGCGTGACGCTGGAGCGCATCAAGGACTACGACGGCAACGTGGTGGTGGATGTGAACCATGGCATCGACGAGGATATTGCCTCGGCGATTCAGGGCGCGGGTGTGGAGCGGGTGAAGATCCGCTCGGTGCTCACCTGCGAATCGCGGCGCGGCGTTTGCGCGCTGTGCTACGGGCGCAACCTGGGTTCGGGCCGCATGGTGGAGCTGGGCGAGACCTGCGGCGTGATCGCCGCGCAATCAATCGGTGAGCCGGGCACGCAGTTGACCATGCGTACCTTCCACGTGGGCGGCACCGCCAGCCGGGTGCAGGACAAATCCCGCCTGGATGCCAAGAACAACGGCATCGTGCGCTTCATCAACCTGAACCACGTGGAGAGCAAGGACGGCACGCTGGTGGCCATGAACCGCTCCGGCTCACTGGCCATTCAGGACGAGCGCGGCCGCGAGAAGGAGCGCTACCAGGTGGTCTACGGCGCGCGCCTCAAGGTGAAGGACGGCGAGCACGTGAAGCTGGGCCAGTTGCTGGCCGAGTGGGATCCATACACCTACGCCATCCTGACCGAAATCGGCGGCACGGTGCAGTTCAAGGATTTGCAGGAAGGCATCACCCTGAACGAAGAGGTCGACGAAGTGACCGGCCTCTCGCGCTGGGTGGTGGCCGATGCTGCCGACGAGAAGCGCCAGCCGGCCTTTATGGTGAAGAACGCCAAGGGGCACAAGCGCTACCTGCTGCCGCGCGGCGCTCACTTGATGGTGCAGGAGGGCGACGAAGTGGGTCCGGGCGACGTGCTCGCCAAGATCCCCAAGGAGTCCACGCGCACCAAGGACATCACCGGCGGTCTGCCGCGGGTTGTTGAGCTGTTCGAGGCGCGCAAGCCGCGTGAGACGGCCATCATCAGCGAGATCGACGGTGTGGTCCGCTTTGGCGAAGTGGCCAAGGGGCAGCGCAAGATTTATGTGACCGCGGATAACGGCGACGAGAAGGAATACTCGGTGCCGCGCGGCATCCACGTCAACGTGCAGGAAGGCGAACGCCTGCGTGCCGGCGATCCGCTGATGGACGGCCCGCTGAACCCGCACGACATTCTGAACGTGCTGGGCGAAAAGGCGCTGCAAGCCTACCTGGTGAACGAAATCCAGGAAGTCTACCGTCTGCAGGGCGTGGCCATCAGCGACAAGCACATTGAAGTGATTGTGCGGCAGATGCTGCGTTGGGTGAGGATCGACGAAGTGGGCGACACCAACTTCCTGATGGAGCAGCAGGTGGACCGCTTCCGCTTCCGCGAGGAGAACGACCGCGTGCTGGCCAAGGGAGGCCGTCCGGCCATCGGGCGACCGCTCTTGCTGGGAATCACCAAGGCGTCGCTCTCTACCGACAGCTTCATCAGCGCGGCCAGCTTCCAGGAGACGACGCGCGTGCTCACCGAGGCCTGCATCAACGGTGCGGTGGACAACCTGCGCGGCCTGAAGGAGAACGTGATCGTGGGAAGACTGATTCCCGCCGGCACGGGTCTCGAGTACTACCGCAACGTGCAGCTCTCACCGGAACTGGAGGAAGCGGCGGCCCGCGTGCAGCAGGAGGTTACGGCTGAAATCGAAGCCGCCGAGCGCGAACTGGAGCTGATGCGCCAGGAAGGCGAAGCCGAGGAGATGGCCGCCGAATAGCCACCTGCCACCTGCGCTGGGGCCAACTGCTCGCTGTTGGCTCGCATGCGAGTCATGCTTACTCAGGTCTGAAAAATACAGACCTGGGCACAATCCGCATCTTTTCTCTGAACAAAAGGCCCGGCGCAAGCCGGGCCTTTCTTGGTGCGCGGTGCATCATTGGCAGCTTGGGGGTGTAAGTCCCCTACACATCCTGATGGAGGAGAAGTGTTAGCGAAGCGCAAGGACGTCATCGCGAGGTGGGGTCCACTTTCAGCGGCAAAGCGCTGCAGCTTGGCATTTTCGACGATGACTTCCGCGACGCCGGGCCGGGATTGGGGAATCTGCATCGACTCCAGGATGAAGTCCTTGAGCGGCATCGCCATCGGATCATGACAGTTAGACGCCGGGCAATTTTCAAGAGTGACGATAGCATTCCCCGACCTAACCGCTGGTGTGATCCGCCCCACCCACCTCCTTGATGAAGGCGAGCAGGAGCGTGCTGAGCCGAACCGGCTGCTCCTGTTGGACCCAGTGACCGGCGCCGTCGATCAGCTCGATGCCCCCCATCCTCGTCGCCGCCTTCGTCCTCATAAGATCGACCGCGCCCGGCGCCGAATAGGTGCCCCAATCGCTCTTCCCGCCGATGAAGAGAGACGGGACATCGATCGTCTTGCCCGAAAACAGGCGCAACTCAGCGTTTAGGTCAGGATCGGAATAGACGCGATAAGCCTGCAGGGCGCCTTGAAACCCCGTGCGGCCATACTCCTCCGTGTACACTCCAAGTTCCAACTCGGTGAGCCATTTGCAGGCCAGGCTCTCAGCGGCGGAAGGTTGGAATGGAGCGACGGTCTGGGGCATCGTCTTGCCGAGATCCATGACGTAATAGGTGGGCATTTGTGCAAGTTCTATGGCGGTTCGCGCCTTCAATGGATGCGGCTTATTTCCCGGCCAGTCAGCGCTCTTGACATAGAAAAATGCACGAAGAAAAGCGTGTAAGCCTTGAGCGGGGCGCCACATGTCATCGTTCGCCTCCCGTGTGCTCAAGTATTGTTGGTAATACTCTCTCGGCGGATCGAGCGCCGCCAGCGCGGCCGCTAACTTTTGATTTTGAGTGTTCGGTTGAACCGACGATGCCTCGCTATCCGCGGTGTTGAACGGAAGCTCCGGCGGACCGGGGAACGGTGCGCTCATCAGCACCACCGAGGGAAAGGCGTCCGGTCGGGCTAGCGCACAATAGGCCGCTATGGGCGAGCCGAGGTCGTGCCCGACGAGCATCGCTGTACGCCGATACCCCAATGCCGAAACCAATCCGAGGGCGTCGCGCGTCATATTCAAGAGGCCGAAGGACTCTAGAGGGGCGTCGTAGCTGTTTACCCAACCGGTGGTGCGGCCATAACCCCGCTGGTCGGGCGCAACGACATGGTACCCGGCGTCAGCCAGAATTGGGATCAGGTGTCGCCAGCCGTAAGCCAAATCCGGAAAGCCGTGCAGAAGCAGCGCGAGCGGCCGGCCGGGGCTTTCGTAACCGGCCTCGAGAATATGGACATCGAGGCCGTTGACTCCATGGATCATGCGCGAGCGGACCTCCTTGGAAAGCGTTCCCTCGCCATATGTTGATGTGGTCAAATCAGTTCCTCCCATGGGGTTTGCGCGGGCCCGTAGAAGAGAAGCCGCAACCAAGCTGATGCAGCCTCCATTCTACTGTTTGCATCCGTCAGATTCCTCTGGTTCAAGATTGGGAATAGCGCATGTTTCCGAGATCGGTGAGCAGCGTGGGCCCGGTTGGGTTCCAGCCCAGTTCGAGTCGAGTCCGCGCACTGGAGATTAGTGCGTCCCTCCCCACGAAGAACCCGAGAAAGCCGAAATGCTCTTGGGCCTGTTCCTGTGAGATGGAAGTGATGGGCACGTTCAGGCCGCGGCCGATGGCGGTGGCAATGTCTTTGGCCTGCACACCCTCTTCGGCGACGGCATGATATCGGGCTCCTGCTGTGCCTTTCTCCAGGGCGAGGCGGTAGAGACGGGCGACATCCGTTACATGCGCGGCAGGCCAGCGGTTGTGACCCTCGCCAACGTACGCGGAGACTCCCTTCGCGCGGGCTATAGCGATCAGGGGGGTAACGAGGCCCTGTTTTACCGTGTCGTGGACCTGCGGCAGGCGCATCACCGAGGCGCTAACTCCGCGCTCCATCAGCGCGACAGCCGTCACCTCAGATACTCGAGGAAGGGATGGAGAAGAAAGCGGTGGATCATCCTCGGTGGCGGCGCGGCCCTGAGCCACTCCAACGCCGGAGGTGACGATGAACGGACGGCGGGAGCCCAGGAGCACGGCGCCGATGGCCTCGATGGCGCGCTTGTCCAACTCGCAGCTCTCCGCAAACCTCGACCAGTCATGCCGAAAGGCGGTGTGGATGACGGCATCAGACGCAGTTGCTCCGCTGCGCAGGCTTTCCAGGTCTTCGAGGTCGCCCCGGTGCACCTGGGCGCCCGCGGAGGCCAGAGATTGGGCGCCCGCATCGCTGCGAGCAAGGCCGAGCACCTGATGACCTGCGTCGATCAGCTCTCGGACGACAGTCGAACCTATGAAGCCTGTAGCTCCAGTGACAAAAACCCGCATCTTCTGTTCCTCCTACGCATTTGTGAATTCAGTTGATAGAGAAGAAACGTTCACTCGGGTTGCGAGCCGAGTCAACGCCTTGACGGTGACCAATCGCCAGTCGCGGGTTGAGGAGGGCAGGCAGCCGCTCTCGGCCAGCTCGTCGAGCCAGTCATTTGCTGAAAGCTCCGCCTGCTCTCTCCCGAACAACTGTTTGACGGCGTTGAAGAATGCCGCCAACTCCTGCTCTGCTGAGCTCATCAGGCCGGCGGAGCGAGGATTGAAATGCTGCGACGATCGACAAGAAACGGCTGGATTCATATTCCTCGCCTCCCAGGCTGCAAGAATCAGAGACCGCTATTGACAGGCCGGCGCGTTCCGGCTAAAACGGAGATAGCCTCCGAATGAATAGATTACCGGAGACTGTCTCCGGTTGCAATTTTTGACGCATGGCCAAGAAGCTTTCAAAACCCGTCCCCCGGAAGCCGCGTACTGACGCGCAGCGAAACCGCGAGCGCATTCTGGAGGTGGCGAAGGAGGCCTTCACCCGTTTTGGCGCTGACGCCAGCCTGGACGAGATTGCCAAACAGTCGGAAGTGGGCCCTGGAACTCTCTATCGTCACTTTCCCACACGAGATGCCCTGATCGAAGCGGTCTATCGGAGTGAAGTGGAAAAATTGGCCGCGGCGGAGGGCAAGTTTGCACAAACAATGCCACCGGCCGAGGCATTGCGAGCCTGGATGCTGCTGTTCGTCGATCACATCGCGACCAAGCAGATCATTGCCCCGGCACTGAATAGCATGGTGGGTGGCCCTTCGAAGCTATTTGAGGGTTCACGCAGCCGGATCCAGGGCGCGATTGATGGGCTGGTGAAACGCGCCATCAAGAGCGGCGACATACGCAGCGATCTTGAGCCCTTCGACCTGCTTCGAGCCCTGATCGGCGTCGCCCATGTAGCGTCCGGTCCTGGCTGGCAGCAAAGCGCGCGGAGGCTGGTGGACATCCTCATCACAGGCTCTCGCCCGGCTGAATAGACAGCGCCTCGCGGACCGGACCGTAACGGCCAGGGCCACGACTGGAGCAATGGGCGGATGCTGATTCATGGGGAAAGGAACCTCGGTCATCAAAGATACAGACCCCCGGGTACACGCTTGAATCAACAACGGGAAAATGAATCATAAACGCTAAGGGTTAGCGCATAAATAACTTGAAAAATATGTCAATGCAGCATGTGCTCTTAAACATGGAGAAAACTGAGGCACATAAGCTTCCGCGGGTTGTGTCGAATGAGCGTCGTCGCCGCGCGGTGAAGTTGCGCTTGAGTGGCGCGAGGTGGCGAAGTCGGGGTCGAAGCGGGAAGCGAATGGGAAGGCCGTCATTGCTTTTTGATGTACTGTGACGCGAGGCACTGGGGAGCCAAAACAGCGTTATTGACTCCCAGTGCCTGGTTGAAAGTGCTCTGCCCCGGTGTCCTGAACGAGATTCGATATCCCTGAACAGAGAGTCTGAAGCCTGGAAAACCGCAAACCTACCCGATCATAGTGTTAGTTTGATGCGATGGCCTGCGCCTTTGCGTCCCTGACTGCATCAATGAACGACTCCGCCGAGGCGGGGACGGCCACTTCGCCGCGCAGAATGCGATGCGCAGAAATTTCATGCCCGTAAATCGCCCGTGTGGAATCGTCGTCACGGCGAATATCGGCGCCGGTCAGAGTAAGTCCGGCAAAAGCGCCCTTGGCTCGCGAGTAAGTCAGGATCTCGGTATTCATCTTCCAGTCGGTATCTGCGGAAGCATGACGACCTACTGGTCCCGCTGCCGCTGATGCATCTCCACCAAGCTGAAAGTGGTCGGACATCAACTCCCGCATACCGCGGCCGGTCTGGATGATCATGACCAGATCCACGCCTTCGACGCCAATCTGCAATCCCCAGCTTCCGCCGGTGATGGTAAAGAACGCCGGTGCGCTCCAACCGTCTGCTGTACGGCAGGTGGCAACGCCTCTGCCATTCTCCGCGCCAAAGACAAACCCGCCCTTCAGCATATGCGGGACGACGGCCACGCACTTTGCGTGTTCCAGAACTTCTTCGGGAATTCCCCGGTCTGGCGCCGACATGATTTCATGCATCACCGCTCCGGCATGATCCAGCCGGTCTTGCGCGTTTTCGCGGTTGGTTCCTGCCCAGGCCATGCTGGTCATACAGAGTACTGCCACAAACGTCATCAGCTTCTTCATCTGTCCCACCCTTTTCTACCCATGCGCAGCGTCACTTTCTTTCCGCGCACTGAGGCGCACAAGGTAGCTCTCACGTTAGATGGATTCAATTGCGGCGTCTGAGCAAGAACGCTCACGGGGACAATTCCTAGCGCTGAAGATCGAATTGCGCTGCACGGTAACGGCGGTTTGGATGATGAGCAATCAGCAAGCCTCGGCAATCATCGCAAAGCGTCCATAGACGCCATTCCGGTTTCCGAAGATGAGTCGATAAAATCGCCCGCCGGGTCTAAACTTGTAACAGAAGTCAAAGTTTCACGCAGCCTGGCCGGCGAGCCAGGGGCTGCGTTCTGGAGGAAAACGCAATGGCACTGATGAAAACATCCAATCCGGCTCTGGGCGAGAACACTTTTCGCACCTTGGCCGGCGCAGGGTACGGCGGCATGATCGACGAGACCACCCGCATGACGCTGAACGGCACCGTGAACAAAACCGGCATTCTACTGCTCTGCGCCATCGCCACCGCAGCCTGGACATGGAGCCTGTTCCTTCCCGAGCGCGACTTCTCGGCCATCGCCCCGCTGATGATGCTTGGCGGCATTGGCGGCTTTATCTGCGCCATGGTCACCGTCTTCAAGAAAGAGTGGTCCGCGGTGACGGCGCCCATCTATGCGCTGCTGGAAGGCCTGGTGCTCGGCGGCCTGTCGGCCATGATGGACCTGCGCTATCCGGGCATCGCCATGCAGGCCGTCAGCCTGACCTTCGGCACGCTCTTCGTGCTGCTGCTGGCCTATCGCTCCGGCCTGATCAAGGTCACGGAGAAGTTTCGCCTCGGCGTCGTCGCGGCCACCGGCGGCATCATGGTCTTCTACTTTCTTGAAATGCTGTTGGGATTGTTCGGCGTCCATGTTGCGGCCCTTTCGGCCGTCAACGGCTCCGGCCCCATCGGCATCGGCTTCAGCCTGCTTGTGGTCGGCATCGCCGCGCTCAATCTGGTGCTCGACTTCGACTTCATCGAGAGAGGCGTGCAGTACGGCGCGCCCAAGTACATGGAGTGGTATGGCGCCTTCGGCATCATGGTCACGCTGGTCTGGCTCTATATCGAAATGCTGCGCCTGCTCTCCAAATTGCGCAGCAGAAACTAGATTGCGAAGCAAAAAATAAGGAGCATCCAGCCTGTGCAAGTATCAACCCGCGATTCAGCCAGAAGTATTTCGCGCTATCGCATTGCCGCGGTGCTGGCGTTTTTTGCCCTGAATCTCGGCGTCTATCTGATTCGCATCGTCAGCGTCTGGCGCTACGGTACACTCTTCTGCGTCAGCGGCGTCGAGACTCCCATGATCGAATCCGTCTGGAAATCCATGCACCATCTGCCGGTGTACGCCTCGCCGTTCTCCTATCCGTTTTCCCTCTCGCTTTATAACTATCTTTTCTACTCCACGTATGCCGGTGTTTTGCGATTCATCGGCGCATGGGATGCCGGCATCCTGACCTTGGGACGCCAATTTACGCTGCTGTTCGCGCTCACCGGAGCTATGGCGCAGTGGCGGCTTGTGCGCGGGTGGCTCGGGCTGCGCGGCCTGCGTGGCGCGCTCTCGCTGGCGCTGGCTGTCGGCCTCTGGCTCTCCACCTCGCTCATCAAATATTGGGCGCTCACCATCCGCCCGGACATGGCCGCCGCCGCATTGGTGATGATCGCGCTGTGGGTCGTCGTGCGCCAGCCCAGGTTCTGCTTTGCCTATGCCGGCGTGCTGCTCTATCTCGCCTGGGCCTTCAAGCAGTCGGTCATCTTGGCGTTCCTCGGGCTGTGTCTCTGGCTGATTGTCGAAAAAAACTGGCGGAATCTCGCCGTGCTGGCCTCGGTCTTTGCGCTGCCGGTTGCCATCACGCTTGGGCTGGGCACGCCAGATTACCGCTTCAGCATTCTGGTTGCGCCGCAAATGGTCAAAGGCTTCCACTTCGGCTATCCCTGGCTGCTGCACGCGCTGGGCACCGGACTGAGCGCCGCGGGCTTGAATCTCTATTGGGTGGCCGCGCCCTTCGTTCTATTGCGCGCCGCCGGCAGCGCGCACCAGGATGACAAAAAAGTTCGCATGGTGGCCACGGTCTTTGCCCTTGCACTCACTCTGGGCATCGTGGGCATGGGCAAGGTGGGCGGAACCTCGAACTATCTCTTCGAGGCCTTCGCCGCCGGTTCCACGCTGCTGCAACTGGCAGTCTTCACTCTGCCCGGAAGGCTGGTGACGGCGCTGGTTTTCTTCGGCTGCGTGCAGCCGGCCGTGCAGATTGCGGGAGCGGCCGTCGGCTATCATCATCCCGGTAAGCGGGACATGGCGGCCATCGCCACGGCCTCCGAATACCGCGATGCAGAGGCGTTGCGCGCGTGTCTGGAGGCGCTGCCCAAGCCCATCTTCACCACCGACGGCATCTTCTCGCTGCCCTGGATCGCGAACAACAACGAATCCCCCGCTATCACTCTCGATCCCAACTTTCAGCAGATCGCCCAGGCGCACGATCAGAACGGCGGCGTCGAGGGCATGTTACAGAGGGGCCAGATCCCCACCGTAATGCTCGCCGCCACAGACGTAGACTATATTCCGAGCTTGAATCCCGGCTACAAAAAAATAGGCGAATCCTTTCAGCAGGGCGTCGCCTACTCCATTTACGAGTTTCAGGCTGAAGCGCCGCATGGCCCATAGGACCGCGCTGATAAAAGCAGACCTTGGCAGCACGGAAAGAGAAACTCCGTGCTGCGTGGCCGCAATCTTGAGTGAGTGAGGTTACTATCCGGAGCTTTCTGTGGCGCAAGACTTACAGCCCACTGTTCGTCGATCGCTGCGAGCAGAGATGCAACAGCCCTTTTCAGTTCGCTGTATGTTGAAGCCCGGCAGTTGCGCATGAATCCGTTCGAGCGAGGAGCCGACGGAATTACAGGCTCTAGCCGAAGCTCTTCGGGTAGTCTGTGGCAACAGCAATTGCATTCGTGCTGATGGTGCTGAAATCCTGCGCCGCGCTGGCCACCAGTCCCTGCGCCTTGCCGAGCAGTGTTGTTCCCTTTGTTCCATCCGAGGCTGCCATCTGCGCCATTGCCACACCGATCGCCGTGGCTGAGATGGTGCTCACATTGCGCATATAGTCGGTCGCATCCTGAATGGCGATGGCCGTCGACTGAGCTACGGACTGATAGGCTCTGCCGGCTCCAGCCAGGCGGATTGTCGCAGCGTTCATGAAGCCGGCTCCGTGGTGCTGGGTGCTTGATTCGCGGCGTTGGCTAATGAAGCCGATATCTGGTTCAATCGCTCCATCATGACGCCGGTCGCAGCCCGCGCCGCGTTCTCTCCTTGCGCAGCCGCAGTGGACGCCTTGCCGAAAGCAGATTGTGAAACGGAGCGAAATGAGGTCATTGCGTCGTAAAGCCCCGCGCTTTCGCCGGCCATCGAACCTTCCGCCTGCGCAAAAACAGCGCGTGCGCGCATGATCTCCTCCTCAACGTCAGCGGCGGTTTGCGCGAATACCTTCTTTACAGCTTCGCGGCTTTCTTGCATCGCCTGTTCTGCATCGATACACGACTCAAGCGGCGGGCGCAACGGCTGCCTCTGTCCCGTCCAGCCTTCTTTTCGCCGTATGCTCATTGGACGTGATCCTCTCGTCGCAGCTAGGTGAACATCTCTCTCCACGGTTTCAAGTCATTGAATACGGCCTGGAAATGGAGGGTGAATTCCTTTTGACCGCGATTGATATTGCCGCTGATCCGCGAAGCATAGAGCAGCTCCGCAGGAATGAACCTGCAGCCTACATTGCGGCCGTTGGCGTTTGGCAGCACCAGGGGAGATATATAAAACACATAGGCCGGAACAAAATTGATCTGGGTATTTGAACTGAGGGTTTTGGCATAACCCAGCAAAAGGTCCATTTGTTCCAGGTCTATTTTGCATATCGCATCCTGGCCGAATCCAACAGCATCGAAGCGTTTGGCCTGCACCAGCCATCCCGCCTGCGCTCCTTCGATAATCCACTGCCAATCCGCGCCCGTCTCCCTCTCCAGATGCGCGCCCTGATTGCTCAGAATGCTCAACTTGATTTGTTCAATCTTGGTCGCGTAGTTGATCTCCGCAAGGTCGACAGAGGTGATTCCGTCTTCGCGTATCATCTCTCCAACCTGCGCGGATTTTCCCATGATCTCATAGGTCCAGGTGGACTGCGCGTTCAGAATGTCGGCAAGACTCATCGTCAATTACTCCCACATCGCAATCTGGACTGAGCTGCGCGAAAAGAATTCAGATGCGGTCCAGTCCCGGACCGCGGACGCCCTGCCCACGATCATGCGACAGCCGCTTGACAGCATAATCGTGGGCGAATGCGGAGTGGTGCTCTTAAGTCGTTCCGCGCGCCGGAATGTGCAGGCCGAGAATTGCATTGGTTGCAATGCCGGTACTCGCCGTGTCCACGGAATACAAGGTTGACACTCCCATGACATTGGTTGCTTGCGAGGTGAGTCCGGATTGCTGCTGGTTGGTGGTGGCGTTGTGCGCGGCGTTGGAAAGCGCCTGCGACGTGGCCACGAACAATTCGCCCAGGCTTATCGCCGGAGAATCGCCCAGAACCTTGGTGTTGGCCTGGGTGATGGAGTCCGTGATCTGGTTGTTCACTGCTGTCGGGTACGCCATGTTCTCTCCTTCTCAGTTTGATGTGCGTTCATACTCGTTGATGCGGACAGACTGTCATCCGAGGATAGCCCTGGTGGCCAGCCCTGCCGACGAGGTATCGATGGAATACAGCGTGGCCACGCCCATCACCGTGGCCGCCTGGGCCAGGATGTTGGCTTGTTGTTGCGCGGTGGTGGCGTTATGGGCCGCATTGGCCAACGCTTGAGCGGTAGCCTGGTAAAGATTGCCCATTGCGATAGAAGGCGCCGATGCCAACACCTGAACGTTGGCCTGTGTCACCGCATCGGTGATCTGATTGTTGACTGCCGTTGGATATGCCATTCAGGCACTTCCTGTCATCCGGTCGGGATGAATTGTTTTAGAGTCCCTTGACGTTGCTGGACAGGATCGCCTGTACTGCCTTGGCATCTGTCGCGGTATCCAATGAATACAGCGTGGCTGCGCCCATTGTGGTGGCTGCCTGCGCGGTAATGTTGGCCTGCTGCTGGGCGGTGGTGGCGTTCTGCGCCGCATTGGCCAGCGCCTGTGCGGTGGCCTGATAAAGATTACCCATGGCCACTGCGGGCGACGTAGCCAACACTTGTACATTGGCCTGTGTTACCGAGTCGGTAATCTGATTGTTGACTGCTGTGGGATAAGCCATTCTGCCTCCATTTCGATCTTCAATGCCAATCGAAAGCCGCTCTGCTAACGAATACTTGAAGCCGGTCTTCAATACTTGGCGTAAATTACGATTCTTGGCCTCATCTATTAGCGCTGCTTCGCATTCCGGGGTACGTATCGCCTTCTATCCGGAGCGGTCCCTTGGCCTCCAACCGGCATCCGCCACCCAACAGGCTTACAGATTGCCGACGCCGATATTCGCGTGGATTCACACCCACGATTCTTTTGAAGGTCCGCTCGAAGTGACTTAGATCTCCAAAGCCGGAGTCCAGTGAAACTTCCGTCACGCTCATTGCCGGGTTTTCCGCGAGGAGCTGTTTTGCTTTTTCGATCCGCACGACCGCAAGCAAAGCTTTGAACGGCACACCCAGCATTTTCTTGAAGAGGAAGGAAAGATGCGATGCGCTGAGATAAGCATTCTCCGCCAGTTCGGTGAGCGAAATATCCGTCTGATAGCGCTTGCTCATATAGATCAGCGCGCGCTGCACTCCGAGGCCGTATTGCGTCAGGTCGATATGATTGCCGACCGCCAGTGCGTGGGCCAGTCCGGTGATTGCCTCAACTGCCTGCGCATTTCCTGCGTCCGACTCGGTGGTGATAGCAGATTCCTGAGGTTCGCTCGATGCCGCTGCTGTTGAGCGACTGCAGGGGATCTCGCCGTTCAGCAGCGAGGTATGCGCCGCTAGATCTTCCAAGGCAATACAGTCGGAGTCCGACATGACCGCCAATCTGGATACTGCCTGCCGCAGTTCCCCAATATTTCCGGGCCAATGATAACGCTCGAATGCATGCCTTGCCTCCTGGCTCAGCGACTTTCTCGATTCGAGCCGCACGCCGATCTCGTACTCTGCCAACGGGCCTACATCTTCCTTGCGGTCGCGCAACGGCGGCACCTCGATTCGGAGCAGTTCCAGTTGCGCGCGCAGGAAGCGGCAAAAGCGGCCTTCGCTCACCATGCGGCCGATCGGGCATGTCGAGGCCGACAGGAGGCGGACGTTATCTTCCTTGGTGGAGGAATATCCGAGTCCGGATGAAATTGCTCCTAAAAGGTCTCTCTGCATGGCCTCGTTGAGCATGTCCACTTCGCTGAGAAAGAGGCTTCCGCCCATCGCCTCTTTCATCGCGGCGCAAAGGTTGCGCTGAAACTCGTGCGGCTGCTGACAGGCGCAGCTCAGGGTGACGAAAGGGCAGTGCATTCTTGCATTCTGGCAATGCGCGGCGGCGGCGACGGCGATGACATCACTGCCGAACTCGGCCTCGATCAGGACCGGCAGCCGCGATTGCGCGACCTTTGCAATGGCTGCCTGCAGGGAGCGCAGAGCTTCACTGGTTCCCACTACAATGCTGGAGATATCGACCCCCAGATAGCGTTCAGCGCGCAGATAAGTCTGGTAGCTGTCAATGAGTAGCTCGGCATCCTGCGCAAGCTCATTGAGACGGAGGCAGTCAATGGCTGGATCCGGCCGCGACTCATCGAAAAATAGAGTCATTGGGCCAACCGCGCGCTTTTGTCTTGCCGGCGGGGCATAACGGCAGTGAGCATACGCTGGGGATTTCACCGAGTTATCCGCCGACAGTTGGTACAGCGGCACAACCACGCCCTGCGGTCGCGCGGCAGACGCATGGATCTCGCCCATTCCGGGGCGTCCCACCTGGCCCTTTGAAGCTCCAGTCTCCTGCAGCGCGCAGATCAGTATTCCAGTCAACGACTGCTTGAACCAGGGAAGAAGGCAATCAAGAGACTCAAATTCGTTCGATTCATCTGTAAGTCGGTAAGCTGTTGACAAGGTCGCACTTCCTGTTTCTGGATGTTGGTTTTCAGGCGCCCATGAGGGCTTGAAAAAGCCTTTGCATCTTACGCTTGAAAGATGGCGATCAGGTCGGATGTTACAAAGGGGCAGAAGGTCTTGGTGTTATACGGCGTCGAGACAGTGAGGACACAACTGTCGCCAGCCGCCCATCCCGTGGACCACAAATATGAATACGCGGAAATGGAGATTTCCCTGGTAACGGCCTTGCCTCCCTGTACGCCGAATACCTTGAATATCACCGGCTGGGCGGTGAAATTGCACAGCGCAACATTCGCTGTCGAAGGCGCAGGAAGCGGATTCGGCGCGTTGGGCATTGTTTCCCCGAATTGTGGAACAGGCAATCCAAATGTGGACATTGTTTCCCTCCGTCTCGACGATACTGTTCGCCGCGATCCATGCATCTCCGCAGGATGCGAGTTTATTTCTATGGCTGCGCTGAAACGTGACGCTACGATGTGGGTCCAATGGGGAATTTGTGATTCAGCGCGTCATCCGCACGGCAACGCTGGTATGCTGGCGGCTATCATTGCGCCAGGTACACGGCATGATTCGCCAGTTTCATCGCATGTTCCTCACCATGCAATGCTTCCTCTGCCGCCTTTTCCTGGCGAAGTTCATCGCCGAGCATCGCCTTGTCCGCCGCCAGCATGGCATGATGCGCCAGCTTCATCGCATGGTCCACATCCTGCTCATCTCCGTCCGTTTCCCGCGCGGTCGCAATCCCCGCCTGCGCGGTTGCTTCCTGTGCCTCGCGCATCGCTCGATGCACACTGTGCGCTGACCTTTCGGAGCTTTCCGTTTCGAGTTCCTCGACCTTTTCCTTGACTTCCTTTGCCACAAAGCGCGCCATATTACCCCTCCCTCGGTGAGCCTCTACTTCTTCTGTTGATTGGGCTGGTAGGTTGCCAGAGTTACATTCCCGGTAGATGCCAGGCATACCTGCGCCTGCGCTTGCTTGTTGTCGTAAATGTAGTACCGGTCGAGTCCGTCCTGGGTGAGTTCAACGGAGGCGGCCGGCCGCTGCAGAATGAATTGCCGCGCCTGCTCCATATAGGACTCGATGATCTTGGCTGCCGTTTCGCCGGAAGATCCCTTCAGGTTGGCGTGCTGCGCCACTTGCGCAAGCGCCTGCGAGAGCCGGGCGAAGGAAAGACCGTTTCCGCTTGCCACCCAGTTCTGAATGATCACATTCATCTGGTCCGGCGAAGGGACGTTTTGCACCGCCGGGCAAAAGAGTTTGCCAAACAGCAGTGGGACGGTCAATTCCAGATGGGTTTCCGCCTTGCGGGCTCGTGCCGGAGCGCCTTTGGGCGCCGGCGTCGGCTCACTGACGGAAGCAATGTAGAACTGGTAGTAGTCGACAAACTCGGTCGTGCTCTGCGCGTGCTGCACCGCAAAGGCGGCGGCTTCCTTCTGGATCATTTGGTTGAGGCTGAGCTCGCTCGACGCACCGTCCACCAGATTGAAGAGCGCCACACGGTCGGAGAGCGCCATACCCTGAAAGACCGGCGCGGCTGCCACATCGGCTTGTGCAAGAAAATCGGTTCCGATGGCCAGTTCAGACTGCGACAGCAGGTGGTACTTGGCCAGGACCTTCTTGGCATGCATCTCGGTCACGCTGTTGGCGCCGACCTCGTTCTCCGCGGCAGTCAGCACGCTCAGATCGTCCGAATCCATCTCCAGCAGCTTGAATGGATGAAGCTGAATGCCCATGGCGCGCAGCAGGAGCAGGTCGGAGCCGTGCAATCCAGACTGCATTCCCACCAGCAACGATTCTTCGTCCGCATAGTGATAGTGCACGGTGGCGTTCCCGATGGCCCAGGCCAGCCACTCTGGTCCGCTGTCGATGAGATTCAGCACGTTGCCAACCGCGGTCAGATCCTCCTGACCGCTGAGCTTCTGATCGCCAACCGTCACCGCGCGCTGGATCACCGCGTCATGCGCGTTGGAAAGCGGGAGCGATGGCCACTCCGAATCGAGGCCGCGCGCGAATCTCTTTCCCGCCGCGACCGCTTCACGCTCCAGCGCCGGATCGTCGTTTGCGGCGTAGCCGGAGATGGTCAACGTATTCGGCACTCTGCCCTGACGCTGTTGGACTGCATGGGCCAGTTCATGGCCCAGCAGTTCGAGATAGTCGAGGGGCGACAACGCGTCTTGCGCGGGCAACCAGAGATGGCTGCCCCAGGCGCAGGCGGCGGCGTGGAATTCGCGGGGAACATCGCCGCGGTGCAGCTCAATATCGCTCAGATCCGCGCGGAAGAACGCTTCCGCAGCCTCTCTCAGCTCACCGGCCAACCGTAAGGACATATGCTCCGTCATGGCTATCACCCGTTCCTATTTATCGCTGGATGCAGACTGGGCGCTGGTGGGAAACTCATTGACGACATTTGCGGCGATAAGTCCGATGGTCTTGAAATCGGCTGCGCTTTGCTTCACGATGTCCTGGGCGGCCACGATCACCGGTATCCACGTCTTCGTGTCTCCGGAACTCATCAGTTGCGACATGGCGACGCCGATGGCGGTGGAGCTGAGGATGCTCATGTTGCGCAGATTGTCTGTAGCATCCTGAACCGCCATGGCCGCCGACTGAGCAACGAATTGAAATGCCTTTCCCGCGCCACTCTGGAAGAGAATGTCGGGGAGCATGGTTGCGCCCTGGGTTCGTGCTACGGAATCCAAAGCCAGTTCGACTGATCCGTTGTTCTGTGTCATGTCAACCTCATTCTGATTCTGAATTGCCTGCGTTTCGCCGCCATCCTGTTGCGGGCAAGACTACGCTCAAGCCAGCGTGAAACTGAACGGAGCCGAAAGCCCCTGGTCGGCGTTGAGTACCTGCATGGTGTAGGTTCCGGCGGTGAGCGGAACGCTCTCCATGGTGAACGAGACGGCCGTGACCGCGGTGATCGCCGAGCCGGAGAGCTGCTCGAGCAGCGCTCCATTCTGGAAGATCTGCGCGCTGAGCCCAAGCGCGAAGCCCGTGCCGGCTACCGTGAAAGAGGTTGTTCCGGCGGTCAGAGGCGTCACGCCAGTCACCGCCGGGTTGACCGGAATGACGGGTGGAGGAAGCCAGGGCGGAGCCTGCGAGCGCAGCATCTTGGCGCACGACGCAGCCACCGCCGCCGAGCCGATCATCTGCGCATTGTGCTGCGTATTGACCGCGTTGTACATGGCCATGCCGATCGTCTCGGCCATCAAGGCATCGACCATTCCGGCCGATTGCGCGGCAGCATGGCCCATCACGGTGTAGTTGGCAAATTGCACCGCATCGCGGATTTGCGTGTTGACCAGATCTTCCTCGGGCATTGGCCTGTCCTCCTAGCTGGCGCCTTTGGCCACGATCAGCGCGCAGGTGACTGCGGTCGCGGCTTGGGCAATCTGTTGCGTTCCCTGCTGGGTCATTGCGGCGTTGGCCATGATCAGGCCGGTCGAGCTGGCCGCCGCCATGTAGGTTGCCGCCATGGAGAGCTGCGCGCCCTGGCTGATGACCAGATCGTTGCCTTGGCGCGCAGCATCCACGATTTGAGCGTTGACAGTTCCCATCGAAACCCCCGGTCGCTCCTATTGCGTGCAGGGGAAACCCATGCACTGCGCCAGGCCACGGCGGCCTTCCAGATTCCAGGAGCCCTTGCGAGCCCCTACGAACCAAGGATGGTCTTGGTGGCGATGCCGGTGGTGGCGGTGTCGATTGAATACAGCGTGGCCACGCCCATCACCGTGGTGGCCTGTGCCGTCACGTTGTTCTGCTGTTGCGCTGTTGTGGCGTTGTGAGCGGCATTGGCAAGCGCTTGCGCCGTTGCCTGGTAGAGGTTGCCCAGTGCTACCGCGGGGGCGTCGCCCAATACCTTCACGTTGGCTTGAGTTACCGAATCGGTAATCTGATTGTTGACTGCTGTGGGATATGCCATGAGATTAATTTCCTTTCCTGAGCGGAATGTGTTTTCGTTGTTCTGAGCGTCAAGCCGCTACTGCTTCCGATCGCGTTGGACGCTCTGCAAGGGGGAACGAGATTACAGGCCCTTCACCTGGCTGGAGAGGATGGCCTGCGTTGCCTTGCCGGTCGATGCCGTATCCAGCGAATAGAGGGTGGCCACGCCCATGGTGGTGGCAGCCTGCGCGGTCACGCCGGTCTGCTGCTGGGAGTTGGTCGCGTTGTGCGCCGCATTGGCCAGCGCCTGGGCGGTCGCCTGGTAAAGATTGCCCAGCGCGATTGCCGGAGCATCCCCCAGCACCTTCACGTTGGCTTGTGTGACTGAGTCGGTGATTTGATCGTTTACTGCGGTCGGATAAGCCATTTGATTCTCCTCTGATTAGGCTCCGTGCTGCGGTGCGAGGGGTTCTGCTGGGTCGATCGCATCCGAGTGCGGGCGTTGTTCGGCTGTGTGGAATGCCCCGCGAGGTGTCTTGTGGACAGTTTTACGAGACCTCCTGACAGTACACTGGCTGTAAATCCCGGACTTGGCGCAGATTACGATAGTTCCAGCTCTGATTACGATAGTATCGGGGAAACTTACGAAAATTTCGCTGCTGAATCCAGTGCTGGGACGAATATCAGGAGAATTTCTAATGGCAACCGATGCTGCGCGGGGAGCTTTTGGCGGGAAAATATCCGACATAAACTACATATACGAAGTTTATAATCAACAACATGCAAAAACTCAACAACCTTTCGGGTGGCAGACCGGGCGCCTGCGCGGAGGAAACTTTACCGGCGGAGCAACCCGCTGTTATCGGTCGATGAACTGGCGTCGGTTCCGAATCTTGGAGAGGGATTCCTGGCATCGCGCGCGACCAAGCCGCAGGGAAGCGACCTGGCAGATACGCTGTTCGAAGAGAGTCCACGTGCGGCGGCGGGAAACCGGTAAACCGGCCCGTCTTGCGACGAAGAGAAGGTGCGGCCTGAATCTGGGCTTAACCGGCCGGCTTTTGCGCGTAAACGATGGCGCACCCAGTAGCCGCAACCGCATTGAAAAGGATGTTGCCCTGCTGCTGCGCCACAGTGGAATTGCTGGCCGCGTTGCCCATGGCCTGGGCCACGGCCTGGTAGAGAACGCTGGCCGCGAGCGCCGGTGCAAGGCCCAGCACCAGCACATTCGGCTGCGTTACGGAATCTGTGATCTGGTTGTTGACCGCGGTTGGATAAGCCAAGCCATCCCCTCCGTGAGCGCGGCTGCTGTGCGTTCGTGCTGCGCGTATCTGGCATAGTATGCAACTTCGCAACAAGAATCAAGTGGCTGATGGCCAAGCTGCGGCGCGGGAGGGCCGATTCAACCCTCGTCCCGTACCAGAATCACGTGAAGAAAACGAGGTCCATGCACGCCTTGGATGCGAGTCATTTCGATGTCCGCCGTGGCGCTGGGGCCGGAGATGCAGGTGGCCAAATGGGGGGATGCGGGGCAGCGGTCGAAGTATTCGGGCAGCGTCTCGACCAACTGGCTGGCGCGCAGAATACACAGGTGCCAGTCGGGCAGGAGCGTGAGCACCCGCCTGCCCTCGGCCGGCGAATGGTTCAGCACGATGGTGCCCGAGTCAGCTATGCCGCAGAAGGCCGCGGTGACCACGCCTTCGGTCTGTTCAATTTCGGCAGCCGTCAGCGCGCCGTCAATCTTCCACTCGAATCCTTCGGCAAGCCAAGCGGAGGGCAGGCCGTCGGGCGCGGCAAAGACTCTCCTGCCGCTCAATGTGCGCTGCGTGGCAAGCTGCGCCGCGATGATTGCCGCGAGTTCTTCCGGCGCGCACTCGGTAACTTCGGCGCCGTACTCACGCAGCCGCTCAATCATCAGTAAAAAACGGACTGCCGCGCTCAACTCTCCGCGGCGAATGTAGTGGCGCGGCAACTCCGCGTAGAGGTACGCCTCGTTGCTATCGCCCGCCTGGTTCCGCGTAGCTGCACGGACGCGGTCCAGAATTTGCTGCCGGGAGGAAGGAGGCGCGCTCATTGTTTCTCCTTCTCGCGCGCCGCCCACCACTGGCGGAAGCTCTGGCTGGGCAGGCCGCGCAGATCGCGGGTCTGGGTCCACTTGGCGCCCAGTCCGGGCAACGCGTGAATCCATCCGTCACGGCGGGTGAAGAGGCGCAGGCCCATGCGGCCCAGTGCCTGCGCGGCGCGGAAACAACGGGCGCTCGCGAAGATCGCATTCGCCGCTTTCATGCCCAGGAAGAGGGGGTCGCCGAAGCGCGCGGGCTGCTTGCGTTCCTGGTTGACCACTTGCGCGCGTAGCTCCAGCAGCACCTCGGGAATGTTGATCTTGACCGGGCAAACCTCGTAGCATGCGCCGCAGAGCGAAGAGGCGAAGGGCAGCGTCTGCGCATACTCCATGCGCATCAGTTGCGGGGTGAGAATGGCGCCGATGGGGCCGGGATAGACAGATCCGTAAGCGTGGCCGCCGGTTTGGCGGTAGACCGGACAGGTGTTCAGGCAGGCGGCACAGCGAATGCACTTCAGCGTCTGCCGCTCGGTCGGCCGCGACAGAATGGAGGAGCGGCCGTTGTCCAGCAGGACGACGTGGAAGCGCTCGGGCCCGTCGCCGGGCGTGACGCCGGTCCACAACGAGGTGTAGGGGCTCATGCGCTCGCCGGTGGCTGAACGCGCCAGCAACTGTAGCATCACTTCCAGATCGGCAAAGCGTGGCAATACCTTTTCGATGCCGGCCACAGTGATCAGCGCGCGGGGCAGCGTAAGGCACATGCGGCCGTTGCCCTCGGACTCAACCACTGCGACCGAGCCGGTTTCGGCAATAAGAAAATTAGCCCCGCTGATGGCCGTAGGCACGTTCAGAAATTTTTGGCGAAGATAGCTGCGCGCCGCGGCGGCCAGCGCTCGCGGGTCGTCTGACAAGTCTTTCAGTCCCATGCGCCGGGCAAAGATTTCGCGCACCTGGCTGCGGTTCACGTGCAAGGCCGGCACCACGATATGCGATGGCTCGTCCTCGCCCAGTTGCAATATCAGCTCGGCCAGGTCGGTCTCACACGCATGAATGCCGGCGGCTTCCAGCGCGGGGTTCAACTGAATCTCCGCCGAGGTCATGGTCTTGATCTTGATGACCTCGCTGGCGTTCTCACGGCGCAGCAGATCGAGAATGATCCGGCGCGCCTCGGCGGCGTCGGCGGCCCAGTGCACCGTGCCTCCTGCAGCCGTACAGCGAGCCTCGAACTGTTCAAGATATGCGCCCAGATGCTGCAGCGCATGAGCGCGAATCGCCGAGGCCGCCGTACGCAACTGCTGCCAGTCAGTTTTTTCGGCGACCAGTTGTGCGCGTTTGGCCTGGATCACATCCGTGGCGTGGGCTACGTTCTTGCGCAGTTGCGGATTGCGCAAGACGGGCAGCGCCGCGGCCGGGAACGGAAGCGCGAGGCGAGGATCGAGGATGGGGTGATTTGCAGGCGCTGGGCTCATGCTGACTCCTGCAGCGGCTCGGCTTCGGTGCAGGCCAGAATCTGCGCCAGATGAACGGTGCGCATGGCCGCATACTGCCGGTGCATGGCCCCGCCCAGATGCATCAGGCAACTGTTGTCGAGAGCGGTGCAATACTCGGCGCGGGTTGCCAGTACGTCCTGCAACTTGGCAGAGAGCATGGCCGAGGAGACTTCCGCGTTTTTGATCGAGAATGTGCCGCCGAAGCCGCAGCAGCGGTCGATATTCTCCAGCGGAATCAGCTCCAGCCCGCGGACTTTGCCGAGCAGGCGCAGGGGCCGGTCGCCGACGTGCAATGCGCGCAGGCCGTGGCAACTGGCGTGATAGGTTACGCGATGCGGGAAGCTCGATCCCACATCTTCCACGCCCAGCCGGTCGATAAGAAACTCGCTCAGCTCGTACACCCTGGGCAGCAGCGCCGCAAACTCCCTGCGCAGACTGTCGTTGCCAACTTCTTCGATGAGGCTGGGATACTGATCGCGAATCATGGCCACGCAGGAGGAGGAGGGAATCACGACTGTCACGGCGTCCTGATAGAGCCGTACGAAACGCTTGGCCTGCGAGAAGGCTTCGGCGCGGAAGCCGGTGTTGGCGTGCATCTGGCCGCAACAGGTTTGCTGTGAACGAAACTCCAGGTCCACGCCCAGCCGCTCCAGCAAGCGCACCACCGCGCGGCCCGTCTCCGGGAAGAGCGTGTCGTTATAGCAGGTAATAAAAAGCGATGTGCGCATGATCCGATCCGCGTTTTCCGGCTTCGTTCTTGTGAAATGTACGATGCAATATCAATCAGTTGATGACGCGCTGCTTCTTCGCTTCATCTTGCAGCCGGCGAAGGCATAGAAAGCGACAAAAACATAACAGACCAGCGGGACTGTGTATGCTTCGGCAATGCCGTGTGTGTACTGCGAGAGCAGGCCCATGGCCGGCGTCAGCGCCGCGCCGCCGACGATAGCCATCACGATCAGCGATCCGCCGATCTTGGTGTCTCTGCCCAAGCCATCGATCCCCAGCGCGAAGATGGTCGGATACATGATGGACATGAAGAAGCTGGTGGCGAAGACGGCCCACAGGCCCACCCACCCCCGATGCAGAATGCCGGTGGCCAGCAGCGCGATGTTGATGAGGCTGTAGACGCCCAACAACCCGCCCGGCTGCACGTAATTCATCAGCAGCGAGGAAGAGAAGCGTACCGCTCCA
>VFSW01002492.1_pt1 | contig 27824 bp, 32 predicted proteins | sample 5358111 | NCBI WGS metagenome assembly VFSW01 (sample SAMN11554181, study PRJNA540505) | mine drainage metagenome | isolation source: sediment from site ElyBrook_90M | place: USA: Ely Copper Mine, Vershire, VT | collected 2017 | reverse complement strand
ACCCCTAAAAATTTCCTAATACCAAAAAAACTCCCTGATCCTTTTCGGCGTGTCGCTTTAAATGGAAAAACTCTACGCCGCGCTGGTAATAAAACCCCGCCCACAACTCGAGACCTCGCTCGCCCGTCTTCATTCTTTCGAGGAACTGAAGAATTCGAAAATGATGGCTTGCATGCTTGCCGATGCGATCGCATCCCGAAAGAAGCTGCTCATTGTCGCCGACTACGACTGCGATGGCGCAACGGCTTGTGCGGTGGCAGTGAAAGGCCTTGGCGCTTTCGGCGCACGGGTCGATTTCATCGTGCCCAACCGTTTTGAATACGGCTATGGCCTCACGCCTGAGATCGTTCAACTCGCAGCAAACAGGCAGCCCGACATCCTGATCACGGTCGATAACGGCATTGCCAGCGTGGATGGCGTTCTTGAGGCCCATCGCCTGGGCTTCCAGGTTCTCGTGACCGATCACCATCTTCCAGGCGACGTTCTGCCAAACGCTGCCTGCATCGTCAACCCAAATCAGCCGGGCTGCACCTTCCCAAGCAAGAATCTGGCGGGTGTCGGGGTGATATTTTATGTGCTGCTTGCATTGCGCGCCGAGTTGCGCAACCGGGGGCATATGACGGAAGACAAGGCAAGAGCGCTTGTCGACCTCTTAGACCTCGTGGCTCTCGGCACGATCGCGGATGTCGTGAGGCTGGACCAGAACAACCGCATCCTGGTTCAGCAGGGTTTACAGCGCATCCGGGCAGGCCGCACCTGCGCCGGCATCAACGCGCTCATTCAAGTGTCGAGAAAAAATCCCGCCAGGCTCACGAGCCAGGATCTGGGTTTTTCGATAGGACCGCGCCTGAATGCGGCGGGAAGGCTGGAAGACATGGGTCTGGGCATCGAATGCCTGTTGACGCAGGATGCAAATATCGCATTGCAAATCGCAACGCGGCTGGACGGCCTCAACCACGAGAGGCGCGGCATCGAATCCCGGATGCAGGACAGCGCGCTCATCGCGCTCGAATCGGTCGAGCCCCAGGACAACTTCAGCCTCACGCTATTCGACGAGACCTGGCATCAGGGCGTGATCGGCATACTCGCCTCCCGCCTCAAGGACAAGTTCCACAGGCCGGTGATCGCGTTTGCAGCAGCCGCGGCAGGAGAGCTCAAGGGCTCGGGCCGTTCCATCGCGGGATTGCATCTGCGCGATGCGCTGGATCTTGTCAGCAAGCGCCGCCCCAAACTCATCAGAAAATTTGGCGGTCATGCCGCGGCGGCGGGCTTGAGCATCGCAAAGGAAGACTTCCCGGAATTTTCGGCAGCCTTCGAGCAGGTGGCTCGCGAGTTGCTGAGTCCTGATGATCTATCGATGCGCATCGAAACGGATGGCGGGCTCGATTCGGCAGCGATGACACTGGGCACTGCAGAGCAGATCGAAGAACAGGTATGGGGACAGGGTTTTCCCATTCCCCTGTTCGACGACACTTTCACGGTGCTAAGCCAGCGCATCGTGGGGGAGAAGCATTTGAAACTCAAGTTGTCCAAAGAGGGGATTGCGCTCGACGCGATCCTGTTCGGGCGCAGCGAATTCCTGTCCGGACGCTGCCGCATCGTGTACAGTCTGAACGTCAATGAATACAATGGCAACAAGAGCCTGCAACTCATCGTCAGGCATTGGGAAGCAGAACCCGAAGCCGCCTAAAACCGGTAACTTGCCCGCACGCCCACCTGATTGAAGGTGGGCTTAACCGGGCTGATCGCAGTCCCTCCGTTGGTCGTCACGCCCGCAAGCCCGGTCAGGTCCCATTTTTGATCCACATGATAATCGACGCCGACATGGAATCCGTCCGGCTTGTCGGCGGGTGCGATCAGTACGCTCTCCGGCATGGGCAAGGGCAAGCCCTTTCCGATGTCCAGCCCGACTGCATCCTGCTCTTCCTGCGCCGCCTTTTCAGACGCATCGTGCGCGACGCCGGACTTGGCAGGATTGCCAGCCGATGAGACCTGCAGCAGCTTGTCTACCGGCACCATTTTGATCGCGATGTCCCTTTGCGATTGCGGCATCGGCGGCTTTTCGGATTTTTTCCGGACTGCGGCAACCGGAACATGCTTGTGCCTGTCCGGAGGCGCCGGGGCTACAACCTGCTGCACAGGATCAGGCTGAACAGGAGCGGGTTGCACTGGATCGGGCCGCGCGGCTTGCGCGACAGGCTGCACAGCCTCCGAGGGCGTGGCGATGCCGCGCTCAACACTTGCGCCCCACACCACTGCCACAGCAAGCGCTGCAACCGCCAGATAGATTTTCGATATGATCTTCACGTTGTTCCGACCATCAGAATCGCACAAAAGTTCTCGATTTCACTCAAACCCAGTTCAAACAATACCATAACGCGGCCTATGCATCGCAAGCCCGTGTGTCAGTCATCACGGGCTGTCATGTCGTTCCACATCATGACCACCAGCGCCATCAAGGCGGGGCCCACGAAGAGTCCAATCAGCCCGAATACCTCCACTCCCCCCAGTATGCCGAACAGCACCCACAGGAAAGGCAGCTCGACCGAACCGCCGATGATCTTGGGACGCACCACATGGTCGCCGATAGACAGCACCAGCATGCCGAACACGAACACGCCCGCCGCGGCGACCAGACTGCCTTGAGCCATCAGGATCACTGACACGCCGGTAAAGATCAGCGGCGCAGCAAACGGGATCATCGCCAGCGCGCCCGTCAACAGGCCCAGGATCGCGGCATGCGGTGCGCCAGCGACGTAATAGGAGATGCCGATGATCAACCCTTCCCCGAGGCCGACCAAAACCACCCCGTTGACCGTCGCCCTGATCGCGATCGCAGCCTGCAATCCGTATCTTTTGCCCGTGTCTCCGGTCAGCCTCTGAAGCAGCGCGAGCGTCTTTCTCGACAGCTCCTCTCCTCCCTCATACAGAAAGAAAAGCGTGGTGACAGTAAACACCAGAGTGATCAGGCGATGCGCGGCCTGAGCGCCCAAACTCTGCGCAATCGATTTTATCCATGCGCTGTCAAACTTCCCCAGAAACAGCGAAAGATTCGCAGGATCCGTCAGGTTCCCGGTCCACCATCTCAAGGCCTGCTCTCCGAAGACGGGAACCGTATGCAACCAGACAGGCGGGGCGATCCCGGTCTTTTGCACCGCGATCACCCAGTGCGTCAGCGCGCCCAGATCGGATGCCGCTCGAAACAGCGCATAGATGATGGGGAAAAACAGCAGGATCGCCACTGCAGCAGTCATGATGACCGCAACCCGGATGTTGCTGCCTGCAAGTCTCGCCCGCAAAGGCCATGTGGCGATCGCGATGACCACAGCCCAGAGCAATGCAGGGATGAACCCGTGCATCAGCCAGACCGCCGATGCCAGTATGATCATCGAGAAATAGGTTTTGAGCGTATCCTGTGTCAGCATGAAAAGCCTTGCCTTTGATAATGAACCGCGCGCTAGGATACCATCATTCCATCCTGCCAAACCGCGTCATACAGGGCCTGACATTCGAGCAGGCCCATGGGTTGCGCGGCCCGCAGAAAAAATCCTGCATTGGCTGTTCTAAATCCTGCAGATGATGCACAATACATAAATGATTATGCAACCCGGTTAAACTTCAGGAAACCACACAGGTTAGTCAAAAGCCTGGCGAACTTCATTTAAGGTTTGTGTCATGAGAGCTCATGAGTAATATAGACCCTTTGACCGGATTTCTCGACCGATTCGGCTGCCTGCACGAGGCTGAACGCTTCACCGCCAATGCGGAAAGCCATCACGAGCCGTTCGCGGTCATCTGGATCAATCTGGATCGCTTCAAGAAAATCAACGACTCCTTTGGCCATCCCGGCGGCGACGAGGTAATCCAGAATCTTTCCGTGCGCTTTAGGGCGCGCGTTTCCGGTCGAGCAGAAATCGCGCGCATGGGAGGGGACGAGTTTGTCTTCCTGGTTCCGCGGTGCGACCAGACCCAGGCGGAAAGCTTCGCGCACGAGATGGCCAACACAGTCGAAGAATTCATCCCTCTGGGCAACCTGATCCTGTGCCCCACCGCCAGCATAGGCATCGCGATCTACGAGCCGGGCGAAGATTCGCTGTCCCTGCTGGAGCGCGCGGATCGCGCGATGTTCATTGCCAAGACGCGCGGCGGAAACAGCATCGTGTGCTCGGGGGACGACGCCGTTCAGGGGCGCACAGGCATCACGCTTGCGCGAGAAGAGCTTTCCATCGAAAGCGCCCTGCATACCGCGCTCGGCACAGGCGGCTTGTCCCTGCATTACCAGCCCATCATTCTCTCAAGCGGCGAAGTCGATTCGGTCGAGGCCTTGATGCGCTGCTCGGTCAACGGGGATCAGATCGTGCCCGGAAAATTCATCCCGGTAGCCGAAAGGACGGGCATCATCGTCCGCCTGGGTGAATGGAGCCTGCTGCAGGGTGCGCTGCAGGCGCGCGAACTGCAGAACGCGGGTTATCAGATCAAGGTTTCGATCAACGTCTCGCGCGCCCAGCTGATCTCGACGAAATTCACCCACGCGCTGCACGCCGCGCTGATCTGTTCGAATGTCAAACCGGAGCTCGTGGAACTCGAGCTGACCGAATCCCTGTTCATGGATGTGGCCGATACGGTGCAGAAAAACCTGAAAAATATCCTGACCACCGGCGTGAGCCTGTCTATAGACGATTTTGGCACCGGCTATTCCTGCCTTGCGAACCTGAAGGACATCCCCGCGAAAAAGCTCAAGCTGGACCGCGCCTTCATCAACGTGCTTCCTGAAAACCGCCGCGCGCTCGCGGTGGTCAGGGCGGTGATACAGCTCGCCCATGAACTGGGCATGATCGTCGTTGCAGAAGGGTGCGAAAGACAGGAAGAAATCGACGCGCTGTTGAGCGCGGGCGTCGATGCGATCCAGGGGTTTTTCTATGCAAAGCCGATGCCCGAAGAAGTGCTGATCAACTGGCTGAAAACAAGGGACATGAAATGACAGACCAAGACACGACAGGCCTAGACAAGCTGATAGAGCGTTCGCTCGTCGACATCGGCATTCCTCCTTGCCCGGTGATACTGGATCGCTTCATGACCGAAGCGCGCAAAGAAGAGCCCGATTTCAATCTCATGTCCAGCATCATCAGCAGCGATGTGGCCGTCTCGGCAGGCCTGATCAAAACCGCCAATTCCGCCTTTTTCGGCATCCGCCAGCATGTGCGCTCCGCCAACGAAGCGCTCGCGATGCTCGGCATGCAGACTGCAAGCCGCGCCGTGGCAGGCATCATACTGCGCAAGACTTTTCCCAGCGTGCGCAATCTCGAGCGTTTCTGGGATACCTCGGCGCGCATCTCGCATCTGTCCGGATGGCTCGCGCTGCATCTGCGCATCACGGGCCTGCACGCTGAAGACACCTATACCTTCGGACTGTTCCGCGACTGCGGCATCCCAGTGCTGCTCGGCCGTTTTCCCGAATACGAGAACGTGCTGCAATCCGCCTGCAATGATGCCAGCCACAGCTTCACCGAAATCGAAAATGCAGCGCTGCCGACCAATCATGCGATGGTGGGCTGCATATTGGCGCAAAACTGGTGGCTGCCTGACGAGATCTGCCTTGCCATCCGCAACCACCACAACCTGGCCGCGCTCAAATCAGACAAGCTGCCGATATTGAGCCGCCGGCTGATCGCGACCGCACAGCTTGCCGAATACATCGTCTCGAAACAGATCAAGCTCGACCTGACCCAGGAATGGCCGAAGCTTGGCACTGCCTGTTTGCATGTGCTGGGTCTGGACGAGGCAGAGTTAGAGGCACTATGCGAGGATGCCGCTTTCGTCCCAACCTTCGAATAATGGCACTTTGGGAAATCCGGGACAACGATGACCGATGTCAAGACCTGGCCATCGGCTCTTACTTCTCAGAGTGGCATTGCTGGCGAACAATAACCAAAGGAGAATACATCATGGGAAGCAAAGACAAACGAAAAGAATCCAAAGGCAAGAAACCGGCACCCAAGCCAGTCCCGGCTGCGAAATAAAAATCGGATTCAAAATTAATGATGGGTCGCGGCTCGTTTCCCTTGCACGGCAGATGCTGTGCCGGGTCTGGACGAAACAGAGCTTGAGGCACTATGCGAGGATGCCGCTTCCGTCCCAACCTTCGAATAGCGGCACTTTGGGAAACCCGGGCAATGATGATCAATGTCAAGACCTGGCCCCGGATTTTGGCCCCGGATTTGGGATGCACGGACAACTCCCCAGACGGGACTTTAGCCCACCGGATCTACTGCTGTTACTGCGAACGGTCAGGTCTTGCCATACATCACGCCCGCCTCTTGTCTCGCGGGTGACGATATGCAGGACTGACGGCATTCATTCTGGTTCGAAGAAGCTGCACAGTAAACCGACCCGCGCTCATAACCCGCATGACCGTCATTCCCCCTCACTTCAGAGTACTTGACTAAATTACTTGGTTGAAGTCTAATGCATCCATTGAATTTAACTAAACTTGAAAGGTATCAATCATGCAAATTCCCGATCGTGATGGCGACGGTTACCTCGTCGATATGAGTGACTGGACTCCGGAAATCGGCCGCGCCATGGCCGATGAAGACGGCTTCGAACTCAATGAAAAGAAGTGGGATCAAATCCTGAAGGCGCGCGAATATTACGAAGAGTTCGGCTCGGTTCCGCCGATACGCAAATTCAGCAAATACATCGAGGAAGATCAGAAGGAAGTGTTCGATCTGTGGATGACAGGCCCGATGAAGCCCATCACCAAATACGGCGGCATGCCCAAGCCCACCGGCTGCGTCTAAATTTGCCCACGCCTGAGCGGCCTCGTGCCGCTCGATTGACTCTTACGCCTGAGCGGCCTTGTGCCGCTCGATTGACTCTTACGCCTGAGCGGCCTTGTGCCGCTCGAGCAGGTTGTCGATGAATTCGCGCAGGAAGCCCTCGGTCTACGCACCGTGAAAACGCCCCACCTCGATGCCCCGGCTGTATGCGATCACCGTTGGAAAACCGCGCACCTTGTGGCGCCCGGCGATTTTCATGTTCTCGTCGGCATCCACGATTCCCAGGAAGAATTTCCCGTCATAGGCGGCCACCATCCTGTGCAACAAGGGGCCCAGCACACGGCATGGCGCACACCAGTCCGCGCTGATGTCCAGCAACACCGGGAGCTTGTGCGATGCGGCGACAACCAGTTCGTCGAAACTGTCCTCTTCGACATTGTAAGAATAATTGCTCATTGATAACCCTAACCTTTGCGATCCTGATAAACAAAAAACCGACTTGCGTCGGCTTTTTGTCTCAATCTGTAAATATAGATTATTTCAAATCCACGATGAACTTGGCCAGAGAGGCAATTTGTGCATCGCTTGCGCCCATGCCCTTGGGAGGCATGTTGCCCATCTTCCAGCCAAACTGACCACCCTTGGTGATATGTTCGACCAGCGTCTTCTCCGCATCCGCCTGGCCTTTGTATTTGGCTGCCACATCTTTCCATGCAGGTCCAACCATCTTTCTGTCTATCGCATGGCACGCTCCGCATTTGGACTTGCCATCTGCAGGCATATCCACAGCCATAGCGCTACCAGCAAGCAACAAACCAGCTACCGAGAGACTTACGAGCACCGATTTCATGATTCTTTCTCCTCAAAGTTATGATAAAAGATGAAGCACCTGCGAAAGCAATATAAGCATACCATTATTTACTGACTTTGCAACAACCTCACCATAATTATGGCAATTATATCTCCCTTACGGCGCGATTGCCGACACGATTCGAAAAGCGCGTCATGCAGTTATGCACCTCGATTTCCACCCTTGCCTTTTTTTCATTATAGACATGGGTCTTCAACCAGGCCACCTCGGCCTTGAGCAGATCATCTCCAGAAACTGTGGTATGCCAGGATTTCTTATCCGCATCCCAGCGATAACTGCGCGCCTTCAACACATCCTTGGTTTCGAAAGGAGAACCTGTCGCATAAATCTGATAGCTTTTCAGCGCAAGCCCCTTCAGGATGGACTGCAAGGCAAGCCCCCCCGATCTGGGCAACTTTTGCTGCAGAATTTCAAGCAGCGCGTAACAGTCTACCTCGGCGCGGTGTGCATCATAGAAGAAGCCGTACTGGTACGCGATATAGTCGAGCTTGGCTGACCCCATGCCCTCGCCGCTCCAGTCGACCTGGGAAAGAGAGCATCCCCAGGGCAGCGACTCGAAGATCGGCAGGCGCTTTTCCAGAAACACTCGGTCGAATTTGGCATTGTGCGCAATGACCAGATCAACGCCTTCCAGAAACTTTGCCACTTCTTCATCGTCGATGCGCCTGCCCTTGACCATCTCGTCGGTGATGCCGTGGATTGCCGTCGATTCGGGTGGAATCGGGAAACCCGGATCTTCCAGTTGGTCAAAGGATGCAAGCACGCGATAAGCCTGCCCCGTCTCCATATCGTATTCGAAGAGCACCATACCAAGTTCGATGATCGCATCCTTGTCGGCATTGATGCCGGTTGTCTCCGTGTCGACCACGACCCCTCTGGCCAGTTTTTTTTCTGCATGCTCGGCAAACGATGTTCTGGGCAAAATTCTGCGTATCACCCTGTAATCGGCATGCGAGTCCAGGCACTGCAAAGCCTCGACAACAGATATTTCCATAAATTCACTCCGATGTTTTCCTATCTTACCACCACGCCTGCCGCGCCCGCGTTCATTTTTCCTATCACGACAGCATCTGCAAATCCCGACTGATGAAAACAGTTCAATACCTCGACCGCGTATTCAGGCGCAACGGATACCAGAAGTCCGCCGCTGGTCTGCGCATCGGCAAGCAGCCTCTGCTGCCAGATTTCGAGATGGCTCGAAAACTTCACATCGCATCCATAGCTTGCGATATTGCGTTCTATTGCACCCGGGCCATATCCGGCCTTGACCAGCGGCAGCGCGGATGACAGGACCGGCACCTGATCAAAATCGATCCCGGCTTCCAGTCCCGCGCCACGGCACATCTCCAGAAGGTGGCCCAGCAACCCGAATCCGGTCACGTCGGTCATCCCATGCACGCCGGAAATTCCCGAAAGCTGTGCACCCACGCTGTTCAGCCTCGTGGTGTTCTCGATCAGCTGCCTGTAGCCTTCATCGGAAAGAGCCCCCTTTTTCAAGGCTGCCGCCATGATGCCCACCCCCAGACCCTTGCCGAGCACCAGCATGTCATTCTCCCTGGCATCGCTGTTTTTCTTGAGCCGATCCGGATGCACGATGCCCAGCGCCACCAGGCCATAGATGGGCTCTTGTGAGTCGATCGAGTGCCCCCCTGCCAGCGGGATGTTTGCGGTCTTGCATACCGACTCCCCTCCCTGAAGGATCGAACGTATCGTTTCAACGGGCAGCTTGTTGATCGGCATTCCGACGATCGCCAGCGCCATGATCGGAGTTCCACCCATCGCGTACACATCGGACAGCGCATTGGTCGCTGCGATGCGCCCGAAGTCGAACGGATCGTCGACGATGGGCATGAAAAAATCCGTGGTCGCGATGATCGCCTGGGTATCGTTCAGCCTGTACACCGCCGCGTCATCGCTGGTCTCTGTGCCGACCAGAAGATCAGGATAGGGCAGCCTGTCTTTCACATCGCCCAAAATTTGCTGCAGCATCGCCGGGGCTATTTTGCAGCCGCAGCCCCCCCCATGAGATAATTGGGTCAATTTTACTTCGGACATAAGCCCCTCAATGTTGTTCAGAACCGCAAACCTATCACAGCTTGCCGAGTTTGACGAAATTATCGACGTGCGCACCCCTGCGGAATTCGCAGAAGACCACATACCCGGCGCGATCAACTGCCCGGTATTTTCGAACGAAGAGCGCATCACCGTGGGCACCTTGTACAAGCAGGAATCGCCTTTCGAGGCGCGCAAGGTGGGCGCCGCGATGGTCGCAAAAAACATCGCGCACCATCTCGAGACGCGCTTTGCAGGTCATGCCAAATCATGGCGGCCGCTGATCTACTGCTGGCGCGGCGGGCAACGCAGCGGCGCGATGAGCATCATACTGGCGCAGGTAGGCTGGGCTGCGCACAAACTCGATGGCGGCTACAAAATCTACAGGCGTCATGTGTTGGATCAACTCGAAATTCTTCCGCAAAACTACACCTGGCGCGTGATCTGCGGGCCGACGGGATCGGGCAAGAGCAGGTTACTCAACGCCATGCAGGAACAGGGCTTGCAGGTGCTCGACCTGGAAGGGCTGGCTCAGCATCGCGGCTCCGTGCTGGGCCGACTGCCCGGACTTTCCCAGCCCTCGCAAAAATGGTTCGACAGCACCCTGCTGCTTGCCTTGCAGAGTCTCGACCCTGAGAAACCTGTTTACGTGGAGGCCGAGAGCAACAAGATCGGACTGATCACCCTGCCGCCCGCTTTGATGGCCGCGATGCATGCGGGCGATTGCCTGATCCTGCAAACGCCGACTGCGCTTCGCGTCTCGGGGCTGCTGGAAGATTATCAGGACTATCTGGATAATCCGGAATTGCTCATCGGCCATCTGCAGGCGCTGCACCGGTACCACGGCGAGAAACAGCTTGCGCGCTGGACGGAACAGATACGCTCGGGCGATTTTTCGTCCATGGTCGAAGAACTGCTCACCCTGCATTACGACCCGAGCTATCTGCGCGCAACCTCGAAAAACTATCCCAAACTGTCCACCGCAAGGCAGATCGAAATCGATAGCCTCTCACCCGATGCGCTCAGAAACATTGCCACCGGACTCTGAACTATCCGCAATTCAGAATCTGTCAGCAACCCGCACTTCTTCCATCGGAAGCTGCCCGCCGCGAGGCCATGCCTCCTTGATTCCCTTGCCGATGACAACGAACATCGCGATGACATGATCTTCCGGCAGGTTGATGAGTCTGCCCACCGCCTCGAAATCGAAGCCGTCCATCGGGCAGGAATCGTATCCCATCTCCTTTGCATGCAGCATCAGATTCATCGCCGCAATCCCGCATGAGCGCATCGCCTCGTCGCGCTGTACCTGATCCTTGCCGCGATAATACTGGTCGATCGCGGGCACCATGAAATCCTGTATCGGCTGCGCTGTATTCTTCCAGTACCTGCCGGGCTGTTTCTCCCATGCCTTGAGATCGGCGCAAAGCACCACCAGCAACGACGCATCGGTGACCTGCGCCTGATCCCAGGCAACGGCGCGTATCTGTTTGCGCAGCTCTGGATTACCGACCAGGACGAAACGCCAATTCTGTATGTTGAATGCGGTCGGCGACAGCATGGCAAGCGACAAAAGCTCCTCGATCTCGCGATCCGTCATTTTGTGCTCTTTATCGAATTGCTTGATCGAACGCCTCGTTTCAATGGCGGCTTTTACATCCATGATCTTCTCCTGTTGGTTGGTTTGCAATATTGCGGGAAGGATACTACCCAAACATTCCGAAATATGTAAGAATGCACATAATTGATATGTAGTAACATTTTGTATACTATTAAAGCAGATGAGATACAAAGAATACCATTGCAATTTCGGGTGCCCTGTTGAGGCTTGCCTGGAGGTAATCAGCGGAAAATGGAAGGGCGTGATCCTGTATCACTTGCTTGGCGGCACAAAGCGCTTCAGCGATCTGCAGCGGCTTATGCCTTCTGTTACGCAACGGATGCTGACAAGACAGCTGCGCGAGCTTGAGGCCGACCAGATCGTCAACCGCAAGGTGTATCCTGAAGTCCCGCCCAAGGTCGAATACTCACTCACCAAATTCGGCATGACGTTGGAGCCCGTCGTGATGACGCTGCTGGGCTGGGGAATAAAGCATCTCGACAAAATCACAAAGATCAGGGATGAACAGGGATGAGCAAACCTTTTGCCGAATCCTGCGAAATCAACAGGCACCCGATCCTCGAGGTGCTGAATGAAATCTTCGCCGACAGGCGCCGCGTGCTGGAAATTGCCAGCGCACGGGACAACATGCGGTACATTTTGGGCACGCGTTGCCGCATCTCACCTGGCAGACCAGCGAACTTGCTGAAAACCATCACGGCATTAAAGAATGGCTGACTGAGGCGAACCTGCCAAACGTGCTGCCGCCGATAAAACTGGATGTAAACTGAATGCGACACATGCCAGCCTCCCCCAAGCCGGCATCGTGCATGATCGGTTCCATGTTTCCAAATACCTTGGAGAAGCGGTCGACACGGTGCGTAAACAAGAGCATCGTAGCCTGATGCAAGCGGGCAACTCGCCGCTGACGGGAAGCAAATGGGTATGGCTCAGGCGTTATCCCGATGGGCGTAGCGCCGAGGCAGTCGCGTTCCGGGATTTAAATCAGCTCAATCACAAGGCCAGCCGGACTTGGCGCATCAAAGAAACCTTCATTCAGTTCTGGGCCTATCGCTGGCGCGAATAAACTGCGCTATTTCTTGCTGGCATCGAAATAGTAAGTGGCGCGCTGCCTGGGATTCAAATAGGCGAAGATGTCGGGCGAGAGCAGGTTCGGGCGTATGCTCCTGTCGATCGCGACATCGGGCAGCGCCTCAAGATCGAGTATCAGCGCTTCTTCCTTGGGGACGCCGGGATCATAGATCAGCACCGTAGGCTTGAGCGGTTTTTTCGACGAGACCGAAATCACCATGCCTATGGTGCCGTTGGAGAGGCTGACGATGCTGCCTGGCGGATAAACTCCCATGAACCTGATGAAGACCTGCAGCATCGTCACATTCAGCTTGCCCTTGTATTGTTTGAACATGGTTGATAACGCCTCGTGGGGCGTCAACGCATGTGCCGGATTGATCGGATTGCACAGATTGTCATACAGGTTGATGATCGCGACCAATTGCGCAAGAGGAGAAATTTTGTCCTGGATCAGCCTGTTCGGATAGCCCGATCCATCGATATGCTCGTGATGCTGGGCCACGATCGCCAGGATCTTCGCATCCAGCTTCGCATTGCGCGCAATTTTCACGCCATAGTTGGTATGCTCCTGCAACAGCGATTTCTCAGCGGCCGTGAGCGGGTCGGTCTTCATTGTGACCTTGCCCGGAATATCCAGTTTTCCGATGTCGTGAAACAGGCTGCCCATGCCGACCAGTTTGGTATCCACCGGTGAGAGCTTCAGTTCCTTGGCCAACAGCATCGCCAGCACCGACACGTTGACCGAGTGGACATAGAGCTCTTCGCCGGCAAGCTTGTCGTTCAGCGCGAACAGGATGGTGCCGCTATCCTCCATCAGGGTTTCGACGAAATCGTCCATCAGCCGGCTTGCCGATTCCACGCACTCCCCTGGCTTGGAAAAAATATCGTTGTTGATGCCGCGCATCAATCTGGCTGCATTGGCCACTTTTCTTTCGCACTCGGCCACCTTCTTGCGGTGCAATGTCAGGCGCTCCTTGCGCGCCTTCTTCTCGGCCATCATCGCCTCGATCTCGATTGATGCGACAGGCTCGGAAGGTGCCGGCTGCACTTGCTGCTCTGCCTCGACCGGCAAAGGCAACGTGTCGCTCAGCGCAGGATTGTAACGGATTTTCTGTATGCCCAGAGAACGTATGGTGCGTAGCTGATCCTCGGACTTGATCTTGAAACGGTTCAGGGGGAAAGGGTGATCCATCCAGCCCAGATCGATATACACATACATGCCGGGTTGCAGCTGCTTGCTATCGATCTCGATGATTTCTTCGTTTGCCACGTTTCCTCCTGCACCCGCTCAGACGCAAGGCTTACTGCTTCCCGTACAGCTTGCGGCCGCGTATCCGCGCCCTGTGCGCTGCGCGCTGCTCGGCCTCGGTAAGCGGCTTTGGCTTCTTGCCCTCGAAAGGGTTCTTGCTCGAGTTGTACTGGATCTTGAGCGGCGTGCCCTGCAGCCTGAAGATTTCTGCGAAGCTGCGCTCGAGATAGCGCGTATAGCTCGCCGGCACATTGTCCAGCCCGCTGCCGTGTATCACGATCAGCGGCGGATTGCTGCCCCCCTGGTGTGCATAGCGCATCTTGGGCAAAAAGCGTCCGACCTTGGGCGGCGCCTGCTTCTCGATCGCACCGATCAGCGCGCGGGTGAGTTTGGGCGTGGAGAGTTTCGCCATCGCAGCCTCATACGCCTGATCCACCGATTTGAGCACGTTCGCAACACCGCTGCCGTTCAGCGCCGAGATGTAATGGCGTTTGGCGAAACCCAGAAAATGCAGTTTGCGCTCGATGTCGTTCTTGACCATCTCGCGACTGTGATTGTCCAGCCCATCCCATTTGTTCACCGCCAACACCAACGCGCGGCCGGCCTGCAGAACGAAGTCTGCGACATGCGCATCCTGTTCGGTGATCTGATCCTTCGCGTCCACCACCAGCACCACGACATTGGCATCCTCGATCGCCTGCATGGTCTTGATGACCGAGAATTTCTCGATCGCCTCGTCGATCTTTCCGCGGCGGCGTACCCCGGCGGTGTCTATGATCGTGTAGTGTCTGCCTTCGCGCTCGAAGTCGATGTAGATGGAATCGCGCGTGGTGCCCGGTTGATCGAACGCGATCACGCGCTGCTCTCCCAGAATCGCATTGACCAGCGTGGACTTTCCGACGTTGGGGCGTCCCACGATCGCAAGCTTGGGAGGTCTGTCTTCCGGACTCGCTTCCTCTTCGGCCTCCTCGGGCGTTTTCTCCAGCGCAATCTCCACGATTTCCTCGACGTTGTCGCCATGCGCGGACGAGATCGGATAGGGTTCCCCCAACCCCAACTCGAAGAATTCGGCCGTGACCCGCGCGCGCGCCATGCCCTCGGTCTTGTTCACGAGCAACAATATAGGCTTGCCGGTCTTGCGCAATTCGTTGGCGATGATCATGTCCTGGGGCATGCAACCAGCGCGCCCATCCACCAGAAACAGCACGACGTCCGCCTCGTCGACGGCCTGACGGCTTTGCCTTGCCATCTCGAAGAGGATGCCCTCCTTGGCGACCGGCTCAAGTCCGCCGGTGTCGACCACCAGATAGGGGCGTTCGCCCACACGACCTCTTCCGTAATGGCGATCGCGCGTGAGTCCCGGCAAATCCGCGACCAGCGCATCGCGGCTGCGCGTCAGGCGGTTGAACAATGTGGACTTGCCCACATTGGGACGGCCTACCAGTACGAGTGTGGGTAACATTTTTTACTCTAAAATTCCGTTGGCCGGATCGAATCTATTGAACAGACAGGGAATAAACAACGCCGCCTTGCGTCTGCAACAGCAGGCCGTTGTCCATTTCGACTGGCATAACATCCGAAGTGCTGCCATCCAACCTGATGCGCGCGACAAGATGCCCGTCGGCGCGGCTCAATCCATGCAGATAGCCTTCATAGTCCCCCACCAGCACGACATCGTTCAGTGCAAATGGCATGGAGACCTCGCGCAGCAGCAAATCCTCGTTTTTCCAAACCGTGCTGCCGCTGTCCTTGTCGAGCGCGATCACCGTCCCTTGCGAGTCGGTGAGATAGAGGTTCTTGCCCAACACGAACAATCCCTTGTCGCTCGCAATCTCGCGCGTCCAGAGCGGACTTCCCTGATCCGTATCATAACAGGCCAGCCGCCCCTGGAACGCGATCGCGCAGACCTCGTTGTCGCTGACCATGGGATCGCTGGTGATGTCGCTGATGCGTTCCAGCTCATTATTGCCTCGCGGTTGCGATACCGTGTTCTCCCAGACTTCGGACCCGTCCGCAAGCTTGAGCGCGATCAGCTTCCCGCCGGCATAACCGGCATAGGCCACGCCGCGACGCGCCGTGATGCCCGCATGGCTGCGCACGATCAGCGAAGGCAAGGTATGATCGTAGGACCATTGCTGTTTGCCATCCGCCTCGTTTAACGCTGTGATGCGGCCGTCTCCGGTGCGCACAATAACCCGCCCGTCGGCCACTTGCGGCGTGCTCAGCACTTCGCTGGACACGAACTGTTTCCAGCGCAACTTGCCATCCTCGCCAAAGGCCTGCACTTCACCCTTGTTGCTGCCGATCAGCACCAGCCCATCCCCTGCGCCCACGCCTGCGGACACCGGCATTTTGCTGTTCACGCGCCAGATTTCCTTGCCTGTCTTGCGATCCAGCCGCGTGATCTCGCCCTTGGCCGACACGCCATAGACCGCATCGGCGGTCAGCGCAGGCTGCAGCGCACGCCCTTCCGTACTACCCACCTTGCTGTGCCAGCGCTCGACAAATTTTTCCGTGGCATGGAATTCGACCAACGGCGTGGGCTGGGGTCCGGTCTTGTCCTTGCCAAACCAACCCTTGATCGTCGAACAACCACCAAGGGACAGCAATACGAGCAGCAGGCTTAATACTCTCATTTCGCAGCACCGAGTGCGTCCATCTTCATCTGGACGAGATTACGATAATTGTTCTTGGCATCCAGCTTGTCGTAAGCCTGCTGATATGCGGTGCGCGCCTCTGCCTGCTTGCCCTCTGCCGCCAGCACATCGCCCTTCATGTCCAGATACAAGGCATCGAATGAGGCAGGATGCTTTTCATCGAGCAGTTTCAACGCGCCCGCATCGTCCTTTCCATCCAGAAGAATCGAGGCCATGCGCAGCGTCGCCACACTTCTCAAACCCTCCTCCTTCGCATGATCGATGACCCATTGCAACTGTGTCCTGGCTTTCGCAACATCCTTGTCCGCCTCGTTCACCTGGGCTGCAATCAGCGCGGCGCGCGGCGCATAAGCGCTGCCTGAATACTTGTCCATCACCGCGGCAGCCGCATCGTTGACCCGTTTGGCATCGTTGCTTGAAAGCTGCTCGACAAATTGCTGATAGAGCGTGGCCGCCTGAGCTGCCTGATTGTTCTGATAGCTTTCCCAGCCTCTCCAGCCCAGCACGACAACCAATGCAGCCACCACGATGCCCAGCACCCAGTTGCTGTTGTCCTTCCACCACGCCTTGAGCGTGTCGATCTGTTCCTGTTCCTGCAAGTCCAAAGCTGCCATGATTTCTACTCCTGCTTGATAAATGTATTGATCGTGGCGAGCATGTCCGATACGCCCACCTTCATCTGATTCCCGCCCCGCATGGACTTCACGCTGACCTCGCCTGCCCCGGCCTCGTCGTCGCCTATCACCACCGACACCCTTGCGCCGCTGGCATCGGCTCTTTTCATCTGCGACTTGAAACTGCCTCCCCCGCAATGCAGGATCACGCGAAGACTTGCATCGCGCAACTGCTCTGCAACCTCGCTTGCCAGTCTGCTTGCCAATTCTCCCTGATGCACCACATACACGTCGACATCTTGCTTGGGCAACGCCATGCCGGATTCCTGCAACAGCACGAGCAGTCGCTCGACGCCCATCGCAAAACCCATCGCAGGCGCAGGCTTTCCGCCGATCTGCTCGACCAGCCCGTCATAACGGCCGCCAGCGCAAATCGTGCCCTGCGCACCCAGACGGGTCGTCACCCATTCGAACACGGTGCGGTTATAGTAATCCAGCCCGCGCACCAGACGCGGATTTATTTCGAAAGGAATCCCGTGTCGCTTGAGCATTTCCTGCAGCGCAGAAAAATGCGCCAGCGCCTCCTCTCCCAGCTCGTCCATCAGCCTGGGCGCGGCCTCGATCAATTCCTGCATCGCAGGGTTCTTGCTGTCCAGGATGCGCAGCGGATTGCTGTGCAGCCGGCGCTTCGCCTCCTCGTCAAGCAGACCCTGGTTCTGCTCGAAATACGCAATCAGTTTTGCGCGATGCCGGTGCCTTGCATCCGGATCTCCCAGCGTGTTCAACTGCAGCGTCACATCGCGCAATCCTAGCCTCTTCCATAGCCTTGCGCACATCAGTATCTGTTCTGCGTCCATGTCGGGACCGGCAAATCCCAGCGCTTCCACGCCCACCTGATGGAACTGGCGATATCTGCCTTTTTGCGGACGCTCGTGGCGGAACATCGGCCCACTATAATAAAGTCGCTGCGGCGCGTTATACAGCAGATTGTGCTGCAGCACCGCGCGCACGCAGGAGGCGGTCCCCTCCGGACGCAGCGTCAGATGGTCGCCGTTCAGCGCATCCGCGAAACTGTACATCTCCTTTTCGACGATGTCGGTGACTTCTCCGATCGCGCGCTTGAAAAGCGCAGTGGGTTCGACCAGCGGCATCCGGATATTGCGGTAACCATAGCCATGCAGCCAGTCGCGCACCTCTTCCTCGAACCACAACCAGAGTCCCGCCTCTTCCGGCAGGATGTCATTCATGCCGCGCACGGCTTGCACAGTTTCATTGCTCATAAAATAATCCAGCTGTATGCACAGGCCAGGCTAGCTCGCTTCCCGCCTGACATATTTCCTTGCCACATAATCGTCCACGATCGCGGTGAATTCCTCGGAAATATGCTCGCCGCGCAGGGTCATTGCCTTTTCGCCGTCGATGTAAACCGGCGCTGCAGGCGTCTCTCCGGTGCCGGGCAGGCTGATGCCGATGTTCGCCATCTTGCTCTCGCCCGGGCCATTCACCACGCATCCCATCACCGCGACCGTCATGTTCTCCACGCCTTCATATTGTTCCCGCCAGGCAGGCATCTGCATGCGCAGATGGCTCTGTATGCACTGCGCGAGTTCCTGGAAGAAACTGCTGGTAGTGCGACCGCAACCGGGGCATGCGGTCACCATGGGTGCGAATGCGCGCAGTCCCATAGTCTGCAAGATCTCCTGCCCCACCAGCACCTCGGTCGTCCGATCGCCGCCGGGCTCGGGCGTGAGAGAAATCCTGATCGTATCGCCTATGCCTTCCTGCAGCAGCACCGACAACGCGGCGGTGGAGGCGACGATGCCTTTGGAGCCCATGCCAGCCTCGGTCAACCCAAGATGCAATGCGTAGTCGCACTGCATGGACAACTGCCTGTAAACCGCAATCAGATCCTGCACCTCGCTGACCTTGCAGGAGAGCACGATGCGGTTCTTCGCCAGACCAATCTGTTCTGCGCGCTTGGCACTTTGCAGCGCGGAGGCGATCAGTGCGGCGCGCGTGACCTCCTTGACCTCCCTGGGCTTCGGCAATTTTGCATTCTCGTCCATCATGCGCACCACGAGCTTTTGGTCGAGGCTCCCCCAGTTCACCCCGATGCGCACCGGCTTGTCATGGCGTATCGCAGCTTCGATCATGATCGTGAAAGGATCATCGCGCTCGCGGCCACGCCCCACATTGCCGGGATTGATGCGATACTTCGCAAGCGCCATTGCGCAATCCGGAAACTCGGTCAGCAAACGGTGTCCGTTGTAATGGAAGTCGCCCACCAGCGGCACATGACATCCTTCTGCATCCAGGCTGCTTCGGATGTTCGCAACCTGAGCTGCGGCCTCCGGCGTATTGACCGTGATGCGCACGAGCTCGGACCCAGCGCGGGCCAGTTCCATGATCTGCTTCGTGGTGGCTTTCGCATCCGCGGTGTCGGTATTGGTCATCGACTGCACGACGACGGGCGCCCCACCTCCCATCATCACCTTGCCTATCAACACCCGTTGCGACGGGCGGCGCTTGATCACATCCATCCCGGTCATTCCAGCGTCAGGCGCGCGACATCGCTGCCCGCATTGATATAAGGATCAAGATCCACCGGCTTGTCCCGATAGAACAGATGTACCGCCTTCGCATGGCCGATCACCAGATCGAACGGCGCCTCCCCATCCAGGCGCAGCTCGCTGCCGGCGGCATTGACCTGTTTGGAAAGCGTATGACCGTATTTATCCTTGATTTCCACCCAGCATTCCTTGTCGAAAACAAGCTTCAGCGACGCCTGCCTAGCCGCCTTTTCAGCATTGGCATCGACGGCCGGAACTGCCGGCACGTTCGAAACGGGAGGCGTTTCAGGCATGGGCTCGTTATTTATCTCTGGCACGGCGGATGCAGGAGCAGGCAATGTCAGCGGCATCACTGTCTCATCGGACTTCACGACCTCCGCTGCATGATGCGGCATCTTTGCCTGCCACAGCACAAATCCCATGATCACGAGTCCGACCAGAAGCGCTGCAAGCAGCAAACGGACGCTCTGGCGGCGCGCCGTTTTTTCAGTCGGGAAAGCGGTCTCCAGACTGTCCGGCTCCGTTCTCACCTGGGTGACCTGCGCATCCGGCAAGTGCGCGAGCAATGCCTGTTCGTCCATCTGCAAAAGCCTCGCATAACTGCGCACGAACCCGCGCAGGAAAACGATCTCGGGCAATGCCTTGAAATCGTTTTCTTCAAGTGCCACAACCTGATGGTGCGACAACTTGATCTTGGCTACCACATCCTCGATGTCAAGGCCCATGCTGATGCGACGCTCGCGCAACAGATGTCCGATCAAAGGCCTGCTTTCCTGAACCTGTTCCGGATTATTTTCCTGTTCCATCATTCACCGCGCGACAACTGTTGGGCCTCATGCGAATCCGGATATCGTCCGCGCAAGAGCAATGCATAACTTCCTTCCGCATTCTTGTCACCGACGCTGCGGGCGATGCGTATGCCAAGCCAGAGCTGCTCGGCCGTCATGTTGTCGCTGTTGTCTGTGGCAAAGCGCGCAAAATACTTCTGCGCGCCCTGATAGTCCCCGGTCTTGAATTTGAGCTCAGCCATCGCCAACAGCGCCTGGGGCATTCCGGGACGGGATCGCAGGGCCTGGTGCAAAAAGTCTTCCGCCTCCTGATTCTTTCCCGCCTTTTGCGAGCACATGCCTGCGTTCAGATAGGCCACTTCGGGCGTGGCATACAGGGGATTTTTCACGGCCGCCATGAATTGCGTTATGGACTCCTGTTCGCGGTCACGCTGACAAAGAAACCATCCATAATTGTTATGCGCTTCCGAATCCATGCCATCTATGCGTAGGCTTTGTCTGAAGCTCTCTTCCGCCTCCTTGTCCTCGTGCAGCGCCATATGGATCAACCCGCGCACATCGTAAGCAGGCGCATAGCTCGGATTGGCCTTCAATGCCACGTCGATTTCCGACAGCGCGATGGCCATCTGGTTGCGCTGGTAATACATGCCGGCCAGTTCAGTGTGCAGCTTCGCACTCCTCATCTCGCGATCATGGGTCTGCTTGAAGCTTTCGCCCGAACAGACTACAAGAAATGCCGCGATCAACACCAGCATGAAAACTTTCATCTTTCCACCTCATCGTTTTGCAATACTGCGGTGCGGCGCGTCTTGTCCAGCACCTGGCCTGCCAACTGTCCGCATGCGGCCGCGATATCGTCGCCGCGCGTCTTGCGCGTTGTGGTGATGATGTCAGCGCGCATCAGCACCTCCTTGAAGCGTGCGATGGCGTCCGGCCTCGAGCGCTTGTAGGGCGCATTCGGAAACGGATTGAACGGAATCAGGTTGAACTTGCACGGCACATCGGCAACCAGACTCACGAGTTCATGCGCCTGCTTCACCGAGTCGTTCACGCCATCCAGCATCACATACTCGAACGTGATGAAGTCTCTCGGCGCGCGCTCGAGGTAGCGCCTGCAGGCAGCAAGCAATTCCTTCAACGGGTATTTCTGATTGATCGGCACGAGCACATCGCGCAGCGCGTCGTTGGGCGCATGCAGCGACACCGCCAATGCGACCGGGCAGTCCTCGCGCAGCCTGTCCATCGCAGGCACGATGCCCGACGTGGAAACCGTCACGCGGCGGCGCGACAATCCATAGGACTGATCGTCGAGCATCAGACGCAATGCGCTCACCGTGTTGGCATAATTCAGAAGCGGCTCGCCCATGCCCATCATCACCACGTTGCTGATCGCCCAGTTGCCTTCGCTGTTCTTTCCCAGCCTGTGATTGGCCCACCAGAGCTGGCCGATGATTTCCGCAACGCTCAAATTGCGGTTGAACCCCTGCTTGCCTGTCGAGCAAAACGCGCAGTCCAAAGCGCACCCAGCCTGCGAGGATATGCACAGCGTGCCACGGCTCTCCTCGGGAATATAAACCGCCTCGACCGCATTGCCGGTGCCGACATTCAAAAGCCACTTGCGCGTGCCGTCGTCCGAGCGCTCTTCCCTCAGGATTTCCGGCACAGCGATGCTTGCGCATTGCGACAGCTTGTCCCGCAGCGCGCCCGCGATGTCTGTCATTGCAGAAAAATCGGCCTCCCCTGCCTGGTATATCCAGCGCAGCAACTGCTTGGCGCGAAACGGCTTCTCTCCCATTTTGGCAAGATAAGCAGTCAGCGCATGGGCATCCAGATCGAGAAGGTTTTGTTGCATTGCAGCCATTAATTTATCGTGAATACACGTTCATCGCAGGGAAGAAATAGGCGATCTCGACGGCTGCGGTCTCCGGCGCATCGGAACCGTGCACCGCATTGGCGTCGATGCTGTCTGCGAAATCGGCGCGTATGGTGCCCTTTTCTGCCTTCTTGGGATCGGTTGCCCCCATCAACTCGCGGTTCTTCAGAATGGCGCCCTCGCCCTCCAAAGCCTGGATCATCACCGGACCCGAAATCATGAAGCTCACCAGATCGTTGAAGAACGGGCGCGCCGCATGCACCGCATAAAAACCTTCCGCTTCGCTGCGCGACAGATGCACCATGCGCGCTGCGACCACCTTGAGGCCCGCGCCTTCGAAACGGGAATAGATCTGACCGATGACATTTTTTGCTACTGCATCGGGTTTGATAATGGACAGAGTACGTTCAACAGCCATGCTAGATTCTCCAGAGATTTTAATGAAATGCGACCCCGAATTCTATCAGACTTTGCCTGTCCTGTCGCACATCGGATATTGCCGCTGGTACGCCATGCAAAATAAAGTTTCTGATTTGCAAAAAATATGTCAGAATCATCACATAACGATTCCAATCAAACTCATGGCCACTCCTATCCTAGTTGTTGATGACTCAGCAATGGCACGCAAGATGCTGATCAAGTCGCTACCTGCGAACTGGGACGTTGCAATCACCCAGGCCGGCAACGGCCATGAAGCGTTAAGCGCATACCGATCCGGCAAGGCCGACGTGATGTTCCTCGACCTGACCATGCCCGAAATGGACGGCTATCAGGTCCTTGAAACCCTGCAAAGGGAAGGCCTGAACAGCTTTGTGATCGTCGTATCCGCAGACATCCAGCCCATCGCCCAGGAGCGAGCCAAGAAGCTGGGCGCACTGGCTTTCGTGAAAAAACCCGTCTCGCCCGAGATTCTCGAATCCGTATTGAAGGAATACGGGGTCGACCTATGAGCATCGCCCCCCTAAGCTCCGATCAGCGCGATTCCTTGCAGGAAATCACCAACATTGCAATGGGCCAGGCAGGCGCATCGCTTGCCACGCTGCTCGATACCTTTGTCAACCTTTCCGTGCCGCGCATCAATGTGCTGGCCCTGACCGAAGTCGCGCGCGGCATACGCGACCTGATCGGAATCGATACCGAAGTGACTGCGGTGAGACAGTCTTTTCAGGGCTATCTGCTGGGCGAGGCGATCGTCATCTACCAGCAGGAAGGCTGCAAGGAACTGGCCGACATGATGGGCCACACGGATAAGCTCGATCAGGCTGCAGAAACAGAACTCCTGCTCGACGTTGCCAACATTCTGGTCGGCGCGTGCCTGGGCGGCATTACCGAACAGCTCCAGACCATCTCAAAGGAAAACCACTCCGAAGCGCTGCGGTTTTCCGCGCCCTCCGTGATGGCTGTAAATGTGCCGCCCGAGACGCTGATCAATCCCGAGAAATTGAGCTGGACCCACGCATTGCTGGTCGAGGTGAATTTCACGCTGGAAAATCGGAATTTCGTCTCCCATCTCATCATGCTGATGCCCGAAAAGACCATAGAGAAAATACGCGGCGTGCTTGATGAATTCATTGCCTCCTTCTGATACGCCATTGACCCAGACCCTGCAAAATTTGCCTGATTTCATCGTGAAATGGGTTGATGTCGGCATCTTTGTCGTCAACCGGAAAATGGAAATCACGCTTTGGAATCATTTCATGGCAAGACACAGCGAACAGGGCGCCGATGAGGTCATGGGCAAGAATCTGTTTGCGTGCTTTCCGGATCTGCCCGAGGCCTGGCTTGCCAAAAAAATCCAAGGCGTATTCCTGCTCAAGAATTTCGCCTTCACCTCCTGGGAGCAAAGACCCTATCTGTTTCGCTTCCCGCATAACCGGCCCATCACAGGCGGTTGCGAATTCATGTACCAGAACTGCACTTTCCTGCCGGTCAAGAACGACAGCGGAGAGGTCGAATCGGTCTGCATCACCCTGATGGACGTGACCGACGTCGCGTTCACTCAGACATTGCTCAAGGAAGCGCTGGAAACTCTGGGCGAGAGCAGCAACCGGGACGGCCTCACCGGAATTTACAATCGCCGTTATCTGGACAAACACATCGCGATCGAATTCGACCGGGCCCGTCGATATGGCGAACCGTTTTCATTCATCCTCTTCGACCTCGATCACTTCAAGCAGGTCAACGACAATTACGGACATCTGGGCGGGGACGAGGTCTTGCGCGATATCGCGCAGCGCGTGGGCAGGATGCTGCGCACCACGGACATCATCGGGCGCTATGGCGGAGAAGAGTTCGGCATCATCCTTCCTTCCACCTCCCTGGAAGACTCGTGCTTTCTGGCCGAACGGGTGCGAGAGATCATAGCGCAAACCCCGGTGCCCTTCCAGGATAAGCAGATCAGGGTCAGCATCAGCATGGGCGTCTCCGAATTCAAACCCGGCCTGCCCAATTTCGAGCAACTGATCCATGAGGCCGATCAGGCGCTCTATGCCTCGAAAGAAGCCGGACGCAACCGCGTCACCTGCCACCCACTGAAATAAGCAGCCCGCCCGGCCAGAAAACTTCCCCTCTGCGCAAGGATAAAGTTTCTGCCATTCATGCCGATATCACAGATCAGATGGGCGGCGACAGGTTGCCGCGCACAACCCGGGAGCAACGATCATCAGCACGACAATCAACAAGGCCCGCGCTGCAAAGCGGCAATCTCGCGCTGCCTGGAAACTGCTCGCCAAGGCATACCTTTGGATATCGATGTTATTGCTGGCAGGTGCAGCCCAGGCAGGCCAGATCGATGAGGCGCTGCGCGCCGAGGAAGCCGGCGATTACATCAAGGCAGCGACCCTGTTTCTTCCCCTTGCCCAGAAAGGCAATCCGGTCGCTCAATTCAATCTCGGCGTGCTGTATACGCAAAACCGGATCATACAGAGCGACTATTCTGCCGCCGTGCAATGGTATCTTGCCGCCGCCCAGCAGGGTCATGCGCAAGCCCAGGCCAATCTGGGCATGCTTTATGAAAACGGCAAAGGCGTGCCGCAGAACTACCAGAAAGCGCTGCAATGGCTGACTCTTGCGGCGAAGCAACGCAATGCATATGCAGAACTTCAGGTCGGACAGATGTATGCGGCAGGGCTGGGCGTTCTTCAGGATTACAGCGAAGCGGTCAAATGGTACAGGCTGGCCGCAGAACAGGGAAATGCCGACGCGCATGCGAAACTGGCCGAATGCTATGCAAAGGGCCTGGGCGTTGCCAGAAATGATGCGATGGCCGCAAAATGGTATGGAACGGCCGCCAATTATGCCAGCGACGAAAATCAGCGCAATGCCTACCTGGCAAGCCGCGATGCGCTCGAAAAAGAAATTGCCCGCCGCCAAATCGAAGAAGCCAGACTGGAAGAAGCACGCCGGGCCGCAGAGGCAGAAGCTGCGCGCGTGGCAGCAGAGCAGGCGGCAGCCCGTCAGGCTGCGGAGGATGCAAAGCAGAAACTTTCAGCTCAAGCGGCATCCAATGCAAAAATCCAGCCCCAGGAATTGGATAATCTCAAGAAAGAACTGGATGACATCAAGAGGGACCTGAACCGAACCAAGGCAGACAAGGCCAGTCAGCGCAGCAGACTGGAGGCACAAATGGCCAGACGCCGCGCCGAGATCAATGCGGAAGCCGCCCGGCGCAGGCAGGAAATACTGGCCGAGGACAAAAGGCGCGCCCAAGCCGAAGCGCTGGCCAAGGCCGCAGCGCCGGTTGCAAAACCCGAACCAGTCAAGCCAGAACCAGCAAAAACAGCCTCCGCAAAGGTCGAGCCCGCAGCGCCGGTTGCAAAACCCGAACCCGTCAAGCCAGTCCAGAGCACGCCAACTCCCATCAAGACCGCTGCCAAATATCCGGCAAAGACCGAGCTCAGCGATGACGAGCTGAAGCACCCCTTGATAAGCGAGCTCCAGCCCCCGGTCGGCAGCATCCCCGGAAAACCGCTGATCAAACTCAAACAGATCGAATGGTCGAAGAAACAGAACGATGTTCCTGAACTCAGTCCAACTCCACCCTGATTCCCGCCTCGCCCTCCTTGCACTGATATTCCGCAGCAACCGCGACCCCCGGCACGCCCACCAGCTCTTCGCCGCAATAGATCAGCGGCAACCTGTCGCGCTGCCAAGGCGGCATGCCCTGCTCCTGAAACAGGTTTTTCAGGCTGCGCGTCGGGGACTTCGAACTCGGACGCAATGCTTCTCCGCCTCGGCGCAACCGCAACGTGACAGAAGAACGATTCAGCTTTTCAAGACTCACCCCCTGCCCTGTCGAGCGCAAAAAGCAGATCACCTCACCCGTCGCAGGCCAGCCGAGCCGCTCTTCCCCCTGCCATCGTAATACAAGATCCGGATCGAATTCCGCCTGCATGGGCAGGGCATATATCTTTCCCTGAAAACGCCGCATTTGCCAGCCGCCGAATTCGACGCAGACCCCGGCGTCATTTTTCGCGCCAAGCATCTGGTGCAGCAACTCGTCGATCTGCACTGCCTGAGGCATCGGCGCTTTCATTTGGTGCAGGAAATAGCGCAGCAGATTTTTTGCTCTGGCAGGACTCAAGTGCTGCAAGGCGGCCACGTCAAGCAGGCCGTTTGATATCGCATGCGCGCCGTCGATCGCTGCCAGATCGTCTAACAGTTCGCCAGCCTCTGCAAAGTGCTGGGCGCTGCGCGACAAGGTGCCGCGATAGGCGGGAAATCTTTCCCCAAGCAAAGGCAGCAAACGATGCCGCAAGAAATTGCGCGGATAAGCGTCATCCGCATTGCTCTCGTCTTCGACCCATTGCAGGCCCCGCGCGCTGGCATATTCGACGATCTCATCGCGCGTGCAATGCAGAAAAGGGCGCACGATTTTCTGCCGGCCATCGTCGGAAATCACCGGCATGGCGCTCGCCCCCTTCACACCCGCGCCGCGCAAAATCTGCAAAAGCAGGGTCTCTACCTGGTCGTCTTGATGGTGCGCCAAAGCCACATAGTCGCAAGGCTGTTCGGCAAACGCCGCATATCTGAGCGTGCGCGCAGCCGCCTCCACGCCTTGTGCGCGCAGCGGGGAAATGTCTATCTTCCTAATGGTGATTGGAATGTCCAGGCGCTCGCATAAGTCGGCGCAGAACAAAGCCCAGTCATCGGCGTTGTGGCTTATGCCGTGATGCACATGCAAGGCGGAAAGCCTCAAGGACAAACGCGGCGCGAGCACATGGAGCAGATCAAGCAATACAACCGAATCCACGCCGCCGCTCAAGCCCACCAGGATAGAACTTCCGGCGGGCAAGTCAATGCACCCTGCAAGATCAGTTGATTTCGACTTCCCTGAACTTGCCATAGCTCATCAGGCGGTTGAATCGGTCGCGCAATAGATCGTCGACAGATTTGGCCTGCGCAGTTTTAAGCGCATCCTGCAAGGCCTTCTTGACGTTTACCATGGTCGCAGGATAATCCCGGTGCGCCCCGCCCAATGGTTCATGTATGATCTTGTCCACGATCCCCAGCGCCTTCAAGCGGGTTGCGGTAATGCCCAGGGTCTCTGCCGCATCCTCGGCCTTGTCCGCGCTCTTCCACAGTATCGACGCACAGCCTTCGGGCGAGATCACGGAATAGGTGCTGTATTGCAGCATCAGCATCGCATCGCCCACCGCGATCGCAAGCGCCCCGCCCGAC
>VFSW01002491.1_pt1 | contig 27826 bp, 25 predicted proteins | sample 5358111 | NCBI WGS metagenome assembly VFSW01 (sample SAMN11554181, study PRJNA540505) | mine drainage metagenome | isolation source: sediment from site ElyBrook_90M | place: USA: Ely Copper Mine, Vershire, VT | collected 2017 | reverse complement strand
CCGATTTATCGCGTCCTAACCGTAGGGACCGATTTATCGCGTCCTAACCGTAGGGACCGATTTATCGCGTCCGCATAATAGAAAATAGAAAGAGGATATATGTCTGAAACATTTACCGCTTTTGTGGTCAACAAAACCGACAGCGCATTTACCGCCGATTTTCAAACCTTGACGTACAACGATCTGCCCGCTGGCGAGGTTTTGATTAAAGTGGCCTATTCCAGCGTCAACTATAAAGATGGCCTGGCCTCCATCCCTGACGGCAAGATTGTCCGCCGCTACCCGTTCATTCCGGGCGTCGATCTTGCGGGCACGGTTGCCGCCTCTAGCGACGCCAATTTCAAAGAAGGCGACGAGGTCATCGTCACGGGCTACGAGATGGGTGTCTCGCATTTTGGCGGCTTCAGCGAATATGCACAAGTCAAAGCTGCATGGGTTGTACCCGTGCCAGAGGGTTTGACGCTCAAGGATGCCATGACCTACGGCACAGCAGGCTTTACAGCGGCTATTTCCGTCTATCAACTGGAAAAGATGGGCCTTGCGCCCGCCAATGGCCCCGTCTTGATTACGGGCGCGACTGGTGGCGTCGGCAGCATCGCCATCGGCATTCTCAAGAGACGCGGCTACACAGTTGTCGCCAGCACCGGCAAAGATGCGGAGCATGACTATCTAAAGCAACTAGGAGCCGACGAGATTATCAGTCGCACAGTTACCTCGGCTGAGAGTCCGCGTCCCTTAGAAAAGGAACAGTGGGCCAGTAGCATTGACGCCGTTGGTGGCAGTACGTTGGCCTATCTGTTGCGCACAACCAAGTACGGCGGCTCTGTTGCTTCGTGTGGCAACACAGGCGGCGTCAATTTTAACACGACCGTTTTCCCTTTTATCTTACGCGGTGTCAACCTACTCGGCATCGAGTCGGTCAACTACCCAATGGAATTGCGCCGCCAGTTGTGGGAACATCTAGCGCAGGACTATAAGCCAACCATGCTGAGCCTGATTGGACAAGAGAGGCCCTTTGCCGAACTTCCACAAGTATTGGCAAGCATTCTCAAAGGCGGCGTGCGTGGACGCACCATCATTAACGTCGGCGCCTGAACACAAACACGAAAAGCCCGTAGTACTCTGTCAAACGTCATTTTGTTATACATCATAATCACGCCCATACGCCGTTGTATGGTTCTCGCCGTGATCTCCCCAACGATAAGGTCAGGCAGAGGAATGGGGGCGTAAGGCGGTCAGATCAGGGTCTGTTAGAGCAAATTCGCGCGTCGCCGGATACCGCGTGAAGGCTTGCTGTAAGGGAGGCTTCGCTTGCTCCAATCGGTTGTGCGTAGCGTAAAAGCAGGCCAGATTGTAGAGGACGGTGCCTTTCAAGGGGTCTGGGACTTCAGCTTCAACGACCCTGCTCGCCCAAGTCTCATACGTCTCTATCGCACGTTCAAGATCATGACGATCAAGCGCATACTGCGCCAGATGCTGCTGGGTATGCTCATAGCAATTGCCCATGAAGGCGGTGTAGAGCGGCGCACCAGCGTGCGTCCAGGTGAAACGATTGAACGTTGTCAAATCTTCCTCGCTGAGTTGTTCAGTGAGTGCGATAAGTTCGGCATAACCCTGATCGGACTCAGCGAGAAGCTCAGGCCAAGAACGAAAGCGATGCTCCTGAAAAATGACAGGGTTGAGTTGCTCAAAATCGTCAGATACGGGTTGGGGTTCATTCCGAATGATGGCTTGCAATATGGATGCGAGGCGATGACGCCAAAACGTCAGATGCGCCAGATGGTCTTTGGCAGACCAGCATTCTGGCATGCCAATCGTCGCCAGTTCGGCAGGCGGTAATTGCTGAAAAAAAGCATTCTGACTGATCTGCGCCTGACGCAAAAGATCAACGAGAAGAGGCCGGAAAGCAGGAGATGTCATGGATGGTCTTCCTCACTTTTTGTGAAATCGTCTTCAAGCACGGGCAGAGCGCACCGGGCAAGGGGACAAGATAGAACAAACTGAGATAATGCACCCATGAGAAGCCCTCAACCGAAAGCAAGAGTAATGCTTTCAAGAAAGAGCATTTCTTATCAAATCAATGACGAGCGGTAGAAATCAGCAGTAGACGATTCTCATGCATGAGGTGCAGTATCTTGTAGAAGAGAAAAGTATGTTCTTCATACGTCGCACCTCCTTTCTGTGGTAAAACAATGCCATATTGTAGGTTCAGTATAGCACAATATGCAAGCCAGTTACAAGAGGTCTGCCAGCAGTCCAGCAGTCAGCAACAACCGCTCTTAGAGAGATTTGGGCGTATCATGTTGGGATATAGGTATGCATAAGATCAATAGCGTGACGCTCTGACTTCCAATTGAGCATTTCCGCTTTTTCGGAGGTGAATGAGAACAGGTCTATAGAAGAAGAGTTCGGCAAAACAATTTGCCTCATGCAGATGAAAGGCAACTATTTCATGAGAAAAATCATTGTTACTGAGTATCTCACGTTGGATGGCGTGTTTGAAGAGCCTGGTCACTGGTCTTTCGATTTCTGGAGTGACGAAGCAGCCAAATACAAATACGATGAACTTTTTTCCTCAGATACGCAGCTTCTGGGGCGCGTAACCTATGAGGGGTTTGCGAAGGCATGGCCGACGATGGAAGGTACGGGAGATTTTGGGGAACGGATGAATACCATGCCCAAATACGTTGTCTCAACAACGCTAAAAACGGCTGAATGGCAGAATACGACCATCATCAGTGAAAATGTTGTGGCGGAGATACAAAAACTCAAAGAGCAGGCGGGCCAGAATATCCTGGTTGCTGGCAGTGGGAGACTGGTACAAACGCTGATGCAGCACGATCTTATTGATGAATACAGGATGATGCTCTATCCGCTTATCCTGGGCAGCGGCAAGCATTTATTTCCAGAGAGAGCGAATGCGCTCAAACTACAATTAGTAGGGACAACGCCATTTCGTTCAGGTGTTGTTGTGCTTACATACCAACCACTGAGAAAGAAATTGGATATGCCAGACTGACTCTGAATAGCTCAACCGGCTCACAGTACTCCCATTCTTCTATGCTAATTTTGGCATAAAGACATGAGAGTATTTTTGCAGGTATGCTTGTTATGGCACAGAAATGAAGTTAAAGTGGCTGGTCGTATCACGCCACGCATGGATGGCATCGCCGCCACGCGAGAGATCAAAAAACGCTGGCCAAATGCCTATATCGTCATGCTCACCACATTTGACGACATTGAACTGATCCATGCGGGCCTCCATGCCGGAGCACTCGGATATCTACTAATGGAGTATTTTACTGATCGCGAGCGCGAAGTCCTGACAATGGTCGCTACAGGTGCATCTAATCGTGAAATCGCCGAAGCACTCTTTAGCACCGAAGGCACGGTAAAAAATCACCTCAGCAATATACTTGGCAAACTGGGCGTGCGAGACCGCACGCAGGCCGCCCTCAAAGCCAAAGAGCTAGGTCTGGCCTGATGCCGGAATGATATTTCTGCCATCCTATCCTTTGAGCTTGCTTTGCACGCTCTGCCTCCTGAGTTCGCGCAAAGCATTAGAGGCCACCCAGTTTCCCTTGCCCTTTTGCAAAATCTCTTGCGAAATAGCAATCGCCGCTTGATTGAGCGTGCGATTGCGCTTGCCGATCTGGCGTAATGCCCAGTTGATCGCTTTCTTGACGAAATTTCGGTGGTCATACGCCTCACGTTGAATAATGGCAAGAAAGGGCAGATAGCGTTCGTCGGGAGCGTGCTTATCATGGACGGCGAGAGAGGCCATCAGCACAAAGCCTGCGCGCTTCTCATACTCCGCCTCACGTACACACCACTCGACTGCTTTCTCCCAGGCCAGCGCGGTTTTATCGAAGAGGTTGCCACAGCACTGGTCGCAGAGATCCCACGAGTCAAATTGCGCTACCCACTGCTCCATCTGCTCCTCGCTGACAGCAATGGGGTCATCAACCATCGTCGCCAGGATGCGCGCCTCATGGATGCCCGTCTCCCAGAGTTGCAGGGCCAGCGCGTGGTTCTTCCCGCCGAGGCCGCGCGCCATCTGCCTGAGCGTGTTCACGGAGACACCCAGCGCGTGCTCAGCGTTGATACCGAAATAGCTCATGCCCGTAAGATGGGACTGATCTCTGCTAGCATACAACTGCTCCATAATCTCGGATAGTGCCATCATGCGTTTCATCGGCTATGTGACCTCTTCTCTAACTGTTATCGCTCAAACACATTGTTTTTCTCGGTAAATTGAATAAAATAAACATTTGTTGCATCTACAGCTAAGTAGCCATCAGGAGAGGCACCAGGACCAAAACATGAGGCAAGCAAAAAACAAGAAATAGTAGTAGCCAATATTGTTGAGATAATTGTTATTACTCGTGATAGTTTCATCTCTCTTCTCCTGTTATTTTTCAAGAGAATAGCAGATTTCGCGCATAAAAGCTAGAGTTTTGAAAGAATCAGCATAACACAACATCAGTACTCGAAAGCAGAAATTGCTCTAGTAACCAGATAACTGAAGATGCTATAGATCTGCTGCGTAAGGCACGAGAAGAACATGTAGGAAAGTTGGATCAAAGATAAATAAATGCGCTATTGCCCTGCGTGCAAGGCTCTTTGCGTGCGCATTCTAGAGGAGCGTGCAAGATTACCTATCTTTTCCACCCAAAGAACACGAGCCTTCTCAAGGGAACAAATTCGCGTGCGGTGGCGTCACTATAAAGAAATGTATGTGGTTATGACAAGGAAAATACGATGTTCAGCAAGCAGATACGCGCTGCTTTTCCCTGGCTGACGCTGGCGATCATACTGGCAGGACTGAGCGGTTGCGGCGCACAATCTTCCATCACAGGCACTAACAGCGGCCCTGATACCGTGCAGATTACCATGCACCTGCTAGTTATTGGCGGGTCAAAGCAGACTACCGTAATGCTCACCAACGCGTCAATGGTACATCAACTATTTACCACCGTTGCTGGTCTTGCGGATTTTCCAGCAAATGCCGCCTGCACCGATGAGGCAGGGCCAAGCTATACACTGACCTTCCTACAAAGCAGCAAGACGCTGCTCACGCTTGACGCGCAACGCTATGGCTGTCGAGTTGTCTCGATCAAAGGTGAGACGCAGCAGAAGGTTGCCAATGCGCAGTTCTGGTCAGAGTTAGATCAGGCCATCTATCACGCCACGCCGATTGCGCAACCGCAACAACTGGCAATTCTGCATACCATCGCGCCCGATCAGCCAGCCCAGAGCGCGTTAATCACCTCGGCAGCAACGGCACAACGACTCTATCAGGCAATTCTGGCACTGTCTCAGGTCCCATCGAGTAGCACCTGCATCCAGACATTACGCCCTGAATACCAGCTTGCGTTCCATACCGCTGACCAGACAATTCCTTCTATTGTTGACAATACGTGCAATACAATCTCGCTTGGCGGGAACTTTCAGACGCGCACCGGAACTTATGTGATGGATGCGCAGTTTAAGCAACTCCTCGCGCAGACATTCGCTGCTGCATCCTTCGCAACTGCGCAGCCCGATCAACTCTCGCTGGAAGTCATGCCAGCGAGAGGGAACGTCAGTAGCATGACGATCACGGACGCCGGATTGCGCCAGCAGTTCTACAACAGGATTTTCGCGCTACCCAGAGGAACGGCCCTGCCGAATTGTCCGTCGGGTCAGGATAAAGTGCAGGGGATTGGACGCTGGTACAGCTTGAATTTCTCGCAGTGGAGCTTGCCCATTCTGTCCAGCGTCGATGCATACGAGGGTAGTTGCCACATGCTCTGGCTCGACGCTGGTCAAGGCATGGGTAGTGGCTTGATCTTGCAGCCTGACACCGCCTTTTGGAACCTCCTGCACCAGACGGCAAACACGTAGGCTCCGTCAATCGTCATCCGATACGTTGTGTGAACGGACGGGCAACCACAAGGGTCAATACTGTTCAAATAGAAGCAATCGGTCTGCGGTGTGGAGGGTGTGTTGCTTTACCCGAAATGCCTGAAAGAACCGTAGAGAGGATGAGCATGACACTCACATGGAGCCATTTGTGTGTCATGCACGACTACACCTATTGATGCATCGTAGAAAAGATGCGTATTTTCTCCTCCCCTGCAAAAAGTGGACAATCACGTTTGACAGAGCACTACGGGTTACTCCTCCTCGCGATTTCACGCACTCACGTTGCTGTCGGTGTGGCGGAAGCCCATCGCGTAGAGGGCTGCGTACATTCCGTTGAGATGCAATAACTCGTCATGCGTTCCCTGCTCCATCAACTGTCCCTTGTCTAGCACAATAATCTTATCCGCACCTTTAATTGTCGAGAGACGGTGCGCGATCACAAGAGCGGTTCGCCCATATAACAGACGCCGTAAGCCTTGCTGCACAATCATCTCGGTAAAGGTGTCAATATTCGCTGTTGCCTCATCAAGAATCAAGATGCGTGGGTCTGCCAACAATGCACGGGCAAACGAAATGAGTTGACGTTGGCCCACGCTCAGGTTACGCCCACGCTCGCGAATGGGCATATCATAGCCTTGTGGCAGACGCATCACTATATTGTGTAAGCCAACAGCGCGTGCAGCCTCGATCACCTCTTCATCCGTCGCCTCCAAACGCCCATAGCGGATATTGTCACGCAATGTGCCGGTAAAGAGGAACGGGTCCTGTAGTACGACACCGATCTGCCTGCGCAGCGATGCCTGCGTCACATCGCGTACATCGAAGCCATCAATCAGCAACGCGCCATCTTGGATGTCATAGAAACGGGTGAGCAAGCCAGCAATCGTACTCTTGCCTGCCCCCGTCTGTCCGACAATCGCGACGGTCTGACCAGCTTTAATCGCGAGGTCGAGGTCACGCAAGACGGGACGCTCAGGATTATAGCCAAAGGTGACGTGGCGAAATTCGACATTGCCCTGAATTTGGGGCAGTATCTTCGCTGCGGGCTTATCCTGAATTTCAACCGCCACGTTCATGATCTGAAAGATACGTTCCGCTGCCACACCTGAACGTTGGAGCTGCGTATACTGCTGGCTCAGCTCACGAATCGGGTCAAAGAAACGATTAATGTAGAGCGTAAACGCGACCAGCACACCGATCTGTAGCGCGTTATGCTCCACCTGAAGACCGCCGAAGATGATTGTGAGCGAGATTGCCAGGGCAGCTACCACCTCCACTAATGGCAAGATCAGGGCCGCAATCCGGCTCGCCTCTAGATTGGTATCGCGGTTATAGGCATTCAGTTCATCAAACTCAGAGCGATTGCGGTCTTCACGGGCAAGACTCTGAATCACGCGCATACCAGAGATGTTCTCCTGCAAAGTCGCATTGACTATCGAGATCGCCGCACGGGTCAGGCGAAACGAACGTTGTGCATAGCGTTGCCAGAAGCCCGCTATCAGGAACATTATCGGCAAGACCGTAAATGTCAGCAGGGCCAGCGGGACATTCATCGAGAGCATCGCGATGATAATGCCGACCAGCGAGACGAGCGAACTCAAGATCGAGAGCAGGCCGGAACTCAGCATCGACTCCAACACGTCAATATCGCTCTGCAAACGCGACATCACGCGCCCAATCTGCGTGCGATCATAGAAACGCAGCGAGAGCCGTTGCAAGTGGGTAAACATATCTGCACTGAGGTGATAGAGGATTTGCTCACCCGTCCACGACATAATCCAGACCTGCCAGTATTGCGCCTGCCACATCACGACATTGACGGCCAGCAAGACGCCGCTAATGACGGCCAAGCCCGTGACATCGTGGCGCGTAATAAACTGGTCAATCGCTAAGCCAATCAAAAATGGGTTAAGCAGGTTGGCAACGGTGTAAATCAGCATCAAGACAATACTGGCGATAGTGGGCACACGGTAATTTGCAACATATGGCCCAAACTGACTGAGCAGATTCCAGTTAAATTTTGCAGTAATATTCTCATCCGAAGTGGCAAGGCTATTTTCGCGCCAGTAACTGGTACGCCGTTGCTCCAGTCGCGTGCGTGCATTCATCGTAGTGCCTCCTGTTCCTGGTCGGGCAGTGCCGTATGCAGACGCTCCTCAAACTCTTCCTGCTCGCGCAATTGCAGGTCATACAACTGCTTGTAACGCCCGTTAAGCGCAAGTAAAGAGGCGTGTGTGCCACGTTCTACGATACTCCCATGCTCGATGATGAGAATCTGGTCAGCATTCTTGACGGTGCGCAGACGCGAGGCGACTACAAAGGTTGTGCGTCCCTGCATCACCGCATCCAATGCCTGCTGAATCAGATATTCCGTTTCCATATCGACACTTGAAGTCGAGTCATCAAGAATCAGGATGCGTGGGTCGAGCAACAAGGTGCGCGCTATCGCAACACGCTGTTTCTGACCGCCGGAGAGCGTGACACCACGCTCGCCAACCCAGGTACGATAGCCATCGGGCAAGGTCAGCGCGAAATCGTGCAAACGCGCCGCTTTCGAGGCCGCAATAATCTGTTCTTCTGTTGCATTGCTCACACCATAGGCTATGTTATCGCGCAAGGTTGCATTAAACAGAAACACATCCTGCAAGACGAGACCAATATTGCTCCGCAATGAAACAAGAGTGATATCACGCACGTCATAGCCATCAACAGTGATGCGCCCACTATTGACATCGTAAAAGCGTGGTACGAGATGCAAAATCGTGCTTTTGCCTGTACCGGTGGCTCCCAGCAGAGCCACGATCTGACCAGGATGGGCCTCTATCGTGATGTCATGCAATACCGCTGGCCCCGTACCATAGGCAAAAGAGACCTGCTCAAAACGCACCTCGCCTTTGACATCCTCTAACTCGTGCGCATCCGGCGCATCGACAATCGTCGGTTGCGTATCCAGCACGTCAAAGATGCGCACACCGCCCGAGAGGCCGCGCATCCACCATGTCACCATAAAGCCAAAGGAGCGTACAGGCGTTCCCAACAACAGAATATATTGTGTTACAGCGACCAGCGTTCCTAAACTTAGATGGTTGCCGATCACTGCAATGCCACCAATCCAGACAATCAAAACCGTGATAACATTCAAGGCCAACACCATTAAAGGTTGATTCCATGCGGAGAGACGCAATGCCGCAAGATTCAGATCGCGCAGTTCGCGATTTTTCTTATCGAATTTCTCTATCTCAAAATCCTCGCGTGTGAACGCTTTGACGACGCGCATACCGCTCAGACTCTCCTGCATGATCGTGCCGAGCGCACCAGTCTCGTTCTGCACACCAGCCCACAACGGGCGTAAACGCTTGGCGACCTGCCACGCGAGCATACCAATGATCGGCACACAGATCAGCGTGACCAAGGCCAAACGCCAGTCTAACTCAAACAATACGATAGTCACTGCGATAAAAGTCACTGCCGCGACCAACGCACGCAGCAAACCCAGCGTAGTAAAGTTGCGTACCGCTTCGATGTCAACCGTCAAGCGTGACATGAGTTGTCCAGTTTCAGATTCATCATGAAACGAAAAGCTTAAACGTTGCAGATGATTATACACGCTATCGCGCAAATCGTAGGCAATTAACGAAGATACGGCCTGTGAGAGATAGCCCTGCCCATAGGCAAAAAGCCCACGCAGGCTGCTCGTGACAACGACTGCCGCTGCTGCCAAAAGTAGATCGTTGATGTGCCCGCTACGCACACCAACGTCCACTACCCATGCGAGCAGCGCAGGCACAATCAATGATAGGCCTGTAGAGAGCGCAAGACAGACCAGTGTACCAATTGACCAAAGCCAATGTGGACGTAAAAGGCGCACAATACGCAGATAGATACGTCCGTTCTTTTTCCATGTAGCAATTTGTGCAGTGAAGGAGTGTTTATCCCTTTGGGAGACGGCCACAGCGAGGGTCCTTTCTCGATATGCCAATACCCAACGCCTACAAAAAATAAGCCTGGGAAGGAAATATAACATAAAAAGACTGACATCTGTCTGTCAGTCTTTTGAGCAATTTGTGCTACAATGTAACTATGCAACGGACAGAACGACTCCTGGCAATTACATTGCTACTACAAGCACGGGGTAAAATGACAGCGCGCCATCTGGCAGAGCTATTAGGCGTCTCCATACGCACGATCTACCGCGATATTGACGCGCTCTCAATGGCCCATGTCGCAATCTCAATGGACTACGGTCCTGGCGGCGGCTATTATCTGCTCAATGACCACCATATCGAGGCCGCCTCATTCACCCGTGAAGAGGCGATCTCGCTCGTGCTTGGCGGCATGCTGGTCGGCAACTATAGCCTATTCGCCGATGATGACGCCCTGCACCGCGCCCTTTTGAAGCTGGAAGCCACGCTGCCAGAAGAATATCGCGACGCCTTGCATGCCGCGCAAGAGCGCATTCTCTTCGATACCAAAGCATGGTATAGTCAACCACAAGCATCGGCCTATCTGGAGATCATTCGCGCTGCACTCTGGCAAAACCAGCAGCTAGAGATTCTCTATCCCAGCCAAGATGGCTCTACAAGCATCTGGCGACACATCGACCCCTATGGCATTGTGTACAAAGGTCTCTCGCGCAAACAGATGCGTGTTGGCATCTGGTATCTGATCGCGCTGTGTCATTGCTGCCAACACGTGCATCCCTACCGCATCGGCTACATCCAAGAGGTGAAAGTGCTTGACACAACTGCTTCACCAAGATCAGATTTTAACCTACAAAGCTACTGGCGTACCGCTCGCCAATCTTTGGAGCAAACACCATCGCTCCCACTCACATTACATGTCCAGGCATCTGCTCGCCATCGCCTGCGCGACGAAGGCACACTCTTAAAAGAAGAGCCAGACGGCAGCATCATCGTCTGCTTGCTTATGGAATCTATCGATGCCGCAACCTCTTATGCGCTCTCGCTCGGTCCCCGTGTGCGTGTACTCAGCCCCGCGAAAGTGCAAAAAGCGATTGCGGAGACGGCGAGGCAGATCGCAGCGCAATATGAAATAGGCGAAGAATAACAATACAGAAATTTCATAACTTTTCAATCCTTTTCCAACCTCCATCCTCTATAAAAGAGCAAGAAGCATGCTCTCCGCGATCTTGTTTCTCGTTTATCACGTGCAAATTCTATGATGCCATTTGTGCATATCAGGTTGGAGATAGCTATGTTTGTCAGTCAAAAATTTTCCATCTTGCGCTCACCCGCGCTTATCTATACCGGGCTTGGGATAGCCTTTGCCCTCGCTCTCGTGCTACGCATCGCTTTATATCCCATCACGACCAGCGATTACACGGGCTTCGTCAGTCAGTGGTATGATTTTATTCAGACGCATGGCGGTTTCGCCGCCATGAAATACAATTTTGCCAATTATAATCCGCCCTATCTGTATCTTATTGCCCTGACCACCTTTCTGCCTATCCCCAAACTTATCGCCCTCAAGAGCATCTCAGTCGTCTTTGATGGCGTCTTGGGCCTGTTTACCTACCTTATTATTCGCTTGAAATATCGCCGTTCCTACGCGGCCATTATCGGCGCGCTCGTCGTCGTTCTTGCGCCGACCATCTTCATCAACAGTGCGGCATGGGGCCAGTGTGACGCGATCTACACAGTTTTCTGCCTGGGCAGTCTCTATTTCCTGCTCACAGACCGTCCGGCCTGGGCCTGTATCTTCTTCGGTATCGCCTTTGCCTTTAAGCTGCAGGCAATCTTCTTTTTACCTGTCCTGCTGGTATTGATGCTGAAAAAGAAGATGCCCATCCAGTATCTCGTTCTCATACCACTGGTGTTCGCGCTCTTTCTGGTCCCCGCTCTCGTAGCTGGACGCAGCATCAGCAGCCTGCTGAGCATCTACCCTGGGCAAATCACGACTGGCGTAACAGGTGGAGGCGTGGGCAGAAGCAGAACAGGTACGTTTCCAGGCGGTAACGGTCAAGGCTTTACCAGACCCGGCAGCGGCACGTTTAACCCTGGTACGGGCACGGGCACGGGTACATTTCCACGTGGACCATTCAACGGCACTGGTGGCTTCAACAGGAACGGAAATGGAAGGTTCGCGGGTGGCGGCAATTTTTCCTCCTCGTCGCTGACCTTGAACGCGCCTTCTTTCTATCAGTGGTTGCCCACTAATGCCGCAAGCTATTGGAAGTGGGTCGGCATCGCGCTAGGTGGCTTGTTTGTGCTGCTCGTCGGCGGTCTCTTATGGAGAAGCAAACAGAAAGTTACGGCGGAGATTATCCTGAAAATATCGCTTGTTTTCGCGATCACCTTGCCCTTCCTCTTGCCGGAGATGCACGAGCGTTACGCCTATATCGCGGATGTCATCTCAATCATCTACGTCTTCTACTTCCCTCGCTACTTCTATATCGCGATTATCCAGCAGATCAGTTCGCTGCTCAGCTACGCGCCTTACCTGATACACACACAAGTTATAAGCCTCTCGCTGGTCGCCGTCGCGGTACTCATGATTAGCCTGATCACCTTCTCTGATCTACTGCTCACGCTCTATCCCACGCTGCAAGCCAAACTTGCCTATCTGAGAACCCCCCCATCAGTAACCGTGGTAGACTTACCAAAAGAGAAACATGTAACAGTGAGCAAAGAATAAGCGGTATATATAAAAGCGCGCAAAAACCAAGACTCACCAGGGCAGTGCGAAGGAAAGCCTCCTCGTCGCCCTGGTGTACTTGATTTATTTATATTGTGTCAAATAAAGGAGAATGTTTCTGATGAAAAAAGCATTTCGCTTTGGTGTTGTGGCTGGCGGTCATCCATCACGTTCAACCTGGATTGCATTCGCCCAACGTGTCGAAGCACTGGGCTACTCCTCTCTGCTTTTGCCAGATGTTCTGAGCATACCGCTGGCAACACTTACCGCCCTCGCAGTAGCTGCCACCGCTACCACAGAGTTGCGCGTCGGCAGCTACGTATTTGTCAATGATTATCGCCACCCTGCCTTGCTCGCCAGGGAAATCGCGACTCTGGACCAACTCTCCGATGGTCGCGTCGAACTTGGGCTGGGAGCAGGCAACTGGCTGCACGACTATCAACAACTTGGCTTGCCGTTTGATCAGGCTGGTACACGTGTTTCGCGCTTTGCAGAGGGACTCTCCATCATCAAAGCATTCTTTACCAGCGAGACAGTCAATTTCTCCGGCAACTACTACACCGTTACAAACCTGCGTAGCCTCCCCAGGCCGTTGCAGCAGCCCCATCCCCCCATTCTCATCGGGAGTTCAGGTCGCCGTATGCTAACACTTGCAGCGCGTGAAGCCGATATTATTCAGCCTACCCCTCCAACAGAGGAGAAGATTGGTTGGATACGCGAGGCCGCTGGGGAGCGTTTTGAGCATCTAGAACTCGCTCAGTCTACCTTTGGCATTGAAGTGACCGATAGCCACAAAATTACTGCGCCGCCATTCTCGCGTATACCAGTAGAAACACAACTTATGACCACCGCGCAGGCAGTAGAGTTCCTGCTAGGGCAACGTGAACAACTGGGCACCTCGTATATCCAGATTCAGGAAAGGCAGCTAGAAAATTTTGCCCCCATAGTTGCGCAGTTGCGAGGGAAGTAGACCGACAAAACCGACTCTGTAGAAGCCTCCATAGAGTCGGCTTTGCAAATTGCATTCATCTCTTGCCAAAGAGTGCTAGGCTCGGCCTTCATGAAGTTCGCTGATGGCTTTGTTGAGACGCCGCAACCTTGTTTCACTCGTTTTGGCACCATCAACTGTGAGTACGATTCGCTGCTTGGCACTTGGGGATAACCCATCGAAGAAGCGTTTGGCGTCCGCATCACGGTCGAGAGCTTCCTTGAAGTCGGGCGGCACCGTCACTTCACGCGGTTCGGTGTCCAGTTCGATATCGACCTCTACCTCATCGCCAGATTTAACACCAGCCCGCTCGCGGTTCTCCGCGCTGATGGGAAGCAGGAACTCTCCACCCATAGGTGCGATCGTGCTACGGTAGGTATAACCGTTGATTGTGATGCGAACAGGTGGCCGCTTGCTCGACTTCAGACTCTCAACGACCTCTGCGGGAACGGAGATACCTGTAGCCGTCTTCCCATGAAGTTGCACTGTAGTACGAAATTTCATGCCTCGGCTTCCTTTACTTTGCCTGCAACTCTTGTACGTATTCAATCAGGTAATCCCAGGTCATATTCGTCCCTTCCAGCATCCTCATGTCGAGAGCAACTTTCAAAGCCTCCGCACTGCTGAATTGGACGCGAGCGGTAGCTTTCGTTTTTCCGGCCTCTTCGGTAAAAACAATCGTGGTTAGATGTTCAGGAACACCCTCAATAGGATTGGCATGCTCGTCGGCGAAGGTCGCACTATAGACTAGCTTCTCCGGCGGCACGATTTCGCGATAGACACTGCGTGCCCAGTGTTCCTGACCCTCTGGTGAGCGCATCGCGTAGTGCCAGATGCCACCAGGGCGCAGATCAACGGTGCAGGCAGAAATGGTGTACGGTCGTGGTGCCCACCAGCGTTTGAGATGCTGTGGCTGGGTGAACACTTGAAACACCAGCGCGCGCGGTGCCGCAAATTGCCGTTCCACGACAAATTCCCGTTCCCCAATATGCTGACCTTGAGATGCGTAATCAAACATTGTTATCCTCAATTCGATTGCTAGCAGGCTGATCGGTGGCCTGCAAATCCAGTAAGTAGTCGTCCAGACGGTCGAAGCGTTCTTCCCAGAGACGACGAAAAGAGTATAGCCAGGACTCCAACTCTTGGAACGGCTCACGTCTCAACTGATAAATTCTCCGGTTGGCCTGTGGCTGAACCTCCACAATGTCAGCCTCACTCAGAACCTTGAGATGCTTCGAGACCTGCGGCTGTTGTAATCCCAACCGCGTAGCGATTTCTCCTACTGTCAGAGGGCCATCGCGCAACAATTCGACAATGTGTAAGCGGTTTGGCTCCATCAGAGCAGTCCATAACGTTTTCATAGTTCCAGTATACCCTATAAAGCATATTCTTGTCAAGGAATATTCCTTTGAAAGGATATTTTAATTTGCCACGAAAGCGCATTCAAAGCAAGGTCGCATTGAAAGGGCGTACTCTCCTCTCAATCGCTTAGATAGCAGCTTGGAATGTACAAAATTTATAGCACGTATGTTCGTTTTGTGCTATAATGCATAGCCACAAAGAAGACATAGAATACAGCGCGAAAGGGGGTTGCTATGCAGGTCATTTTTATTGGCGGAGCAAGCGGCGTTGGCGCGAGTTGCGTCGCCATTCAGCTTGCGCACCAGTGGATTGTAGTTGACGCAGGCGTGCGTGTCGATCATAAAGCTGACCCGTTGCCCGATCTCGCCTTGCTAGAGGGCAAAGATGTACGCGCTATCTTTGTCACCCATGCTCACGCTGACCATATCGGAGCCTTGCCACTGCTGCATCAGGCCTTCCCAACAACTCCCATCTTCACCTCACGCGCTACCGCTCTCTTGATGGAGGTCATGCTGGCTGACGCGCTCAAAATCATGACACGCCGCGCCGTCGAAGAGATGGAAATTCCGCTTTATCCCGAAACGCTGGTCTCCAGCATGCTTACGCGCGTGCGTCCTATCCCAGTCGGAGAAAGCTTCACACTCTCAGAACTGCCCACTGTGACTATCTCGACCAGTCGCGCCGGACATATCGCGGGGGCGATGAGCGTGGGCTTTACCGCCAGCGATGGAGCGATTGTCGTCTCTGGCGATATCAGCAGCACGCCACAGCGAACTGTGCAGGGAGCGGTTCCTCCCGCGATGGAACGCTGTGATCTGCTCATCCTGGAGTCTACCTATGGCGCGCGCCTGCACCCCAATCGTCAGGCCGAAGAGCTACGTTTAGCACAGGCGGTCGCGGAGAACTTCGCACGCGGCGGTCACACGCTCATCCCTTGCTTTGGCCTGGGACGCGGACAAGAACTGTTGCTCCTGCTACAATCAGCCCAAGAAAAGGGGCAGGTTCCGCATTTTCCGATCTATGTCGATGGGCTGGTGCGGCGCGTCTGTTCCACCTATCAACTGCTGCCCGAAGCTCTCACGCCCACGCTACAACGGCAAATTCGCAAAGGCTATCTACCCTTCGCGGGTCGCAATGTGACCTTTGTGCGCGACGAACGCGAACGTCTGCGCATTCTGGCAGGGCCACCCGCCTGCATCCTCTCCAGTAGTGGCATGCTCACAGGTGGACCAAGCGCGTGGTATGCGGCGCGTCTGGCAGGACAGCCCAACGCTTCCATTCTCATCACTGGTTATCAGGACGAAGAGTCTCCTGGCAAGAAACTGCTCGATCTGGCGGAACAGCGGCGCGATACGCTTGAACTCAACGGACAAACAGTTCAGGTCGCGTGCAATGTTGCCAAATATAGCCTGAGCGCGCACGCTGATGGTAGCGAATTGGCGGCATACGCGGCAGCTCTCAAGCCTCGTCAGGTCGCGCTGGTACATGGTGACGCGGATGCCCGTGCCGCCTTGCGTGCGCTAATTGCTGAAACCGATGTCATTCTCCCGCAGAATGGCGCATCACTTGATATCGGCAAGCAACCACTGACACGTGGCAAGCCTGTCAGGAAACAGCAGGTTGCGGCTCTCACGACACTGCCAGCCAATATTGGCAATGGCAAAGCGTTTGAGGCTGAAGACATTGACCTGCTGTGGGACGCGATCTGTCAGGTCTCCACCATGCGCATTGTGACCGCGCGCGAACTGGCAGCAGTCTGGTACGGCGAGGCAACCGAGGAGACCACCGCGCAGATTGTTGATATCCTCAGCACCGACATTGACCAACGCTATTTTGTGCGCCAGAGCGCGTTGGAAGAAGCCTACCGCGTTCGAGGTCAGCAAGAGGACGAGCCAGAAGATATCTTTAGTGAACTAGTAGGCCAACTGCTTTTCTTACAAGTGCGACCCGATATTTCAAAAGTTGTATTCTGCAAAGCGATCGAGCCAGGGGCAACCATTCGCGTGCAATTCCCTAAAGGGGCGGCTTTCGAGCGCACGCGCTATCCCTATTCCGCCATCCTTGATCTCATTGGTCCCGCCCCGCAAGAGATGCTCGATGGCTCACAAACAATAGGTGCAGAGCTGGCAGAACTCTCGCGTCAGGCACGGCGTATCAGGCGCAAGCTCTCCGCGCAGGAGTTGGCCCGTCAATGTCAGGAAGAGGCAACCTATACACTGAGCGAACTCTGCACGCTGGCTGGTCTCTCACCCAACACGCTTGAGGAGCGGCTTGCGGTCGCCAAACTGCTCTTCCTCAATCCCAATCTCTTCCTGCAACGCTCTACCCTGCTCGAAGAGGATGGACAGGCGCGCTATGGTCTTGCTCCAGAGTGGCAGGAGGCATTAGAGGAGCCTGAAACGAGCGAGGCTCCCGACTCAGAATGGCTACAAAGCGTGATCGAAACGCATCTGGGCCATGCGCCCGACCTGTATCGACGCGGCATCAATCCAGAGACGGGTGAAATCACGCTGTATTTCTACTTTCCCGCCTTTGCCTGGGAACACTATGCCCAAGAACTAGCCGCCCTTGCCGACGAAACAGGCGTGGCGGTCACACTCAATCCTCATCCTCACCAGGGGGCATTAGCGGAAAAAGCGGTTGCCTGCCTGCCGGAAGGTGTAAAAGCTCTTGGCGGCCCATCATTCTATTTTGATCGCTCACTACTCGTGCAGGAGTGTAGCGGCGAGGCCACGCCAGAAGCAATTGAGCAGGCAAATACTGCATTTTATGAGCAGACGCGCTGGCATCTAGAGCTTCACCTACCCAGCAAACAGCCAGTAATACCTGTCGCTCCAGTTGTAGTGAGTGTGAGTACGCACATAGCCACATCGAGCAAGAACAATGGCAAAGCTGTCAACCCGACAGAGGCGTTGCGTATCGCGCGCATGAGCTTGCGCGATGTGCCTGATCTGATGAAAATCGGCACCGAAGATGGGACACGCACGTTGCTCTTCCGTTTCTCCTTCCCCGAAATTGCTCCCAAACGCTATGCTGATCGCTTAACAGCCATCGCCGAGCAGACAGGATGGAATATCCGCATTCACGGTGGCGTCCATCAGCAAGCGCTCATCGAGGCCGCACAACGTGCCCTACCGGCGGGACTTTTCAGTGCCGCCACGCCTTCCATTCGCCAGAGCAACCACGAGGTAGGTGTGACTGCCCTGGGCGAAGCAACTGAGGACGCTCTAGAACAGGCACGTGTACGCTTTCAAGAAGAAACTGGCTGGTCACTGCGTATCGAGATAAAAACGCGCACGTGGTGAACAACGGGCGATGGCACTATGCACCAAGTTTATCGGCAAGCTCGTTAAAATCGTCAGCGACCACAGCAAAAGTGGAATCTGCCGTCAGGTCGGGAATATTGTGTGGGCCAAATTCCAGCGGACGCCGCACAAAACCTGCGCGCAAACCCTGTGCCTGGGCGGCTCGCAAGTCAGCTTGATGGGCCGCTACCAACATCACCTCGTGCGCTTGCAGGCTCAATAGCTCGACTGCCATCTGATAGGTACGTGGGTCTGGCTTATAGACTTTGAGCAATTCAGCCGAAAAAATACAATCCCAGGGCAGACCACTATACTTCGCCATATCAACCAGGAGCGAGACGTTCCCGTTCGAGAGCGTGGCCAGCGTAAAACGTTGGCGCAGGCGCGTTAAGCCTGCAACGGCATCGGGCCAGGGGCGCAAACGATGCCAGACGCGATTGAGATGCTCTTTTTCCTCTTCTGTCAGCCCCGTCATCTGAAATTCGTTCAGCACTTCCTCTAATGCCATACGGTGCAGCGCATCTAATTTTGTCCAGGGTAATTCGCCGCGCATCACGCGGTCCATAAAGGGACGATAGCGTCCACGCCAGGCATTCGCTACTGCACCCCAATCGACCTGCCAGCCCTTTTGCTGATTCCACTGCTCGCCTTCGCTGATAATCGTCGTATAATAATCCACAACTGTGCCAAAGACATCAAAAACCAGTGCTTTTATCTTGTACTCCATACACAATTTCCTCTCAGGATTTTTCGCGTATCCCTTCTGTTTGGCATATCCCGTTTGTGTACCACATAGGAAAGAGATAGAAGTATTTTATCTCATCAGTAACAGGAAAGGCTATCCGGTGCAACTTCTCCGCTCTCTGGCTGCTGCAACGGCTTCACGATTTCCGGCACACGTCCGATTTGAGGGTGTAGCCAGGCTTTTATGCGCAGATAAAGAGCCATGATGCCACCAAACCAGAGACCACCATAGAGATAGCCCGCCATCACATCGCTCGGCCAGTGCGCTCCCAGATAGATGCGCGACGGGCCAATGCCTACAATAAGAGCGGTACAGATAGCAATCAATGTGTTGCGCAACTTACCAGAACGCCAGTTTGTCGCCAGCAGATAGATCAGCAACCCATAGAAGTTCGTATAATGCATCACATGTCCGCTTGGAAAACTCGGCTCATTGATCACACGGACCACCTTCACATCCACTGCTGTCGGGCGAGGACGCTTGATAACCCGCTTGAGAATGACATTCAACAGGTTTGACGAGGTGGTCAGCAGGATAAAAAGAGCCTCCAGACGGAAACGCAAAGCCCAGAAGATTGCGGCAATGCCTATTGTTTGTGGCGTAGACCACTGCCAGAAACCAATCTCGGAGACGCCAAACAGCAAAGCACGCAACCAAGGCTGGCGATGCTTCTGTAACTGACGCGTGATTGTGCGATCTCCTGGGAAAAATTGCGTGCGGCGAGCGATCCAGGAGAGAATAAGCGCGCCCGAGAGTAGCCAGAGATAGAAAGCCAGGAACATCGTGCCGCGCGAGACAGCCCGCCGTCCAGAAACAGAGGTTTGGACCGCTATTTTCTGTGCTTCACTGGCAATCTCTGGTAAGCTCATGGCCACAAGAGCAGACCCAGCAAGATGCTCTTGTGGCCCACGCTTCTCTTGCTCTGGGCTATCAGATGTTCCATTGTCATATTCCATAGAAATATTCCCTTGTTTCACCTTTAAAGTGAACGCGCAGTCTGGTGGAGCTGCACAGAACGGTCACCAAGGTGTCTCATATGGGGGCCTTGCGCAACTTTATGTGGCATACGTACACGCAACGCTCCTGCTTGTATACTGATAGACACAGGCGTCGTGCCGTGCGCAACACCATCAGCATGAACCGGAACGGCAATATTGGAGGTAACGCGCAATGACTTCACTTTCAGCTGCACGATCTTCGGTTGGAAGGGACGTTTGCCCCTACTAATCGAAATAGCATGGCGCAAATATTCCAGTTTGCTGAAATTCTTGTATATCACCACATCTAACAAACCATCATCCATTAATGTGCCCGGCGCAACCTGGAGATGTACCCCATAATAAGGAGAATTGCAGACCGTGACCTCCATTGCATGAAATGCTCGCCTGCGATGCCCATCAAACGAGATGAGCAAACGCGGTGGTTGATAGGCCAAGAGTGCTGTTAAGCCTTGTATGATACCAAGCATAGTCGTCCAGACGCCAGGACTCTTTACCTCTTCAGCAGCGGGAAACAATGCAGCTTCCAGACCAATACCTACCACTTCCAGGAATACATCGCCTTCAACCTGCCCAACGTCTATCAAACCCGTCTCGCCTTGCGCAATAATCGCACACGTCTCCTCAATATTTTCTGGCAAACTCAGGCTACGCGCAATGTTATTCATCGTTCCCAGTGCAATAATCCCCAACACACACGCTGTGCCAATCAAACTACACGCAACGGCGTGAATCGTGCCGTCACCGCCCGCTGCAATCACTAACTCAGCCCCTTGCTGAACTGCTTGCTGCGCCAACCCTCCACCAGGGTCTTCCACTGTTGTATACCAGACCTCCGGTTCGAGAGCATACTGCCGCAAACAATTCACAATAATCGTCTCGTGTTCCTGCAGCGTCCCCTCCTGATTTGCCAGCGAGGAGGCTCCCGATAGCGGATTCAAGATCAACACAGTGCGCATGAATAACACCTCTTTTCCTATCCTAACATAGCAGAATGAATGGCATATCATTTTGTCTCTAGCACAAACCCAGCAAACTAACAGCGACCCTCAAAAGTGACACGATTGAGCGCAGCCTTTGGTTGAGCAACACAAGTGTAGCATTATGACTTTCTTTCCTGCCCAACGCCGCTGTCGCGGCTAGCTTCGCTCAGGGCAGGATTGCAACACCTTGACTTGTTTCACGGTTGAAGTTTATAATATCTACCAAGCGGTAGGTAGGTAAAAAGAGAGGAATGATTATGGAACAGCCAACGCATACCGAGGCCCATGAGCGCGTTATTATCGTTGCTGACCAGTTATTTGCGGAGCGTGGTTATCAGGCCGTCACGCTCCGCGATATTGCTCAACACCTGGGTATTCGCCATACCTCGCTCTATTATCATTTTCCGCGTGGCAAGGAAGAGCTTTTTGTCGAGGTTACGAAACGCCGCATGCAGAGTTATCGCGCTGGTCTGGAGCAGGCTATTCAACAAGCAGGCTCGGACTGGATGGCGCAATTACGTGCGGCGGCGTTCTGGCTGCTTGAGCAACCGACAATGCATCTTGGGCGCATGTTGCAATCGGATATGCACGTCATTAGCGATGAGGCCAGTGAGCAACTACGACGTATCGTGTTCACCTCGCTTTTGCAACCGCTCGAAGGAATTTTTCGCGTGGCTCTCGCGACCAATGCTGACCCAACAAAGCGTCAGCGCGGAGCAACTATCGCGGGTATGTTCCTTTCGCTGATCGAGGGCATCGAAAACCTGCCGCCCAGTTATGTCGCGGGTTCCAAGCAAGAACTGGTTGATACCGTTCTAGATATATTGATAAACGGCATTCGCAACTAAGCTAGCACTTGCGAGGTCAGAGCAGTGCAGAATGGAGTAGCAACATGGCAAGTATCACGGGCGGTTCGGCCCAGGACGCATCTACGCCCACAACACCACGTAAAGACGTACTGGCATTATGGCTTGGTATTGCCTTCAGTTTCGCCTTCACGGGCCTCATCTGGCTGACAGGCAACTCGCTCAAGGTCTTTCCGCATTTACCGCAACAAGGTCCCGCGTGGTATTTCTGGAAACTCCCCTCACCTAGCCTGCCAGCGGAGATTACCGCCTGGGGCCTTTACGCATTACATCAGATTGCGATTTGGGGCATCATCTGGTATGCACAAACACATGTCAAAAAGTATACAACTGGATTGCACCCGATCAATATTGTTGCTTTAGGAGTAAACGCGCTCTTTATTTTGCTGCACTTCGTGCAGACGCATATCTGGTATGATGCCCTAGCCCAGAACGTTTCCGTCTTTAGCTCACAAGGCTCAGTGATTGTACTGCTTGTCTGGGTGTTGTTGATGGAGAATAATCGACGCGGCATGTTCTTCGGCAAGAAGTTACCGATTGGACAGCGCATCATGCAATTCGCACGCAAGTATCACGGCTACTTTTTTGCCTGGGCCATTATCTATACCTTCTGGTATCATCCAATGGAAAGCACCTATGGGCATCTCGTCGGCTTCTTCTACATGTTCTTACTCATGTTGCAAGGAAGCCTGTTCTTCACACGCATCCATCTCAACAAATATTGGACCTTCACACAGGAAATTCTCGTCCTGTTTCACGGTACAGCGGTTGCAATTATGCAAGGACAAGGCATGTGGTCGATGTTCCTCTTTGGCTTTGGTGGCATCTTTATCATCACACAAATGTATGGCCTGAACCTGAATCGCTGGACCAAATGGGGCTTTCTCGCGCTCTATATCGTGGGTGCACTTATCGTCTACAGTGGACGCGGCCCCAGTCATCTGTGGGAACTGGCAGCCATTCCACTGATCGACTATCTCGCCGTCGTCGTGCTGGCACTGCTCATTGGCCTGATTGTGCGCGTCACAGGCTGGAGGCGCACGCCCGTTATGCAGAACGCGGACTAGAAAGAGGCAGATCATGGGACAATTAGAAGGAAAAGTCGCCGTCATCACTGGCAGTACACGCGGTTTGGGGTTGGCTATTGCCCAGGCATATGCACGCGAGGGCGCGTCAGTAGTATTGACGGGACGTACTGAAGCGGATTTACAGTCGATTGTTGCCGATATGCAACAACAGGGCAAACGTGCCACAAGTATAGTCGCCGATGTTGGTCAACTCTCTGAAGTGCTGGCCATCGCTGACCACGCGCTCCAGACCTTCGGGGCAATTGATATCTGGGTCAACAACGCGGGCTACGGCGGCGTCTATGGCCCAACGGCTGCCATTGCGCCAGAAGATTTCGAGCAAGTGTTGCACACTAACATCTTCGGCACATACTACGGTTCACTCGTAGCGGTGGACTACTTTCTTACACAGAAACACAAAGGCAAGATCATCAATATTCTGGGGCGTGGAGATCGTAGTCCCGCACCCTATCAGATTGCCTATGGTTCCAGCAAAAGTTGGGTACGAGCCTTCACGCTGGCCCTAGCGCAGGAACAGAAGAAGAGCGGTATCGGCATTTACGCCATCAATCCAGGACTGATGGACACCGATCTACTGCGCAAGGTGGAAGTCGTTCGTGGATACGAGGGACAACTTAAGCGTTTTGGCACGATCATTCGCATGTGGGCCAATCCACCAGAGGTTCCCGCCGAGCGCGTTGTCTGGCTTGCCTCGCGTGCAACCGACGGCAAAACAGGATTAGAAATACAAGTTTTGGGCACAAAAGAGATTGTTAGTGGCGCGTTCGCGGAACTTATGCGCAGGTTACGCCGCCAACCACTAGCCGATAAATCCCCGCGCATCACACTGACTGCCCCCCACTCGCTACCATAACATACAAGCATATTGAAACAATTTTATGCACATAGAGTACTACCTTATAAGAACAGCTTATCATGCGTAAAAAATAAAAATGGGCATTAGATGTGGTGTAGGGGCGTGATTCATCACGCCATCGTATCTCGTCACGTGGCTCCCCAGGCCGGTCTATGCACGAGCAGGGCGTGATGATGCTCTTTAAAAAATTAATCCAGATATGGTGAACGGGTTCGTATCCGCTTTAAAATTTTAAAGAGCATCATCACGCCCCTACACAATCCCACGTTATTTCGTTAAACGCGATGAATCGGCCCCTACAGGTTATAAAGGCTCAAACAAATCAACCCAACAGGTCATAGGGGTTCTGGAGCAGGGCCTTCACCTCTTGCAGGAAACGCGCCACCATCGCTCCATAGAGGATACGGTGATCGGCGGAGAGCGTCAGAGGCATGATATCGCGCACGACAGGCTGCCCATCAACAGGCACAAACTGTTTGCGCGTCGAGGCCACGGCCAGAATAGCCGACTGCGGCGGGTTAATCACGGCGATGAAATTCGTCACATCCATCATGCCGAGGTTCGAGACGGAGAAGGTTCCACCATCCAGGTCGGCAGGTGTCAGTTTGTTGGCTTTCGCCTTCTCAATTAAGACCTTCGCCTCACGCGCAATTGTGCGCACACCCTTGATATTCGCGTCATGAATCACCGGCACAACTAGACCTGCCGGAATATCGACGGCAATACCAACATGCACACGTTTATGGCGAATAAACTGATCATCCTTAAACGAGGCATTGACATCGGGAAACTTTTCTAGAGCCAACGCGCACGCCTTCACGATCAGATCGTTAATCGAAACTTTCACCCCCCCCTGGCCTACGTTCGCGTTGATTAGCTGACGCATCGCTAACAAAGCGGTCATATCCACTTCGTTGCTCACATAGAAATGCGGAACCGTCTGCTTCGACTCGCTCAGGCGACGCGCAATAAGCGACTGCACACGCGAAATCTTGATAACCTCGTCATCTTCCGTTACGGGTGTAGCAGGAACAACAGGGATTGGCTGCGCTTGCGCCGGTGTAACAGGAGCAGATGGCAGAATATTCGCCGTCGGTTGCCCCTGCGGAGCTTGCTGATCGCGATAATCCTCAATATCATCGCGCACAATACGTCCACCTGGTCCCGTGCCATGGATCTGTTGCAGGTCTATCCCGTATTCTTCCGCCATCCGACGCGCCAACGGAGACACCTTGACACTCCTGTCGCTGCTTCCATTCCCATCCACCGTAGCGGGGCTGACCACCTGCGTTTGCACGGGCGTTGCCGCAACGGCAGAGATGATACTTGGAGCGGAAGCTTGCTTCGTGGCTGCTTTTGCCTCTCCTTTGCTACCTGCACCACTCCCAATCAGGGCAATTGTCTGGCCAATAGGGACGGTTTCACCTTCAGCTACCAGAATCTGCTCTAAAACCCCATTGTTATAGGATTCAAGCTCCATATTTGCCTTGTCCGTCTCGATTTCAGCAAGAATATCACCCTTCTTGATCGCATCACCAGGTTTTTTGAGCCAGCGCGCAATCGTCCCCTCTTGCATCGTATCGCTCAAGCGCGGCATCGTGACATCCGCCATGGCTCATCTCCTTCGGCGCGGGGCCAGTTCATTAATCGCTTCCATCAACTGCTTAGCTCCAGTCAATGCGGCCAATTCTAGCTGCTTGGAGTAGGGCAAAGGAACCTCAATGCTAGCAACGCGCTTGATCGGCGCATCCAACGAGTCAAATGCCTCTTCTTGCAACATTGCCGCTAATTCTGCTCCTATCCCATAACTACGCCAATCCTCTTCAAATACGATGGCACGCCCTGTCTTTCTGACCGAATTGACAATCGTCTCTTTATCAAGTGGGCGCAGCGAACGAATATCTACCACCTCAATACTCAGCGCACTCTCTCGTTCTAGACGACGCGCCACGTCGAGAGCAACCGCTGCCATGCGCGAATAGCTGATGATCGTCAGATCACGACCCTCTTTCGTTACGTTCGCCTTGCCAAAAGGAATTGTGTACAAGCCGTCAGGCACTTCGCCTTTCGTATTGTAAAGAGCTAGGTTCTCTAGAAAAATCACCGGGTTGTTATCACGAATAGCCGTGCGCAACATACCTTTCGCATCAGCAGGCGTAGAAGGGGCAACAACTTTCAGACCTGGAATATGCGCAAACCAGACCTCTAGATTTTGCGAATGTGTGGCCGCCAATTGTTGGCCACCACCACCAGGCGTGCGAATAACCAGCGGAATAGGGCACTGCCCACCAAACATGTAGTAGATTTTCGCGGCGTGATTGACAATTTCATCCATTGCCAGAATAATGAAATTGATGGTCATAATCTCGACAACAGGACGTAAGCCCAACATGGCCGCACCTGTCGCCATACCCACAAAACCGTTCTCACAGATTGGCGTGTCTACTACGCGTTTCGCCCCAAATTCTTTGAGTAGGCCCGCCGTAATCTTATATGACCCCTCAAAGTTTCCAATCTCTTCACCCATCAAAAACACATTCGCGTCGCGCAACAACTCCTCGCGTAATGTATCATGGAGGGCCTGACGATATGTCATCTCCGCCATCGTTAGTTTCCTCCCATTGCGACATCATCTGGCGCATAAATATAATCAAACAAGCCCTCAACCGCTGGCTCAGCACTCTCCTCTGCAAAATGGACAGCCGCCTCTACCTCCTGCTCTACACGCTCCTCCATCGCCTGCTCGTCACGCTCGTTCAACATGCCCGCCGCCTGTAAACGTGCCACAAAATGCGCAAGCGGGTCTTGCTCTCGCCCGCGTTTCACTTCCGCCTCGTCGCGGTAACGGTCTGGGTCCACTACCGAATGACCACGATAGCGGAAACTCACCGCCTCAACTAGGTATGGCTCATGCTGCTCACGCGCATACTGGGCTGCGGCCCGCATCACATCACGCACAGCCAACACATCATTGCCATCAACGCGCTCGCTACGCATATCATACGCACATGCTTTGCGATAGAGTTCGCTGACAGCAGAACCCTTCTCGACGCGCAAGCCCATACCATACTGATTATTGACGATAAAGTAAATAATAGGCAAGTGGTAGATTTTCGCCATGTTGAGCGACTCGTGAAACGCTCCTGTGTTAGTTGTACCATCGCCCATTTGACAGGCCACAACCTCATGCGACTCGCGATAGGCCACCGCGAACGCCGCTCCTGTAGCAAGAGGAATCTGACCACCAACAATCGCATAGCCGCCCATAAAGTGGCGCGTAATATCGAAGAGGTGCATCGAACCTCCGCGTCCATGCGCGCACCCAGCCTCTTTGCCAAACAGTTCTGCCATCACCGCCTCTGGCGTAATGCCACGCCCAAGCGCATAACCATGTTCGCGATAGTTAGTATAGACGTAATCCATTGGCTCTAGCCCGGAGCAAAAACCGACTACCGTGGCCTCTTCACCCAGATTCAAGTGACAATAGCCACCAATACGCGCTTTGGTATACATCTCACCCGTCTTCTCTTCAAAGCGACGTATCAATAGCATCTGATGATAGTAATCAAGCAGCGTCTCGCGGTTCTCGCCAGCAGGAAGCTGGCCTGCAGATTGTCCCGCTGATACGAGAGCGGCAGAATCTGCTTGCGTATCTTGCTGAATATCCATCTTTTACGTTTTCTCCTCCTATTTTTCTAACATACCCCTTGCAGATATGTTGAGAACAGCGGTAATATTTCCCCGTTCGCCTTATACGCTCTGCCAAATCGCTTATGACCCTGGCGGTTCTTGCTCTGATGAAGCCACAACCTCTCGTGTCCAGCAGCGTGGGCAACGCTTCAACGGCATTTCGCTATACGTCACTTCACCACAAATTGGACAGACCCAACGCAATGCCATCTCCCGCACCAGGTCTGCACGGCTCACAATACCAATCACACGACCATGTTCCAGCACGGGCAGGCGGCGAATATGCTCATGCACAAAAAGGCGGTTGACCTCTTCTAACTCGGTGTCAGCGGTGACACTAATCACACTACGCGTCATCATCACACTGACAAACTCCCCTGCTTT
>VFSW01002490.1_pt1 | contig 27827 bp, 23 predicted proteins | sample 5358111 | NCBI WGS metagenome assembly VFSW01 (sample SAMN11554181, study PRJNA540505) | mine drainage metagenome | isolation source: sediment from site ElyBrook_90M | place: USA: Ely Copper Mine, Vershire, VT | collected 2017 | reverse complement strand
CTCTCCGCTATCTTAACGGAAGAACGCCCTCTCCAGTTCCAGCTGAGGCAAGACACAATCAAAGCCCTGGGGAATTTTCAGGGGCCCCCGGACGCGACAGCACTGCAGAAGCAAGAGAAAAGTCGTTACTTTCAGTTTTCACCCCGTGCGCCCATCCGCCCGCGCCACACGCGCCACCGATCCTCCCGCCGCCAACGTCTGTTCGACGATCCACCGTTTCTCCGCTATCGCCCACCGCCGCCGTGTCGGCTCTTGTTGATCAACCACCCGTCCCGAAGTGTCCACGTATCCCCCAAGTGGACACCATCGCAAGTGCCCACTTCGGCCATCATCCCCACTTAACCACACTTCGTCTAGACGGTCTTCGGATGAGGCTTACTTTTGGACGCCAGTTGGACGCTCCAAACATTACGGGCAGTTGGCTTTCAATGGCCCGCCTCTTCGCTTTGTCTTCGCAAAAGGACCTATAAATCTAACAAATCAGTGGACTACGGCACCTAAATTGGTCGGCGTCTTCGGGTTAACTGAACTCACTAACAAGATGGGCTTGAATCCAATGGTGACAGCGCCGTTGATGGGATTCGTGTTGCCAGCAAGATCAAGATACTGCTTGTACGGGCTCGTTGCTGTGTAGCTCGTAGTCGTCGCAGAATTCCAGATGGCTAAGGCTTGATAACCGCCAGGACGCGTCAACATACAAGTCCACGTAGAGTCGGATGCCATCGTACAAGGACTGCTCATTGTTGCACCGACCATCCAATTGTAGATTTGCTGATAAGCCAATCCTGCGGGATGAGTCCCATTAACAGGATCCCGCAAGGTTCCCCAGGTGGGGTTATCCCAGGCATACCAATAGAACCGCGAGACACCATTAGACCATTGGAGCAGATAAAAACGGGCTACCGCCGCAGCCTGGGCATCTGAGGTCACGCTGGCGGTTCCCCACGAACCCTCGGTGTCCCACAAAGGCTTTGAAGCGAGACCGTACTTAGCCGCAATACTCTTGATGTTGTTTATGTAGTTGATCACATTTTCAGGAGTGGCCGTGTAAGTGTGGAAGCTGACACCGTCCACGCCCGTTGGCCCTCCGGCACCAAAATAATTGTCTAGGTACGAACCTATACCGGAGGTCGATGGAGAAGGGGATAGGATAAAGGCGTTAGGATCAATGGAACGAATTATGTTGTACATATGGGTCGTCAAGGTGACCAAGTCAGCCATCGTGCCGGTGAAGGAACCATTCGGTTCGTTCCAAAGTTCATAGATCTGGATTCTGCCCTTGTACCTGGTGACTAATGCAGTCACATAGGCATCCCAGTCCTGGATGTTAGTCACCATAGACGTGCAACCCATGACAGAGGACCCTGTATAAAGCGGCGAACAGCTCTTCTGGTCCGCTGCTGCCCAGGACGGAACCTTCTCAGGGCTAAAAAAGTAAGATACCCCCCTACTTTGAGCTTCGTTGACCCAAGCGTCTAGATTGCGCCAGTCGAACACTCCCTTGGTCCGTTCAACGTATGGCCAAAGAGTCGCCGGTCCTTTACCAAGAGCACCGAATGAAACCATTGGCCAATCAGAGGTGCGGTTGGTGTGCATTCCAAAGAAGGTGGGAGGAATTCCAGCCGCAGACTGGCCTTGGGCAGGAGTACAAGCCAGAGGTCCAGCGATAACAATTATGATCCTAATAATCGCCAGGATTATGACTATTGGTCTTGATCGTAGCGCTCTGACTTTTCGCACAATGGGCGGCCTCGTCTCGTACCCTGCCATCATGAAGGACGATGTATATTAAGAATTGGAAGCAACCATCATCATAGTCTCCGGGTGGAGAACATAGCTACTGGACAAGTGTGCAGGTCTCGGATAGGGGGAGTGGCAAGAGTAACGAGATGTCTGACGCATGAGAGTACCCAGCTTGAGGAGGTTTCTGTGCAGAGTTTCAATCTGTGCCGATCGAAATGATGGAGGCAGCTGCAACCGAAAGGCCTACGATGTGTTAGGCAAAGCTATGTAGTAATAAGCGGCAGGCGAATTCTCCCACCACGCCCGCTGGTAAAGAAATCTCCCGTTACGTCAAGCGGGCACAGCATTACGGCAGGATTAGAACCGTCATCAGACCTGATAGCAACGGTCTTAGATATTCACATGCTCCGTCGGCCCCTCGTTCTGTAGGCTAAGAACGCACGAAAGTCAACGCGTTCGGCTCGACGCTTGTGCTACCTTTACACGCGCCGTGTTCGATAAGGCTCCGCCCGTTCCGAGACCCACATAGTTGACGCCGTCTAATTTTTCGAGGGGTTTGAATAGCCGCCAGCAATCGATTACGGTTCGTGGCGAAAACGGCCGCGCCCACTGCTCGCCAGTGATAGCGGAGAATTCGGGCCATGGTGTCGTCACCACCACGACATCGGTCTTCGCGATGCATTCCAGCGCGGTCGCGGCGAACACCACCTTCTTTTCAAGGACCAGAGTGGAGATGCGGCCACCAGCCGGGTCAAAAACCACAACCGGCACTCGTCGCGCTGCCAGTTCATGAGCCAGCAGAAAGCCGGCTGCTTCTTCGATGACGTCAGTGTGGGGTTTATAGGTTAGGCCCAAGACTCCGGCCGTCCCACCATCGGGCAAACAACCCTCTACCAAGTCGGCCAGCCATTGAATCTGCGAGCGATTGAAGGTGTCGGTTACCTGCGCGATTTCGGCCCGGGTCCCCACCTGTTTTGCCAGCATGGCCAGCGCAAGATTGTCGCGGGGAAAGCATGGACCGCCGTAACTAATCGCTCCCTTCAGGTATTTGTGCCCAATGCGGCTATCCAGGCCCAGCGCCGAAGTAACCACATCCACACTCGCGCCGGGCAAGCACTCGCATATTCGGGCGAGCATGTTGGCAAAGCTGATTTTTGTGGTCACGTAGGTATTGATCGCAAGCTTCGTGATCTCTGCGTTGATGAAGCTCATTCGTACCGCCGGAGGTCTGTTCTCGCAAACCGAACCATAGAGATCTTGCAGGATTTCGCCCGAGCGCGTATCAGATTCGCCGATGAGCAAGAGATCGGGATTTAGGAAGTCCCGTACTACGCTTCCGAGGGCGATGAATTCAGGATTATAGCAAAGCCCGAAGTGCTCCGCGGCACACTTCCCAGTGGCGTCTTCCAGGGCACTTAGGACCGCGCCGCCTGTGCTGCCCGGCATCACGGTGCTAGTCAGCACGACGACGTGAAACTCGTTCTTGCGGCGCAAAGCCTGACCAATTCTCTTGCAAGCGAGCAAGACGTAACGAAGGGAAAAGCCGCCGCCTAGTTCGGTCGGGGTTGGCACTACAATAAAGGTTACGCTTGTTGCCAAGACCGCAGCCTCGATATCCAGCGTCGCGCTCAGCCGACCACCTGAGGAAGCGAGCATCTCGGCGAGATGGGTCTCGAAGACGGGTGGTTCGCCCCGGTTGATTGCGTCGACTTTCCCCGCATCGAGGTCCACGCCCACGACAGTGAACCCCTTGGCCGCAAAACAAGCCGCCATGGGCGCTCCCAGCTTCCCCAAACCGATAACAGAAATTGCCTCTCTCATAGAACCTCCTCTGGAATTTCATGCAACAGAACTCTTTCGTGCTCAGTCTCCTTGCAGGCAATCGGCATGCGCCAGCCGCTCCCGAAGGCACGGTCAGTCACCTTTATCCCTGGAGCTGACTGCTTCCGTTTAAACTCACCGAGCCGAACCCGATGCAACACATCCTGCACGATTGACTCGTCAAACCCGTCCGCCACGATTTCGGGCGCCGATTGGTGCTGCTGGATGTGACGCTCGAGAATCTGGTCCAACACGTCGTAGGATGGTAGCGAATCTATGTCGGTCTGATTTGGCCTGAGTTCGGCTGAGGGGGCTTTAATCAGGACCCGGGAGGGAATCACAATACTGGGGAGGTTACGGTACTGCGCCAGACGATACACCATCGATTTCGGTACGTCTGAAATCACCGCCAGACCGCCGCACATATCGCCGTATATGGTGCAGTACCCGACCGCTAGCTCCGACTTGTTCCCGGTGGTCAGCAGTAGCGACCCGAACTTGTTTGAAAGCGCCATCAAGAGGTTCCCGCGAATTCTGGCCTGGATATTCTCCTCTGTAACATCAGTCTTTCGGTCGGCGAACGCCTCGTGAAGCGTCGCTTTGTACATCTGCATGATTTCGTCGATTCGCAGAACCATGGTCTGTACGCCTAGGTTGAAGGCCAGCATTTGCGCGTCCTCTGTGCTGTCTGGGCTCGAATATGGCGAGGGTAATAGCACGCCGAGTACGTTCTCCGGCCCCACGGCCTCGACGGCGATTGCTGCCGTGAGTGAGGAATCGATGCCACCCGAGAGTCCAAGTAAGACGCGAGAGAAGCCACACTTGCGCACGTAGTCGCGGGTCCCCAACACTAAGGCCTGCCAGATTTCGGCTTCCGGCCGGGAGTCAACGGCCGAGATGGAGCCGTGTTCTGCCATTAGATCTACGAGGAGCAAGTCCTCCGCAAACGCACGTGCCCGGGCCACCAGCCGCCCAGCGACATCCATCGCGAAGCTGCATCCGTCGAAGACCAAGTCATCGTTTCCGCCAACTTGGTTCACATAAAATACGGGAACTCGACACCTGTGGGCTATCGCGCTTAGCATGGCTTCGCGTATCTTTTGCTTGCCCACGGTAAAGGGAGACGCCGAAAGGTTGACCACGCAATCCACGCCACCGCGCGCCAGCTGTTCAACCGGGTCGGCATGATAGCGTCGCCGCGCCCAGAACCCGCAGTCGTTCCAAATGTCCTCACAGATGGTGATGCCGACCGTGCAGCCATCGAGATGCAAGATCTGCGGACCAGCCGCCGGTTCGAAGTAACGGTCCTCGTCAAACACGTCATAGGTGGGCAGCAGACACTTGCGGAAGCGCGCGTGAATCCGGCCTCTGGCCAGCAGCGCCGCAGTATTGAACAGCGGCCGACCCACAGCGACGGTGTTGGGCTCCGCGATTCCCACAAGCACTGGCGGGTCGGCGCGCAGGTCCTGGGCGAGCTCCTCTAGCGTTTGCAAGCTCGCTTCCACGAAGGAGCGGCGCAACAACAGATCGCGAGGTGGATAGCCGGTCAATGCCAGCTCAGAGGTGACCACCAAGTCTGCACCACCGGCACGCGCCTCCCGCACGGCCCCAGCGATCTTCGCCGCGTTGCCACACAGGTCGCCAACTGTATAGTTCCTTTGCGCCAAAGCGATTTTCATCTCTGAGACTCCACCGTCATGTACAAATGCCAACCGAAACGCCTCTCCAACCACCGAGAGACCGGCGTGGGCAATGCAGCGAAGCACCACCTCTTATCGTATTGATGGCGCACGTAGCTGGGAATGCGCGAAACCAAGATGTGGTCCACCCCATCTCCGTCACCCGAAAGCTGCAACACTCAAGAAGATCTCGCGCCTGCGGACACGCATAGCTGTAGGTGACCGGGTATCCTGTTTGCGCTACGCAATACCGTGCAATAACTTCCTACCGACTCCAGCATTCCCCATGACGATACTTTATCGAGATACCGGAAACTTTCCGTTGGCATTGCCGCACGAACCGTGCCTCTAAGCGTCAGGTCAACAATTCTGTCTGTTTCCGTGATAGCGCGGATCGCCACACACGCTTCGTCATCTTTCCAAGGTGGGTTTCGGCCAATGTTCCATTAAGTCGTGCCATGAGAACGTGCATCGTTCTCAGGAACTCCATAAGGACACCTTTTAGCGTTGGCGCAAAAATACACACGCTCGCTTCCTGCCATATACGGTTAGACTTTGTTAACTTGTATCGCTGACCTCCGGGGCCCAGATCGATCTCCGAAAACAGATTGGGTCCCTTTCGCACGAAGGATTCCTGTATGCAGTGCATCAAGAGAAATGAACCCGGTGAGAACCTGCTGAATTTTGGATCGAAGCCCATGAAGAGTCCATGGAACGTTCGCTGGTACTGAATCCCGATCATGAATGCACAAGGTTGTTCCGCGATATACATTACGTATCCGCGTAGCATTTCCCGCTTCGCCGCCATTAGAAGTTGCTGCCGGGTTTCGAGGTTATCTGTAAATCCAATCCCCAACGCTCTTTGATAGGTTCTCTTCCCGACCTCTTCAGAATCGCGGATCAGGCGTTCAACTTCCTCCGTCGTCTGGAAGCAGTGAATCCGAACCTGCTTTGAGAACTCTCGTAGAAACAACTGCGACTGCCTTCTTAAATTGTGCCGTTCTTTCCTGGAAAGACCAGTAAGGAAGGATTGGAAGCTGTCGGTTAACTTCAAAGATGCATGGTGGTTCCAAAGGGGAGAATGGTCACGGCACAGAAGACCAGGAGCGGATCTGGCGGCATCATAAAGTGGCGACTCGATGAGGACGTGTTTCAGCTCTGCCATGTCGGCTTCACCGTGCTGCAAACCACTTACGATCTCGCGAACCACCAACTGGCAATTCTCCGGTGATTGTTTCCCTAGAAATCCTGCTCGGACGAATGAGAGTACTCTAGCTTCAGGCAAGAAGAACCGCATATAGCCTACCTGCAGACTCATTCGCATGCGGTCCAATCGTCCTACAATCATGCAGTCAGGGGACCCATTTCGACACACCACAATCACATGAGGTCTAAGCGTCAGACCGCATTCGCGAATCTTTATTAGATAGAAATCAATGTCCGAGCTCGGATGGCAATGCCAAGATGTCCACACCTGTCGCAATTCTTCGACCTCAGAGATACTCTTTGCAATCCTGACAGTCGGTCGATCGCTGTCGGAGAAACTCGCAAGCTGCAGGCAGGCTGTACCGCTGACGTCGCCACCCGCACTCCGACCTGAATCCGTCATTTTCATTTTAAGAAGGTCCAGCTTAGCGACATCTATTCCTCGTCGCACAAAGCCGCTTCTTCCGAAAGCTGGAGGGCTCTTTGAGCTTCCGTGACCCCGTGCATGCGGGGTCACGCATTCGTTCCCCTTCCACAGGTCTGTCACCACAGCACTGATTAAATCCAGGGTCCCGGGAAGGCTAATTGGGTGAGCCAACACCGAGCACATTCCTCCGCGGAATTCAGCGGGCAGCTGCATACTTGACTTTTAGACAGCGGGACTCAATCCATTTGTAGGTACCTTGAAGGCCTTTCTCGAGGCTGATCGATGGCTCCCAATCCAGCACCTCGCGAAGCCGTGTGTTATCGCTGTTGCGACCGCGCACACCTTGTGGCTTTGTCAGGTCGTGTTTCTTTGTTAGCTTCTTGCCGGCAACACCGCAGAGTAGGTCTACGAGTTCATTGATGGTCACCAACCGGTCGGTCCCAAGATTCAGAGGTTCCCGGTAGCCTGAAGACATCAGGCGACGGAGCCCCTCAAGGCAGTCATCGATGTACATGAATGAACGCGTCTGCTCGCCGTCTCCCCAGATCTCAATGTTGCCTCCGTCTGCGGCCAGTGCCACTTTTTTCGAGATCGCCGCGGGAGCTTTCTCTTTGCCACCCTCATAGGTGCCTAACGGGCCATACACATTGTGAAATCTGACGATGCGGGTTTCGAACCTGTAGTCCTTTTGGTAGTACTGGCACAGTTGCTCAGTGTAGAGTTTCTCCCAACCATAGCCAGGCTCTGGATCTGCCGGAAAGGCATCCTCTTCCTTCAACGGCGTAACATCGGTATTCTTCTGCTTGCACTGGGCATACACGCAGGCCGAAGAGGAGAACAGATACTTCTTCACTGCATTCATCCGGCTTGCCTCCAGCATGTGGACGTTAATAAGGGTGTTGTTGCGGGCGATATCAGCTAGGAAGGCGGTGATGTAGCCTATTCCGCCCATGTCGGCTGCGAGGTTGTAGACCTCGTCGATGCCGCGGGTGGCCTTGAGACAACTATCCCAAAGACGTAAGTCCAGGATTTCAAACTCATCGGCCGCAGTGCCCTCGAATTCCGGAAGTTTGATATCTACACCGCGCACCCAGAAGCCTTCGTCCTTAAGCCTGCGTACAAGGTGATGGCCAATAAAGCCACCAGCTCCAGTAACAAGAATGCGACTGTAATTACCCATTTTCGTGCTCCTTTTTAGAGGACTGACTGAGAATCGCAGGCAGTGAAGCCTTCCGATCCGCAACCTACTCCTACCTGTCAAGCAAACCGCATAAGACCTTCGAATGCGTTCTTCACGATCGTCATCGTTCAATGCCCAGAGACGAGTCAGCATTGCCTGCAATCGAAAAGTAATGCTTGCGGATGAAATGCATCATGCTCAATGCATGAAGGAAGCTTTCACGACAGAACAGCTTTGAATCGCTTTTTGCCAGATGATGGTGAACAACAGTGACGCTTGGTACGTAGTAAGTAGCGAACCCACCTTTCTTCAATCGAAGACAAAGGTCGATATCTTCGCAATACAGCGGAAACCCCTCATCGAGTAGCCTGGTTCCCTTAATTGCCTCACGGCGCACCAGAATGCACGCGCCAAGCAGCCAGTCCACCTCCATTTCATTGTCGTGGGAAACCGACACCATTAAGTGTCTCTCCCCCCTCCTCTCCCTTGGCAAAAGCAGGCGGACTGGCGATCGCCGAAGAAGGGTAGACCACGTAGTCGGGAATCTCCTGCAGGAGTGCTGCAATGAACCATCGGGAAACACCAGTTTCGGCCCGCAGGCGCCACAATGAGGGTGGTCCTCCATGAACTTCACGAGAGTATCGACGGTCCCTTCTCCCATGACAGTGTCTGGGTTGAGCATCAGGAAGTACTCGCTCTGACAACTTGCGAACGCAACGTTGTTATTCGCCGCGAAGGAATTGCTACACTCCTGCTCGACTACATCAACCCACGGATATTGTTCCCGCACAAATTCCGCAGCGCCGTCCGAGGAGCAATTATCGACCAAGACTATCTTCATCGAATTGTGCTTGGTGCTGGCCGGCACGGAATTCAGGCACTGTGCGATAAACCTGCGATGGTTGCAGGTGACAATCCCGGTAAGGATCTTGACGACTTCTGTAGTAGGCATTTCTGCTCTTCGCCCCCTTATGCTCAACGTACTGATTCTACTCAGCGGCGCTCACGGTTCCGGCACACGCTGGAGAAAATACCCATCAGCTTCTGATAGCACGCCTCTGGGCTATAGGTGCTTTCGAACAGTGATCGCGCGTACTTTCCCATCCTGTCCACCTCGTCGGGCCTATTCAGCAAATAAACCACTTTATTAACCAAATCATCGACATTACCTGGCTCAAACAGAATTCCACTTTTGTTCTCTTCAATGATCCAAGGCAGGCTACCCAACCTAGCGCCCAAGACTGGCTTTCCGGCGGCGTAAGCTTCGAGGACAACCAAGCCAAAGGTTTCGTACCACTCGGATGGAACTACGGTGAACAGGCTGTTCTTAAGTAGCTCACACTTTTCTCGGCCCTGCCTGTAACCTTGAAACTCAATATTCCTCAGGCCTTTGTCTCGGACGTAAGTCTTAAGGCTATCCTCCAGCGGGCCGGCACCAACAATCCTCAACACAGCTTCTCCCAGGCGTTCGAATGCGCGCACGAGTGTCCACAAACCTTTTTCCGCAGAGAGGCGACCGATATAAAGAATATAATTATTGGTTCCGTTAGAAGACGCAGAATGCACAGCGGGGGCGGCAATAAAGTTCGGCTTGATGAAAATCTTCTCTATTGGTATTCGCACTTCGATCAGTTTTTGCTTCGAGGACTCTGTCAAGCATACGAAAGCGTCAATCTTGTCCATCATGCGGCAGAGTCGGTTCAGACTAAGCGAGGCCGAGTACAAAGCGCTCAGCAGATAGCTCTCCCTGTAGCAACGGTGTAAGAATGCGTTAGTAAAATTCCCATATTTACACCTCTCGCAGATATGACCGTTGGTATAGAACACTGCGTTTGGACACCAAAGCCTGAAATCGTGAACAACGTGCACCGTCGGTATCCGTAGCGCGTATAACGTGTGGTAAACAGAGGGGGAAATGAGTGGAAATACGTTGTGGACGTATGCAACGTCCGGTCTGGATACTCTAACGAGTGCCCTGATCTCTCGTCGCGTGCGGAGTGAATAGATGGCATCAAGGAAGAGCGCCACCTTGTCTCGAAGCTTGTAGTTTTTGATTTCGTCATTGTGACGCGTGTAGACGATCACTTCATTGCCGTGGTTTTCCAAAAGCTGCCTCTCGGCAAGGGCAACAGCATCCCCCCCGCCAAATATTTGATGGAGATTATTGATCAGGAGAATTCTCATCGACTGACAGGTGCATCTTTCAATGGCGTGAGTTGTTGTCCGCTATGTTTCACGATTCATTCAACCGGTTCGACCGTGTAGGGAGGGCGTATGCATTTCACACCTCTGGCGGCGTAGAAACTCCGCATAGCCCATGGTCGCAAGGAAGGCCATCGCCGGATGCCAAATAAGAAGATCGGTGAAAAAGGAGCGAGCCGTGACAATAGTCAGTACTCCCACAGCCTCCACCGCGAGTTGACGTTTGAGACAGGGGTAGGAGAAGTCAGCTAGAGATTTGATCAAAAACCACCACGACCCTGCCAAGGCAAGAAGCAGAGGACAAAGCCCCCAAATACTTGTCCCCACGATCACCTCAACATAGGAGTTAAGTACGCCCGCGCCAGTCGGATCTTGCACCACTACAAATCTCCCTCCGGCATAGGCCCCGTAGCCCGTCAGGGGTTGCTCCTGGAACATTTTCCATCCGAACTCCCACGTGGTCAGGCGGCCACTGAGACTTTGCAGCATTTCCGGAGTTTCTCCGCGCGTCCAGAATGCCCAAAGAAAGTCGCCCACGTTAGTCGTCAACAAGAGCACAGCTGCGGTGAGTACGAGAATTGGTAAAAGGACAAAAAGTGACGATAAGCGAGCGCGCTTGCAGAGGAATAGGACAAGTAACGCTGCGACCACAAAGCCCGCGATGGCAACCCGCGTTTGGGAGAAGAAGAGGGTGATCAGACCGAACGCAAAAATCAGCCGGTAGAAAGTGCGCTCACCGAAGCAATTTGAGAAGTGGAGCCGCGTCAAAGCAACGATGGCCAAGTAAGCTGCGAATTCCCCCACGCTGTTTTGGTCCAATAAGGGGAGAACGCCCGCGAGTCGGACTCTGAGTAAGCCGTTAGTGGGAAGCCATGCCTCTTCAGGCCAGACAACAGCCCCAGCCCATACCGCTATCAGAAGACCGCCAAGCAGCATCCAGGTCCAGTCAAAAAGAGTCTTGTAAGTTTGTGCGGATCGAACCGTGGCGAGGATCGCCGCAATCAAAGCAACGTCCACCAAATATTCCAAGGATTTATATAGCGTCCACGCGGGGTATACCGACCAAAGAGTTGAAGCCACGCAGACTAGAGAGTAGACCGCCAATGCCCCTACGAGCCCTCGGAAAAGGGAGCGTGTCCATTCGGTTTGCCTAAAAACAAGGCGCACGAATAAGGCCAGGGCCGTTATAGAGACCAGCGAAATTCGGTATGCCGCCCAAAGATCTAATGGTGCCGCCTTGATGTCCTGGGCGTCGCGTTGTCGAAAAATGAGCCCGCTCAAAAACAAAAGCAGCCAGAGTGCTTGCCACCAGGCGAGTTGCTTTCGAAGTGCAGAGAAGTTCCTCGCCGCTTGACTGAGTGCAAATGGAAGAACAAGAGCGAACGGAACCAAAACCGGGAGGAACATACCGGTGGCTCCGGTAAAGCGACTGGCGAAAAGGCTCGCGAGCACGCCCAATAGCACAAAAGGCCATAACCCCAAGACCCATCGAAGCGTCAGCATACTTGCTTGTGTTCGCCTTTCAATGCCTCCGCGTATATCTCCATCATCGGGACTGCTACTTTCTCCCAATTCAGATACTCCTCCACTCGCTGCCGAGCCGAATGTCCCATGCGAACGCGAAGTGCGGGGTCGTTGGCAAGCCGAGCTAGAGCAGTTGACAGTTCCTCGACAGCCTGCTCAGGGGAGGATGCGGGAACCTTAATACCGGTCTCCTCCGTCACCTGAAGGGCAGGCCCACCCAGGTCTAGGCAGATCACCGGGCGTCCGAGGATCATAGCCTCCATGCACACAGTTCCAAATGTTTCATGCAAAGCTGGATGAACCAAGACGTCACACTCGGCCAGCTTTTTGTACACATCATGAAGTGTGGGAAATGTTCTCCAAAATACGACTTTGCTTTCAATCCCGAGTTTCCTGGCGAGAGCCCTAAGTCGGCGGCCCTCGGGACCCTCGCCTACAATCCAATATTCGCTCTCTGGGTAACGAGCATTAAATCTCGCGAAGGCGCGAAGAGCTAAATGGAATCCCTTCCAGTGCATCAGACGCCCAATGCTTATAATCCTGAAGGAGTCAGAACTCCTAGTGGGAAAACTTTCAACATACTTCATCGCTTCCATCGTTCCAAGCGACGGGAGCACAATTACGCGCTCAGCACCAAGCATTCGCAGCATTGTTGCTGTTTGCTCGGTCGCCGCAATTGCGACTCGACAACGCGAAACAAGTGACCGCATCACAGGGTCCACCGAGGCGAAACTCCGCCGCAGATCTCGCAGCATTTCATAGAGTCGGCCTCGACATGAGATATCCGACCTGAAGCAACTCGGTGCTGAGTCACCCCCTCCTACAGGACCCCATATGAAGGGAACGTCAAGCAATCCGATGAAGCTCGGCGGCCAGTATTGGCCAAACGTTACATGATGTGTGAGGTCAAAGCCGATTTGCGCATTCAACCTGCGCGCGACGAAGTAGGCGCCAATTTGCCAAAAATAGTAGTAGAGGCGGTGGCCACGCTCGCCTTTCTTCCAGAAGCGCGCCCAGCGCGGCAGGTCGAAATACACCCGATGGCTATTCGGGATGGGCTCCTTGGCCAGTGCTGTTTCAATCGGCTCACGATTATTAGTCCGGGTTATCACCCATACTTCGTGGAAGCGGGCGATCTGCCGGAGCCAGTTCCACCCAACGGCAGGCTCCGAACCCCTTGCGGGTTCACACGCATACGCTGAAAGTAGCACTCGCAACATTGGCCGCCCCTTATTCCTAGGATAGTTCGCGGAGAAGCATTCCTTTTCGGTAGACAATCCCGGGGTGATCTATTCCTCTTTCCTCGAGGTACGTAGAAATGGAGTTCAACAAATAAAGCAAGAAACATCCTTTGTTGTTCCGAGATCGGTCAAGAAGAAAGCGTTTCCCAGTCTTCTTCTTTAACAAGTCGGCCAGCTGAACATGAAAATGGAACGCATCCCACAAGAGAGGCACATCCCAAGCAGCTGACTCCCAATCAAAAGCAAACAACTGGCCGTTGTCCAACCGCGTGTTCCACGGGACAAAGTCGCCGTGCATGATGCCGCAGGGAAGCGTGACAGCGTCCAGCTCGCGATGCGCCCTTTCCAGGGCCCTTTCCCCCACCTCCCGTAAGTCCGCGTCCAAAAGGAGGTCTCTCTTTCGCCATCGAGCAGCCACTTCTTCCACAAGTTCACGGCCGGGCTTCTGGACTTGAGAGGCACTCCATAGGGTGCGTAGGAAACTCTCATGCAAAACGCCGAACTCGACCGGACCTGAGCAAGAAGGCCCGGGAGATTGGAAAAGGATGAACCCGTCGCCCCATTCACTCGCGTAAAGAACCCTCGGTATGTGAGGGCGTAGGGGAGCGAAATGTCGTAGCCGCTCGAGGATCGCGGCTTCGTGCCTTACACGCTCGGCCGCCGCTTCCGTGAGCGGCAATTTGACATAGCCCAAGATCTCGCCGTTATGACGCATGACCTGCACCGTCAGCTTGCGAACGTTCCCGCCGACCCCCAGTGACATTGCGAAGGTCGGTTCGCGCTCTCCCGTGACTTCGCACACCAAATCTTCCAGGGGTAGAGGTTCTCTCGATGCGATCAACACACGTGAACATCCCCAACCGTTCCATCCCGCTTTGATGAATCGAATGACGGTTGCCTTCATCGTTTGGGCTGTCAGCGCATAGGGTGTGTAGATGTGAAATCCCTCCGACATCTTGTGCCTATCCCCTAAGGGAAACAGCCACCGAGGTGCCTTGGACGATGGCAGTACAACAAACCGACAGAAACGCGTATAGCCTTTGTTTGTCAGGTCTTGGCTAACTCTTGCTGGGGGATCGTCCAGAACTACCGTCGACGCCGCCCGCCTAAAAAGGTCTGACATATTGTTTGAGTTTTGCGCCACGGGCCAGGCAGCGTGTCCGACGAATCGCTCGAGAGCATTTTGAAGGATTTCCTTCACAGTTCGAACCACCCACGGCTCGCCTTGCCACCTTCAGCAGCTTGCTCTTCTTTGGAGGCCAGCCAGGAAGCATGTCGGCGTTGAAAGCGCCGCGCTAGATGTTCCAGAACGGCGCGAGACGCGTCGGATATCGTCCTATCCAACCCAACACAGTTATTGATCAAGAGGGCATTCGGCAAATCGTTGCTCAGACGAACATAGGCTGCACGCTGCCTTCGCAACTCCTCGGGTGGGACTTCTCGCTTGCGAGACAAAATTATTTCCTCAGGGGCATCCAAGATTAAGAAAAGCAACTCCGAAGGGGTGACAAACCCAGAGAGAAACTTCGACAGCCTCGTTGGCGCACTATCGCGGTAACGAAGGGGATCGACCAGAAAATCATGGAAGTAACGGTCGAACACAACCAGGCCTGATCGGGCAAGCAGGGGCCGTGTAGCCAACCAATAGCCCAACCAGTAGTCCGGCAGGAGAGCAAAAAGCTTTGCAATCGAGGCTACCAGCGAACGCGGAGGTTTCCCGTGTGGCTCGTTGGTCGGCCCGGGATATTCCCGCCGCCACAGTAACATGGGGCGCGCGTGGAAGACTCTGTGGTGACGGAATGGGGGCAATAAGGCATGAGTGAGGTGCTCTATCAGAGTGCTCTTGCCCACTCCGTCGGGACCGAGGACCACAACGAAGAGTCCGGTGGGTTGAAACCAGCGTCGGGTCAGCCGCAAAGTATCAGCCAGCAGACACCGAACTGGGTTCAGGGGATCCCTTGCAGCGATTGTCCACCAAAGTTTCTTGCGGAGTTTTCTGAGAAGTCCACCTACACGGCCCCTGCGACACGCCTCAACAACCCGTCTCGTCAGTTTTTCTCCAAAGAGACTACCTGCCGTCTTTTCAGCTTCGTGTCGTCCGATTTCCTCGACCAAGAGGCTCAGGCGTTTCTCCTGATGGGCAGGCACGGTTCCTCTGAAGGTTTTTTTCGCCAAGAGGTAAGCGAATTCTATCTTCGGGTCGGACACCCAATAACTTCCTCGCTTCCGGCGCCCGGCCACTAATTCCTCTCCAGAGATTAAGATCAAGCCCCCACCCCGATACTCCCATGTGATGTCGACAGAGACAGAATTCAGAGACAGGCCTTCGAACCAGACGAAGTCAAAGCAGAAGCCCTTCACGGCGTAGTTCACACACTGCACCGGCTGATAGCCGTGGTCGGCGAGGGCTCGGAAGACGAAGCGCAACTTGGTAACGTCTTGAGGATGGACCGCTAAGTCGAGATCGCTGCGTAATTTGTCGGGAAGGTCATCGTAAGTGTGCAGGACGCAGTAGCAAACGTCATGTCGGTCGAACAGACGAAACAACAGCCGCAAGAAATCCGGTCGGGAAAAACTCTCACCGTCGATACCGGGCGACCAGCAATTCATCATGATGTTGGCTTCGCGAGACATATTACGCAGCTTGTTCGGCAGGTTTATCTAAACCTTTGTGGGCAAGGCCTCCGCAGCTCCGTGGACTGGCTTGCCGCGCGCGGACTTTCTGTAAAACCAAAACATCAACCCTGCAGCTACCAGATAGGACAACAGGAGTCCCAGCAGCCCGCCCGAGACTCCGCCAGCGGCGACCAGGGGAATACCGACAAAAAGCGTGACCACACCAGAGCCGACAAAGCCCCAGAAAATGTACTCCGGTCGCTCGAGTGCCCTCAGTGAGCTGCCGAGTACTACCACAAGACTGGAGCTGAAGGGCAGGAGGCCAACCAGAAACACCGGCAGGGATGTGTATTTCTCGTATTTGTCGCCGTACAACAGGTGGAAGAGTTCAAACCGCAATCCCCAAAACACGATCAGGTAGACCATCGAACCAAGAAGGAATAAAGCAAGGAACAGTCGCATCGTGTTAGCCATGCCATGAGTTCCGCTCTTGTTGCGATTTCGGACAAGAACAGGGAGAAGTATCCCAGATAGTGCGCCAATGCTGTGCAACACAGGCATGGCTAGGTTCATCAGGGCACGAAATGCCCCTGCGCCTTCCAGACCAAACCAGCCCGGCAGAAGCACGTAGTATATGTTGCCTGGAAGCCAGCTAATTCCAGCCGTCGCCACAGACCAACGGCCGTAACGCCAGTGGTCGGCGGCGACAGCGCGGATGACGGATGAGTCTGTGGCCAACGTGGGTCGGAGCAGGACGAGAAGAAGCAGGCTGGTAATGAGACTCCCGGCGGCCATGGCGAGAAAGCCCGTGGCAGGCGTGAGGCGCCCAACGGCACGAAGGGTTAGGATACTCGCGAGTAGTATCAGGAGGTAAACGCCGCTGCCCGCCGCCGCCCATCCGGGATTGAGTCGGACGTAAAACGCCCGGCGCAGAAGCCAGATGAGGAGGATGAATGGTCCGGCAATCGCCAGCGCTAGGAACGCTGGTTCGACCTCCGGCGAATAGAGCCATCCGAGCAGGAAGGCGGCCGCCGCCAGAAGCGCCGTGCTGGGGAGCATCAGAACGAAGTGGCCGCGCAGCAGAATGCCCAGATACCTCGGAAAGTGCTCGCGGTATCTGCCAGGACCAAAGACCAGCATGGGCTCGGTGAGCACGGCCGTGTGGAAGACACCCAGCAGCAGGAAGATGGAATAGGCCAGAGCGAAGGCGCCGTAGCCGGCTGGCTCGCGCCAGCGGGCCAATAGCACGTTGATCAGGAAGTTCGATCCGGCGAAGAGCCCTTGGTCGAGAATCGCAAGTGATCCCTTCCCCACCCAAGGCATCCAGCCTGTTAGTAAGGTACGAAGCTGCCCAGAGGGAGTTTCAACTGCTGGTACTGCCAAAGGCATAAGTTCTCTACGCGGCGCCTGTTCCCTTCAGAACGGCTGGAATGGTTTTTGCCAAGATCTTGAAGTCGAGCCCAAGCGACCAGTGATCAATGTATTCCATGTCCAGTTCCATCCATTTTTCGAAGGAGACTGTGCTGCGGCCGTTGATCTGCCAGAGGCAAGTGATCCCGGGGCGGACACTAAAGCGGCGACGTTCCCAGTCCTGATCGAAACCGTTGTAATCGCGCACTGGAAGCGGCCTGGGCCCTACCAGGCTCATGTCACCTTTCAACACGTTGAAGAGTTGTGGAAGTTCATCAATGCTCGTCTTCCTCAGGACCCCCCCCACAACCGTGAGTCGCGGATCATCTTTGATCTTGAAGACCGGACCACTCACTTCGTTCAGCTGCTCGACCTCGTGCTGTCGGAGTTCCGCGTCTGCGGACATGGTTCGGAACTTGTAGAGACGAAATCTGCGCTTGTTGAAGCCGACGCGTTCCTGGATAAAGAAAACCGGGCCCGGCGATGTGAGCTTGATGAGAAGACCTACTAATAGGAACAGTGGCGACAACATCAAGGTCGCGCCCAGAGAGGCTGCGATATCGAAGGTGCGCTTAAAGAGGTGCTGCCAATCTTCCGGGGATCCGGCATAAAGTGTTGTCACTGTCTCCCCTTCAAGCTCTTCTGCCTTCGGCTGTGCCAAGCGCAGATTGAAGATATTAGACAGTACCCGTATGACAACGCCCTGCTCCTCGCAAAGAGCAGCGATTCGTGACGCCTGAGGGTATAGGGACTTCATCGGCAACGCGAGAACGACCTCGTCGACCACCCGTTCCCTGAGAAATGACGGGAACCTCTCGAAATCGGATGCCAGTCGATACCCTGTCTTACGAAACTCCTCCATCCCTTCCCACTCCTGGTCGACAAACCCAAGAACGCGGTAGCCAAGTGTGGGTTCCGCTTGGATTCTTTGCGCAAAAAGAACGGCGCGGGGATTTGTGCCAACGATGAGCATCTCACGGAGGTTTCGGCCCCGGATCCGGACTTGCGAGAGCAAATACCTGACAACAATCCTGCTTGAGACGAGCGTGGCACTACTAATGAACCACAACGCCAGTACGAACAAAGGAGTAACCATCTCCAATCTGAAGAGGAACGCGGCGATGCAAACAGAGCCGACCCCAAGAGTGGTCGTCTTGACGATGTCGAGAACCTCGTCCCATTGTTCGGATAGTCGCCTCGAGTCATATAGGCCGAAAACGCGGAAGATCATGTTCCAAACAAGGAGGAAACCAGCGTATAGCACAATGTTTCTGACCTTAACGCGCATGACGAGAAAGTCCGCAAAGGAGACTGTGGCATTTTGGTGTGCGACGAGTACTGCGGCCAGTCCAAAAGAGAGAGACATTACCGCCAAGTCATAAAGCTTGGCAGCTTTGACGAGGAGTTGGCGGCCAACAGCTGTCATTGGAAGGAATACCCTGAATTCTGATCTCGCACCGAGATAGAAAGAACAACCGGAAAGGTTCGTTACGCTTTCAGCGGGACACGATCGATCGAATCATGGACCTGGGCAGTTCAGACATGACCAGTAACTATGGTTAGCACAGTTTCAACCATATGCGCTCATGGTATCGCCGACTCAGATGGGTTCCACCTCGTAGTCGTCGATACGAACGGAGACCGACCGCTGAATCAACTCGATCGAGACAACGAGGCTCCGGTCCGATTTCTCGGCTACCAGAATCCCCTCGACTCCATCCAGGCATCCCCCCCGAATTCGCACGCGCTGGCCTACCTTGATGAAGGGGTACAGCGAACTGGTGACGTTTTGGGCGAGCAGCGTCTTTATATCTTCGATTTCCTTGTCTGGAATCGGAGCACCCACGCCGTGAGCACCAACAATGCTGAGGACACCCGGGGTTTGTTGCGCTGGAAGACGCATCTCCACTGAGGGGGCTAGCCGGGCGAACGCATAGCAAGGAAAAAGCGGCAGCTCAATAACTTTACGCCTGTCACTCCAGCGGTGTGTCTGGGTGACGAGCGGCAGAAAGGTAGTAGCGCCCTTCTCTTGGAGTTGTTTTGCCACTTTCTTCTCGTGGCGGGCACGTGTGTGAACGGCATACCAGTACGTCGACTCGAACAAGGGAGTGAGGGGAAGCATCGCCGAAGACGTGCCGCTAAGTTGTTGGAGGCTACTCACAGCTTCGCCCTCTGAGTCACATTCCCGCGACTTCCCATTTGGGTCTTGTCGCTAGAGTGCATGACTGAAATCGTTGTTTCTGACCCCTACCGCACGTCAAATGTTGCGGTAAATGGTTTCCGGAATCGGGAAAGTCCGGTTGTTCAAAACCGCACCGAGCAATCGTACATTCGCGGATTCCAAGTTCTCTTTGGCCTTGCGCGCGACTTCGCGGCGGGTCAAGTTCGCCTCGACGACCAAAATGACGCCGTCGACGAGCGGTCCCCACAGGGACGCGGCCCCGTCGAGGATCACTGCCGACACATTAACGAGCACGTAATCAAATTCTTTGCGCAATTGGGCCAACAGTGCCTTCAAACGATCCGAACTCAAGTGACTCGGCGAGTCAGTTGCGAAAGATCCGCATGAAAGTAGCCAGAGATTATCCGGGCGAAGCTGCTGCGTGAAGTAGCCGACCCTGCCTTGCTGACGCAAGGCATCGGCGAGACTATGATGATTGGTGACGCCGAAGAACTGGGCCAGCGAGGGTGACCGCAGGTTCGCGTCCACTAGGCAAACCGAGCCTGAGATATTCCGCGCTAGGGTTTTCGCCGTGTTGGCGCAAATTCGGCTGCATCCATCTCCAAGTTCGATGCCCGCGAACACTACGGCGCGTGGACGCTCTCCAGCCTGCAGCAGGAAGACGCGCTGCACCAGCTTCAGAGATTCTTCCCGAGCCATCTGGTCAAGATCGAGACCAGCCGCGTTCCCGCGACCATTTCCGTTTACCTCATCCACCGAAAACGCTGTCTTTAGTTCAGGGATGGGAGCAATCTCCGGTTCCGTCCTGGCTTGCTGGATCAATTCATAGTTCCTGCTCATGGTTTTCCCACCCTTCCGGCAGCGGTATTGGAGTCTTGCTTGGCCCCGGGATGCTCGTCTCCCGAATCTTCCTTCACGGAAGGTATGCGAATCTCACGGCCAGATTGGATGTAGTCGGGATTAATCAGCCCGGGATTGAGCTCATGGATTTCTTCGAAAATCTCACGGTTGTACTTACTGAAGTATTTGACGCTGATCCGATAGAGTGTCTGACCCGGCATTACAATGATGGAACGATATTGCTCAATTGTGTGCTTCGCTGGGGCACCTGACTGCGTCCCCTTATATTGGGACAGAAGAACCTGGATTTTGTGATCGGGGGGTGCCTCCGCCTTCAGCCTAGTCAAAGAGACATTTGGAGCAGCTAGGCTCGTTGAATCCAGGAAGACTGGCGCCGGCGTAGGGGCAATAAAGCTGGTTTCGGCGGGCAAGGGAACCTGCGAGGCGGACGCTTGCCGCTCTTTCCTGTTTACGTGAATGACGAACCAACTCAGCGCGAATAGAAGCGCACTGACAACAGCGAATCTTGGCGACCAATCTCGGAAGCGTGATTTCCGCTCTACATTGTGAGGAGTTTGCGAGACACTGTGCTTTGGTTCTTCCTCTGATTTCCGGACGACAGCTGTTTCTTTATCCAGCGATTCGAGATCCAAGTCGACCAAAACCTCGCGGATTATATCCCGATCGAGGGTTTTCCGCTTCAGGGCACACGCAAGTGACATAGCATTAAAGCAAATGTTGTTGATATTGCGAGGAATGCCTTCGCTGTGCTCGGCGATCATTAATCGCGCTCCGGCAGTGAAAAGGGACGGGCCTTGGTACCCCGCGACCCACAGCCGATGATCGATGTAGGCGTTGATTTCCTCGGGGATGAATGGCTCGATCCGAATCACCATGGAAATCCGCTGGCGGAGCTGTGTCAACGAGGGCCTGGCCAGCCGCTTCGCAAGCTGCGGCTGTCCTGCTATAACAATCTGCATCAGTTTCATCCACGGCGTCTCGAAATTCGAGAGGAGCCGCACGGATTCGAGGACCTTTTCTTTCAAGTTCTGTGCCTCGTCAATCACAAGAATGAAGCGCCGGCCCGCACGCATTTCCTCCATCAAAAGCTGGTTCAGCATCTCGTGCATCGCTGGGAGATCCTTCCCCGACGCGTCTAGGCCGAGATCGATGAGGATATGGCGAACAAACTCGTGTGAGTCGCAGTCAGTCTGAAATACAAACGCCGTGCGCGCCTTGTCGCTCAGATGTTCGAGATATTGAAAAAGCAGCGAAGTCTTTCCCATTCCCGGCTTGGCTATCAAAGCGAGGAAGCCTCGATTCGCTTCCGTGCCATAGAGGAGCGAGGCGAGCGCCTCCCGATGCTTGGGCCCGAGGTAGAGGAACCGAGGGTCCGGCGTCACGCCGAAGGGCTCCTCGATTAATCCGTAGTGTTCAAGTAACATCTGTACTACCCTCTTCGCATCTTCGGCATCGATGCCAGAACGGGCATCGCCAGCACCTTCTTGGTTTCATCCGCAGTCTGCAGTGTTGGGTCCATGTAGTCAGCGACAAACGCTGCTACCGTGCTTACCACCGCGGCCAACAACGTGCCTAGAATTACGAAAAACCAGAGTGAATGCACAGGCAGCACGGGCATAGTGGGAGCCTCTGCTATGGCCACGTTTAGGATGCGCTTGCTGTCCAGCGCATCGGAGATCCGTGCTTCTTCCCGTTTGTTAAGATAGAGGAGGAAGTTCCCCTCCTCGACCTTGGTATTCCGAATCAGGTCTTCATGCTCGAGCTCTTTGTGCCCGAGGTCGAGCGCCATCTGACGATAGAGCTGGACATTGCGGGCGGTCGACGCAGCTCTTGCCCGGAAAGTCGCAAGGTCCGCCCGGGACTTGACAAGTTCCGCCGTCAACCAGAGATAGGCAGGGTTTGCATCGGTAGTGTCCTCGCGCAGCGGGGCACTTTTCGCTGCCTCAACCTGCGCGCGAGCCTTGGCAATTTGACCTTCGAGATCCTTGAGCGGGCGATAGTCCGGATCGTAATGCGCCATCATATCGGTGTGCTTCAACTCCAAAGTGGCAAGCGTGCCATCAAGAATCCCCAACACCTGACTGTTGTCGGAAGCCCTCTGCTGGGTGCTCCATCGTGCAGGGGTCACCTTCAGCTGCGCTTCAAGGTCGTCAATCCGGCGCTGAGTCTCGGCGATCCCGGTTTGACTCCCCCGCATCGTCGCGTCGAACTCAGTCAGCTTCTGCACTATCAGGTCACGCTCCACTACTGGGGAGGCAACTTTCTTCTCACTATCAAAACGGGCCAAGCGCGTCTCTGCCTCCTCGAGATCCTTCCGATATTGCTCGGTTTCTTGTTGGAAAAACTCGAATGCCCCAGGTGGCCGGTGGACAGCAAGATGCTTTTCCAAGTAAAAATCCGCCAGAGTACTCATCACGCGATACGCGAGCTGTGGGTCCGCCGTTTTATAGCGCACTTTGATCAGGTCCGTCTTTGTCACAACCTCAACATTTAGTTGTTTGGCAAGCTGCTCCACTGCCTTGGAAACACGTGTTTCCGGGTCCTCCTTCGGCCACACGACATCCCAAACTGAATTCTTGTTCTTCACCTGAAGCCCGGTAGCGAGGACCACCTTCTGCAAAAGGTCGCCACTCTGAAGCAGCTCAACCTCGGAATTGATCTCTTCTGGGGTCACGGGCGGGGCGGCTTGGAGTGTCTGCGGAGACGCTTCGCTGGTCACGACCGGGTCCTCGCGCTCGCGCATCACGAGTATCTGCATATGCGCCTCGTACCGGTTCATCAAGAGCAGGGGGGCTAGGATGCTACCCAGGAAAACGCCGAAGAAGGAGAGAATCATCAGCCGCCGGTGACGGAACAGCGATGCCAACATGTCCCGTAGGGTCGGTTCTGAGTCTGCTGCGCCAGGCTTGATTGGAAGATTTTGTTCGCTCATAGCGTATCTCTTCTCTTTCGCCTTTTGGGATTTGTTCTCGCATTCAAATTAGAAGAGCGTTGAACTTGGGTTAAAGTACAGGCCAGCTGAGTACGGTACGTATTTCTTGAAATTGGAGATAAAATTCACCGGAACGTAAATCATATCCCCCGGCTGCAAATGCACATCTTCGTTGACGTTTTTCCCATGCAGTATGTTCTTGAGGCTGAGCTTCTTGACCTCAACCCAACCGGGCGAAACACGGTGGAAGAGAAAGACCTGCGTTTTGGCGTCAGCGGTAAAACTGCCGGCGATGGCGATCGCCTGCGACACAGTCGTGTCGTATCGCAAGTCATACTGGCCGGGCTTGCCTACTTGGCCTAAAACGAGGAAAACTGGTTTCTGAAAATCCTTTAGGTCCACATCAATAACGGGATCGCGCAGTATTTTCGAGTACGCTTTCTTCAGTGCCTCAATCACCTCCGGCACTGTCATTTCCTGAATATAGACACTCCCGGCTCCTAACAGAGTGACGTACCCATCCGGTTCGATCGTAATCGTCTGATTGAATTCCGGGGAGAGCGGGAATGTGAGGACCAAGACGTCATCTCTCATCACCTGGTATCGAGGATTGCGGTGTTCGAGAGTGGGGAGATCCGAATCCGCCTGCCCTGTGCCAAGGGGAAGCGCGGCCCGTAGTGGAGCGCTCGGGGCAACGGACGCCGGGCTCTTTTCCGAACTGTCCGAGGAACTCGACGTGTCTGCGGTGTCTGGACGAACTTGCACTTGCGTGTTTGGCGGAGCCGACTCTGTCTTCGGGATATTTTGCCCAAAGCTTGAATAAGCCGACGTCACGAGCAGACACGCGCAGGCAGTTAAAAACAGCTTCGTGTTACTCATCACTCCTCCACAACTCCAGCAGTTTGTTTACGGCATTAAACTCGGATTTCGTTTTATCCGTAACGGGAGAGTCCATGTTGAAACCGTCAGTCAGAATCGCGAATCCACCGGCAACCTCTTTTTCGTGCCTCGGCTCGATCCGCAGCACGCGCGCCTCTCCCTCGATCCGAGTGGTCGCTTTTGCTCCAGCGAGTGGATGGAGAAGGACCTCGATCTGGATTGTGATTTCGACGGGGGGACAGGTGGGAGCCAAGACGAATCCGCCGAACACGCTGCTGTCGCGAGTGACTCCCTCTCCTTGCAAGCGTTTGTGTTGTGCGCTCTCCCACGAGAATATCGCCGGAGCACCAAGTCGGTAACGAATCGCTGTTCTATTCTCCATCGGCAAATCCTACGCTCGAGTGGAATTAGCTTCTTGGATTGCAGCCAAGTCTCCACCTCTCGAAATTCCTGCGCACCCTACTCCCTCGAGAGCATCATCACAAGAAGCGGAAAGCTCTGCCCAGGAACTCAGGACTTGTCCCCAGGGTTCCTTGGGCGCGGCCGCATTTTGATCGGTTGCCCGCGCGATACGAACGAAGGCATAGCAATTAAACAATGGGACTTCCACCTTGCTCCGCCGGCCGCTCCGCTGGTGGATTTGTTGGAGCAGCGGAAGAAACGTAAACACTCTTTTTTCCTGGAGCTGTTGGGCAATCCACTTCTCATGCCGCGGTCTGGTATGAATTGCGTACCAGTTCGATTCCTCCGGCGCGAGACCCGATGGAGGAAATAGCAAGGTGGATTCGAGATGTATCTGCGAACTACACACGGCTTCGCCCTCTCAGTCCCATTTCTCACTCGAAAAATAATGAACCAAACCTTTCGTTAAACAGTGGCCAAGTTGAGACGGCTGCAGATTCGATCATCTGGACACGGGTTGGTTTTACACGGGACCCAATGCCGAATCGAACTTGCACCATGATGGATCCGAATCCCAGGGCGAGCGGCCATCTCGTCACGGCGCTTTCCGACGATTCGATTCGCGCTGCTCATTCTTGTGCCTTTACGGTCTCTTTGGATTCTTTGATCAGGTCGGCTACGCGTCGTGATGCCTGCTTCGAAAATGTGCGCAACGAAAATCGTTTGCCGGCAGCCGAAAACCCACTTTGCTTGGTATCCGCGATATCGTGTTCCACTCGCATTACCGTCATGTCAGATTTCATCCGCACCTTGGACGCACCATCCGACACGGGAAGAAGAACCTCCATCTGGACCACAGCATTCGGAGGAGGGCACGTGGCGGTCAAAACAAATACGCCAGCTACACTCATGTCTCTTGTGACACCCTCCCCTTGGAAGAGCTCGTTGTCAGGCCCTTCCCATCGGAAAACGACTGAGGTACTCATTCGATAACGAATGGCCCTCCTCCGTTCGGCCGACTGTTCACTTGTTTGTGTGATTTGAGTCTCTCCTCTCATCGTCGGCCAACCCTCTGTGCCAACATCTTTGAGAGCGAGCTGTTCTCGATGTCGCCTATCGCGTCCACCCCGAATGCTTTACCCGCCAAGCCCCCAAATCAGCAGAGGCTTATACGCAGCCACATCTGAAAAAACTTACTAAATTCCATGAGCACTGATCTCAAACCCGCTGACACGCGCCACAACCGTCACTTCACGGTTTCGCGAAGACTATGGAAATCCGCAAATGTCCGCAAGTGGCCTTATGTCCATATCTGAAAGAGCTGTTTTGCTCCATCTCATGTCCTTATTATTAAGGGCGTGCCAGCCCACAAAAGTGAAGTCAAACGTTGGAGACAAATGTCCATAGCGGGATAAAGACAAATGTCCACTGCGAAAAACTGACTACGCGTTTAGGATTTTGTGATTGTTGCGTCCTATAATTTTCGCAACCCGCACAAGCCGCGGAAGATAAGAGCGGGGCTTAGCTGTGCGGACTGACGCGTCTTATAAGAATTCCCACTCAAGAACGATGTGCGGTTACTGATCTGGTCGGTTGTTCATCCCCTATTTATGTCGCAGCGTTTAACAGAATTATGAAACCAGTTGGTCCCGCATCCCCTATTGTTCAACTGAAAAATATTCTCGCACTCGTTATAGGCATGTGATAGGCTCCAACCAGTTAAAATGAAATAGACTACTTACTAGAATTGTTAAACAACAGTTCGGCGTCCCCCCGAATAAACCAATTCAGTAAGATGGAGGCGTTTTCATGCCCCAGTCTCTAAGGCTACCTGATGGCCGTATTTCTATACTCCTCATCACGGCTGATAACATTACGGCTGAGCTACTGAAGAGTGGATTGACTCATGAGCGGACAAAAGACTTCGCGGTCGAAACATCGATTGGAAGTTCCCAAATGATCATTGACAGGCTGGCAGCGTTCAAACCCCACGTCGCACTTATCAGTGAAACGCTTCAGGACGGCTCTCGATCCGGCTTCAAGGTTCTACAGAAGTTACGGGACTCTCACCCCCGCACCGCTACTATCATGCTGTCATGCTCCGACCCCGATTGTGTTTTCCGTCGCGATTGCGTGGTCGGCGCCTTTTGTGAGGGCGCACGGGGAATCGTCAGCCCCACTCATTCCTTGAAAGCTCTTTCGAAATGCATCCGAATGGTCCACCAGGGACAATATTGGGCCAGTAATGAAGATTTTGGGAATACTATGAGCGCTCTTGCCCATCTCAAATCGCCTCACTTCAACGATGCCAACGGAATGCCGTTGTTAACGCATCGCGAGGAAGATGTTGTCCGCCTAGTGTCAGATGGCCTGAAGAATGGCGAAATAGCCCAGAGACTTAATGTTGCCGAGCATTCAATACGGAACTACCTATACCGAATCTTCGATAAACTGGGAGTCTCGACGCGGACCGAGTTGATTCTTTATGCTTTCCACTGGAGGGATCGTGGCAATTAGATGCCGGCGATTCCGTATTCGGAATGCAGTTGTCTCCGATGCTCAAACATAATTCGCCCCGGTAGTCCCCCTCTCCGGGTCGCCGAGTGCCGCATCATTGCATTCACCGAACTGCTTAAATAAGCGGTAAAGGCTGGCCCAGTTTTTCGGCTCGGCGTGCTGGAGTTCCTGCTCCTGTATCTTGCCCAATCCTTTTGGCCACCCGCTCTCGCCGAAGTAAGTAGAAATCCGGCAAAGATTAATGATGCCAATGGCAGCCAACTGCACCTTGAGAACAAATCACATGAGAAGAAGTATACATTGCCTACAAATGCTCAAAGATTTGAATACCTATGGCTTGCGTGAAATCGTCACTGCCACATCTTGTGAAGTTCTATCAAGGGGGAAGTCAAGAAAAAACACATCTCCCTCGGCCGGAGTTTTTCTTGCTTCCCAGCCCACTGAATCGAGCGAGATCTGTTCCGGACTTCCGCGCCATGGACTCGGGTGCTGGGCACAGTGACCCAGCGATTTGGGTTTTCTCTACCAGCGGTTTTCATCGGCTGTTCGCGACGAAGCCAGTTCGTTCCGAAACCAGCAAGCAGTACGGTGGTCCAGTGGCGACCATAGTTCTATCTGGGACTCGTGGCCCATAGCTTTTTCGGGTTATCCGAGAGGGCCTAGGGTCGTCTGTGAGACTGCTGGCCCGAGAGACACAGCGCCTAACTTCACAGCTGAGACTCGCTCTCGAACCCCAGTGTCTCGAGAACCCAACGGCCACCGCCAGAGAAAATCCCCAGGAGGGAGCGGATGCGGTCCGAGACACTCAAGCTGTTTGTGGTTTCAGATGTTGGGCGTCGAAGCACACTCCTCTCTTCCACACAATCAACACGATGGTGGCAATCTTCCTGGCCAAGGTCAGACGCGCCATCTCCGGCCGGATGCCCTTGGCCAGCAGGGCTTCGTAGAACTGTACCCGCCGGAGAGAAACTAGACCAGGAACGCCGCGAGAGCGGCGAACCCTGG
>VFSW01002489.1_pt1 | contig 27827 bp, 29 predicted proteins | sample 5358111 | NCBI WGS metagenome assembly VFSW01 (sample SAMN11554181, study PRJNA540505) | mine drainage metagenome | isolation source: sediment from site ElyBrook_90M | place: USA: Ely Copper Mine, Vershire, VT | collected 2017 | reverse complement strand
GTTTATCTATTGGTTCTCAGCTACTATAGTTCGTTGCGCCACTGCGGTGCGGCCAATACCGGCGCTCCGCGGGCTATCGATAAACCATCATTTTTGATTGGAGGAACCATCATGCTGAGACATACACTCCTGGCCGTGCTGGCGGCTGCAAGTCTGCCGTTGGCGGCACATGCGGCGGACACCTACAGCGTAGATCCGGCGCATACCTATGAATTGTTCAGCGTCAGCCATTTCGGCTTTTCCACCATGCACGGTCGCTTCGACACGAGCAAAGGCAAGGTCACGCTGGATCGTGCCGCCAAGAACGGTACGGTGGATATCACCATTGAAGCGGCCTCCATCAGTACCGGGTTCGCCAAGCGTGATGAGCATTTGAGGTCGCCGGACTTTTTCAACGTGGCGGAATTTCCGATTATTTCTTACACGTCGAGCAGCATCAAGTTTAAGGGCGACACGCCGGCCAGTGTGCCAGGAAAGTTGACGCTGCTGGGTGTCACCAAGCCGGTCACGCTGAATATCGACGCCTTCAAATGCGGCCCCAATCCAATGAGCCAGAAGCAAGAGTGCGGCGCGGCGGCTACGGCAATGATCAAGCGCTCGGATTTTGGCATGAAGGCGTTCCTGCCCGGAGTCGGCGATGACATTAAACTAGTGTTCGAGATCGAGGCCTATAAGGATTAGTGCTCGCGAGGTCTGCCGCGATGATTTCACTATTGACGCGCGGCGCACAGGAGCATTAGTTTGCAAGAACTGCTGAATAATCCGGCGCTACAAGGCGGACTTGCCCCCTTCGTGATTGCCTTGATGACGGCTATCGTGTTGCGGGGCTTGCGTCTGAGTGGCTTGGCGATCGTTGCCGGCTTCGCGGTCACTGTGTATCTGGTCAGTGGGTTTGCGATCGAGCCATTGACTGCCGCGCGCAAATTAATCTGGCTCGGTCTCGCGTCCGGCTTGCTGGCGCTGCCCTTAAGCCTGGCGCAGCGTTCGTTGTGGCAGGTCGTCATCTCGGCAGTGGCGGCGGCTGCGACGGTGTGGATGAGTTTGCGTATCCTGCAACTGCACACGGTTGTCGCAGCATTGTGGTGGGGGATGGGTGGCGCGCTGTATACCGGCTGGCTGGTCTACTGGATGGACGATCTGCGGGACAGCCCCCTGCGTGCGGCCAGTGCCGGCATGGCGCTGGGTTTGGGAACCGGCGCGTCGGCGTTGATTGGCGCGTCGGCGTTGCTGGGGCTTTATGGTTTGTCCCTGAGTGCGGGTGCGGTGGCGTATCTGTTGTTACTGGTCGCGGGCACAAAACCATTGCACTGTGGTCGCAGTTTTACCCTGCCGATGGCTCTGATCGCCGGATTGGTGGGCTATCTCGCGGTGCTTTCGGCAAGACTGCCGTGGTATGCCTTGCCGGCGTTGGCTGTCATTCCGCTGGCGGGCAAATTGCCGGTGTCCAAGCGCATGGCGTTGTGGTTGCGAACCGCTTGGTTGTGTGCCGTCACGCTGGGTTTCGCGGCAGTCGCCGTATATCTGGCCTGGCGCAGCAATGGGACGCCGCCACGGTAAGGACAAATAAACATGCATCAGTGCCCGGTCCGCACAAACGGCCTGGTGTGCTTGCGCAGGCGTTCGCCGCCGGTAAATCTAAATAACCGTTTCAATCTGCCCGCGCGGCACTGGCGGCATGGCGCGGTAAATCGGCATCGAGGCCAGTGGCTTGATGCAACCCGATGAACTATCGATTGTCGTTGCGGGCATTTCGTTCTAGCATTGCGCCCCGAACCGTCACCAGCCCCGTCCCTGCACTGAAGCCACGACCCTACCCGGAAGCTACAAGCGATGTCCGATAATCTCACCCTGAATCTGGAAGGCGTCGAACGCCAGCCCCTGAAGACCTTCACCGAAAAGGCCTACCTCGATTACTCGATGTACGTGATCCTGGACCGGGCGTTGCCGCATCTCGGCGACGGCTTGAAACCGGTGCAGCGCCGCATCGTCTACGCCATGTCCGAGTTGGGACTGTCGGCGCTGTCCAAGCACAAGAAGTCGGCGCGCACGGTCGGCGACGTGCTCGGCAAGTTTCACCCGCACGGCGACTCGGCGTGTTATGAGGCGATGGTGCTCATGGCGCAGAGCTTTTCCTATCGCTATCCGTTGGTCGACGGGCAAGGTAACTGGGGTTCGCCGGATGATCCGAAATCCTTCGCCGCCATGCGCTATACCGAAGCGCGCCTGGGGCGTTACGCCGAGGTGCTGCTCGCCGAGTTGGGGCAGGGCACGGTCGAATGGACGCCGAATTTCGACGGTACTTTGGAAGAACCCGTGGTGTTGCCGGCGCGCCTGCCGAATGTGCTGCTGAACGGCGCCACCGGCATCGCCGTGGGCATGGCCACCGACATCCCGCCGCATAACCTGCGCGAAGTGGCCAGCGCCTGCATCCGTCTGCTGGAAGAACCCAAGACCACGCTAGCGGAATTGTGCGAGCACATCCTGGCTCCGGATTTTCCGACCGAAGCCGAGATCATTACGCCGCGCGCTGATCTGCTGCGCCTGTACGAGACCGGCAACGGCTCGGTGCGCGCGCGTGCGCGCTACGAGCGCGAGGAGGGCGACCTGGTCATCACGGCGTTGCCCTACCAGGTGTCCGGCGCCAAGGTGCTGGAGCAGATCGCCGAGCAAATGAATGCCAAGAAGCTGCCCATGATCGAGGATCTGCGTGACGAGTCGGATCATGAGCATCCGACGCGGCTGGTGATCGTGCCGCGCTCCAGTCGCGTCGATGTCGAGGAACTGATGGGACATCTGTTCGTCAGTACCGATCTGGAACGCAGTTACCGGATCAACATGAACATGATCGGACTGTCGGGTCGGCCGCAGGTGAAGAACTTGCGGCAGATTCTCGAAGAGTGGCTGGAGTTTCGTACTGCTACCGTGCGCCGCCGTCTGGAATACCGTCTCGACAAAGTGCGGAAACGGCTGCATATCCTCGACGGCCTGCTGATTGCCTATCTGAATCTCGATGAAGTGATTGCCATCATCCGCCGGGAGGAGGAACCCAAGCCGGTGCTGATGGCGCGCTTCGGTTTGAGCGATACCCAGGCCGAATCGATTCTGGAGTTGAAACTGCGGCATCTGGCCAAGCTGGAAGAGATGAAGATCCGCGGTGAACAGCAGCAGCTCGACGATGAACGCGACGGACTGGAAAAAACCCTGGCGTCCAAACAACGCCTGAAAACGCTGATCCGCAAAGAGCTCACGGAAGACGCCGAGAAATACGGCGATGCGCGCCGCGCGCCGCTGGTGGAGCGCCGCGCGGCGCAGGCCTTCGATGCCACGTCCTTGATTCCGAATGAACCACTTACCGTGGTGATGTCGGCGATGGGTTGGGTGCGCGCCGCAAAAGGTCACGACATGGAGCCGGCGACATTGAGTTACAAAGCGGGTGACAGCTTCCTGTGCGCGGCGCGCGGACGCAGCAATCAGCAAGCGGTGTTCCTCGACTCCACCGGCCGCAGTTATTCATTGCCGGCCCACAACCTGCCCTCCGCGCGCGGTCAGGGCGAGCCACTCACCGGCCGCATCGATCCGCCGGCGGGCGCGAGCTTCGCAGGTGTGCTGATCGGCGATCCCGAGCAGCGCTGCCTGATCGCGAGTGATGCCGGTTACGGTTTCATCGCCAAGCTCGGTGATCTGCACGCGCGCAACCGCGCCGGCAAGACCCTGCTGACGTTGCCCGAGGGCGCGCGCGTATTGATGCCGGTGCTGGTACAGGATAGTGCCAGCGATCAGGTCGCCGCATTGACCAACACGGGCCGGCTACTGGTGTTCCCCACCAGCGAGCTGCCGGAACTGTCCCGTGGCAAGGGCAACAAGCTGTTGGGGATTCCGACAGCAAAAGTTGCGGCGCGCGAGGAATTTCTGGTGGCGGTGGTCGTCATTCCGGAAGGCGGCAATCTGGTGGTGTACTCCGGACAACGGCATCTCACCCTCAAGCCATCCGATCTCGGCAATTATCGCGGTGAACGCGGCCGCCGCGGCGAGAAGCTGCCGCGCGGATTTCAGCGCGTTGATAGAGCGGAGTCTGCCTGAACGACAAGGCCGCCTAACGGGCATTGCCCACTCGGCAGCACATGGACGATGGGGTGCCGGGCGGCCAAAGAAAACGGGCCGTGTCGCTAGACACGGCCCGTTTTCAGTGAACCCGCGACCTGCTTACTTGCCGGCAGGAACGGGCGCCGCAGGCGGCGTTGCGCTTGATGTGGGTGCCGACGGTGCGGCGGGTTCTGCGGCAATCGGCAGGTTTTGTTTGTTGATCTCAACCTTGCCGGCAGTTTTCAGGCTTTCGATGAAAGTCTGTGACAGCTGCTGCTGCATGAAGTTGCGTACACGATCTTTCATCTGATCGAACGCCGGCACCTGCGCGTTGCGGGAATCTTCCAGCATGATCACATGCCAGCCAAACTGCGACTGCACCGGGGTTTCGGTGTAGGCGCCTTTTTTCAGTGCCAGTGCGGCTGCCGCGAAGGGCTTCACCATCTGATTGGGATTGAACCAACCCAGGTCGCCGCCTTGCTTTGCGGAGCTATCGATGGATTTTTCCTTGGCGAGCTTGGCAAAATCCGCGCCTTTGTCCAACTGCGCGATAATAGCCTTGGCTTCGGCCTCGGTTTTGACCAGGATATGACGGGCCTTCAATTCCTTGGTGCCGGCAGCGGCGATACGCTGGTCGTATTCTTTCTTAACCTGTTCATCCGTGATCGGGTGCGCTTCGATATACGCTTTCAGCGCGGCATTGGCGAGCAGGATGCGGCGCTGGGCTTCGAGGTTCTTCACAACCTCGGGTTGCTTGTCGAGGCCTTGCTTGAGCGCATCCTGCACCACCAACTCCAGACTTACCATCTCGTTGATGATGGATTCGGCTTCGGCGGCGGTAGGCTTGCTGCCGGGCTGCAGTCGACGCTTGGCGTACTCGTTGAATTCATCAAGGGTTATCGGGGTGCCGTTGACGGTGGCAATGACCTTGCTGTCGCTGGCGGCAGTGATAGGCGCCGTGGTGGTGGTCGGCGCGGTATCTTTGCCTGATTCGCTGCTGGTGGCGGTCGGCTTGTTGCAGCCGCTGAGTATCAGCGTGATACAGGCGCTTGCCAGCAGCAGGCTCTTGGAGAATGTTGGCATATCGGTTCCTTGCGTGACGGAGACAATGTTAGATTTCTTGCGGCGTAAAGGCTTTGATGCTGAGTGCGTGAATCGCGCCTCCCATGGCATCGCCGAGGGCATCATATATCAAGCGATGGCGCTGGAGTAGACCCAGCCCGGTGAAGGCCTGGGAGACGATAATCACTTCGTAATGGCCGCCGCCGCTTCTGGCGCCGGCGTGGCCGGCGTGGCTGGCGCTGTCGTCAATGATTTCCAGACTTTCCGGGGCGAGTGCCGTAGTGAGGCGGTCGCGGATCATGGCAATCCGAGCTTCGGTCATTCAGGGCAGCACCTTTTTGAAGGGTTTGACGATGACCTCGGCATAGACGCCGGCCGTGACGTAAGGGTCGGCATTCGCCCAGTCCTGTGCTGCGGGCAGGCAGGCGAACTCGGCCACTACCAGGCTGCCGGTGAATCCGGCCGGGCCGGGGTCCGGGCTGTCGATCGAGGGATGCGGTCCGGCCAGTACCAGACGGCCTTCATCGCGTAGCGTATTGAGGCGCGCCAAGTGGGCCGGCCGGGCGCCAAGACGCCGTTCCAGGCTACCTTGGACGTCGCGGCTGATGATGGCGTAGAGCATTCGTTCAGGCCTTATCCGTACTTGGCGGCTCGCCGGCATGGCGGCTGATGAAGACGGCTTGCAGCAGCACGAACAAAAATGTCAGGCCCATGATGCCGAACAGCTTGAAGTTGACCCAGGTGTTTTCGCTGTAGTTGAAGGCGACATAGAGGTTGGCGATGCCCATGATGATGAAAAACAGCACCCAACTGAGGTTGAGCCGCCGCCAGATCGACGCGGGCAGCACTATCGTCTGATCCATCATGCGCTGCACCAGCGATTTCTCGCCGATGAACTGGCTGCCGAGGAAGGCTATTGCGAACAACCAGTTCAATACGGTCGGTTTCCACTTGATGAAATTCGGGTCGTGCAGCAGCAGTGTGGCGCCGCCGAAAATCACGACCAGCACCAGTGTCACCAGGTGTGAGGTCTGAAAGCGGCGATGCATGAGCCAGTACACGCCAACCTGCAGGAAGGTCGCGGCGATGATGCTGGCCGTGGCGACATAGATGTCGAACAGCTTGTAAGCCACGAAGAACAGCAGCACCGGAAAGAAGTCGAAAAGAAATTTCATGGGCGATTTTGACGATGGTTGCAGTGATTGGTTCAATGTGTGATTGCGGGCGGTACTTTTGCCGGCGCTAATGCAGGGTTTTGGTCATGCTCCATTGCCGGTAGTACTTCTCCATGACACGGCGCACCACCTCCGGGTAATCCAGCGCATCCATCTGCAACATGCCCTCGCGAAAGAATTCCGAGGCGTCATCCGGCAGATTGGCGATCAAAACCCGGAATGCCGCTTCCATCACCGCGGGGTTGTAGGTGCGGGTGGCGACGATGCCCCGGTTAAGATTGAGCACCCGCCAGGGACGGTTGGGGTTGCTGTTTTCCAGATCGTGCTGCAGCGTCGGCGATACCGCGGCGATGATTTCACCCATGGCGGCGCACAGATCTTCCAGTACCATGGTGTCGGCGGTCGAGTTGGCCAGATAGGCGACGCCATCGATCACCGGCTCAAGATTGCGCAACTCGGCGCCGTGGCGCGCCAACCACAGCGCCAACGGATACGCGGCGCTCTGCAGTTGGTGGTGGCTTTGTTCCAGTTCGAGTTTTTGCGCCCAGTAGATCATGTCGTTGAGCAGACTGAGGCCGTAATCGCCGAGTTCACTGATGTCGAGGCTGCCGCCGCCCTGCCAAACCGAATTTCCCGGCCCGTCAGTGTCGTGCAGATCGGCGTCCATGCGCTTGATGACATCCATGAACTGCTGCATGGCGCTGGCCAGCAGTGTCGGGCTGGCGGCATCATCATCGACGATGCCGCTGTCTTCAAAGGCCTCGACCACCTCTTCAATGGCGTCTTCGCAGGCCTCGCACAGCGAGCCGATATCAAGGGAAATCCAGTTCATCGCGCACATAACCGCTAAGGGGTACCCATGATAACGCAATTGTGCGGATGGCAGTGGGCATTTTCCACTTCCGCGTCCGCCGGCGGCGCCGCGGAGACGCACGCCAAGGACATGCAGGCTGGGTTACAATGAACGTATGAGCTTAAAATATGATCTGCATACCCATTCCTCGGCCTCGGACGGGACGCTGTCACCCGAGGCGCTGGTGCGGCGCGCCCATGCCCAGGGCGTCGATGTGTTGGCCTTGACCGATCATGACACCACGGCGGGTTGCGCCGGTGCGCTGACGGTCGCCGCCGAATTGGGACTGTGCCTGGTGCCGGGCGTGGAGGTGTCGGTCAGTTGGCGCGGCACGACCTTGCACATCCTCGGGCTTGGCGTCGACCCGGAACACGTTGCGTTGCAACAGGGTCTCGCCGGACTGGGCCGATATCGCGAGCAACGTGCCGAGGAAATCGGCCGCCGTCTGCAGCAACACGGCGTCGCCGGGGCGTATGCCGGCGCGTGCCGATTCGCGGGTGATGGCCGGGTTGGGCGCACGCATTTCGCGCGTTTTCTGGTTGAGCAGGGCCATGCCCGTGATCTGCGCGGCGCCTTCAAGCAGTTTTTGACGCCGGGCAAGCCGTGTCATGTCAGCGGCGAGTGGGCTGATTTGGCGCAGGCGACCGCCTGGATTCACGGCGCGGGCGGTCAGGCCGTGATCGCGCACCCGGCGCGTTATAAACTCACTGCGACAAAATTGCGGCGACTGATTGGCGAATTCAAGGAATGCGGCGGTATCGGTATGGAAGTCGTATCGGGCAGTCACAGTCGCGACGAGATGTTCACTTTCGCCAATCATGCCCGTCAGCACGGGCTGTTGGCATCGAGTGGATCGGATTATCACGGACCCGCCAACCCGTGGATCGACCTGGGTCGACTGCCCGCGCTGCCTGCGGGATGCGTGCCGGTGTGGGCGGACTGGCCTTGTGAATTGCAGACCACGAGCGGCCTATAGTAAAAGCGCGTAGACGCAATACGCCGCTCAGCCCGCCTGAACAGAACCTATGAGTCAATTCTTCCAGATCCATCCCGTCAACCCCCAGGCACGGTTGATACGGCGCGCCGTCGAGATCGTGCGTGACGGCGGCGTGATCGCCTATCCGACCGATTCGGGTTATGCATTGGGCTGTCACATCGGTGACAAGGACGCGATGGAGCGCATCCGTGCCCTGCGTGTTCTGGATGACAAGCATAACTTCACCTTGATGTGCCGCGATCTGTCCGAGATCGCGACCTATGCCAAGGTCGAGAATAGCGCCTATCGCCTGCTCAAGGCACACACGCCCGCGCCCTATACGTTCATCCTGGAAGCCACGCGTGAAGTGCCGCGCCGTCTGCAGCACCCGCGCCGCAAGACCATCGGCATCCGTGTGCCGGATAATGCCATAGCCCAGGCATTGCTCGCCGAGTTGGGCGAGCCCTTGATGAGTTCAACGCTGATCCTGCCGGGTCAGAACATGCCCATGACCGATGCCGAGGAGATTCGCGACACGCTGGGAAATCGTCTCGATCTGGTGATCGACGGCGGTTATTGCGGATTCGAACCCACGACCGTGGTCGACCTGGTCGCCGGCGTGCCGGATATCCTGCGCGTCGGTAAAGGTGCTACGGAAACCTTGGTGTAATAAATTTAAGAGCATAGGGCGGAACAGGCCGCAGGCCGTATTGCGTCCTACCTAGATACAGAATCGCCCCGACTGGGTATAATCCCCGCACAATGTTTGAACTGAATCTGCTGCAACGCATAGCCGTCTGGGCGCTGCCGGTGTTATTCGCGATTACGGTCCATGAAGTGGCGCACGGTTGGGTGGCGCGGCATTTCGGCGATCCTACCGCCATGATGCTCGGCCGCCTTACCCTGAATCCACTCAAGCATATCGATCCGCTCGGCACCTTGCTGATCCCCGGTCTCATGCTGATGCTGGGCGGCTTCATCTTCGGCTGGGCCAAGCCGGTGCCGATATCCTGGCGTAATCTTAAAAACCCAAAGCAGGATATGGTTTGGGTCGCGCTGGCCGGCCCGACCGCCAATCTGTGCATGGCCATGGCGTGGGCGGTGATTGCCAAGGTCGGCATCATGGTCTATGCGTATGCTGGCTGGAGCGCGGTGTTCCTGGTTTATAGTGGTGTCGCCGGCATCTATATCAATGTGATCCTGATGACGCTTAATCTGCTGCCGCTGCCGCCGCTGGACGGCGGGCGGGTACTCACCGGGCTGTTGCCGGGGCCCTGGGCTTGGAAGCTGAGCCGGGTGGAGCCGTATGGTTTTGTCATTCTGCTGGCGCTGTTTTATTTCCGGGTGCTTGATTACCTGTTGGTGCCGGTGATCGGTTTTTTCGACACGCTGTTGACGCGCTTCGCCGGTATGAATCCGGCAATGTACAGGGCCGCGCTGACCGCCCTGATGGGCCACTGACGAGGTTGACGCTTGAGTTACCTTCCCGCCAATAACCGCCGCGTCCTGTCCGGCATGCGTCCGACCGGTCAGTTGCATCTCGGACACTATCACGGCGTACTCAAGAACTGGCTGCGTCTGCAGCATGAATACGAGTGCTTCTTCTTCGTCGCCGACTGGCATGCCCTGACCACGCACTATGAATACCCGCATGTCATCAGCGACGCGCTTTGGGACATGGTGATCGATTGGCTGGCCGCGGGTGTGAATCCCGGCGCCGCCAAGATCTTCATCCAATCGCGCGTTCCGGAGCACGCCGAGCTGCATCTGCTGTTGTCCATGATCACGCCCTTGGGCTGGCTGGAGCGCGTACCGAGTTATAAAGATCAGCAGGAAAAGCTCAAGGAAAAGGATCTGGCCACCTATGGATTCCTAGGCTATCCCTTGTTGCAGAGCGCGGACATCCTGATCTACAAGGCCGGACTGGTGCCGGTGGGCGAGGATCAGGTCGCGCATGTCGAACTGACGCGCGAAGTGGCGCGGCGCTTCAATCACCTGTACGGCCGCGATGCCGGTTTCGCGGAGAAGGCTGAAGCGGCCATCAAACAGCTCGGCAAGAAAAACGCGAAACTCTATCAGGACCTGCGCAAACGTTATATGGAGCAGGGCGATCACGAAGCGCTGGATGTCGCGCGCGCCTTGCTTGAAGGCCAACAGGGCATGACGCTCGGTGATCGCGAACGCTTGTTTGGTTATCTGGATGGCGGCGGGCGCATCCTATTGCCGGAACCGCAGCCACTGCTGACGCCGGCTTCCAAGATGCCCGGCCTGGACGGTCAGAAGATGTCTAAATCCTATGGCAACACCATCACGTTGCGCGACGAACCGCAAGTGGTCGAGCAGAAACTGCGTACCATGCCCACCGACCCGGCACGGGTGCGGCGCACCGACCCCGGCGATCCGGGCAAGTGCCCAGTGTGGCAGTTGCATGAGGTGTACTCCAATGCCGAGATCAAGGATTGGGTGCGGACCGGGTGTCGCGCCGCCTCGATCGGGTGCTTGGATTGCAAGCAGCCTATCATCGAGGCGGTGCAAGCCGAGTTGGCGCCGATCCGCGAGCGCGCCAAGGAATTCATTGAGAATCCCAGCAGCGTGCGCGCCGTGATCAACGACGGCACCGAAGCGGCCCGTGAAGTGGCGCGTGAAACGCTTGACGATGTAAGGCAGGCGATGGGTCTGGTGTATCGCTGACGACGCAGCGCGGCGGATACGGCCGCCAAGTGGCAATCGGGTCTCATGTCCTGTAATCTTGCCCGACAAAATCGGCCTGCCGCCGACCTCGCTACAGGGCTGAAGATTCCTCGATCATGAGCACCGCCGAAGCTGTTGCACCCGTACAGGTCGAGATGCCGTTTGCCATCGTGCAGGGTGAAGCCTTCACCACCATGCCGCGCGATCTGTACATCCCGCCGGACGCGCTGGAAGTCATTCTAGAAGCCTTCGAGGGACCTCTCGACCTGTTGCTTTATCTCATCAAGCGCCAGAATCTCGATATCCTCGATATCCCGATCGCCGAAATCACCCGCCAGTACATGTCCTACATCGAGGTGATGCAGGAACTGCGGCTGGAATTGGCGGCGGAATATCTGGTGATGGCGGCGATGCTGGCCGAGATCAAGTCGCGCATGCTGCTGCCGCGGCCGGTGCTCGGCGATGGCGAGGAAGACGATCCGCGCGCCGAGCTGGTGCGCCGCCTGCAGGAATACGAACGCTTCAAGCAGGCGGCCCTGGATATCGACGCGCTGCCGCAGATCAGTCGTGACGTATTCAATACCGCGGCCGAACCGCCGGAACGTAATCAGGCGCGCCCGCACCCCGATGTCAATCTGCGTGAAGTGTTGCTGGCGTTGCGCGAAGTGCTGACCCGCGCCGAAATGTTCACGCATCACCACATCCAGCGCGAACCGTTGTCGGTGCGCGAGCGCATGTCCCGGGTGCTGTCCAGCCTGGCTTCGGAACGCTTCACCGATTTCACCGCGCTGTTCACGGTCGAGGAAGGTCGCATGGGTGTGGTGGTCACCTTTTTGGCCGTGCTGGAGCTCATCAAGGAAGCGCTGATTGAACTGATCCAGGCCGAAGCCTTCGGCCCCATCCACGTCAAGGCCGCCGCGCAGCTCAGCGCCGCGGACTGATCCGCCGTCCTGAAACTGTTAAACTGAGACCCATGGAACTGCAACAGATCAAGAATATCATTGAAGCGGCGCTGCTTGCCGCCGGCCGCCCGCTGCGCCTGGATGAACTGCAAATGTTGTTCGGCATTGCCGCTGCGCCGGATCATGAGATCTTGGACCAGGCGCTGCAGGCCTTGCAGCACGAGTACGCCGCGCGCGGCATCGAAATCAAGGAAGTGGCCAGTGGTTGGCGTGTGCAGGTCAAACAGGAATACGCGCCCTGGATCTCGCTGCTTTGGGAGGAGCGGCCGGCGCGTTATTCGCGCGCCCTGCTGGAAACCCTGGCGCTGATCGCCTACCGCCAACCGATCACCCGCGGTGAAATCGAAGACATCCGCGGCGTGGCGGTGAGCACCAATATCATCAAGACCCTGCAGGAGCGCGAATGGGTGCGTGTGGTCGGGCATCGCGATGTGCCCGGCAAGCCGGCGATGTACGCTTCCACTCGCCAGTTCCTCGATTACTTCAATCTCAAGTCGCTCGATGAACTGCCGACGCTGGTCGAACTGCGCGATATCGACACCATCAGCGCCGGATTGGAGCTCAGCCTGAGGCTGGAGGATGATGAGGTTCATGAGGCCGCACTGCCGCACGGGATGGAGGACGCGCCGCGCGCCGCGTTGGATGATGGGCCTGCGCAGGACGCTTGACGCGCGTTCCACGCGGCCGTGCCGACTCCAAACAGAGGTTCAAGAATTCATGTCAGAGCGTCTGCACAAGCTGCTTGCCAGCGCCGGCTTCGGCTCGCGTCGCGAGATCGAACGCTGGATTGAAGAAGGACGCGTCAGCGTCAACGGCGTGATCGCCAAGCTCGGCGACAGCGCCAGCGCCGAGGACGACATTAGCATCGACGGTCGGCGCCTCCCGGCGCGTCAGATCAGCGCACCGCAACGCCGGGTCATTGCCTATTACAAGCCGGAAGGCGAGATCACCACGCGCAACGATCCGGAAGGACGCCCGACCATTTTCGAAAATCTGCCGCGCCTCACTCAGGGTCGCTGGATCGCCGTCGGCCGTCTGGACATCAACACCAGCGGCCTGTTGCTGCTCACCACCGACGGCGAGCTTGCCAATCGGTTGATGCACCCTTCGCATGCCGTGCAGCGCGAATACGCGGCGCGCGTGCTGGGCGAGGTCGATACCGAAGTGCTGAAGACGCTGCTGCGCGGTGTCGAGCTCGATGACGGTCCGGCGCGTTTCGAATCGATTACCGATGCCGGCGGCCCCGGCGCCAATCACTGGTATCACGTGACGCTTAGCGAAGGCCGCAACCGTGAGGTACGCCGCCTGTGGGAAACCCAAGGTGTTAAAGTCAGCCGTCTGATCCGGGTGCGCTACGGGCCGCTGACTCTGCCGCGCCGACTGCGGCCGGGGCGTTGGCAGGATCTCGCCCCGGAAGAACTTGCGCAATTGCTGGATCTGGTCGGACTGCCGCCGGAAAATCTTGGCACGGATACCGCCAAAACGGTGCGCCGCAATGCGCCCAGAACGCGCGGCAAGATGCCAGCGCGCACGACCGCGGTTGCGCGCGCTGCCAAGCCGCAACGCGCCGACGCGCGTGTCAAACCGGGGCACGGCAATACCAGCAGCGCCGCCACCCGTGAATCGCGTGACAACGTTGCCGGCCAGGCGATGCCGCGCACGCGCTCCGCGGAGCCGCCGCCGCGTGGTTCGCGCAAGAAGTGATTCGGTTGTTTCCGCGCCCGGCGCCGCGGGCTGGTACGGCGTAAGAGACTCAGGACTCAGGCGTAGCGGTTGGATGTCACGGCCTGGTGGCTGTGTTAGACAAGGGTAAGCGTTTCCACTCGCGTGGTCAGGCGGCTTGGCAGTTTGTAATGCTCGCCGAGCAGCAACACCAGTTTTCGCACGGAGCCGGTGTCGGTCAGCAGTTGCTCCAATTCAGCGCACACCTTGGGATCTGACAGTCCCGTCTGAAAGTTGCACAGCAGATAAATTCCGAAGTGATGGCAAGCTTGTATGTATTGCAGGACATCGAGCGGGCGCTGGGTGCCGGGGATATGTATGTGTTCGACGGCGATGCGCCGCAGTCCATGTTCCGAGGTCCATGCATAGCTGGCCCTGCCGGTCGTCGTGAACGGTTTCCGCAGCCATTCGATGATGTCGTCAGTCGCGCGTGTTTCAAGCACCGCAAGGCGCGCATCCGAATTTATCAGTGTCTCAATGGGCTGCATTTCATCCATGAGAGTCTCGTGGCCAGGGAGGATGACGAATGATAGCGCTGATGAGCGACCCGGTAATGTGTGGTGATTCACAGCTTGTTGACGTGCATGCCCGTGCTTACGGCGCGATCCGCACCCGATTACGGCCTTCCTGCTTGGCAATGTAGAGCCCGCTGTCAGCCCGGCTGAACAGACGCTCGCCGGTATCGTCCGCTTGCAGGGTGGTCAAGCCGGCGCTTATGGTCATGTTGAAGCGCGAGTCGCCGCACACCAGGGGCATCTCGCAGACCGCGCGCCGCAGGCGTTCGGCCAACAGCAATGCGCCGTTGGGGCCGGTATTGCTGAGTAGGGCCACGAATTCTTCGCCGCCGTAACGGAACAGGATGTCGCTGCCGCGGGTGGTGCGTACGGCACAACTGGCGACGGCCTGGATGGCGTTGTCACCGACGGTGTGGCCGTAGGTATCGTTGATGGCTTTGAAGTGGTCGATATCCACCACCACCAGCGATAAGGGCGTGCCGTGCCGACGCGCCAGATCGATTTCGCGACGCAATGCGGTATCCAGCGCGGCGCGATTGTTCAGGCCTGTGAGTGGATCGGTGTTGGCGGATTGCAGGGCATCACGGTACAGCAGCGCGTTGCGCAACGGGTAGATCAGGCTGCAAAGCAGATGCTCGAACTGTTGGGTTTCATTGAGCGTAAACTTACGGTGGCGTCGGAACACCAGCTCTCCCATGTTCTGTTCACCCACGACCAAGCGATAGCTGCATGAATGTTGGCCAGTACCACCGATTTCCAGATTTAGGCCGCGTTCCACGTGCCGGTAGTGCAGGCCGTCATGCGCAACTAACCCGCTGATCTCCTGTGAGAACAGCGTAATGATGCGCTCCACGTCCAAGGTGGTTTGCAGCACGCCGCTGATCTCCAGTCCCTTGGTCCAGGCGGCCTGATCCGGGCCAACGGGCAATGCGTGATGCGTAGCGGCGGACAGCGGACTGCCTTCGCCCTTTGGACTTGAGCCAGCGTATGACTGTATGCGGGATACCATGCCATGCCCCTCGGTTATTGGTTTGTTGGTTGTGAATATGCCAGAAGCATGCCAGTGCTCTCGGGGCGCCCACTATTTGTATTACAGTAAGTTAGATACAATACTCAATGGTGAAAACGAGATTGTGTCAACCGTTTGGCATATCTAGGCGGATGCAGTGCGGCAGCCCTGTGACCAACCAGAGCCGAAGCGGCGTGGAAGTTCATCTGAGGGATGGTATGCGTGAATGAAATGGTCATCACGAATCTGAAAGACCTGGAAAAGCTGGTCGGGCGCATGCAACCGATTCAGAATGTCCAATTGGGCGATATGTTGGTGGATGAAGGGATTATCACGCCGCGCCAACTGGAGGACGCCCTGCTGCTGCAACGTCGCAATCACGGCAAGCACCTTGGACGCTTGCTGACCGAAATGGGTCTGGTCTCGCAAAAGCAGATCAACATTGCCTTGGCGTACAAACTCGGCATACCTACCATCAAGCTGGAAGATTTTGAAGTCGCGCCCCGCATCTTGGCCATGGTCCCGGCCGATATTGCAATGCAATACAACGCCTTGCCGTTGGCCGAAATTGATGGTTGTTTGATCGTCGCCGTGGAAAACCCGCTCGACGGGGATGCCCTGGGGATGATCCGCTTCAACACCAATCTGCGTGTCGAGGCCGTGATCGCTTCCGGCCAGGAAATCCGCCAAGCGTTGAACCGCTACTACACCAAGTACCAGGAACACGAGGCGCTGGAAGAGCTGGATTTCGATGCGGCGCACAAGGATGAAGACAATACGCCCGTCTATTCCGTTGAACAGGAGGCGATGAAAAAGCCCATTGTGCGGCTGGTCAACGCCATCATCCTGCAGGCGGTGACGCGCCGGGCTTCTGACATCAACATCCGTCCCGAAACCGACAACGTCAAGGTCTATTATCGCATTGACGGTCGCATGCAGTTCCTGCGCAGTCTGCGTAAATCACTGCTGCAGGCCTTGGTAAGCCGTATCAAGATCACCGGCAAGATGAATATCGCCGAGCGACGACTGCCGCAGGACGGTCATGCGCGCGTGATGCGCGGCGATCGCATCATCGATCTGCGTATCTCGATCATGCCAACGGTGTGCGGGGAAAGTGTGGTGATCCGCATTCTGGATAAAGAAACCGGCTTGAAGCCGATGGATCAGTTGGGGTTCACGCCGCGCGATTCCGAGCTTTTCCAGCAGATGTTGACCAGGTCCTTCGGCATGCTGCTGGTCACCGGGCCAACCGGTTCGGGCAAGTCGACCACCCTGTATGCGCTGCTTAACGAAGTACGCCGCCGCGAGCCACATATCATCACGGTTGAGGACCCGGTGGAATACGACATGGACGGTGTCGAGCAGATCCAGATCGCTTCGGCGCCGGGCTATACCTTCGCCGCCGCGCTGCGACACATCCTGCGCCACGACCCGGATGTGATCATGGTGGGGGAAATCCGCGACTTGGAGACGGCGGATATTGCCACTAAGGCGGCATTAACCGGTCACCTGGTGCTGAGCTCGCTGCATACCAACGATGCCGCGGGCGCCATTACACGCATGCTCGACATGGGGGTGGAGCCGTTTCTGCTCAGTTCCACGTTGCAGGGTGCGATGGCGCAGCGCCTGCTGCGCGTCAATTGCGAACACTGCAAGAAGCTGGAACAGGTCGATTTGTACATTCGGCGTCTGCTGGGCGTGCCGGATGACGAGGTATTTCTGCGCGGCAGCGGTTGCGAGGCATGCAATTTCACCGGCTATGAAGGCCGCATCATGGTCTATGAGCTGCTGCCGGTGACGCCGCAGATCGCTGATCTCATCACGCAGCGGAAATCGGCGCGCATAATCAAGGAGACCGCGGTGAGTGAGGGCATGATTACGCTGACGCAGTGCGCGCTCGCCCTTGCGCGCACCGGGCGCACGTCGCTGGACGAGGTGTTTACCGTGCGGCTGGAGTGAGTAGCCGGATGCATCCGAACGGATTAGGTTTCCTGGGCCGTGAATGCCCGACCGGTGATATTGCGGCTGTCCGGTCCCAGCAGATAGAGGTAGTTGTTCATTATCGTCTCGGGGGTCGGCAGTTGCTCGGGATTCTCGCCGGGATAGGCGCGTGCCCGCAACGAGGTACGCACAATGCCGGGATCCAGGCTGTTGACACGCACGCGACCCTCGTTCTCGGTTTCATCGGCGAGTATCCGCATCATGCCCTCCAGGGCCGCCTTTGATACGCCGTATGCGCCCCAGTAGGCGCGTCCCTGCCGGCCCACGGCATCCGCAGTAAATACCACGGACGCGTCAACGGCTTGCCGCAGCAGGTTGAGACAGGCGCGCGTCAACAGAAACGGGGCATGCAGATTGACCTGCATGACTTTGTGCCAGAGTTCCACATCGTACAGCCCGAGTGGTGTCAACGTACCGAGCATGGCGGCATTGTGCAGCAGTCCATCGAGGCGTCCGAATTGCTGATCCAATGCGGCGGCCAATTGCGCGTAATCCATCACGCCGGCTTTTCCCAGATCGAGCGGATGGATGACCGGTTGCGGATAGCCGGCCTGTGCTATTTCATCGTAGACCCTTTCCAATTTACGCTGCGTGCGACCGAGCAGGATGACGCTGGCGCCGTACTCGGCGCAGGTGATGGCGGCCACCCGGCCGATGCCGTCGCCGGCGCCGGTGATCAGAATGACGCGATCATTGAGCAGGCCGGGAGTAGGGAGGTAATCGGGCATGATGAGGTTCTTTGTTGGTAGGTTATCGGTGGGACAGGGTCGTCGCCGTAAGAATATCATTCCGACGCGATTTTGTCGGTGCTGCTGTGGGGTGTCACAAGGCTGTACGGCGCGCCCCGCCCGCGGTACACCAGACGAACCAGAGTTTGCGCCAGGCGGGCAGGGTGACGCGTTCGCGCAGCAGGCGGCTCGGGTCAACAGCCAGTGCATCCAGCAGGCTAAGATGCAACCGCGCCATGATCACGCCGTGGTGCTGCGGCCAGCGGTCGTCGGCAAGGCATGCGTGACAGGTTATGAGTTTTCGCCGCAGAGGCGCAGAGGACGCGGAGAGTTTGTAGACAACAAAACCACGTTCATGTTCTCTGTGTCCTCTGCGCCTAGTGTTTTAATGGGGCGATGGAGAGAGTTGCCGCGCGCTACTCGGCTTCGAGCTTGCGCAGCGGCACTTCGATCGGGTTCGGCGGTTCCAGTTCCTTGCGCGGGTTGATGCCGAGTTCGACGAATTTGCGCGCGCCGGGGAGTAGCTGGCGCTCCAATGATCCGACGGCTTTGTTGTAGCTGTCGACACCGCCTTCGAGTTGCCGGCCGAGTCGCGCCAGGTGTTCGGTGAAGGTGCCGATGCGTTTGTACAGGTCTTCGCCGAGTTCGCGGATGCGCTCGGCGTTTTCCGCTACGGCCTGCTGGCGCCAGCCATAGGCCACCGCGCGCAGCAGTGCCACGAGACTGGTCGGCGTGGCCATGATGATCTTCTGGCGCAACGCGTCTTCGAGCAGCGCCGGATCGATATCCAGCGCGGCGCTGAGGAACTGATCGCCGGGGATGAACAGCACGACGAAATCCGGTGCGTTCTTGAATTGGTCCCAGTAGGATTTCGCCGCCAGTTCGCGCACCCGCTCGCGCACCTTGCGGGCATGGCGCTCCAGTGCGGCGCGGCGGTGATTGTCGTCGGTCGCTTCCATCGCGCTGAGATAGGCATCGAGCGGCGTCTTCACGTCGATGACGATCTCGCGCTGGTCCGGCAGGCGTACGATCATGTCGGGGCGCTGCGCGCCGTCACCGGTGGTGACCGTTTCCTGCTGATAGAAATCGCAGTGCTCGACCATGCCGGCCAGTTCCACCAGCCGCTTCAGTGTCAGCTCGCCCCATTGCCCGCGTACTTCCGGACGGCGCAGCGCCTGCACCAGATTGCGCGTCTCCAATTGCAATTGATTCTGGGTCAGCGCCATGGTTTCCAGATGCTTGCTCAGCGAACCATAGGCCTCTTTGCGCGCCTGCTCCATGGCCTGGATCTGCAGTTCGGTTTTGGCCAGGGCTTCCTGAATCGGCTTCACCAGGTTGTCGATGGATTGTTCTTTCTGCTGCAACTGAGCATTGGCCTGCATCTGGAACTGTTTGAGGTTCTCCTGCGCCAGGCGCAGGAATTCTTCATTGTTGTTGCGCAGCGCCTGGCTCGACAGAGCGTTGAAGGTATCGGTGAGTTGATCGCGCGCCTGTTCCAGCGCGGCAAGTTTCTCGGTCGCATTCAGGCGTTCGGCGTCGAGCTGCGCGCCGAGTCGCGCATTCTCTTCGCGCAGTGCGCTGTTAAGACGTTGCTGGCGCTGTTGCACGATCAATGCCGCAAGCAGCGCGCTGAGCGCGGCAACGCCGCACAGGCTCAGCACGAAATAGACGACGGGCAGTGTCAGGATAGCGTCCATGCGCGGTTCAGGTGGCGCCGGCTTGGTCTGTGTTGTCGATCCAGGCCAGCAGTTCCTGCGGGTGCGCGATCAGCGTGTCGGCCCCCCAGCGCTGCGGCGTGTCCTGCGCGTCGAGATAGCCGAACAGCGCGACCGCGGTGTGCATGCCGGCGCGCCGCCCGGCTTCGATGTCGCGCTCGGCATCGCCGACATACAGACATTGCTGCGGCGTGCTGCCGGCCAGGCGACAGGCCAGCAGCAGCGGTTCGGGATGCGGTTTGCGGTTGGCTGTGGTGTCGCCACTGATGATGCAGGCGGCGCGCGCGCTCAGGCCGAGCTGGTGCATGAGCGGGTCGGTGAGCCAGGCCGGTTTGTTGGTGACCACACCCCAGTTCATGCCGCGCTGTTCCAGCGTACCGAGCAGCTCGGCCATGCCGGGGAACAGGCCGGTGTGGCGCGTCAGGTTTTCCTGGTAGATGCGCAGCAACTCCGCACGCAGCGCGTCGTAGCCGTTATGGCCGGGCCCGAGGCCGAAGCCGAGGCTGATCAGCGCGGCGCCGCCGTGCGAGACCACCGGGCGGATCTGTGCGAACGGCAACGCGTCACGGCCCTGCTGCTGCAGTACGCAATTCAGTGCATAGGCCAGATCGGGCGCGGTGTCGGCGAGCGTGCCGTCGAGATCGAACATTACGGTGCGCAGCGGCTCGGCGGTGGCGGAGCTGGCGATGTCGTGGGCCATCAGTCTGGCGACCGTGCCGCGTAGGCGAGGTAATTGACATCCAGATTGCGGCCGAGGCTGTACTGTCGCGACAGCGGGTTGTAGTCCATGCCGCTGAGATCGCGCAACGACAGGCCCGCGGCGCGCGCCCAGGATTCCAGTTCGGAGGGGCGGATGAATTTGCGGTAGTCGTGCGTGCCGCGCGGCAGCAATCGCAGCAGGTATTCGGCGCCGAGGATGGCCAGCAGGTAGGCCTTGGGATTGCGGTTGATGGTGGAGAAGAACACGGCGCCGCCGGGTTTCACCAGTTGCGCGCAAGCGGCGACGCTGGCGGCGGGGTCGGGAACGTGTTCGAGCATTTCCATGCAGGTCACCGCGTCGAAGCTGGCCGGTTGTTCGGCGGCGAGTTGTTCGGCGCTGATATGCCGGTAGTCCACCTGCGCGCCGGATTCCAGCAGATGCAGCCGTGCCACGGCGAGCGGTGCCTCGCCGAGATCGATGCCGGTGACCTGTGCGCCGCGCAGCGCCATGCTCTCGGCGAGGATGCCGCCGCCGCAGCCGACATCGAGTACGCGCTTGCCGGCGAGGCCGGCGCGGCTATCGATATAATCCAGGCGCAGGGGGTTGATGTCGTGCAGCGGCTTGAACTCGCTGCCGGGGTCCCACCAGCGGCTGGCCGACTGTTCGAATTTGGCGATCTCGACAGGATCGACGTTGTGGGCGGATGTATGGGGCATGGTATCGGGGCCGTGTCGCGTTGAGTGGCAGTATATCGCAGAGCGGGCGGAAAGGGTTTAGACGCAAGACAGTCACTGCATGCATGTGGCCGGCGCGTCTTGCAGCACTGGCAGTACCCCTCTGTACATGCCGCCTGCCGGCGAACACGTGTACCATGGCAACTCCATGCCAGTGCGTTGCAATCCCGGGAGCATTATGGTGCCAGATACGCACACTGATCACTCGCCTCCACGACACCCATGGCGCGCTGTGCTGTCGCGCCTGCTCGGGATCGCCGCCGCGGTATGGCGTGAACTGGCCGATGGCCAGTTGTCGCTGCACGCCATGAGCTTGGTGTATACGACCTTGCTGTCGCTGGTGCCGCTGCTGGCGGTGAGTTTTTCGGTGCTCAAGGCCTTCGGTGTGCATAACCAGATCGAGCCGCTGCTGTCGGCACTTCTGGCGCCGCTCGGCGCGCAGGGCGTCGAGATCACCGGTCACGTGATCGGCTTTGTCGAGAACATTAAAGTCGGCGTGCTCGGGGCTGTCGGACTGAGTCTGCTGTTCTATACCGTGGTATCGTTGATCCAGAAGATCGAAGCGGCGTTCAACTTCGCCTGGCGCGTGGCGCGGCCGCAGCCGTTCTCGCAGCGCATCGCTCAGTATCTGAGCGTGCTGATGGTTGGCCCGATACTGGTGTTTTCGGCCATGGCGCTCACCGGCACCTTGCTGAGCGGCACCCTGGCGAACTCGCTGCTCAGCGTGCAGCCGCTCGGCCTGTTGGTCGGCCTGCTCGGCAAGCTCGTCCCTTATGTGTTGGTGATCGCGGCCTTCACATTCATTTATTGGTTCATCCCCAATACCAAGGTGCGGTTCGGTTCGGCGCTGCTGGGCGCGACTGTCGCGGGGCTGATCTGGCAAACCGGCGGATGGGCCTTCGGCTCATTCATCGCCACGTCGGCGCGCTACACGGCGATCTATGCCAGCTTTGCCATCGTCATTCTGTTCATGATCTGGCTGTACTTGAGCTGGCTGATCCTGCTGCTCGGCGCCAGCATCGCATTTTATTACCAGCACCCAGAATATCAGAGTGGCAGCCGCGCGCCTCGCCGCCTCAACGCGCGTGCCGAGGAACGGCTGGCCTTGTGGTCCATGGCCATGATCGGACGTGCGCATGTACAGGGTGAAGCGACCTGGACGGCACAACGGCTCGCGCAGCGGATCAGTATTCCCGCCGCCAATATCGAGCAGTTGCTCGTCGCGCTGGAACATGGCGGACTGTTGGCTCATACCGCGGATGATCCGCCGCGTTATCTGCTGGCGGGTGCGCTGGAAACGATCACCCTCAAGACGGTATTGGACAGTGTACGCAACGCTGGTGAAGCTGTTGAAATAAGGCGAGGGACTGCACCACTGATAGCGGCCGTGGAAGATCTATGCGGTGAGCTTGACGCCAGCATGGCCGGCGTGTTGCAAGGCAGGACGCTTCGGGATCTTGTGACGGCGGGAGATGATGCGGCGGTAACGCGTGAAGGGCACTGACAGCGCAATTGCGCCACCAAATGCCTATTTTCACATGTGGTGCCTGGGCGACGTGTACGTCACGCGCGAGGCTGCCGCGTTCCACTTCCCCACAGTGCGCCGCATTGCGCACGCGGGCTGTCAGGCATCGCTGGGTGGCAGTGCATCCGCGATGAATGCATTGAGCCGCTCTTCCATTTCCGCGCGCAGACGTTGTTGCAGCGTGAGGCGCACGGTTTCCAGCGCGTTGGCATGGGCACGTGCCAATTCTTCCTCAACCATGCGGTCAATGCGATAGTGCATCTCCGTCAACAGGATGTCAGCTCGGGCTCGCAGTCGTTCGCTGAGTGGATTGTCTTGCGCAGGACCGGTCGTTGCGGGTTCCGAACCAGGCGCGACACTCTGGGTGCCGGGCTTGACGACAGCGGACAACACCGGGATGTTGTCGCAGGTGTTCCACGGTTGGTTGTTCATGGCGGGCTGTTTCCGGTGAGACTGTGTGTGTTCATTTCACAACCACCATCGCGATAGGCGCGGAAACGTTGGCGTGCCTGCTGCCGCGCCACCGCGTCGGGGCCGACCAGTTCGGCGACACGTTCGAAGCGTTGATAGGACGCCGGTATTTCGGTGCCGAGATTGATCAGCACCTGCGCAGATGTTGGCGGTTCGGCGCCGTGTCCGACCAGAATCGGCGCGGTTCTCCCTTCAGAGTCGGGATGCCGCGCATGCGGCAGGAACGAGCCCTGTTTGAAGGTCCAGAGCAGGTTGTCGAGTACCTGTGTCTGCTCTTCCGATACGGCTTGTATGTACACGCCGTGACCGAGCAGAAATGCCTTCTCGGTGAGTCGGCACGCCAGCAGTGCCACAGCGTTGGGCGCGGGGTCATCCAATAGGTAGAAGTCAACTCTGGGCATATTTGTTAAAGAGTAGCGAGTGACGAACAGCGTGCGATGCGCCAGTACTCGAAGCTCGCCACTAGCTACTTGTTGCTTTGGTCAACAAATATTGCATCAATAAAGGCACCGGCCTGCCCGTAGCGCCTTTCTGATCGCCGCTCTTCCAAGCCGTGCCGGCGATGTCCAGATGCGCCCAGTGCAGCTTCTTGGTGAAGCGTGCCAGAAAGCAGGCGGCGGTGATGGTGCCGGCGTCGCGGCCGCCGATGTTGGCCATGTCGGCGAAGTTGCTCTTGAGCTGATCCTGGTAATCGTCCCACAGCGGCATTTGCCAGACGCGGTCGCCGCTGGTCGTGCCGGCGTCGAGCAGGGCTTTGGCGAGTGGCTCGTGATTGCTGAGCAGGCCGCTCGGGTGTTTGCCGAGGGCGATGACGCAGGCGCCGGTGAGCGTGGCGATGTCGATCACGGCGCTGGGCTTGAAACGTTCCGTGTAGGTGAGGGCGTCGCACAGCACCAGACGGCCTTCGGCGTCGGTGTTGAGGATTTCGATGGTTTGGCCGGATAGGCTGGTGACGATGTCGCCGGGTTTGGTGGCGGCGCCGTCGGGCATGTTCTCGCTGCAGGCGATGACACCCACGACGTTGATCGGCAGTTTGAGCTCGATGCAGGCGGCCATGACGCCGAGCACGCTGGCGGCGCCGCACATATCGAATTTCATCTCGTCCATGGCGGACGCCGGCTTGATGGAAATGCCGCCGGTGTCGAAGGTGATGCCCTTGCCGACCAGTGCCACCGGCTTCGCGTCTTTGGCCGCGCCTTGGTATTCCAGGGTGATGAGTTTGGGCGGCTGGCGACTGCCGCGCGCCACCGACAGCAGCGAACCCATGCCGAGCTTTTCCATATCCTTCAGTTCCAGCACGGTGATCTTGACGTTTTTGTGTCCCTTGCCGAGTTTCTTGGATTGCTCGGCAAGATAGCCGGGCGTGCAGACATTGGCGGGCAGATTGCCGAGATCCTTGGTCAGCGACATGCCGTGACCCACGGCGCGGCCGATGCGCAAGGCCGGTTCGCCGAGCGTCTGTTCGCGTTTGTCGATGGCGGCGAGGGCGAGCTTGTGCAGGCGGGAGTCCACGTCATCGTTTTTGCTTTTCATCTTATCGAAGCGATACAGCACGTCTTCGGTGCATTCCACCGTCTGACGCACCTTCCAACTAAAGTCCTGCTCCGTGAGCGGCAACTGGCTGAGATAGGACACGGCATCGGTCACGCCCACGTCTCGCAGGGCCCTGGCGGCCTGGTTGGCGATCTTGCGGAAAGCGTGGGTATCGAATTCTTTCTGTTTGCCGCAACCGACCAATAATACGCTGTCGCTGCCGGTGCCCGGTACATCATGCAGTAGCAGTGTTTGGGCGTTTTTCCCCTGGAAGGCGCCGCGCTGCATCACTTTCTTGAGGTAACCCTTGCTGGCCTGGTCAAGCTGTTGTGCCGCCTGGGACAGGTGCCGGCCCTCATAAATACCGACCACGACGCAGGCGCTGCGCTGTTGTTCCGGGTTGCCTGTGGTCAAAGTGTATTGCATGGGTTGTTCCTCGTTGGAGTTGCCGGATGCAGCGTGCAAGATGCCTGGGCGACAGGTTGGTCATGCGCGCCTTGCAACATGTATCTCGCATCTTGTACCTTACCGCCCGGGGTGGCGTTACATTCTAGTTTACTTGAAATCCGCCGCCCGACATACACCACCTAGCCTCTGCAGGCGGGTGTGGAGTTGAATTTGATTATTGATATCTATCTGTTGCGGGAGATTCTGCGCACGTGGCTGGCGGTGCTTGTGGTGTTGCTGTTGATCCTAATCAGCAATCGGCTGGCCGGTTATCTTGCCGACGCCGCGGCGGGTCACATCGCCGGAGGGGTGATCTTCACTCTGCTCGGCCTCAAGGCGATCAGCTCATTGGTCATACTGCTGCCCCTGTCTCTTTATCTGGCCATGGCATTCACGCTGGGTCGTCTGCACAAGGATAATGAAATGGTGGCGCTGGAGGCTTGCGGTGCCGGTCCGGCGCGGCTGTATCGGCCGTTGTTCCTGGTGGCCGTGCCCGTGACACTGGTTTTGAGCTGGCTGTCCTTCCAGGGCGCGCCCTGGGCGAATGACGTCGGTTATCAGATGCGCGACCAGGCCATGAAGACGGCGGAAATCGGCAGCCTGACGGCGGGACGTTTCAAAGAAGTCGACCAGGGCACACGGGTGTTCTTCATTGAGCGCATGTCCGAGAGCCGCGCCCAGATTGAAAATGTCTTCGTGCAGATGCGCAGCGCGGACCGCTTGCAAGTCCAATTCGCTGCTTCCGCGCACCAGTTCATCGATCCGGTGAGCCATGAGCAGGTCGTGGTGATGGATAACGGCTATCTTTACGAAGGCCTACCCGGCAAGGCCGATTTCCGCATTGTGCACTTCGCCCGCCAGACAATGCGCCTGCCGGCGGAAGACGGTAGCAATGCGCCGCGCGAGGTCGATGCGACTCCCAGTCGGAAGTTGCTGTCCTCCACCGACCGGCGCGATAGGGCCGAACTTCATTGGCGTCTGGCCGCGCCGGTTTCGATGTTGGTGCTGACACTGCTGGTGTTGCCGCTGGGGTATGCCGCGCCGCGCGAAGGGCGCTATGGGCGGCTGTTGGCCGCCGTGCTGGTCTATATCATATACGCCAATCTGCTCGGCACAGCCGAGATATGGTTGGGACGCGGTTCGGTGCCGATGGTCTGGGGCATGTGGTGGGTGCATGGCCTGTTGCTGGTGCTGGCGCTGGTATTGCTGGCGCGCCGCCTGCGTCTGCCCGCTGCGCGCCGGAAGGCGGACGCAGTCGTGGCGCCGACATGAAGATCGTTGATCGCTACATCGCCAAGACAGTGCTGTCCAGTACCCTGCTGGCACTGCTGCTGCTGGCCGCGCTCGATTCCTTCTTTGCCTTCGTCAGTGAAGTCGGCTCCATCGGTCAGGGTGATTATGGCATGGTGCAGGCCCTGCAGTTCATCGCGCTGACGCTGCCGGGCCGTCTGCATGAATTGTTTCCCGTGGCGGCATTGCTGGGTAGTTTGGTCGGTCTGGGCGCACTGGCCAGCAACAATGAGTTGGTGGTGCTGCGTGTCTCGGGCATGTCCATCGCGCGCATCATCCGCGCGGTGGCGCAGGCCGGACTGGTATTGCTTGTGGGGGCGGCGTTGCTCGGCGAGTACCTGGCGCCGGTCAGTGAACAGTTGGCGCAGACGCAGCGCGCCTTGGCCATAACGCGGCAAGTGGTCATGAAAAGCGCTTACGGATTCTGGGCGCGCGATGGCAAGCGTTTCGTCAATATCCAGCGCATTCTGCCGCAGTCCTACCTCGGCGGAATATCGATCTATACGTTCGACGCCCAGAATCGTCTGATTTCGTCGACCTACGCCGCCATGGCCCACTATCAGGGCGGGCAATGGCTGCTGGATGATATTCAACAGAGCCTGATCAACGACGCGGGTGTGACCACGCGACATACCGCGCACGACGTGTGGCCGTCCTTGCTCACTCCCAAGCTGCTCAGTGTAGTGACGGTGCAGCCCGAGGATCTGTCGGCGCGCGATCTGTACCGGTATATCAATTATCTGCGCAGCAACCAACTCGATGCGCAGCGTTTCGAGTTGGCCTTTTGGGCGCGCATGATAGAACCGCTGGCGGGTATGGTGATGCTGATACTGGCCGTGCCCTTTGCCTTTGGGCCGCTGCGTCGGGTTGGCGCGGGGCAGCGTATTCTGGTGGGTGTGCTGGTAGGTTTGGCGTTCTATCTGATCAACAAAACCACTGGTCAGGTCGGTCTTGTCTACGGACTCAACCCGCTGTTCAGCGCGGCACTGCCGACACTGTTGTTTTTCGCGGTCGGCTTGGTGCTGTTGCGGCGGCTGAGCTGAGCGCATTCACCGATCGGTACAGACCACCACCGTGCGCGAGCCGCGATCATGCCAAGTGAGTTTTTCCCGATCGATCAGCATCCAGAAATAGCCGGTACCCAGCGGCAGCAGCGCCAGCCACGCTAGTAAATAGCGCCACAAGGCCCGCCCCCAGGTCAGTGCCGTACCATCGCGGCACAGCACGCGGATGCGCCAAGCCCGCATTCCGAGTGTCTGGCCGCCACGGGTCCAGAACCAGCCGCAGAACAGATAGCCGACCGTGACCAGATAGGAAAAATACCACGGATTGCCTGGGGCGATGGCCATACCGTGGCGTAGCACCAGTAGCAACAGCGTGGCGAAGAACAGCACGCCGAACAGCAGCAGACCGTCATAGCACAATGCACCTAGGCGCCGTAGCAGTCCGGCTGGAGTGAGTGATTTTGACATTGCTTGATGGCGGTGGTCGGGTTGTGGGTGATAGGGAGAGGCAGGCAAGGGTAGGTGGATACGTGAAATGAGTAATAATAACTTTTCTTCGGCGCCCGCCCCCCGAGTAACAATATGGCGCTCCCTACCGGTTTCGAACCGGTGTTCCCGCCGTGAGAGGGCG
>VFSW01002488.1_pt1 | contig 27833 bp, 27 predicted proteins | sample 5358111 | NCBI WGS metagenome assembly VFSW01 (sample SAMN11554181, study PRJNA540505) | mine drainage metagenome | isolation source: sediment from site ElyBrook_90M | place: USA: Ely Copper Mine, Vershire, VT | collected 2017 | reverse complement strand
ACGCCCATGCGGGCGCACTGCTCCACCGCCTGCACCGTGCCCTCGCCCGCGAGCGCGACGATCGCCATTTCCGGCACTTCGGGCAGCGCGCCGAGATCGGCATACGCCGGATAGCCCTGCACCTCGGCTCGACCCGGATTCACCGGAAACACCTTGCCCCGGTAGCCGTATTTCTTCATGAACAGGATAGGCCGGCCACCCACTTTATGCGGATTGTCGGAGGCACCGACTACGGCGATGGACGCGGGGTTGAGCGCAGCTAGCAGATTGTCGGACATGAGCTGACTCGCCCCGGGTGATGATTCGAGGCGGCGGAAAGGCCATCGGAGGAATTTCCGCTGATCCGCCGCCCGGGCGCAATTATGCCACTACGGCAATCTCAGTCCGCCGTAGCTTGCCCAGGGTGTGGCCACCAGGTAGCCGACGTCCACCGGCAGGTTCACGCCGGTGATGCCGGAAGCGAGATCGGATGCGAGAAACCCGACCGCGGCGGCGATCTCGTCGGCACGCACCAGGCGCCCGAGTGCGCTGTTCCTGGCCATGGTCGCAGCGTCGAGCGTACCGGTGGAGATTCCCTTATCCAGCGCCGGCGTCTGCGTGAATCCCGGCGACACCGTGTTGACGCGCACGCCGCGAGGGCCCCACTCGGCGGCGAGGCACTCGCCCAGGCTGATCACGCCCGCCTTCGCCGGGCCGTAGCCGTGCAGCGGACCCGAGCGCATGCCCGCCACCGAGGCGATATTGACGATCGCCCCCTGCCCGCGTTCGGCCATGCGCTTGCCAAAAGCGGCGCAGCACAGATAGGTGCCGCGCAGGTCGATGCGTACGACAAAATCCCACTCGCTGATGGCGAGCCGCTCCGGCGGAAGGGTGCGTTGCAGAACGCCGGCACTGTTGACCAGGATGGCCACCGGGCCCAGATCGGCCTCGATCGCAGCCGCGGCGGATGCGACCGCCGCGTCGTCCCCGATATCGAGCGCGACGGCCTTGCCGCCAAGCTTCGACGCCAGCGTCTCGGCGGCGCGCGCATTGCGGTCGGCGATGACCACGCGCGCCCCGCGCCCGGCAAGAAAAACCGCGCAGGCCGCGCCGATGCCGCTCGCGCCTCCGGTAAGCACTGCGAGTTTTCCGTCGAATTTTATACTTTGTCCTTTGCCGCCAATTCGTCGCGCAGCACCCGCTTGAGAACTTTCCCGGAAGGATTGCGCGGCAGGCTTTCGCGCAGGAACAGCTGCCGCGGAACCTTGAAGCCGGCGAGGTGCGCGCGACAGTGCCGCTGCAACTCCTCGGGTGTAAGCTGCGCGCCCGTTTTCAGCACGACGACCGCGGCGACGCGTTCGCCCCATTGCTCGTCGGGCAGGCCGACCACCGCGGCTTCGCTCACCTGCTCCAGACGGTAGATCACGCGCTCGACTTCGGACGATGCGACGTTCTCGCCGCCGCTGATGATCATGTCCTTCTTGCGGTCGGTAAGAAACAGGAAGCCGTCCTGATCGAGATGGCCGACGTCGCCGGTGCGAAACCAGTCGCCAAAAAAGCTCGCCGCCGTTTTCTTCGGGTCGCGCCAGTAGCCTTTGGTAATTTTCGGCCCGCGCAGGCAGATTTCGCCCGGTTCCCCCGGACCGAGCACCCGGCCGGCATCGTCGCGGATCTGTATGCCGACGTGCGGCACCGCGCGCCCGGTCGAGCCGATTTTCGCGATTTCCATGCCGGCCTCCATGAACGTATCGCCGGAAACACTCTCGGTCAGCCCGTAGGCATCGATATAGCGGCCATGGAGAAACAGGCCGGAGAATTCGCGGATGCGCTCCTCCGGCGTGCGCTCGCCGCCACCGATCAACCAGCGAAAACTCGACAGATCATAGCGCTCTCTTCCAGGCAGGGCGAGCAGACGGTTCAGCATCACCGGTGCCATCCAGGCGCCGGTCAGGCGTTCGGTCTGGATCATCTCCAGTGCCGCATCCGGCTCGAAGTCGCGCAGCACGCACAGCGTTCCGCCCGTGAGCAGCAGCGCGAGGCCCGGCAGGTCGAACGCACCCACATGGTAGAGCGGCCCGACGACGAGCAAGCGGTCGGCGGCACTCAGCCCGAGGCTGACGACATGATCGAGGCATTTCCAGTAATAGTTCTCGTAGCTGATGATTACGCCTTTCGGGCGATCGGTGGTGCCCGAGGTATACATCAGGCGGTAAAGATCGCCCGAAACCAGGGCCGCGCCCTGCGTCGCCGGCTGTGTGCCCTGGGTGAGCAAGCGGCTGTCGGACTGCGCCGCGGCATCGACGCTGACCTTGGCGGCAAATCCGCCGGCGGAGGGGAGCAGTTCCTCGTCGACAAACAGGAGTTTCGCGCCCGCGTGCTCGAGAATGTATCCCACCTCCTCCGCCGCCAGCCTGAAATTGACCGGCAGCATCACGGCGCCGACGTGGCTGGCCGCCAGCGCAAGCTCGATGAAAGCGGCACTGTTCTTCATCAGCACTGCGACGACATCGCCTTTGGCGATGCCACGCGCCGCGAGCAGCCCTGCCGCCGCGCGCAGGCGCTGCGCGAGCCCGGCGTAGCTCACGCGCTCGCGACCGTAAATCAGGGCGAGGCGGTCCGGGCTTACCCGGGCGTGATAATCGACTGCAGCGCTCAGCGCTATCATGGTTCCTCCCCTTTAGTAGGAGCGCGGCATGCCGAGGTCATGCACGGCGATGTAGTTGAGCACCATCTCCTCGGAAATCGGGGCAAAGCGGAACAGACGGCAGTCGCGCCACAGTCGTTCCACATGGCATTCCTTTGCGAAACCCATGCCGCCCATGGTCTGCATCGAACGCTCGGTGGCACGCGAGACCGCCTGCGCCGCCAGCAGCTTGGCAATGTTTGCATCACTGCCGTAGGGCAGGCCGGCATCGAAATTCGCCGCAGCCTTGTAATTCATCAGCCGCGCACTCTCGATCTCGGCGTGACACTGCGCCAGCGGGAACTGCAACCCCTGATAGGCGCTGATCGGCGTGCTGCCGAACACTTTGCGCTGATTGGCGTAGTCCACGGCGAGCCGCAACGCGAGTTCGCCCGTACCCACCAGACCGGCCGTGGTGACGATGCGCTCGGTATTGAGCACATCGAGCAACTCCTTCCAGCCGCCGTCGAGCGTGCCCACCAGTTCTTCGGGTTCGATGCGCACGTTGTCGAAGAAGACGTTGCTCGAGGCGAGCGTGTTCGTGCCGACTTTGGCTATTGCCTGGTGGCTAAGGCCGGCGCGGTCGACATCGATCATGAACATCGACAGCCCGGCGGTGCGTCGCCCGCCCTCGGCGAGTTTGGTGGTGCGCGCGACCACCAGCATTTTCGCCGCATCGGGAACCGCGGTGATCCAGATCTTGCTGCCGTTCAGACGCCAGCCCCTGCCGTCGGCATGCGCAAAGGTCTTGATTTCGAGGGTGTTCGACCCCGCATCCGGCTCGGTAAGCGCCATGCAGCAGTTAATCTCGCCGGAGATGATTTTCGGAAGCAAATCGGCCTTCATCGCCGGTGTGCCGAAGCGCGAGATCGAGACGCCACCGAAGATCGGATTGACCATGAACAGCTGTCCGACGGTCGAGCCGCCCGCGCCCGCGGCGAGGTTCTCGATGATCAGCGCCATCTCCTGCATACCCAGGCCGGCGCCGCCGTGTTCCTCGGGCAACGCGACGCCGCACAGGCCGGCATCGCACACCGCCTTCCAGAATTCGCGTGGAAACGCCTTCGCTTCATCCTGGCGGCGCCAGTAATCCAGCCCAAAGCGCTCGCCGATCTGGCGCGCGGTCTTGGCCATCATGTTTTGTTCCTCGGTCAGACGAAAATCCATGGCGATTCTCCCAGGGGATTATGCGAACAGCGGCGCGGGCAGTTCTAGCCGCTCGCGCACGCCATTGAGCAGTTGCAATCCGCGCACGCCGTCGAGCACGCGATGGTCGCAGGACAGCACCACGCCGATTTCCCGCGCCAGCTGCGGCGCGCCGCTCGCGTCGGGGCGCAAGCGGCGGCGCTCGCTGCCGACGCCGAGAATCGCCGCCTGCCCCGGGACGATGATCGAACCCATATAGCTGACGTCGAACATGCCGGCGTTGGACAGCGTGACCGCGCCGCCGCCGACTTCCTCCGCAGAGAGTTCGCCGCTGCGCGCGCGCGCGACCAGCGCGGCCGCTGCCCTTGCCAGTTGGCCGAGGTCCATGCGCTGTGCGCTGCGCAGCACCGGCACGACCAGCCCGCGATCGGTGTCGACGGCAATGCCGAGGTCCACGGCCGGCAGATCGACAAAATGCTCCTCATCCCAAACGCGGTTGAGTTCGGGCTGTGCCGCCAGCGTGCGCGCAAGCGCGGCCAAAAAGAGGTGCGTCAGCGTCAGCCTCGGGCGGCTGCCGCCCGCGTTCCATTGCGCGCGCCGCGCCTGGAGCGCGCTCACCTCGATCTCGGTGGAGAGATAAAAATGCGGAACAGTCTGTTTCGCCGCCGTCAGCCGGCGCGCCGCGGCCAACTCGCTGGCGCCGGCTTTGCGGCGTATCGGCGCAGGCCCCGCGGCGGCGGCCGGCGACGCGGCAGCGACAGCGGCGTCTGCTGCCCCCCCGTGCTTCTCCCGGGTTGCCCTTTCTGCGCCCCCGCGGCCGACTGGCAGGGTTTCGCCCGCCTCCACCAGTATCTTCCGCCGGCGGCCGGCTGCCGGCGCTTCGACTTCGTTCGCCACCTTGTCGGTTTCCACGACGACACAGACCGCGCCCCGGGCGAAGCTTGCGCCGACGGCGATCGGCCACTCGACGACCGTGCCCTCGGTCATGGTGAGCCCGAGCTTGGGCATCAGCAAGGATTGGACGGCCATTGCCTAGTTACCCTTGAATTGCGGCTTGCGCTTTTCGATAAAAGCACGGCAGCCCTCGTGCGCGTCGTGGCTGTCGAGGACCAGCCCTATCATCGCCTGTTCGAACGCAAGAGCCGCAGCCTGAGGCATGTCCGCGCCATAGCGCAGCGTGCGCTTGAGGAGTTTCAGCACCAGCGGCGATTTCTCCGCGATTTTCTCCGCCAGCGCCAGCGCGGTGCTCAAGACGTCCGCCTTCGGCACCACCCTGTTCACCAGTCCGATCGCGGCGGCTTCCTGCGCGGTGATGTGTTCGCCGGTGAACATGATTTCCTTGGCGCGGCACAGCGGCAACTGCCGCACGATGCGCTGCGTCCCCCCGGCCCCGGGGAACAGGCCCAGGGTGATCTCCGGCAGCCCCAGCCGCGCGCTGTCGGCCGCGATGCGCAGATCGAGCGCCAGCACCAGTTCGGTGCCGCCGCCCAGCGCCCAGCCGTTGACCGCGCCTATCGTCGGTTTGTCGCAATTCTCGACGCGCGCGAACACGCGGTGTATCACCTCCGCGAACTCGAGGTAATGCGGCAGGCCCTGACGCGAATCGAGATCGGCGATATCGCCGCCGGCGACGAAAGCCCGATCGCCGGCGCCGGTCACCACAATCACATGTACCGCGGCATCGGCTTCCAGCGCCGCAAACGCGGCCTCGAATTCGATCAGCGCAGGCACATCGAGCGCGTTGAGCGTCTCCGGCCGGTTGATGGTGAGTATGGCGACGGCTCCGCGCCTTTCCGTAAGTATGGCTGTCATGGCTTGATCCTCGCGTTGGCTTTCCAGTCGAGACAGCGGCGCACCGCCGCCGTGATATCCGCTGCGCCCGGCAGATACTCACGCTCGAGCGCACGCGCAAACGGGACCGGCATGAAGTCGGCGCCCACCCTGAGCACGGGCGCCGCGAGTTCCCCGAAAGCGAGTTCCGACACCCGCGCCGCGATTTCCGCGCCCACGCCGAATGCCGTCACCGCCTCGTGGGCGACGATCAGGCGCCGCGTCTTCGCCACCGACGCCAGCACGGCGCGCTCGTCCCAGGGCTGGATCGAGCGCAGGTCGATCACCTCGGCCGCGATGCCCTCCGCGGCGAGCGCTGCCGCAGCGTTCAGCGCCGCGGCGACGCTCGCGCCGTAGACGACGATGGTCGCATCGCTGCCGCTGCGTGCGATGCTGGCGCGGCCGATCGCGACCGGCTGCGGCACATCGGCGAGTTCGCCTTTCGTCGAGTACAGCGCCTTGTTTTCGACGAACACCACCGGATCGGGATCCTCGATCGCCGCGCGCAGCAGTGCGTAGGCGTCGGCCGGATTGCTCGGTACGACGACCTTCAATCCGGGCACATGCGCAAGCCAGGCCTCGAGGCATTGCGAGTGCTGCGGCCCCGCGTTCAGCCCGCCGCCGTGCGGCGTGCGCACCACCATCGGCACGCTGCATTGCCCGCCGAACATGAAATGCGCCTTCGCCGCCTGGTTCACCAGCGCGTCCATCGCAAGCGTGATGAAATCCATGAACATGATCTCGACCACGGGCTTGAGTCCTCCCAGCGCGGCGCCCACCGCCGCGCCGGCGATCGTCGCCTCGGAGATGGGCGTGTCGCGCACGCGCTCGGGTCCGAACTTTGCCTGCAAGCCGCGCGTCACCGCGAACGGGCCGCCGGCTGCGGCGATATCCTCGCCGAACAGGATCACCGAGGAATCGGCTTGCATGGCGTCGGCGAGCGCCCGGTTGATCGCCATGCCGTAGCGGGTCTCAGCCATGCGTGCCTCCCGCGGCCCTGGTATAGACATCGGCGGCTGCGGCCGCATAGTCCGGCGCCCGCCCCAGGCGCGCAGCCGCCACTGCCGCCTCTATTCTCGCTTCGACCGCGCGCTCGAGCGTTCGTATGCGCTCGGTGGTAACTCCCATCGCCTCGAGCCTGGCGCTGCTCACCAGCAAAGAATCGCGGCTGCGCGCATCGGCAAGGTCGCCGGCGTCGCGGTATTTCTGCGGGTCGCCCTCGTAGTGGCCGTGCCAGCGGAATGTCCTGCATTCGAGGATCTGCGGACCGGCGCCGCCGCGTGCCGACGCGATCATGGCGTTTGCGGCCGCGCGTACTGCCTCTACGTCGCTGCCATCGACTTGCACCGCCGGAATTCCAAACGCGTTCCCAAGCGCGCACAACTGCGCCGCGAACTGCCGCATCAGTGGCGAGAACTCGGACCAGCCGTTGTTCTCGCACGCGAACAGGAGCGGCAGCTTCCACAAGGCGGCGAGATTGAGGCATTCGTGCAGCACGCCCTCGGACATGGCACCGTCGCCGAAGAATGCCACCGCTACCCCGCCGCTGCGGCGCACCTGATGTGCCAGCGCGCTGCCGAGCGCGAGCGGCAGGCCGCCGCCGACGATGCCATTCGCCCCGAGCATGCCGACGCGCAGGTCGGCAACGTGGATCGAACCGCCGCGGCCGCGGCAAAGTCCTTCCTCGCGTCCCAGGATCTCCGCGAAAAACCCGCGCAGATCGACGCCCTTGGCCAGAGCGTGGCCGTGACCGCGGTGGGTCGAGGCCACGCTGTCGCCCGCCTGCAGCGCGGCGCAGATTCCGACCGGCACCGCTTCCTGGCCGATGGAAAGATGCAGGAAACCGGGGACCTCGCCGTCACCGAACAGCCGCGACAGGCGCTCCTCGGAGCGGCGGATCAGCACCATGGTCTCGTAGAGCGAGAGCAACTCCTGCTGGTTCAATTCGATGCGCATCGCTTCCTCATCTCCTCATTTCACCCGCAGCGGCAGCTTCGAGACTCAGTGAATGGTGAGTCACTATTCGCGTACCACGTTAATTTATTTCAATACCCGTGTCAAGGCGCAGCCCGTACCGGTACAACGCATGGCCATCGTCGTATCCGCGCACGATCCCGGCCTCAAGCGCGGTGCGCACGCTTCGCCGCGGCGCGCGCACCGCGCTGGCGGACGATCCATACCGACAGATTCCAGCTCACCGGAACGGCAAGCGCCAGCGCAATTGCCGGCGCCTTGCCCAGGGGCAGGATTGTGAGAGACAGCGCGAACAGGCCGCCGCCGATGCCGAGCATTCCCCACAGGCCGTTGGCGATGACCGCCGCGCTTGCCCGCCCGCCGATGCGCGCGTGCAGGATCAGCATGGTGCAGGTCGTCGATATCGGGTACACGCTCAGCATGCCGGTTGCGCCGGGCCCGGCCCAGTTGCTCAACAGGAGGACGCTCCCCATCAGCGCGCAGACCAGCGCCGTGCGCAGTGGCAGCTCGTACCATTGTCGGGCGACGCGCGGCATCTGGAATTCGCGAAAGCGGCGGCTGAGCCCGATGCAGGCCGAAAACACGACCAGATTGACCAGGGCGGCTCCATCCAGGGTCCAGTCGAGCCTATGCGCGAGCGCGGCAAGACCGGTCCAGCAAGCGACGGCCGTCAGCAGGCTTGCCATCAGTCCGCGCTTTTGCGCGAGCACCAGGTAGACGAGCATGAACACCGCGTTTGCCGCATTCACCGCGAGGCCGCTCTGGGCGCTGGCGGCGAGGTAGCCGGCGTCGTGGTCGAGGGAAAGAAACACATAGGCGGGCCACACCGTGACCGGGAGGGTCACGACCAGCGCACCGATGAGCGGCCCGGCGCGCTCGACCACGACCGAAGCGGAAACGACGATACCCGCGGTCAGGACCAGCTTCAGTCCGAGCGAAAGCCAGAACAACAGATCGCTTGAAATGGCCCGATACTCCTGCGACGGCCTCTAAATCGCTACTTTCGTCGGCCGGTTCACCAACACGATTCCGGCGCCGACCAGCAGGGCCGCGCCGAGGAATGCCGCATTCAGCGGCTCGCCGAGCAGGACGACGCCGAAGGCGACGCCGAACAGCGGCGTGAGAAACGAGAACACCGCCAGCCTGCCGGCGAGATAGCGCGTCAGCAGCCAGAACCAGGCGAGGTAGCTGGCGAAGGCGACGATTACCCCTTGATACGCGACGCTCGCGACCACCTTGGGCGTGAGCGCGATGATCCCGGGCTCGCCTGCGATCAGCGACGCCAGCGGCAGCAGGACCGCCGAGAAGCCGAGCTGGTAGAACAGCGTCTTGGTGGCGCTGACCGAAGTGAGCCTGGTCGCGCGGATCAGCACCGTGACTGCCGCCCACAGCACCGCCGCAATGACACCGAAGACATCGCCGATCAGGGTCGAACCCTTGGCCAGGCTGAATCCGTCGGCAAAAGCGAGCGCCACGCCCGCGAACGCCAGCGCCACGCCGATCCACTGGCCCGCGTTCAGGCGCTCGCCCGGCACGAACCACTGCAGCCCGAGCGCGGTGAGGCAGGGCGCGAGGTACACGAACACCACCATGCGCGACGCCGTGGTGTGCGTGAGACCGGTATAGATGAAGACGAACTCGCCGGCGAACAGCGCCCCCGCCACCATGCCCGCGGCGAGCGTGCCGTCGCGCGCAAACAGCGGGATGCGGCGCAGCCCCGCCCAGGCGAGCAACACCGCGGTGGCGACGATCGAGCGCAGCCCCGCCTGCAAGATCGGCGAAATACCCGCGTTGGCGACCTTGATCGTGATCTGCTGAAAGCCCCAGCACATGCACAGCACGACCATCATGGACACCGCCAGCGCATCTGCGGGTTTGCGCTCGGACGGCACTATGTATGTCTTACCACTCGACCCGGCCCGGCGTGAGAGGCTTTCCCCGCTGCGCCCGCTCCGCCTGCGGCAGGACGTCGCAATTCAGCCACAGGCCGTCCTGCAGCGCCAGCGCATAGCGTTCGGACAAACCCGCCTGGCGCATCTTCTTGGCCGCGGTGGCGAATTCGTAATCGAGGGCGTGGTGCTCGATGCGCAGCCCGCCGCGGCCGGGTACGATGGTGCTGTACCAGGTGCGCGAGGTGCCGTCGTTGGCGGGCATGCCGATGGCGCCGGCGTTGTGCCAAAGCCGGCCGTCGACGATTTCGGTGAATGGCAGGCCGCAGTGGCCGGCGAGCACGCCGTCGCAGCCGCTCAAGGCGATTTCCTCGCGCTTGACCTCGGGCGGCGTCGAGGCAAAGATGTAGTGGCTGATGCTCTGCACGCCACCGTGGATCACGGCCAGGCGGCGGCCGCCAATGTCCAGATGCAGGCGGCGCGGCAGGCTGCGCATCCAGGCGCGCGCGTCCTCGTCCAGCATGCGGTTGGCGAAGGCGTACCATTCGGCCGCGAGCAAATCGCAGGGGCTGCCTTTCTCGAAGCCGCAGCCGCAGTCATCCGCGTTCAGGCCCAGCGACTCCTCGCAGTTTCCCATCAGCACGCGCACGCCGCTGCGCCGCATGGTCTCCACCGTCGCCAGCGGGTCGGCACAGAAGGCGATGACGTCGCCCGTGCACACCACGTTGCCCGGGCCGATCCCCAGGCGCCTGGACTGCGCCAGCACGGCGCGGGTGGCTTCGAGATTGCTGTAGTTGCCGCCGAAGACGAGCAGCGGACCATCGATAGTGGCCGAGCAGGATGCGCTCATGGCGTGCCTTCAGCCGAGCGGACGGCCGCCGTCGATCGGAATTACGACGCCCGTGGCGAAAGTCAGGCTGGTCGCCATCGCCACCACCGTTCGCGCGATCTCCTGCGGCGTAGCGAGCCGCTGCAACGGCGTTCTCGCGGCTTGCTCGTCGCGCCACGCCTTATCCAGTTTTCTGATGAATTCGGTATCGACCAGCCCCGGAGACACCGACACCACCCTGACTTCCGGCGCCAGAGCGCGCGCCAGCGATTTGGTCATGTTGTCGAGCGCCGCCTTCGACGCGCAGTACATGACATTGCTGCCCATGGCGGTGAAAGCGGCGATCGAAGAGATGTTGACGACCAGGGCGTCGCCGCCGCGGCGCATGAGCGGATGCAGCGCGCGCACCGCCGCAAATGGGCCGCGCACGTTGGTCGCAAGGATATCGTCGATCAGCGCATCGTCCAGCTCGTCGAGCCGGGCGTGCGGCACAAAGCGGGTGGTTCCTGCGCAATTCACCAGAATGTCGCAGCGGCCGTAGCGGCGGTCGATTTCGGCCGCGAGTTCGCCCAGCGCGGCGCTGTCGGTGACCGGCGCGCGCAGCGCCGCGTGGGGCAAGGCCGATTGCGGCAGCCGCCGCACCAGCGCCTCGGCCGGCTCGCGCGAGTTCCTGTAGCCGACGACCACCGTGGCCCCACACGCGGCCAGTTCCTCGCAGATGGCGCTGCCGATGCCGCCCGCTCCGCCGGTCACCAGCGCCACCCGGTTTGCCAGAGCGCTCATCGCGGCTACCCCGCTGCGCCCGGTTTTTTCAGGCGCCGCACGCGAATGTCGGCTTGCTCCTTGTGCGCGGAGAAATGCTCCAGCGCGCACAAGCGCGAGCAATACTCCCCGATCAGCACCGAGGCCTCGTCATCGAGGACGCGCTGGTAAGTGTGGGTCTTGATGAATTTCCCCACCCACAGGCCGCCGGTATAGCGGCCCGCCCCCTTGGTCGGCAGGGTATGGTTGGTGCCGATGACCTTGTCGCCGTAGGCGACGCAGGTGCGCGCGCCGAGGAACAGCGCGCCGTAGTTGCTCAGGCGGTGGAGAAACCAGTCCGGATCCCTGGTCATGACCTGGACATGCTCCGAGCTGATGCGATCGGACTCCTCGGCCATCTCCTCGTCGTTGTCGCACAGAATGATCTCGCCGTAATCGCGCCAGGCGACGCTCGCGATCGGCGCGGTATCCAGGCGCGCGAGCACTTTCTCGATGGCCGCGGGCAGCTCGGCGGCAATTTTCTTGCTGGTGGTCAGGCAGACGGCGGGGGAAGTCGGGCCGTGCTCCGCCTGGCCGAGCAAGTCGACTGCGACCAGTTCGGCGTCGACCGTGTCGTCGCAGATCACCATGGTCTCGGTCGGGCCGGCGAAAAGGTCGATGCCGACGCGCCCGTACAGCTGCCGCTTGGCCTCGGCTACATAGGCGTTGCCGGGGCCGACGAGCATGTCCACCGGCTTGACGGTCTCGGTGCCGATCGCCATTGCGGCCACCGCCTGTACCCCCCCCATGGTGTAAATCTCGTCGGCGCCGGCCAGGGCCATGGCGGCGATGATGGCGGCGGAAGGCTTGCCGTCGAACGGCGGCGCACAGGCGATCACGCGCTTCACCCCTGCCACCTTGGCGGTAAGCACGCTCATATGGGCGGAGGCGACCATCGGATACTTGCCGCCGGGGACATAACAGCCCACCGAATTCACCGGAATGTTCTTGTGGCCGAGAACAACGCCCGGCAGGGTCTCGATTTCGACGTCGCGCAGCGACAGCATCTGGATCTGCGCGAAGCGCCTGATCTGCGCCTGCGCGAACCTGATGTCCTCGATCGCCCGGCGGCCGATCGAGGCGATGCAAGCCTGGATCTCGTCTTCGCTCAGGCGCAGCGACGGCGGATTCCACTTGTCGAATTTCTCGGAATACATGCGCACCGCCGCGTCGCCGCGCCGCTCGACGTCGGCGATGATGTTCTCGACGGTGCCGCGCACCTGGCTGTCGATCTCCGCCTTGGCTTCGACCGACTTGCCTTTCTTCAGATGACTGATCATGGCGTTTCCTCAGTGCTGCTTTTCAGTCAGGCGCGTTCGCCCGTCCTCACTTGATCGCCTGCGGGTTGATCGGCGAGCCCACTGCGCCGGTGATAGGCAGCGGCGGCGCGCAGAAAAAGAACTCGTAAACGCGGTCCTGGGCGCAGTCGTCGGCGAGATCCTTCAGATAGAAAATCTCGCCCATGGTGATGCCGATCATCGGTATCACCACCCAGTGCCAGGGCTGGGACGCGTCTTCGGTCTCGTTGGGCCGCACTTCGCAGCCCCAGGTATCGGTGCAGATCGCAGCGATTTCCTTGCGGTGTATCCATTCCGCCGTTTCGAAAGCGAGGCCGGGAGCGTCGCCACCGGCGTAGCCGCCCCAGTCGCCAGCGGCAAGACGTTGTTCCATCTGTCCGGTACGAACGATGACGAAATCGCCGCGCCGTATCTCGACGCCCTGCGCCTTGGCGGTCGCATCCAGATCGGCGCAGGTGATCGCCATGCCGTCCTCGATGAATTCCGCTCCGCAGTGGCGCGCGACATCGAGCAGAACGCCGCGTCCAACCATGCGGTTCCGCGTTTTATGAATGCCGTTCTTGTGCGCGCCGTTGGAATCGACCAGGCGCGCGTCGTAGCCGTTCCACATCCTGTCGCCATAGAAAATGTGGCCCAGGCCGTCCCATTGCGTGCCGCACTGCAGCGGCATGCTCACCGCATCGTCGGCATAGCGCAGTTTGCCGGCATCCTGGTTTCCGGCGACGGCGTCGGTGCCGGTGGCAAGCATGGTATGCAGCGGATTGTGGCGGTTACCCCACAGGCCGCGTTGCGGTCCGCTGCGGTCAAAGTTCAGGCCGAGCGAGAACGCCTTGCCGCGCCGGATCAGGCGGGCCGCGCCGGCAACGATTTCCGGCGTGATGAAATTGAGCGTGCCGACCTCGTCGCTCGCGCCCCAGCGGCCCCAGTTCTTGCACTTCTCGGCTGTTTTCTTCAGATGATCCAAACCGAACTTGCTTGTGTCGAATCGTCGCGGCATGTCCTCGCTCCTGTGCTCGATTATTTTTCCGTCAAATGCGATCGTCGCCGCCGGACACCGCTCCCTGCGGTGTGTTCGCCTGCGTCCATCGCCACCCGGCAATCGATGCCCGGGTCGCGAGATTATGCCGCGATCGGGCGCTTTGCGATACTTTCTGTTTTCCAATAGCTCCCATAACAAAACGATATTATTGCCGCGAACTTCCCTTTGCTACTGTTGCGGGCACCCGTCGAGGGCAATCACGCCACGGCTAACCACGCGAAGAGGAGAAGGTCACCATGACAGACGCATACGGCAGATCCCCCCCGTTCCAGGCGCAGGACTGGATGGAACCGGTGAACATGAGCAACCTGCGCAACGGCCGGCTCGCGCGTGCGAAGGCGGCACTGTTCGACAAGCACAAGTTCGGCGCCTTGCTGTCGCTGAACGAATGGAACACGCGCTATATCACCAGCACCTACACGCCGCCGTGGACGGGGTCGAACTCCGGTCTGCGCTACTCGCTGCTGGTGCGCGGGGACGAACATCCGATCGTATACGAGCAGGGCGACATCGCCTATCACACGCAGCGCAGTTCGCCCTGGATGCCGGCGGCAAACATTCGCTATGCCATCACCGGCATGGGCTGGATCGCGCGTTGCATGGGCGACAGCGCCCACAGGGCAGCCGTCGTGCGCTTCGTCGACCAGATCTACCCGGAACTGAAGCGCGCCGGCGTGCACAAGGAAGTGCTCGCCCTGGATTTCGCCGATCCGTACATCGGCGCCGCGTTCGAAGCGAAAGGCGTGAAGGTCAGCGGCGAAGGCTTCAACGTGATGCTGGAGGCGCGCAAAACCAAGCTGCAGGAGGAGGTCGACTGCCTGCGCAATACCTGCGTCATCGGCGATACGATGTTCCAGGCTCTGGTCGATACCGCGCGGCCTGGCGTAAGCGAAAATGAAGTGCTCGGCGAAGCCTTCAAAGCCTGCTACAAGAATGGCGGCGAAGTGCATTCGGGGGTGTTCGTCACCTCGGGCCCGTACTCCTGGCCGAATCTGCGGCACTGGACCGGCCGCCGGCTGCAGCATCGGGACGTGCTCTACATGGACGTCTATAACACTGCCTGGAACGGCTACAAGACCTGCTACTACCGCACTTTCAGCCTGGGCGAGCCGTCCAAGGCGACGAAGGCCGCCTACAAGCGGGCGTACGACTGGCTCTACGACGCCATCAACATCATCAAGCCGGGCGTCTCCAGCAAGGACATCGCCATGAAGTGGCCTCCGGGCCCGGAAATCTGGGGCGACATCGGCGTCGTTCACGAGGACCAGACCGCGGGCAACAACTGGGCACATGGCATCGGACTCACGCTGTATGAGGCGCCTCTGGTCTGGCGCGGCTGCTCGATCGATCATCCGATGGAAATCGAGGAAGGCATGACGTTCGCGATCGAGACGCAGGAAGGCGACGGCGAGGGTCAGGGCGTGCGCATCGAGGAGGTCATCCGCGTGACCAAGACGGGTGTCGAGTTCCTGTCGAAATGGCCGATCAAGGAAATCACGGTCATCGATTGCTAAAACACGGCGAACCTGCCCTGCGTCCGTTGCGGCCGCAGGGCAGGCCCGCAAACTGGAGAATTCGCAATGCGAGTCTACGACTTCAAATGTGACGACTGCGGCACACCGTTCGAGGCCTTCCTGCGCGCGGTCGACGAGTCCCACACCTGCCCTCAATGCGGTTCGCCGCGCTCGACGCTGCGCCCCACCCTGCAGATATCCATCAACACCAGCGGCACGCGCCGCGGCCGGGTGGTCGACATGAGTTCCAACTCCTGCCCCGGCTGCGCCAACCGCAGCCACGGGCATCACCACTAGGTATCTGCGCGTCCGCGTCACGCGGCCGACGGCCGCCGGCTTGTGCTAGGATCGCAGGCATGCTGAGGTATCCTGTCATGCGCGAGGAATTTCCCTGGGGATCGATCGAATGGCTCGCCGGCAGCGAAGTCGGCAATAGCCGCGAGTTGTCCCTGGCGCGCCTGATGATCGATCCGGGCAAGGCGGGCGACACCCATGTGCACGCCAACTGCGAGGAGTCGATCTACGTCGTCGCCGGCGCGGTGCAGTGCCGCATCGGCGCAGAGCTTGCGGCGCTCGGCGCCGGAGCCTGCGCGGTGGTGCCACGGGGGTGCGTTCACTCGATTACGAACGCCGGCGCGTCGCCGGCGGAACTTGTTCTGGGATACTCCGCGGCCGCTCGCGACTACGCGCCCGCCGAGGACGGCGATCACCGGCGCGTACCGTGAAAGCGCCGGAATTCGCCTACGCCAAGCCCGGCTCTTTGGATGAGGTCTTCGACCTGCTCGATCGCCACGGCGACCGCGCGCGGATTCTCGCCGGCGGGCAGAGCCTGCTCGCATCGCTCAACCTGAGGCTGTCGGAGCCGGAGCTGCTGATCGACATTACCGGCATCCCGGGCCTTGCCGGGATCGCGGTCTCAGGCCAGACGCTGCGCATCGGCGCCCTCACCACGCACCGGCAGATCGAAACCTCGGCCGAGATCGCGCGCCGTCTGCCCCTGCTCGCGCAGGCGGTCGGCAACGTCGCCCACGCCGCGATCCGCAACCTCGGCACCTTCGGCGGCAGCATCGCGCTCGCCGACCCGGCGGCGGAGTATCCCGCCTGCGCCGTTGCGCTCGGCGCCACCTTCGTGCTCGCGCGGCGCGGGGCGGAGCGCCGCGTCAAGGCGCGCGAATTCTTTCGCGGACTGTACGAAACGGCGCTGCAGCCGGGCGAGCTGCTCACCGCGGGCGAGTTCCCGCTGGCCGCAGCGGACTACCGCTCGGTGTTCCTCGAGCTGGCGCGGCGGCACGGCGATTACGCGATCGTCGGGCTGGCGGCGCATGCGCGCCTTGCCGGCGGCCGCATCAGCGACGCGCGCCTCGCCTTCCTCGGCGCCGGCAGCACGCCGGTGCTGGCCGTGCGCGCCGCCGCCGCGCTCGAAAACCGGCATCCCGACGCGCAGACCATCGCCGCGGCGCAGGCCACGCTCGCGGACGAACTCGAGCTGCCGGCCGATCTGTATTCCTCGCGCGCGACCAAGCTGCAGCTCGCGCGCGTCCTGCTCGGCCGCGCGCTGGCCGCGCTCGCCGCGTGAACACCAACGGACGGCACGCCATGGACACGGACAAGACCTTGCTGACGACCCTGACCGTGAACGGCAGGAGCGTGACCCGGCGAATCGCCGCGCGCCAGCATCTGAGCGATTTCCTGCGCGACGAACTGGGACTCACCGGCGCGCACACCGGCTGCGAGCACGGCGTGTGCGGCGCCTGCACCGTGCGCGTCGACGGCATGATCGTGCGCGGCTGCCTGATGCTCGCGGTCCAGGCCAACGGCCGCAAGGTGGACACCATCGAGGGCCTGTCCGATTCCGGCGAAATCGCCGACCTGCAGGGAGCGTTTCACCGGCACAACGCGCTGCAGTGCGGCTTCTGCACGCCGGGCATGCTGATGTCGGCGCAGGAGCTGCTCGCGAGCCGGCCGGATGCAACGCGCGACGAAATCCGTGCGCACCTGGCGGGCAACTATTGCCGCTGCACCGGCTATCACGCGATCGTCGATGCGGTGGAAGAAGTGCTGGCCTCGCGCCGGGAAGGACGCAAATGAACGCGCGCGCCGAACTGCCGCTGCACGCGCCCGGCACCGCCATCGACAAGGGCTATATCGGCCAGAGCGTGCCGCGCCCGAACGCGAAGCGGCTGCTGCAGGGCCGCGGCACCTATGTCGACGACCTGCGCTTCCCGCAACTCGCGCATGTGGTGTTCTTCCGCAGCCCCTACGCGCACGCGCGGCTGAAGCGCCTCGATCTGTCCAAGGCCGCGGCCGCACCCGGCGTGATCGCGGTATTCGACGGGCGCGCCGTCGCCCAATACTGCAAGCCCTGGGTCGCGGTGCTCGGCCATCTGCAAGGCATCAAGTCGCCGCCGCAGTTCGCGCTCGCGATCGAACGCGCCTGCTGTCAGGGCGAGGCCATGGCGGCGATCGTCGCCGAAAGCCGCGCGCAGGGCGAAGACGCGCTGCAGCTGGTGGAGGCCGACTGGGAGGAATTGCCGGCGGTGTGCGACATGGAGGAATCGCTCGCCGGCAAATACGTGATCCATCCGGAACTCGGCGACAACATCTGTTTCGAGCGCAAATTCAGCACCGATGCCGTCGACGCGGCCTTCGCCAAAGCCGACCTGGTGGCCGAGGAGACCTACACCTTCGGCCGCCACACCGGCGTCACTCTGGAGGGCCGCTCCGTCCTCGCCGACTACAACGCCGCGGAGCACACGCTGACGGTCTACCAATCGACCCAGGCGCCGCACATGATGCAGGACATCTTTTCGCGCCACCTCGATATTCCCGAGGCCAACGTGCGCGTGATCTGCAAGGACGTCGGCGGCTCGTTCGGCATCAAGGTGCACGTATACCCGGACGAAATGGCGACCGCCGCCATTTCAGTGATGCTGCGCCGGCCGGTCAAGTTCGTTGCCGACCGGCTCGAATCCTTCCTCACCGACATCCATGCGCGCGAGCACAAGGCCCATGTGCGCATCGCCTGCACCAAAGACGGCGAGATCCTCGCGTTCGACCTGCGCGACCTGACCGCGATCGGCCCCTATTCGGTCTATCCGCGCACCAGCGGCATCGAGGGCAATCAGGTGGTGAACCTCACCGGCGGCCCCTACAAGCACCAGCAATACCGCGCGCAGCTGCACGTGGTGTTCACCAACAAGAACGTCGCCTGCCAGTATCGCGGCGTCGGCCACCCGATCGCGATGGCCATCACCGAGGGCATCGTCGATGTCGCGGCGGAGAAACTCGGCATCGACCCGGCGGAATTCAGGCGCCGCAACCTGATCCCGGACGACGCCTACCCTTACAGTTTCCCCTCCGGACTCAAATTCGAGAAGCTCTCGCATCATCAGTCGCTCGACAAACTGCTGGCGCTGATGGACTACGCCAAGCTGCGCAGCGAACAGTCAGCGCTGCGCCAGCGCGGCATTTATCGCGGCATCGGGCTGGCCGCGATGATCGAAGTCACCAACCCCTCGCCTGCGTTCTACGGCGTCGGCGGCGCCAGGATCTCCGCGCAGGACGGCGCGACGCTGCGCCTCGATCCGAGCGGCATGGTGACCTGCCTGGCGAGCGTCACCGAGCAGGGGCAGGGTACCGAAGGCGTGTTCGCGCAGATCGCGGCGAGCGCCGTCGGCGTCACGCTCGACAAAGTCCGGGTGATCACCGGCGACACCGGCGTCACGCCCTACGGCGGCGGCACCTGGGCATCGCGCGGCGCCGGCATCGGCGGCGAGGCGGTGCTGCAGGCAGGACGGGCGCTGCGCTCGAACATCCTCGACGTGGCGGCGCATCTACTCGGCGCGAACCGGGGCGAACTCGACATCGTCGGCAACGAGGTCGTCAACCGGCTGACGCTCGAATCGAAGCTGACGCTGGCAGAGCTCGGGCGCATCGCCTATTTCCGCCCGGACACCCTGCCGCCGAAGTTCCAGTCCGAGCTGACCGTCACCCGGCACTACACGCCGCGCGATTACGGCTTCACCTTCACCAACGGCATCCAGGCATGCCTCGCGGAAGTCGACGTCGACACCGGCTTCGTCAAACTGCTCAAGCACTGGTGCGTGGAGGACTGCGGCACCGTCATCAACCCGATGCTGGTCGACGAGCAGATTCGCGGCGGCATCGTGCAGGGCATCGGCGCCGCGCTCTACGAGGAATGCCTCTACAGCGAAGAGGGCCAGATGATGAACGGCAGCATGGTCGACTATCTGGTGCCGCTGTCGGCCGAAATGCCCGACATCGTCGTGGCCCACGTCGAAACGCCGACCAGGCAGTCCGATCTCGGCGCCAAAGGCGCGGGCGAGGCGGGCACTGCCGGCGCGCCGGGGGCGGTGATGAACGCGATCAACGATGCGTTGCGGCCGTTCAAGGCGCGTGTCACCGCGCAGCCGGCCACGCCCCAGCGGATTCTCGAGGCGCTGGGGAAAATCTGAGCCCAGCGCAAGCGCAGACCAATAATCCATGCGCGCTCTGTTCGTATTCACTCCTGCCGAGTCGAGGCGCTTCATCGCCAAGGCGGTGGCGCGATTGCCACAGGTCGAGCGGGCCCGGGCTGAGGGCGAAGTCGCCGTCTGCCACGGCGCCACCAACGTCTACGTGGCGGAGGAGATCTTCGGCGAGTGCCCTAGCCGCGACAAATACCTGTCTGGGCTCGTCGTCAATCGCATCCTTTGCGTCACCCAGGCGGAGGAGAAACCGCCGCTGCTGATCTGGCGCAAGGGGGTGCTCAACGCGCCCGCGGCAACCATGCAGGAGACGCTGAAGGACTTCGGCGCCGATTCCGTGTTCATCAAGGGCGCCAATGCCGTCGATGCCGAGGGAAACGTCGGCGTGTTCGTGGCGAACCCTGGCGGAGGCACCATCGGCTGGAGTTACGGCATCCTCAGCGCCAGGGGATGCCAGCTGATCGTTCCCATAGGCCTGGAGAAGCTGGTCCCTTCGGTCCGGCTGGCAGCCCGATCGTGCGGGCAGGACACCTTGTACTACTGCCAGGGGATCAGGATCGGCATGATCCCCATCATGAATGCGACGGTGGTCACCGAAATCGAAGCGTTCCGGATCCTGTTCGATCTCGGGGCGGTACACATCGGCGGCGGCGGCATGACCGACTCCCAGGGCTCGGTCGTGCTGGTGGCCGAGGGCGAGAGGAAAAAGCTGGATCGGGCGATTGCGCTGATCGAATCGATCAAGGGCGAACCCGCCCTGCACCCGCGCAAGTCCGCCTGCACCAATTGCGTGCCGACGGTCATGATCCTGAACGACGAAGGGGTCAAACGCGAAGTCAAGTACTGCATGTATCAGGGCCTGAGCGAGGCGGATCTGCCGCAATTCATGCAAACAGGGGCATGACCGGCATCGAGGCGGCATCCCCCTGGCTCAGGTGCCCAGGTAGTAACTTTTTACCAGGTCGTTCTGTTCCAGCTCCGCAACGGTCCTGCCGTCGAACACGATCTCGCCGTGCACGATAATGTAGCCGCGGTCGGCAATGCGCACCGCCTGGTGAAAGTTCTGCTCGGCCATCAGCACCGTGAGCCCATAGGCCTGTTTCAACTCCTTGATCGTGGTGATGGTGTGCGACACCAGGATCGGCGCGAGGCCGACCGAGGGCTCGTCCACCAGCAGCAGCTTCGGCGCCGACATCAGCGCGCGCGCAATCGCCAGCATCTGCTGCTGGCCCCCCGACATCGACCCGGCGAGCTGGCGGCGGCGCTCCTTGAGTGCCGGGAACGTGGCGTAGCAGTACGCCAGATTCTTGGCCATGTCGACGCGCGCCAGCGGCCGGAACGCACCGAGCAGCAGGTTCTCCTCGACGGTGAGCTTCGGAAACAGGCGCCGGCCCTCCGGCACCATCGCGACTCCGAGGTTGACGATTTCCTGGGTCGACAGCCGCGTCAGATCGTGCGCCCTGCCGTCCAATTCCAGCGTCACCGAGCCGCGCATCGGCCGCACCATGCCCATGATGCACTTCATCAGCGTGCTCTTGCCGTTGCCGTTGGTGCCGAGCAGGGCCACGGTTTCGCCCTGCCCGATCTCTATCGACGCGCCGTGCAGCGCCCGCACCGCGCCGTAGCCGGCATCGACGTTGTCGACTGTCAGTCTAAGCGCCAAGATAGGCTCTCTGGACCTCGGGGTCCTTGACGATAGCCTCGGGCGTTCCCTCGCAGATGATGCGGCCCGCGTCCAGGCAGACCACCCGCTGCGAGAATCCCATGACCGCCTTCATGATGTGCTCGATCATGATGACGGTAATGCCCGTATCGTTGAGCTTGCGCAGGATCGCCAGCACTTCCTCCACCTCCGTCGAGGACAGACCCGCCATCGCTTCGTCCGATATCAGCAGCCGCGGACGCGCCGCCATGGCGCGCGCGAGTTCGAGCTTGCGCAGTTCCACCTGCGTGAGCCGGTTGCTGGGGCTGTCCGCCTTGTCGGCAAGGCCCATGCCCTCGAGTATCTGCATCGCTTCTGCGCGCCTGTCCTCGATGATCAGCAAACGGCGGTGGGCCACATATTCCAGAGGCACCAGCAGGTTCTCCAGCACCGACATGCTCGCGAACGGGCGGGGAATCTGGAAACTGCGCGCAATGCCGCGGCGGGTGCGCTGGTATGCCGGCAGCGCCGAGATGTCCTCGCCGTCGAATACGATCGAGCCGCCGCTGTTGCGCAGCGACCCGGAAATGCAGCTGATCAGCGTGGTCTTGCCCGAACCGTTCGGCCCGATCAGGCCGAAGCGTTCACCCTGCGCGATTTCAATGCTGACCTCGGACAGCGCGCTGAAGCCGCCGAAGTGTTTGGACACCTGCGCCACGCGCAGCAGGTTCGCGCTCATGGCGCGCCCCCCGCCGCGGCGCGCGGGCGCCTCAGCTTTCTGATCAGGCCGAGGATGCCGTCGGGCGCGGCCACCACGAACACGACCAGCATCACGCCGACCACCAGCACGTTCATTTCACTCGAGATGGTCACGGTGACGATCTGCTGCATCGAGGCGAGCAGAATCGCCCCGATCGCCGGTCCGACCCAGTTCGAGGTGCCGCCGATGATCGCGGCCGCCAGCGCGACGACCGAGTAGTTGAGGTTGAACGTGGAGGCCGGCTCGATGAAGCTCAGATACATCGGCAGCGGCGCCCCCGCCACCCCCATCAGCGCGCCCGACACGGTGCAGGCGAGCAGCTTGAGCCGCAGCGTCGGCACGCCGCTGCACTCGGCGGCTTCCTCGGTGTCGCGCAGCGCGCGCAGCCCGCGGCCGATCCACGAAATTTCAATGTAGCGCGCGATCGACACGGCGATGACCGCGAGCACGGCCATTACGAAAAACAGCATCCTGTTGTATGTCCCGAACGGAAATATCGGCGCGGGCTGCAACAGCTGCAAGCCGGTGGCGCCGCCGACGTAGCGCCAGTTCGTCATCGCCGTTTCGGCAATGTATATGACCGCCACCGTGGCGATGGAATAGAAGATGCCGCGCAGCCGCAGCGTCAGCAGGCCGGTGCCGAAACCAAGCAGCCCGGTGACCACGGCGGCGGCGGCAATCTGCACTACGAGCGGCGCACCGAGCGCCGTGAACAGCACGACACTGGTGTAGGCGCCGACGCCGAAGAAGGCCGCCGTGCCGAAGTTCACGTAGCCGGCGTAGCCGCCGAGGATGTTCCAGGCGGTGGCGAGGACCACGTATTGCAGCACCACGTAACCGGCGAAGAAAAAATACTCGTTCACCCCGCTGAGCGACAGGAACGCGGCCAGCGCGACAGTCGCGGCCGCACCGATCCAGAAGCGTGAAACGCCGCGCCTCACCGTCCGAACAGCCCTTGCGGCCGGATGCCGAGCACGACCAGCAGCAAGCCGAAAGCGACCGCCGGTGCCCACGAGGCACCGAAATTCGTGAGCACGATCGACTCCGAAATGCCGAGGACCAGACCCGCGGCGAGTGTCCCGGTCATGCTGCCCAGGCCCGCCAGCACCACCACGCAGAACGTGCGTCCGATGTAGACGCGGTCGAGCATCGGCTCGACCGGCCCGATGATGATGAGCATCGCGCCGGCGAGCGCGGTGACTGCAGTCGCGATGCCGAACGCCCACTGCTTGATGCGTACCGGGTCGGCCCCCATCAGGCGCAAGGCCGTCTCGTCCTGCGCCACCGCCTTGATCGCGCGGCCGGTGAACGTTTTCTTCAGGTACAGCGTGAGCCCCGCGGTGAGCGCGAGCGCGATTCCGAACGCGACCAGCATGCGCAGCGGCACCCGCATCTCGCCCAGTTTCATGCTCTGGCCGATGTAAGAGGCGTCGACCAGGCGCTGGTCGACGCCGAAGGTGAGGACCAGACCGATTTCGATAATGAACGCAAAGCCGAAAAAGAACGCGAGACCGCGCACTGCGGTGTCGGTGCCGCGTTTCTCGAACGTCTCGTAGTAGAAGCGGTAGATGACGATGCCGAGAAGGAAGAACGGCGGCATCAGCGCCAGCCCGGCGAGAATCGGGTCCCAGCCGTAATTTCCGAGCACGTAGGTGCAGTAGGCGCCGAGCACCATGATCGCCGGATGCGCGACATAGGGCACGTCGAGCAGTCCGAATGCGACCGACAAGCCGATGCTCACGGCGGCATAGAAACCGCCGAGCAGGATGCCGAACACGACCGCCTCATACAGCAACTCAAACGAAAATGTCATCTTCTCGCTGTCTGTCCCGGGCTCGGAGAATCAAAAAAACGGCGCGGCCTCGCCGCGCCGCCGTTACCGCAATGCCTGCTGCCTATTTGGCCTTGTCGAACGCAACGACATCGGCGGTCTTGTACTCCGCCGGCTCGACGATCGGCATTTTTCCGGCCTGGCGGAACTGATCCATGTTCTTGTCGACGATGCCGCGGAACTGGACATCCACCATGCGCGCCTTCGCCCACTCGCCGTCCGCATCGAAGCGGATATCGCCGACGATGGTCTTCATCACATGCGTGTGCATGTATTTGGCCAGCACCTTGTCATCCAGGCTCTTGGTGGCGGTGATCGCCTGCTCCAGCATCTGCCCGATGGCGTAGTTGTACGGCGGCAGGTAGTAGCCCAGCGGATCCACCTTGGCTTCGATCGCCTTCTTCGAATAGCGCTCGAGAAAACTCTTCACGCCGGGAAAGTCCATGGTCTTTTCCGGCGCGTAGACGGCGTAGTTGACCCAGCCGTTGAGCAAGGAACCGAGCGACTCCGCCACCGGCCCGAACTGCAGGCCCACCATGCCGCCGCCGATCAGCTTCACCGACGGGCCGACGCCGATCTCGTGCACAGCGCGTACGATGCCGACCGAATCGTTCGGATACGACATCACGAACACGATGTCCGGCTTGGCCGCGCGGATCGCACGGACCATCGAGGAGAAGTCCACCGTCGTCGGCGGATAGTTCTGGTCATAGACCGTCTTCAGGCCCAATTTGGCGGCAATGGTCTTCGCCCCGCGCGCCAGGTTCTGCGCGAACTCCTGGTCGGCCGCGATAAAAGCCACGGTCTTCGCATTGAGCGTCTTGGCGGCGCGGAAGAAGTTGTCCGACCAGCTCGCCGCATCGTTCCAGGGCGCATTGTTGAACCACATGTCGTGGTGGAGCGTGTGGTTGACCTGGAACGAGAAGTTGCCCATCAGCAGCTTGCCGCGCTGTTTCACCAGCGGCATGATCGGCCCCGTCGGCACCGTCGCATAGGGCGCGATCAGCAGGTCGACCTTGTCGACGTCGAGCAGCTTGGTGTAAATGCCAGGGGTCATCGCCGGATTGGACTGATCGTCGTAGGTGATCAGCTCGACCTTGCGGCCCAGCAGCCCGCCCCTGGCGTTGACGTCCTCGACCCACATATCCAGCCCGATCTCCGCCGCCTTGCCGCCGGCCCCCAGCGTGCCGGTCAGAGCGATGCTGTGGCCGATCTTGATCGGCGGCAGCGCCTGCGCCGCGGGCGCCGCAACGCCTGTTGCCAAAGCAAGCGCACCCGCCAGCAATAAACTTCTCCGCTTGAAACTTATCATGGCACTCCTCCTTTTCATGGCTACCCCGATACAGGGGCTAGGGCGCATCCTATCAGGAAGTGGTTCCCGAAGAATACTAATTTCCTATACTTGCTATTGGAAAAACAGAATGCCGGGGCGTCGATGCGGCGGCGCGACCAGCGACGATACACGCATCGCCGGTTGATGCCAATGCCGAGGCCGTGTAGCCTGTACGCACCCATCGCGCATTGCCCGTGACGACCTGCCCGAACCGGCCAGGCGTCTCACGGCACCAGCCGGGCTACCGCGTCCGCGTGCCGATTGATGCCACGGCGCCGAACTGAAACGGAGATCTCCGATGAAACTGCCTTCCCGCATTGTCGATATTTCGGTGACATTGGACAACGACACGGTCCTTGATCCGCCGAGCATGCGTCCGCGCATAGAATACCGGACCAACAGCGAAAACGCACCGATGCTGCTCGATAGTTTTCCCGGTCTGCGCCAGGAAGACCTGCCGAACGGGGAAGGCTGGGCGTTCGAACTGGTGAACTTCAGCACTCACAACGGCTCGCACATGGACGCCCCGATTCACTACCAGTCGAAGACCATCGACGGCGGGCACATGATGACCATCGACGAGATTCCGCTCGACTGGTGCTTCCGCCCAGGCGTCAAGCTCGATTTTCGCCACTTCGAGGACGGCTACATTGTCCAGCCGGCGGACATCGACGCCGAATTGCGGCGTATCGGACACGAGCTGCAGCCGCTCGATATCGTGCTCGTCAACACCCGCGCCGGCAGCCTGATCGGCAGCGACGAATACCTGAGCGCAGGCTGCGGCATCGGCAGGGAGGCGACGCTCCACCTCACCGGGCGCGGCGTGCGCGTCACCGGCATCGACGCCTGGGGATGGGACGCCCCGTTTACCCATACGCGGCGCCGCTGGGAGGAGACCGGGGATCCCGGCATCATCTGGGAAGGTCATTATGCCGGCCGCGAGACTCCCTATTGCCACATGGAGAAGCTGGCCAATCTGGAGCAACTTCCCGCTACCGGTTTTGTCGTTTCCTGCTTCCCGCACAAGATCAGGAACGGCTCGGCCGGCTGGGTACGCGCGGTCGCCCTGTTCGACTAGCTGCAGCGGGTGCCGGCCGTACATCGGGGCGCTTCAGTTGAACGCCGCCTTGCCGATCACCTCGGTTTGGTGCCGCAATTCGTGCACGAACAACTGCGCCGGCGCGGGCAGCGGACAGCGGGTCAGGTTGATGAGATAGAGGTCCGCCTCCAGGTAGGGCTCGGCGATCGGGTTTATGCACAGCCGCGCCGATTCGAGGTCGCAGGCCACCGCTGTCAGCGGCAGTATCGTTGCCCACTTCGAGTTGCTGACGAAGTCGATCATGCCGTGCACCGAATCCATCTCCAGGATGCGGCCGACGCGGATCTCCTTGGTCCAGATGCGGCGCTCGATGTTTCTGCGCAGCGTGTGGTTGGGCGACGGAACCACCAAATTGAGCGGCGCAAGCTCCTGCAGCCGCACCGGTACGCCGCGTTTGAAATCGAGCGCCGGATTGCTGATCAGGACCATGGTGGCCTCCGACAGCTTGGTAATCTCGATGCCTTCGTGCTTGGGCGGCTCCAGTACCACCGCGAACTCGACCGTTTCGGCCAGCACCGCGTCCGCCAGCGTGTCGCTGAAACTCTGGATCAGCCTGATGTCTATCATCGGGTAGGTTTCAACGAATGCCGGCAGGAACGATGGCATCACGCCGCGCATGATCGACGGGATCAGTCCGGCCCGCACCTGACCCGCGACCTGCCCGCTCACCTCTTCGATCTCGAGCTTGGCCGAATTGACCGAATGCAGGATCGCGACCGAATGCCGGTAGAAGCGCTGCCCTGCGGCAGTGGGCGTAACGCCGTGCACCGAGCGCTCGAACAGCGCGCGATTCAGAATCTGCTCGAGGTTGCGGATTTGCGAACTCAACGCCGGTTGCGAGCAGTGCTCGCGCAACGCCGCCTTGGAGAACGTCGCCTCTTCGTAGACGGCGACGAAATACTGCAGCTGGCGAATGGTGATCGGGCTCATTGGACGTATCCGATTTTCCGTGCGAAAGGCGTCGGTGCCAACTCGTGCGCGGCGCGGGCGCCGTTCGCGGCGAAGCTCCGGCGCGGGGTGCAAGTCATGCGCATGTTACACCTGCCGGAGGCGCGCGCGAGGCGAATGCCCCGCGCCGATTTCCCGCACCCGCAACGAACCGGCCATCCGATGAGATCCAGCTGGCGCAGCGGCGGCCGCCCATTTGATGCTTGACAAAGCGATGGCGGAGGACCAAATTGCCGAAAAGTGAATGGTGGATCAGCGCTCGCCGTTAGCTTGCCAACGATGTCCCCTCGGCGCCGGAATCCTCCGTTAAACCAGGATCTTTTTTTCATAGCTGGGGGCTCATGAAATCGCATAAGAACGCCATGCCAGGGACGGCTGCTCTGCCCGCGCGCCCCGCCCGGCGCCGCCGGCCGAAAGTGAAAAGCTGGCGCCGCGGCAGCCGCCTGGAGAAATCGGAATTGCTGCGCCAGGCCTTGCTTGAGGCCGCCGCGGCGGTGGTGGGCGAAGTGGGCTACGCCAATGCCTCGATCGCGCTGATTACGGCAAAAGTCGGCGTGGCACAGGGCACGTTCTACAATTATTTCGAATCGCGCCAGGATATTCTCGACAAACTGCTTCCCGCCCTGGGCGAAGACATGCTGGCGCATATCAGGCAATGTGCCAGCGGGGGCAGGAACTATACCGAGATCGAGGAGCGCATATTCCGCGGTTTCTTTTCCTTTCTGGGAAAGACGCCGCATTTTTCCCGCAT
>VFSW01002487.1_pt1 | contig 27835 bp, 27 predicted proteins | sample 5358111 | NCBI WGS metagenome assembly VFSW01 (sample SAMN11554181, study PRJNA540505) | mine drainage metagenome | isolation source: sediment from site ElyBrook_90M | place: USA: Ely Copper Mine, Vershire, VT | collected 2017 | reverse complement strand
TGTGAAAAATCAGTGTCTCGCCGACTCCCACTTCCAATCCAATCGGCGGTGGCGTGCGAGATGCAGCGGCGTCCAGGAATGCGGCACACGATACACAAAGTTGAAGCGGGCGAAATGATAGCTCGGATCGAAACCGTAAAAATTCATCCGCATGCGCTCGAGCTCTTCCTCTCTATACAATTGGAGTGGCCGCTTTGTCTCATCCTGCAAACGGCATCGGTTCTTCTCCGCCAGCGCAGACGCGAACGCTGAATCGCCTGCAAGCTCGTGCGCGAGCAATTGCACGCGCTGCTGGAACTGCGCCACAGTCGCCCCGAAATGATCGTCGATGAGGCCGAGACGCTTAGCCGCACGTGCCCCCAGTGGCAGACGGTTTTCCGTTATCGTCACGGCGCGCTGCCCGCCCACGCGCTTCGGCAGCAGGTAAGTCCAGTATTCCGAGCCATAAAGGTTTCCCATGCCTTTGTAGTGTGGGTTCAGGATGACGCCGGTGCGTACGTACACACGATCCGCGGCCAACGCCAGAAACACACCGCCGGCACCGGTGTTGCCACGTACAGCGGAAATCGTGAGGTGTGTGCCGGTGGTGATGATCGCATGCGCCAGGTCGTTCATTGCGTTGATGTTTCGCCAGGACTCGTCGGCCGGGCTTTCCGCCGATTCGATGCAGTTAAGATGGATGCCGTTTGACCAGAAATCCCGTCCACCCATGAGCACGATGACGCGCGTCGGTCGCGCACAGGCATGGCGGTAGGCGTGCAGCAGTCGCGTACACTGTTCGCTGCTCATCGCACCGTTGTAGAATTCGAAATACAGATAACCGACGCACCCCTCCTCCACATAGGAAACCTCCCGATACGTCGGCAGATCTGCGGGCGCATCGAGCGGCAGCGGCGATTCCGGCAGATTTTGCGCCCTCGAACCCAGAGCGCAGACTGCCGGAAGCTTGAACGTCTTCTCCTCCGAATCGATCTTTTTCAAGTGCCCGATCCACACCGCGCCGTCGCTGGTAGCCCGGCAGATTGCGTCGTCTCGCCGTGCGATGATCTCACCCGGGCGGCCAGTCAGGGTCTGTTCTTCACAGGCATCAAACAGCAGATACCGTTGACCGAAAATCTCGTCCTCGACACCCGGCGCACCATCGGCTGACCTGATTTTCGTCAGGATCGCGGCGCTGTCGTCATTCACCCAGTCTATGCAACGCTGCGCCTGGCGCATGAGTGGCCGCGCACGGCCGCGCACGGCCGGGTCGCAGTAGTCCAGCGGCTCGGATCCGAACGATCCGGAAGCAAAGCGGTCCACGGCTGTGAGCAGCGCGGTTACGGCAGCTTCGGTCACTTCGTTGCGATACAGGCTGCTCTTGCGCGCCGCGCGCATCGGAAAGTCCGCCGATGCCCAGATGTCGCCAGCATCGAGCTGCGCGTTCGCCTGGAGTACCGTGACGCCCCATTCGGCTTCGCCATTAATGATTGCCCAGTCGAGGGCCGACGGGCCGCGGTCGCCCCTGATGCCCGGATGCAGCACCAGGCACACATAGCGCCGCCATACCTGCTCGGGAATGGCGCGTCGCAGGTAAGGTGCGATGACTAGATCGGGTTGGTACAGGCTTGCCGCCTGTGCCGTGACCGCGTCGTTGATGTCGAACTCGACAGAAACCTCGTGGCCGCGCTCTGACAACTCGACGTACAGCCGCTGACTCAGACTGTTGAAGCTATGGCTCAGGAATAAAATACGCAGTGGTCTATCCATTGGCGTCCGCCGGCAGCACGGTTGCATCATTGCGCCGCCGGAACTTGTAATAGGCCGCACAGGCGCCTTCCGATGAAACCATGCACGACCCAATCGGATTGCGTGGGGTGCAGACAGTACCAAAAATCTTGCAATCATGCGGCTTCTTGACGCCACGCAGTATGGCGCCGCATTCGCACGCCTTGTTTTCGGCAACCGGACGCGGCTGGACCGCAAAACGCGTCTCGGCATCGAACTGCGCATACTGCTTTTTGATCCGCAGCCCGCTATACGGGACCACGCCGAGCCCACGCCACTCGAACGTGCGGCGCAACTCGAATACTTCTGCCACCAGCGCCTGGGCCTTGACATTGCCGGTACGCGTCACCCCGCGGCTGAACTGGTTTTCCACCTCTGCGCGTTGCTCGTTCAGCTGACGCACGATCATGAGTATCCCTTGCAGCACGTCCAGTGGCTCGAACCCCGATATCACCACCGGCCGCTGGTACTCGCGCGCAAAGTATTCGTAGGCGCGGCTGCCTATGATCGTGCTCACATGCGATGGGCCGATGAAGCCATCCACGCGCACAGCGCCGAGTTCGCGCACGTCGGGCGAATTCAGGATGCTCTGGATCGCCGAGGGCGTCAGCACATGGTTGCAAAACACGCTGAAATTGCTCAGCCCCAGACGCTGCGCCTCCCTGATCACTACCGCAGTGGGGGGCGTAGTGGTCTCGAAACCGATTGCGAAGAACACTACCTGCTTTTCCGGATTCTCCACCGCGAGCCGGACCGCCTCGGCACAGGAATAGACCATGCGGACGTCTCGCCCCTGGGCCCTGGACTTGAGCAGGCTGCGCTTGCGTGAGCCCGGCACCCGCAGCATGTCGCCGTAGCTGCACAGCATGACGTTCGGGATATCCGCCAGCTCGATTGCGCTGTCCAGCCGCCCTATCGGCAGCACGCACACTGGGCAGCCGGGGCCATGCACCAGCCGGATATTGGCAGGCAGCAGATCCTGGATACCGTAACGGAAGATCGCGTGGGTGTGGCCGCCGCAGAACTCCATGACATGGTAGTCACGCCCGCAGTGAGCTTCGCGTACGATGGCAGCGGCAATGGCTGCAGCGGTACGGCCATCACGAAACTCGCTAATGTATTTCACCGGATTGCTCCTCGTGCTGGCTTACCATCTGCGCGAACAGCGCGAGTGTTCGATCCGCCTCATCCGCGTCAAGACGCGCGATCGCATAGCCCACGTGGACGATGACGTAATCTCCCACGCCGACGTCATCCACCAGCCCCAGTGAGATTTCGTTGTGCACGCCGCCTACGTCAACCAGCGCCTTGTCGTCATCCAGAATCTGAACTATTCGGGCAGGTATGGCCAGGCACATGTCTATAGCTCCTCCGCACGGGCCGGTTCGACGATCACTTCGTGCGCCACACAGGGATCGAGGGCGACGACCAGCATCGCCACGTAGCGCTGCAAATCCTGCACGCTGCTGACTGGCAAACCAAGGATCCCGCGAACCAGCGGCCCGTCAGGATGAAAATTCCACTCGGTCGGCGCTACAATTCGGTAACGTTCAACCATGCCATTGCACAGCCTTACCCTGTGCACCAGCCGTCCACGCGCCGTTTCGACGATCCCGATGCCGGATTGCGCTTCGGGCACCCCACCACGGCTGCGGAACGGAAGCGCGCTACTGGCACCCTGCAGCACCCGCAGATAGCGCCGCATCCTGCGCGGTAAAGAGGCAAGCTCTGTCAGCCGCGCGGTAAGCCGCGTCATCAATCCGTTCCCATGCCACCGCTGCAGATCAACGATCAGACGGTGCCCGCCCTGACGCGCAAGCGAACCGGTCTCGCAAGCATTCCTGTTCCACTCGGGACGGACGCTGAACCGGTCGGTAGCGTCCGCATCCAGGATTGCGGAAAAAGCGCCAGCCGCGATCGGCGGCAGAGTCCCGATACTGCTACGGCCAAGGGTCGCCAGGAAACCGTCCTCAACCGCTCTCAAGGTACGGGCAGCAACCGTCATTGTCCTACGATACCATTGTCTCAGCGCCTCGCCGTCGCGAATCTGCAACCAGTCGGCACCTGCCATGCCGAAGAAGGCGTGTGCCAGTGCGGCATCGAGCTGCTGCAGCTGTTCCCCGGCAACTGACAGGTCTAAAACCGGCGGCGTCGTGCCTGCCTCGCCTTGCCAGATCCGTCCGCCGAGTGCGCGCACTACGACGGTCAGGCAGCGGTGGATAGCAGCGAGTTCGTCAAGCTTAGGCGGAGCGTCCAGGAACAGTTTCGGCCAGTCGAGCAACAGTCGCCTGGCATGCTCCTGGACGGTTTCGGCCGTGACCAGAATGCGGCGTCGTGCACGTTCCGCCGCAATCGCTGCAATACCGTGTGCGTCCTCGCACGCGGCCACGCCGGCACTTGCCTGGGCGACACCGCAGATACTGAACAGGCGCGGCAACGCCTGTAGCGCCTCCGCCACTGGCCTGCCTTCCAGAATGCGGCTGGCATTCGTCTTCCGGTTTGACTCGACTCTGGCGGCCACCACCCTGTCTGAATCGACGGAAACGCGGATCCGTAACCTTCCTTCAATGTCTTGGACCGTTGCGATTTGGCTCTCCGCACTCCGCCTGGCGAGTCATGGGCCATGACCCGGACCCCGTTTGAGACAGCGCACCATAACCCGCGATATCGAGCTTTGATTCAAATCAAAATACCTGACTGCGGCCAAAGAACTCAGCGAATCGGTGTGTCGAGGTCAAGCCTATCGCAGCAGGTTTGCCGAGCGCGAACAAACGTCACCACAACATCGAAAATACCTGAATTATATGCTACAAGTATATGTAATAAATAAATAATATTTATGGTCCATATCCGCTCCCAAGGACATCAATAATACCGACTCCCTCCTCCGCGGCCGCTTGCTCTGATGCCAGCCTTGCGGCCGTGACCACCGATAACTCGGCGCTAAAATGAATGGAATTGCTATGATCAGTGAACTGGAGTATTGGTTGGGCGGCCTGCCGTGTAGGACAGAGCTGGTCTTGCGGTTGCGCCTTCGGCCGGGCACCACCCGGGGCGCCGGCAGCACAGCAGGTCGGCCTCTGCTCATTGCTGCGGTCAGCACATTGCGCCTACCCAGACCGCCTTCGACGCACAGTGAGATTTTCCATGTCAGTTGAGATGACCGCCGCATCGCAGGTCGTACTGACCACAGGCCAGCACGTTCTGTCTGTGATTTCCGGCTTCGCTGTCGGCTTTTCCCTGAGCCTAATCGGCGGCGGTGGATCAATCCTAGCCGTGCCGCTGCTTCTGTACCTGGTCGGCTACCCGAAGCCGCACGTGGTTATCGGCACGACCGCGCTGGCGGTATCAGCCAATGCATTCTTCAACCTGGTGCCGCACGCATACGCAGGTAACGTGCGCTGGAAGGAAGCGATTCTGTTCGCGATCGTCGGTGCCATTGCGGCATTCGCCGGCTCCAGCGCCGGCAAGGCGGTGGGATCCGAAAAATTGCTTTTTCTGTTCGCCATTCTGATGCTCGTTATCGCGGCTCTGATGCTGCGCAGGGGCAAGTCCGGCGGCCGCCAGAATCTGCCCGAAAGCGACGCCCCGGCGAACCAACATAAAATGGTCAAGCTTATTGGCGCCGCTGGTGCCGTGGGTCTGCTGTCAGGCTTCTTCGGCATAGGCGGCGGATTCCTGATCGTCCCGGGGCTGGTGTTTCCGACCGGAATGCCGATGATCTCCGCGATCGGTTCCTCGCTGGTGTCGGTGGGCACTTTCGGGCTGGTCACCGCCCTGAACTACGCCCGTTCCGGTCTGCTGGATTGGCGGGTGGCGGGACTGTACCTCAGTGGTGGCATCTTCGGTGGCTGGATCGGTTCGCGCATCGCCACTCGCCTGGGTCACAGCGGCAAGGGCACACTCAACGTGATCTTTTCCGTGGTAGTGGCGCTGGTGGCTTTATATATCCTGTATCGAAACCTCGCGGCATTTGCTCCGGCACAGTAAGGCCTTGCTCCCGGTGCGCCGGAACCGGATCGGGCCCGGGGAAGAAGGGATATCAGTGATATCCTCAAGCAAGATGGTCAACGGTCGAAGGCACGCACTGAAATGTCCTGAGCCCGACACATCATGGATTGAACCGCCCGTCCGGCAAGCTCAGTTTTCACGCGGACCGGCCATCTCCTCGACTACCCGGATTATGTCCTTGATCCCAGGGATGGAAGCGCGCTCCAGCTCTGCGTTGTACGGCGTTGGCACGTCGCTGGCAGCCAATCGCAGAACCGGCGATACAAGATCTCTGTAAGCGGCTTCGTTGAGCGAGGCAGCAATTTCAGCACCGACACCGCCGAAACGACAGTCTTCTTCGACCACGATCGCCCGGTGTGTCTTGCTCACCGATTCGCGCAGCAGCGGCAGATCAACAGGGCGCAGGCTTCGAAGATCAATAACTTCCGCCTCGATACCGCTATCCGAAAGCTTTGCTGCAGCGTCCATCAAAAAGGACACCATCCGGTGCCAGGCAATCAGCGTCACGTCGCTCCCTTCCCGGCGTATAGCTGCGGCATGCATCGGTGGCGGCAGGGCGTCGGCGTCAAACGGTCCTTTGGTGAAGTACAACAGTTCGTGCTCCAGCACAATGATCGGGTCGTCCGCGACAATTGCCTGGGACAGCTGCCAGTAGGAATCCTGCGGCGTTGCGGGGGTCACGATGCGCAGCCCTGGCACATTGAGCAGTGTGTGCTCGAGACGCTGCGAATGCTGGGCGCCAAGCTGCTTGGCCACACCACCTGGCATGCGCACCACTAGCGGTACTTGCATCTGCCCACCGGACATATAGCGCATCTTTGCCGCCATGTTGATAATGGAATCCAACGCAAGCAGCGCGAAGTTGACGGTCATGATCTCGACCACGGGTCGCCCGCCGGCCAATGCCGCGCCCACGCCGATGCCAACGAAGCTGTTTTCGGAGATCGGCGTGTCGCGCACGCGCCATTCGCCGTACTTTGCGAACAGACCCTGGGTCACACGATAGCTGCCGCCGAACAGGCCGACATCCTCGCCGAGAATGAACACCGCACTGTCTCGCTCCATGGCGCGGTCCAGAGCTATATTCAGGGCCTGCCAGACCTCCAGTTCCGGTGCTGAACGTGCCGTCCCGATGCTGCCGACATCGTCATTACGCTGCCGCGTCATGGCCGCCCACCGTACAAATCCAGCGGAACGGCGTAAACATCCTTGCTGAGATCAGTCGGTGGCGGGCTCTCATCCGCGAAGCGCACGGCGTCCACGACCACTCCCTCCACTGCCTTTTCAACCTCCTGGCAATCAGACTCGTTCAGCCACTCCTGCGTCAGGGCTCGCTCGCGAAAGAGCGCCAACGGGTCGCGCGCCCGAAGTTCGGCGAGCTCAAGCGCCGAGCGGTAGGCCCCGGAATCCGCCATGGAGTGACCGCGATAACGATAGGTCTCACACTCGATTAGATACGGCCCATTGCCGGAACGCACATGCTGCACGGCGGATCGGGTCGCTTCGTAAACCGCCACGACATCCATGCCATCAACTTGCCGGCCGTCGATGCCATAGGCGGATGCGTGCCGATAGATGTCCGGCACCGCCGAATGCCGATGGATCTCAGTTCCGATCTGATAGCGGTTGTTTTCGCACACGAACAACACCGGCAGCTTCCACAGCGAAGCCATATTCAGCGTTTCATGGAACGTTCCCTGGTTAGCCGCGCCGTCGCCGAAATAGCAGATTACGATGTGCGTGGAGTCGTTAAGACGCAGCCAGTACCCGACCCCGGCGGCAATCGCAAACGTCTCTCCGACAATCGCATAGCCGCCGAGAAACCTGCGGCTGACATCATAGAGATGCATGGAACCGCCGTAACCGCCGGAACAACCGGTGGCGCGGCCGAACAGTTCCGCCATCACCGCAGATGGGCTCACACCCCACACCATCGCATGCACGTGCTCGCGATAGGTGCTGACCACGTAATCACCCGCCTCGGCAGCATGCAGGCTTCCGACCGCAACCGCTTCCTCGCCCGGATACAAATGCAGGAACCCGCCGATTTTCCCCTGCGTGTACTGCTCCGCCGCGGCCTGTTCGAACTGCCGCGCAAGTGTCATGTCGTAAAAAAACTGCCGCGCGAGTTTATGTTGCATCGACAATTCCCCAACGCTGGATGAATACCGCGACCGCACAAATTCAACGCTTCCTGCGGTGCCAACGGGTTGCGACGGCCGTGACATCCGGCAGTTGCAACTGCTACATTAACCCGCTGCCGACACAACCTTCAGCCACGCATACTTCATAGCATGCCAACACCACAGGAAACATTGACGGGCATCAAAAGGTGGCCCCCTGCGGGCACACCTGCCGAGCCGGTTTTTCATACACAGCGTTGTGTGACATTTTCCGGACACTTCGTGCAGGCGCACAACAAGCATCCGTGCCCAGAGCCAGTCCCGACGAAACCGCATTAACCTGCAGCAAGCCCGCTGCCGTGGCACTCACTTCCCGCCCGGTTGCAGCTGGGCGAGAAATCGGTCCGCGGACAGCGCCGCCTGAGCCCCGTCTCCGGCGGCGATGATGATCTGCTTGTCGCGCTGGTCGGTGGCGTCCCCGGCCGCAAACAGCCCTGGTACGACTGTCGACTGGTCCCGACCTACCGGAATCTCTCCGGCAGCGTTCAGGGCGAGCAGCCGGCTCACGGGTTCGGTGTTCGGAACCAGCCCAACTTCGAGGAACACGCCGTCTACCCGCAAGTCATACCGCGTCTTTCCGTCTACCGATGTCAGGCGCACTCCGGAAAGCACATCGTTGCCCAGAAATTCCCGCACTTCCATCTGCATGTGCACGGTCACGTTCGGCGCCGCGTGCACCTCGTCGATCAGGACCTTGTCGGCCTGGAATTTATCCAGGACATGGATCAGATGGATTTCGCGCGCGTATCCGCGCAGGTCACGCACGGCAGTCAGGGCGGAATTCCCGCCGCCGACCACCGCCACCGGCTTGTCCTGGAACAGCGGCGCATCGCAGGTTGCGCAGAACGCGATGCCGTGCCCGATGAACCGCGATTCCCCCGGAATATTCAACCGCCGGTATTGCTTGCCGGCCGCGTAAACTACGCTGCGTCCGCGATAGACGACGCCATCTTCGGCCTGCACCTCGAATGCCGCGGCCGACCTGCGCACCTCGGTCACACGCGCATGCATGCGTTCGGCAACCGGGTAACGCTCCAAATGGTGGCGGAATGTCTCGGCAAGCTCGCTGCCACCGATTTCCATCATGCCAAGATAATTCTCGACGATAGCCGTATCGGTGATCTGCCCACCAGGATGCGCCCCGAGCACTGCGACACGCCGGCCCTTGCGCACTGCATAGAGTGCAGCGGCCATGGCTGCCGGCCCGGCACCTACGACCACCAGGTCGTACTCGCCCTCAGGCCGTGCCTCGGTCGCCTTCCGCTGCCCCTGCGCCGTACGCATCGCCGTATCGAGCACCTCGTACACTGGCGGATCAGCCAGCTTGAGGATTTCCATGACCGCCTCGGGTGCGGGCAGCGCCCCTTCGAACGCGGGCCGTTCGTTTACCACGGTGCGCGGAACGCCTTGCACACCGTAGCGCTGCGTCAATGCCGGAAATTCAGCGGCATCGACCATATCGGCGCGAATCCTGTCATTGACGAATGCGAGCTGATGCGCCAGCCGCACCATGTTCGGGCAATACGGACAGGTCAGAGTCACCATGACCTCGAGATGCACCGACACGGCTATGCGCCGCGCGAGCGCTTCGACCTGGGGATCGAGCCCGGACTTGCCGGTCGAAACCATTACGATAGCTTCAAGCAGAGAACCAAATTCGTAGCCACCGGTCAGCCCGTAGAAACGGATGCCATAGTCCTTGTCCCCGAGAACAAGGGTCGCCGGCACCTTGTCAACGCCATAGCGTTTTGCCTCGGGTGCATCGGCAACGAGTTCCCGAACCTCCAGGGTCAGCTTGGGCGAAAGCGCGGTGAGCTCTTCCAGCAGCAGCTGCTGCTCCCGGCACGCACCGCAGGCGTTCTTCTGCGTGAAGTAAGCAAGCCGCACCGGCCGGTCCAAGCGGGCGAGATGCGTGCGTACCTCCTTTTTTACGGCGTCACTGAGATACGATGCCACGATGGCCTCCCGGGCTATTCACCCTGCTTGATCCATATCTGCATGGTCCGCGGGTTGCGCCGACCTTACCCCACTCGACGGTCGCCGCTGCCGAATGCACTCCCGACCGGTCATCGGTCCAGGCGCGGCGATTCTCCCCGTGCGTTTTTCATCCGCCGCATGCGCGGCACCGGATCGATTGTGCCGGGTCGAGGCAGCTGCTCTCTATTTATGGGGATCACTTCTTGCTTCAAAAGAGCAGACCTAGTCCAACCCCGGTGTAGTGGGTAAAGCCACCGAGTTCCCCATGCAGGCGAACTCCTTCCTCCACGTCCACTTCCAACGAGGAGGTGACCAGATATTGCAGTCCCCCGTCAGCATCGAAGCCGGCTCCCTGACCGGGTCCTATATGGCTTTGCCCGTACACCTCGAGGTAATACTGCAGGTTCCAGTATGGATCCCAGGTGAAAGTGAGCAGAGGATTGAAACTCGTAAAGCGGGCCCCACCCGCGAGGGAAGGATTGGCCTGGGTGCTGACCCCGACTTGGAGGGAGATCCCGGTGGTATCGCTGGGAGCATAAGCGATGATGGCGTTCATGGCAGCACCAGCGCGCGCACTGCCGTATGCGGCACTGCCCGAGGATGGAGTGGCCAGACCCTCCACAGCCCCCAGCCAGCGTCGGGTATAACCGAGCTCATGCTTGATGCCGATGGTCGTAGCCGACCAACCACTGAGAGCGCCACTCGCGCCATACTGGCGATTGTAATTCGGTGGCAGCAGCACCAATTCATTGTGTGCGGGCAGACCGAACCGTAATTCGAGTTCGGGAAGATCGTCGGCTGAACCGCCCGCTCCCGAGAGCACGGCATGCTGGTAGCCCGCTTCCGCAACCACCCGCTCCTCTGGCACCGCACAGGCACTGTCGGAAACTGTCGGACGGTCCAGCAAAGCCAGCAGGGCTGAGCGCCCGGCGCAAGGATCCTGGACCGGCGGAAGGCTCTGTGCCAGGACGGCGGGCAGACTGAGAAGGAACGTGCCGTGCAATGCGAATGCCATCCATCGTTTATTCCAGTGCCAACGCATGATTGCGATCCTAGCAGTCGAAGTGGTTGATTACGGAGTATTATCGGTGAGGTGCCAGTTGCGGTTCAGCAGTTGACGTCATTGATTTTCCACAATGTTATAACATTGCATTCCACCGGACAAGAATGTACCATCACGCGCGCATCACTGGGAGCAGCAGACAGTGCTCTACTTTAGGTATCCAGACCCGGCACACGACACTTCGACTGACAACGAAAACGTGGCAAAAAGGCTGCATGAAACGCCTCCTGATACTTGCTATCGTCTGTATCCTCACCAGCCCGGTACTGGCTGCCACCGAAGGCCGTCTTAACATCGTCGCTGCCGAGAACTTCTATGGCGATGTCGCCCGGCAGATCGGCGGGCCACAGGTCGAGGTAGCAAGCATTCTTAACAACCCCGCCATGGATCCACACCTTTTCGAAGTGAGCCCGTCCGTGGCACGGGCCGTCTCCGGTGCACAGATCGTGATCTACAACGGGATTGACTATGATCCCTGGATGCCCAAACTGCTGGCCGCTGCACGCAACACCCACCGCAGGACCATTGATGTTGCCGGGCTGGCAGGCAAGCGTCGCGGTGACAATCCACACATCTGGTACGATACAAATACGATGATTGCCTTCGCCAAGGCACTGGCGCAGACCCTCGCGAGCGCTGATCCCGCACATCAGGCTGATTACCAGCAGCGTCTGGCGCGATTCGAGCGCTCGATGCAGCCCATCGAGACGAAAATATCCACACTGCGTGGACGTCTGGACGGGACGCCGGTCACCGCGACCGAGCCGGTTTTCGGCTACATGTTCGATGCCCTCGGAATGCAGGTCCGCAATCGATCATTTCAGCTCGCCGTCATGAATGGCACGGAGCCGGGTGCAGCCGAAGTCGCCGCCTTCGAGAACGATCTCAAAACACACCGGGTGCGGTTGCTGGTTTACAATGGCCAGACATCAGACCCGCTGACTGATCGCATGCGCAGACTGGCGATGGAATCTAGAATCCCGGTATTGGCAGTGACCGAAACCGAACCGCCCGGTAGGACATACCAGGCCTGGATGATGAGTGAACTTGATGCGGTCAACCAGGCCCTGAGAGGCAGTCACCCGTGAATGCGATCGAGCTGCGAGACGTCTCCTTGACTCTGGGCGGCCGGACCATCCTGACCGGCATCAGCCTCGATATCGCGATGGGCCGATTCGTCGGCGTGCTGGGGCCGAACGGCTCCGGCAAGACCACGTTGATGCGCGCCATCCTTGGCCTGGTGCCACTAAGCCGCGGCACCATTCATGTCCTGGGGCGACCGGCTACGCGCGGCAATCCCGCCATCGGCTACATGCCTCAGGCTCGTCATTCGACGCTGGACTTGCACCTGAGCGGACGCGATTTTGTGGCGAGCGTGACCAACGGCCATCGCCTTGGCCTGCCGATTCGAGACCGGGCTGCCCGTGCGGAAATGGAGCGCGCACTCCACCTGGTCGGGGCACAGGAGCTTGCAAGCCGCCCGCTTGTCGAGCTCTCGGGCGGCGAACGCCAGCGTCTGCTGCTGGCACAGGCATTGATCGGCAAGCCGCTGCTGCTGCTGCTGGATGAACCGCTGATCAGCCTCGACCCCCACCGTCAGCAGGAGGTGGTTGAACTGGTGAAATCTCTACAGGTTGATCTTGGGATCACCATTTTGTTCAGCGCCCATGACGTGAACTCGCTGCTCGGCACCATCGACCAGGTGCTCTACCTTGGAAGCGGCCAGGCGGCGCTCGGAACGATTGACGAAGTAATCACCGGGCCGGTCCTTTCGCGTCTGTATGGATCGCACATCGACGTTGTGCGGCTGGAGGGCCGTATTTTTGTGATGTCCGGAAGTTGCTGTGCAGAAATCGACGAACACCGGCATGAACCCGCATCAATGTCGATGCACGACCCGCAGCGGACGCATTCAGGCGATGCTTGAAATGTTCCAGTATGACTTCATGCGCAACGCTTTTGCCGCGGCTGCAGTGGTTGCAATCGTGGCCGGTATCGTCGGCTACTTTTTGGTGCTGCGGGGCCAGACATTTGCCGGCCACGCCCTGGCGCATGTCGGTTTCACCGGCGCCACGGGCGCCGTGCTTGTCGGCATCGCGCCCATCTGGGGCATGGTGCTGGCCACGGTGGCTGCCGGAATCGGCATGGGCTTTATGGGCGAGCGGCTAGCACAGCGGGATGTCGCGATCGGACTTGTGCTCGCGCTGGCACTCGGCCTTGGCCTGCTGTTTCTGCATTTTTTTACGTCATTCGCGACCCAAGCGACGACATTGCTGTTCGGCAATGTGCTCGCGGTCGACATGCACACCGTCTGGGTGCTCCTGGCTCTGGGCTCGTTAAGTCTCGCAATCTTGGCGGTCATCTCCCGCCCGCTGCTGTTCGCCAGCCTGCATCCCGAGCTGGCCGAGGCAAAAGGCGTCTCGCTGCGCCTTTACTCGGTACTGTTTCTGGCCATCGTAGCGCTGACAACGGCGGAATGCGCGCAGATCGTCGGCGTATTGCTGGTTTTTGCGCTCATGGTTGGGCCAGCCGCAGCGGCCCAGCGTCTTACGAGCGTCGTGACGGCGGGCGTGCTGCTGTCCGCCGTGCTGGCGCTGCTCGAAGCATGGTTCGGCATCGCTCTCGCCTACTACACTGATTGGCCGAGCAGCTTCTGGATCACCATGTTGAGCACCGGCGTCTATCTCATCGCGTCCCGTCCCTGGCCGATGAGAGGACTGGCTCGTGTGTCAACGCGCTAGAGACCTCAATCGTAGATTGGCGCCCACATTCCGCTATATGTCCCGGGATTCAAGAACGGCAGTCCCGGTTAATTCAAGTCCTGCGCATCGCTGAACAATATCGGCTGACTACGGGTATCCGTCAGACCCGAATATCTAGGACGGGCGGAAGCAGGCAGCGCAGACTCCCTCGATCTCAACGACGGTATTGCGCGGGCGGAACCCTTCCTTTTCGGCAGCATGCTCCAGCGCGTTGGTAGCTGCACGGTTCTCTATTTCGGACACCACACCACATTGGCAGCAAATCAGGAATTGAGCCGGATGCCGGTGGCCGGCCTCCACGCACGGAATGAAGGCATTTAGGCGCTCGATCTTGTGGATCAGGTGTTGCTCCAGCAGGAAATCGAGTGCGCGATAGATCGTTGGCGGTGCAGCGCCCTTGTGGGTCAGCTTGAGCCGGTCCAGAAGCTGGTAGGCCGTCAGGGGGGCACCGGCCTCGAGAATCAGACTGAAGACATGCCGGCGTAAATCGGTGAGCTGCGCACCTTGCTGAGCGCACACCTGCGCCGCTCTGTCCAGCTGAGCGGTCGTGCGGCGGCGGGCTTTCGCGCTCATCCTGGAACCTCCAAGACTCAAACCCATGATGTAATATTATATCATATCGACTGGCGACCGCCCCGAAGCCGGGCGGTTCTTGCGGAAAGCCCATTGATACCGGCCATCACAGGGTCCCAGGGAGTCCGGATGGTCCGACAAACCGCCATCGGTCTCCTTCCTGGCCAGCACGAAATCACGACACAGCCCTGGCCGCCCCGCGCTAACCGAACGGATGCCGCAGAACAATGGTATCGTCACGCTCCGCCCCCGTCGAAATGATATCGACGGGCGCTCCGACCAGATCCTCGATACGTTTCAGATAGCGGCGGGCGTTCGCCGGCAGCCGGTCGAAGTCGCGGATTCCGACGGTAGAATCCTTCCAGCCCGGCAATTCTTCATATAGCGGTTCGCAGCGTTCGAGCGCTTCGGCGCCGCTCGGTGAGGTGAGGCGATCCTCGCCGCCGCTACGGTAACCGGTACAGACACGGATCGTGTCAAAGCCGTCGAGCACGTCGAGCTTGGTGATGCACAGTCCGCTGAAGCCATTAATCTGCTGAGCCCGGCGCATGACCGCGGCGTCGAACCAGCCGCAGCGGCGTTTGCGCCCAGTCGTCGCCCCGAACTCCTGCCCGCGCTCGCCCAGACGATCACCGGCAGCGTCGAAAAGCTCCGTCGGGAAAGGACCGGCACCCACACGCGTCGTATAGGCCTTGGTGATACCCAGCACGTAGTCCAGCCGCAGCGGCCCGATCCCGGTGCCGCAGCTGGCTGCACCCGCACTGGTGTTGGATGAGGTCACATACGGATAGGTGCCATGGTCGATATCGAGCAGCGTACCCTGCGCGCCTTCGAACAGCACGGACTTCCCCTCCTTCCCGAGGCGCTCCAGTATGTCGGGGATGTCTGCCACCAACGGGCGCAGCCGTTCGCCGAGTTTCAGGTTCTCGTCCAGCGTCTGCGCGTAGTCCACCGGCTCGCACTGGAAATAATGCGTGAGCACGAAGTTGTGATAGTCCATCACCTCCCGGAGCTTGCTCGAGAACCGTGCGCCATCCTGCAGATCGGCGACGCGCAGGCCACGGCGCGCAACCTTGTCCTCGTATGCGGGTCCTATCCCACGGCCGGTGGTCCCAATAGCCGACTTGCCGCGCGCCTTTTCACGCGCCACGTCCAGGGCTATGTGGTGGCGCAGGATCAGCGGACAGGCATCGCTGACGCGCAGGCGCTCGCGCACCGGCACCCCATTGCGTTCCAATTGCTCCACTTCCTCGAACAGCGCTTGGGGCGAGAGCACCACGCCGTTGCCGATCAGGCAGCTCACCCCGCCGCGCAGAATACCCGAAGGAATCAGGTGCAGAATCGTCTTCTTTCCATCGATAACGAGCGTGTGACCAGCATTGTGCCCGCCTTGGAATCGCGCCACTGCGTGCGCCCGCTCAGTGAGCAAATCGACGATTTTGCCCTTTCCTTCATCGCCCCATTGGGCGCCGATAATTACGACGTTCTTACCCATAGTGCCTAACTTGAATGGTTGATGGTTTATGGTTGCTGGACGTGGACAATCGTCCAGGTACCGGCGCGCTCGACAAGCTCACGGTCGCAACCGAGAGCAGTGGCGCTTGCGTCGGTACCCGGCAGGCGCACCACAACGTGCTCCCCGGCCGCGCGCAGGTTGCTGATGTACCGACGCAGTGCATCTCCGTCGGCGAACGGCGCCAGGATCCCATGCGACGTGCCGGCACCAACCGGAGCGAGTTTGGACAACAGCCGCAGATCGGCGCTGAACCCGGTGGCCGCGCGCGCGCGCCCGAAAGCCTGGCCGATGCCGTCGTACCGCCCGCCCTGGGCCACCGCATGTCCGTGGCCGGGAATAAACGCCGAAAACACGGTGCCGGTGTAGTAGCGGTAGCCGCGCAGCTCCGCCAGATCAAAGTACAGGGGCAGCGCCGGATGGTCGCGGCGAATCGCTGCTGCGACCGCCTGCAGCGTGTCCAGTGCCTGGCTTACCTGCACCGGAGCCCGCCCAAACAGCGCGCGCGCCTCCGTCAGCACCTCGTCGCCGCCGTTGAGGTCGACCAGCGCGGCAAGGCTGCGCTTCGTGTCCGCGGCGATATCGCATCGACCGAGCAGCACTTCGACTTCCGGCCGCGACTTGCGCTGCAGAGCGTCGAACAGTTCGCCTTCCACCGCTGCGCCCAGCCGCGCCGCAGCCGCGAGATGCCGGAAAACGCCCACATGACCCAGGTCCACATGGACCTCCGCCAAGCCAGCCACCTGCAGGGCCGCCAGCATCAGCCCAACGATCTCCATATCGCTCTCCGGGCCAGGATGACCGAAGAGCTCCGCCCCCACCTGCAGCAATTCGCGCGAGCCGGCAAATTCATCGGGACGCGTATGCAGCACGGTTCCGACGTAGCAGAGCCGCACTGGAATGTCGCGTTTGAGGTAATGCGCGTCGATGCGCGCCGCCTGCGGCGTCATGTCGGCGCGCACCCCCATCATCCGGCCGCTGAGCTGGTCGGTGAGCTTGAAGGTCTGCAGGTCCAGATCCCGCCCGGTCCCGGTCAGCAGTGATTCCAGGAATTCGATCATCGGCGGCATCACGAGCTCGTAGCCGCAGCTGAAAAACAGGTCGAGCAGGATACGGCGCAGGACCTCAAGACGCGACGCCTCCGCGGGGAGTATCTCCTCGATGCCTTCTGGCAGCAGCCAGCGGTCTTTGTCTGACATGGTCGATTCGCCCGGGATCCGGATTGCGTTTGATGGTCAGCGGTTTACGATATACAGCAGCACCAGCCCGAGCAACATGCTGGTTATTCCGATGAATCGCAATTGCTGATCTCCCAAGTTGTCAACGGCCCGCAGGACCCTGCGCAGACGCTCGGGGCTGAGAAACGGCAGGATCCCCTCCAGCACCAGCAACAGGGCGAGCGCTGCCCCCAGGTCGTGCCATCTTATCATCATGTCCGCCGCAGGCTCCGTCCACGGCTGATTGAATGCACCGCCCGATTCACTGTCGCGGATTTTTCAGGTATTTGAAGAAGGCCGCGCTCGGGTCGACGACCATCACGTCATGCTTGTTCTTGAAGCTCTTGCGGTACGCATTCATGCTCCCATAGAACGAATAGAACCGTGGGTTCACGCGGTATGCGTGCGCATAGATTTCTGAGGCCTTGGCATCGCCCTCCCCACGTATGCGCTGCGCCTGCCGGTAGGAATCGGCCAGAATGATCTCGCGCTCGCGGTCGGCTGTGGCACGAATCTTCTCGGCGGCTTCTGCACCCTTTGCCCGCAGCTGCGCGGCTACGCGCGTGCGCTCGGCGCGCATCCGCTGGTATACCGACTGACTCACCTGCTTCGGCAAATCGACTCGGTCGATACGGACGTCGATCACCTGGATTCCGTACGCACTCGCCTCCTTGTCAGCAGTGGTGGTGAGGATGCGCATTATCTTGCTGCGGTCGCCAGAGACGACCTCCTGCACCGTACGCTTGCCGAACTGGTCACGCAGTCCGCTGTTGATCACCTGAGTTAAACGCTCACGCGCCTGCAACTCGTCACCGCCGACCGAGACGTAGAACTTCAACAGATCGGCAATGCGCCACTTGACGTAGGAATCGACGACCACGCTTTTCTTTTCCACAGTCAGGAATGTCTGCGGTTTGGTGTCGAGCGTCTGTATCCGACCGTCGTAGTAATGCACGGTCTCCACGAACGGTGTTTTAAAGTGCAGGCCCGGCTGATCGCTGTATCGGATCACCTGGCCGAAGCGCGTTACAATTGCCTTCTGGCCCTCACCGACGGTGTAGACTGCTCCATTAAAGACGATGAACAGCAGTACGATGATGCCGACCAGCGTGAGCACCTTATTGTGGGTCATGTCTACCTCCCCCTACCGCGCAGCGAACCGGTAATGCTGCTCGGGCCGGCGCCTCCCGGCGGCGGCACGGTACCCGGCTCCGGCAGAGGCTGCAGCGTTCCAGTGGGCTCACCGGTCGCGTTCGATTTGCGCACGATCTTGTCGAGCGGCAGATAGATCACGTTGTTCCCATGCGGCAGATCGACGAACACTTTGGTGGTGCTGCTCAGGACTTTCTGCATGGTCTGCAGATATAGGCGCTCGCGCGTGACCTCCGGTGCCTTATCGTACTGGGTCACAATCTGACCAAAGCGGCTGGCATTGCCTTCGGCCCGCGCGATGATGCTTGCCCGGTACCCTTGAGCCTCAAGCACCAGGCGAGCAGCGGCGCCCTTGGCACGCGGAATAACGTCATTTGCGTAAGCCTGCGCCTCATTTTTCAGGCGCTGCTCGTCCTCGCGCGCCTTGACTGCATCTTCGAACGCGGCGGTCACCTGCTGCGGTGGCCTCGCGTCCTGCATCTGCACGGTAACGATGTGAATGCCGGAACGATACTTGTCCAAAATCTTCTGCAGCAGCACCTGCGTGTCCTGCGCAACAACATTGCGCCCGTCAGTCAGGACGAAATCCATCTTGTTCTGGCCGACCACCTCGCGCACCGCAGACTGTGCCGCCTGAATGATGGTTTGTGTCGGATCGCGTAACTTGAACAAGTAATCCGCAGGATCCTTGATCTGGTACTGAATCGCCAGCTCTATGTCTACGATATCCTCGTCCTGGGTGAGCATCTGCGACTCGTCCGGAATCTTGCTCGATGCCCCATCGCGATCGCTGCTGCGATAACCGATCTGCACGACATTCACCCGCCGGACATTGACCTCGTTCACTTTTTCAATGGGAAAAGGGAAATGCCAGTGGAGTCCCGCCTCTGTCACTGCAACATTTCGTCCGAATTGCAGCACTACGCCACGCTCACCCTGCTGAATCACGTAGAAACCACTGGCCATCCACAGGGTAAGCACGGCAATCAGTATGGCGCCGAAGCTGATACGACCCATGCGACTTGTGCCGGCACCGCCGCGGCCAGGGCCGCCGCCTCCGAAAATTCCGCCGAGTCTGCGCTGGATATTCCTGATGATCTGATCCAGGTCAGGCGGTCCCTGGTCCTTTTTGCGCTGCCCCCAGGGATCTTTCCCCCCCGAGCCGCCGGGTTCGTTCCAAGCCACAATCTACCCCTCATTGTTTTGCGCCGTGCGCCAGATGCGCGCGACTGCGGCATTTTAACAGGACCCGCGAAAACTTCACTCTAGACACGGGGTAGCGCTGATGCTCCGCCCCCGGGAGGCGGTAAACCGGGATTCAGAACCCGGTCCGTGCCCGCTCTTCGGCCTGCGCCGGCACGAGATACTCCGAACGAAAATCGTCCTGCTGCGTGAGCCAGTCTAAGTCCGACTGACCGAGTTCCACCTCCATCTGCCACTGACCGCCGACCAGCACCGCCTCGTCGGCGACATGCAGTCGGGCATGAATGAGGGCATGAAGACGACCCGCGGCCATTGGTAGCAGCAGGCGACGCGTGATCCGGTGACGGCGGTAGTGCTCGGCGAGTGCTTCCAGAAGCAGCGGTACACCGACACCGGTGGCCGCCGAGAGCCATACTTTTCTGACGGCACCAATCGCATCCCGCTCCACACGCGGCGACTCGTTCACCAGGTCGATCTTGTTGAAAACCGTGATTCGATCGACGTGCTCGGCGTGGATTTCGGCAAGAACCTGGTCGACCTGCTGCGCCTGCTCGCGCCGCTCGGGATTGGCGGTGTCGACCACGTGCAGCAGCAGGTCGGCTTCCGTCACTTCCTCCAGCGTCGATTTGAAGGCTTCCACCAGCTTGTGCGGAAGGTGCCGGATGAATCCCACCGTATCCGCGAGAATGATACTGGCGCGGCCGGGCAGCTCAACCCGGCGCATGGTCGGATCGAGCGTTGCAAACAGTTGGTCGGCGGCGTACACCTGGGCTCCAGTCAGCCGGTTGAACAGCGAAGACTTGCCGGCGTTGGTGTAGCCCACCAGCGACACAGTCGGTATCGGGATCTTGCTGCGAGCTCTGCGCCGGCCCTGCCGCTGGCCGCGGACCTTCTCCAGGCGCCGGTTGAGATGCTTTACGCGCTCACGGATCAGCCGCCGGTCAGTTTCGAGCTGGGTCTCGCCTGGGCCGCGCAGACCGATGCCACCCTTTTGCCGTTCCAGGTGAGTCCAACCGCGCACCAAGCGACTTGCCAGATGGTCGAGCTGCGCCAGTTCGACCTGCAACTTGCCCTCGTGGCTGCGGGCGCGTTGCGCGAAAATATCGAGAATCAGGCCGGTGCGGTCGAGAACCCGACATTCCGTGATCTTCTCGAGATTGCGCTCCTGGGCGGGTGAAAGATCATGGTTCATTAGCACCAGATCCGCCTCCTGTCGCACCACTGCCGCGCGGACCTCTTCCGCCTTACCCTTGCCGACATAGGTCGCAGCGTCCGGCCGCTGGCGGTTTCCCACCACCACCTCGCACACCATTGCCCCCGCGGACTGGGCAAGCAGTTGCAGCTCTTGGATCTCGTTTTCCGAATCGCTGCCAGGAAAACGCAGGTGCACCAGCACCGCGCGCTCTACGGCACGCGGTCCCGTTTTCTGCCGCGCCGGGCTATTCGTTTCCTGGGGCCTTTTCGTTGTCGTCGGAATGCTCAAAGGAAAACTTCACCGGCCGGCTAGGCACAACGGTGGAAATGGCATGTTTGTAGATCATCTGGCTGACGGAATTCTTCAGCAACACTACGAACTGATCAAAGGATTCAATTTGTCCCTGCAGCTTGATCCCGTTGACCAGAAAAATCGACACCGGGACCCGTTCCTTCCGCAAAACGTTCAAGTAAGGGTCTTGTAGCGCCTGCCCTCTTTGCTGACTCATGACAGTTCTCCTGTTCTTATCATGGGTGCCAATCTCGGCACTCCAACTCGGAATTTCCCGGGAATCCGCTCCGGGCCCAATAGAATTATACCCTTTATGGCCACAAACGTCCGGACAAGTAGTCCACGACCACGTGTTCGAATTCCTTTTGGCTGCTGTCGAACCAAGGTATACCCCGGGTAGCACGCAACCACGTCAGCTGGCGCTTTGCGAGCTGACGTGTGGAGATAATACCCCTTTCGACCATTTCCTGGTAGTTGACGTTTCCACTCAGGTATTCCCACACTTGGCGATAACCCACAGTGCGCACCGATGGCAGCTCCGGCGACAAATCTCCCCGCCGCCACAGTGCTTCGACCTCGCCGATGAGGCCCTGCTGCAGCATATGATGGAAGCGCGCGGCAATGCGCCGGTGCAGCTCAGAACGTTCCTCCGGGCATGCAACCAGCCTGACCGCGCGATAAGGGAAGGCCGGGCGTATGCCCGCAGCCAGTTCACTCAAGGGTCTGCCACTGAGTTCCAGCACTTCCAGTGCTCGCTGAACGCGTTGCGAATCATGCGGGTTGATGCGCCGGGCGGTGTCTGGGTCCCGCTGGCGCAATCGCTCATGCAGGGCCGGCCAGCCTGCATGCGCAGCCTCCTCGGCAAGCCGCCGGCGCACTGCCGGATCGGCCGACGGCAGCGGCGACAATCCCGCCTCCAGCGCCCGGAAGTAAAACATCGTGCCACCGGCAAGTAGCGGTATGCGGCCAGCAGCGGTGATAGCGGCCATTTCACGCAATGCGTCGGTGCGAAACTCCGCTGCCGAATAAGGCCGGGCCGGATCACGTATATCGATCAGCCGATGAGTGGCGCGTACCTGTTCCTCAAGACTCGGCTTGGCCGTGCCGATATCCATGCCGCGGTATACCTGGGAGGAATCGACGCTGATGATTTCCACTGGCAGCCTGTCGTGCACGGCCAGCGCCAGTCCGGTCTTGCCGGCTGCGGTCGGACCCATCAGAAAGATCGCCGGCGGCAAAATCTCATGACTCATGGGGGAAAATTATGCCATGGGGGGTCGGATTCACAACCACGCTACGCCCGCCTACCTGCCGTTGATCGTCTATGCTACATGAGAGGCTCCCGGCGGTTTCGCGTGACCAGTCCGCGCCATCGGGCGGGCAGCCAGACTGGCACATAGACAAGAGGCAACGGACACCGTGCAAACATCCATCGATCGCTTCATTTCGACGCTGCTGGACGACATCAGGCACAACCGGCTCAAGCTTCCGATCCTTCCGGAAGTCGCCCTCAAGGTCCGCGATGCGGTGTCCGATGCAAATGCCCCAGCCGCCCGCATCGCCAAGATAGTCAGCGCCGACACCGCTCTGAGCGCACGCCTGATTCAGGTGGCGAACAGCCCGCTGTTCCGCGGTACCAACCGTATCGAGAGCGTACAGTCTGCAATAGCGCGTCTGGGTGTGCCACAGGTACGCAGCCTCGTCACCAGTCTTATCATGCAGCAGATGTACAGTACCCGGCAGCCGGCGCTGAAACAGAGAATGAAGCAGCTGTGGGAACACAGCACAGATGTGGCGGCGATCAGTCACGCGCTGGCGCGCAAATTTACCACGCTCAAACCCGACGAAGCCCTGCTTGCCGGACTGGTCCACGACATCGGCGCCCTCCCCATCCTGGCACGCGCCGAGGATGTTCCCGAGCTCGCCGACAATCCGCGCGCTCTGGACGAGGTCATCGAGAAACTGCACGCATCAGTGGGCAGGGTCATACTCGAGGCGTGGAAGTTCCCGCCTGAGCTCGTGGCCGTGGCGGCCCATCACGAGGACCTGCTGCGCATCCCCGATAAGATCGAGTATGTCGACGTAGTACTTGTAGCCAATCTGCACAGCTACCTCGGCACCGACCACCGTCTTACCCGCATCGACTGGAGAACGATCCCGGCTTTCACCGTCCTCGGCCTCACTCCGGATCAGAGCATCGCCGCCCTGGAGGAGGCGCGGGCCGATGTCAGTGAAATGAAGAACCTGCTGGCAGCGTGAACTGTCGCCGCGCTGGACGCGGCGGATCTCAGGTCCCCCCGGATTCCGGGCGCATGTGGGGGAACAGGATCACGTCGCGTATGCTGGCTGAATCCGTGAACAGCATCACCAGTCTGTCCACCCCTATTCCCTCTCCAGCAGTCGGCGGCATTCCGTGCTCGAGCGCACGCAGGTAGTCGGCATCGAAATGCATGGCTTCCTCGTCACCCGTTTCCTTTTCCTGGACCTGCCTGCGGAAGCGCTCCGCCTGGTCTTCAGCATCGTTCAACTCGGAAAATCCGTTAGCGATCTCGCGTCCGCCTACGAAGAATTCAAAACGGTCGGTCACGAATGGGTCACGGTCGTTGCGCCGCGCCAACGGTGAAACTTCGGTCGGGTAGGCGGTGATGAACGTCGGGTCCTTAAGCTTGGGCTCAACCGTCTTTTCGAAGATCTCGATCTGGACCTTGCCCGTCCCGTAACTGTCCTTGAGCGCGATGTGCAGGCCTGCAGCGACACGCCGTACGGCCTCCAGTGTCTCGAGGTCCGCAGGCGCAATACCGGGATTGAAGTGCAGAATCGACTCCTTGACGGTCATGCGCACGAACGGCCTGGAGAAATCGTACTCCTCGCCCTGGTAGCGCAGCACGCTGGCGCCGACGATCTCCAGCGCCAGAGCGCGCAGCATTTCTTCGGTCAGGTTCATCAGGTCATGGTAATCGGCATAGGCCTGGTAGAACTCCAGCATCGTGAACTCCGGATTGTGCCTTGTAGACAGGCCCTCATTGCGGAAGTTGCGGTTGATTTCGAAAACCTTTTCAAATCCGCCGACGACCAGGCGCTTGAGATAGAGCTCCGGTGCGATACGCAGGAACAGCTGCATATCGAGGGCGTGATGATGGGTGACAAATGGTCGCGCCGTGGCGCCTCCCGGAATCGCCTGCATCATCGGTGTCTCGACCTCCATGAAAGCGCGCTCGATCAGAAAGCGGCGCAAAAAACTCACGATATCTGAGCGCACCCGGAAGGTTTTGCGCGTCACCTCGTTCATGATCAAATCGAGATAGCGCTGACGGTAGCGCGTCTCCTGATCGGCCAGGCCGTGGAACTTCTCCGGCAGCGGCCGCAGCGCCTTGGTCAAAAGTCGCATTCCGTCGACCCTGACAGACAGCTCTCCGGTCTTGGTCTTGAACAGCACCCCCTCGACCCCGAGGATATCGCCGATATCCCATCGCCTGAACTCCTCGTACACCGCCTCTCCAAGCGCGTCGCGCTGCGCATAAAGCTGGATGCGCCCGGACATGTCCTGGATATGCGCAAAGCTCGCCTTGCCCATGATGCGACGCGTCATGAGGCGGCCCGCCACCCGAACGCGCACCGGCTGCGCGTCGAGCACCGCAGCGTCGCGTTCGCCGTACTCGGCATGCAGCTCGCCCGAAACGACGTTGCGGCGGAAGTCGTTGGGGAATGCCAGGCCGCGATCGCGCAGCTCCGAAAGCTTGGCACGGCGCTGAGCAATCTGCGTGTTTTCGTCTGACTGAGGCGAGAGCGTATCGTCCGAGGGTATGGTCATGGTCGTTAGTTGGCAGCTGATGTTATGCGGCAGACCGGCAGCGGCCGCGTGCGGCACGCATCGGAAGCAGTTTGGGATACATCCTCTAGAGTCCGCTCTTCAGGCTGGCTTCGATGAACCGGTCGAGATCGCCGTCAAGCACTGCCTGAGTATTCGCGATCTCCACGCCAGTACGCAAGTCCTTGATACGCGACTGGTCGAGCACGTACGAGCGAATCTGGTTGCCCCAGCTGATATCGGATTTGGACTCTTCCAGCTTCTGCTGGGTCTCACGCTTCCTGCGCAGCTCGGCCTCGTACAGGCGCGCCTTGAGCATCGCCATCGCGGCCGATCGGTTCTTGTGCTGGGAGCGATCGCTCTGGCACTGAACCACGATGCCGGTGGGAACGTGGGTGATGCGTATTGCCGACTCGGTACGGTTCACATGCTGACCGCCGGCGCCACTGGCGCGGTAGGTATCGACACGCAGATCCGCTGGGTTGATGTCGATGTCGATATCCTCGTCCACCTCCGGATATACGAACACCGAGGCAAATGACGTGTGCCGCCGATTTCCAGAATCGAACGGGGACTTGCGCACCAATCGGTGGACACCGGTCTCGGTACGCAGCCAGCCGTAGGCGTGGTCGGCGGTGAATTTAACGGTGGCACTCTTGATTCCGGCCACTTCGCCGTCGGACTGCTCGATCAGCTCGGTGCGAAAGCCGCGCCGCTCGCCCCAGCGCAGGTACATGCGCAGCAGCATTGCCGCCCAGTCCTGCGCCTCGGTTCCGCCCGAGCCGGACTGGATATCGAGATATGCGTTGGCATGATCCATTTCACCGGCGAACATACGCTCGAACTCGAGCTCGGCCAGCCGCCGCTCCAGTCCATCGATATCGGAGGCGACCGATACCAGCACTCCCTCGTCGCTCTCCGCGCGCGCGAGCGCGAGCAGCTCACCGGCGTCGTGCAGCCCGGCATCGAGCCGCAACAGGGTGGCGACGACGTTCTCCAGGCGCGCACGTTCGCGTCCGAGTTCCTGTGCGCGCTCCGGGCTGGACCAGACGTTCGGCTGCTCCAGCTCCCGCACCACCTCAGTCAGACGTTCCTGCTTGGCAGCGAAGTCAAAGATACCCCCTGAGCGTATTGGCACGCTCGCGGAGACCGTCAAGTTTATGCAACAGCGGGTTGATATCTTCCATAGGCGCTCTGGACTTCAGCCCTGGTCATGCTGCAAACGGGACTGGATCCATCTAATTGTTTTATAAAACAGAATATTATATATAATTATTTATATTTTACTTCAACCGGCTGATACCTGTATACCCAAGACCTCGCCAACCACACGCTTGACCGTCTTGATTGCCGCCGGCGCCTCGATCTCCATCATGTGTTCGATGACCCAACGGTTGTCAGTAGCCGCCATGACTTCCGCCGCCTTGTCGCCAAGATAACGCAGAAAACCGTAGCCCGGTCCCTGATCCCCGAATTCGAACTCGGCATAATCCTGGGCGCGCATATTGAGCGTGGCGATGAACGTTGCGATATGGTCGCCAGACCCCAGAAAGTCGACCAGGTTCGACTCCATGGTCTTGGCCAGATGCTGGCCCAGCGCATTTATGAACGTCGTACGGTCCTCTTCGCTCAACTGGCCATAAATGATGCGGTCCGTGATCTGGACGAAAAAGGCGATGAGCTCCGTGAGCAGTGCCGTATACTGCGCATCTGAGCTGATCCGGAATTCCTCCTTCTCCATGTGCCGGCCCACTTCGTGCGCCACGCGCCAGATGGTGACGCCTACGACGCTGGCACGATCTCCCAAGGACTTCGGCCCTTTCGATCGCCACCTCGAATTGATCCGTATTGCCATTGAACCTCCACGAACTCCAGAAATTCCCATTATAGAGTGATAGCGGCTTCAGCTGAATCATTCTCGATGGGGCAACGAAACGGCCGGAGACGCTTTGTTTCCGATTCGCCGCCGCCCGGCCGCTCTGCTACATTAGCGGCTGTTCGGCAAACTATGGCGGATGGAGTTGATCAATGTCGGGACTGGATATGGAACTGGCAAGCGGTATGGCAGCTTTCGAGGCCAAGGAATTTGCACGTGCCTGGCAGCTGCTCAAACCGATCGCCGAAAGCGGCGATGCGCAGGCGCAGCACCGCCTCGCTATCATGTGTCAAAACGGTCTCGGAATGGTCAAGAACGACATGATGGCGTTCAAATGGATGCAAGCTGCGGCCGATCAGGGCTACGCGCTGGCGCAGCACGGCCTCGGCTTCATGTATCTTTACGGCGAATGCGTCGAGAAAAACCCGCTTAAAGCCATTGAATGGCTGCAGCGCGCGGCCGAACAGGGAATGACGGGATCACAGATGACGCTGGGGATGATCTATGAACAGGGGCTCGGCGTCGAGAAGGACGAGACACAGGCGCACAAGTGGTATCGGCTGGCGGAAGGAACCGCGCACTGACCAGCCTGCTCGAGCGACGTCCCGATTCAGCCCATCCCTGGGCGTCCGCCGCAGCTACCGTTACTTCTTGGCCCAGGATTTGAAGCCGTCGGTCTTCTGCGCAAGTCCATCATTGTAACCGGCATCATAGGCTTCGCTGATGCGCTGTTCCTCGCGCTTGGGGTTATGCAGATAGCCGCATGCCCAGCCATTGACATATTCCCCATCCACGCCGGTCTTCTCCATCTTGCTGATCGTGTCGTAGTAGACGTTAGCCATGAATCTGTGATCCTCATGTAAAAATTGTGGTTAATTGCTGCCACCGCAGCAAGTACGGGCCGATATATTACTCAGGCGGACGGGGTTTTCAACCGCTGGCGAACGGGGTTCGATCCCTGGCCTGGACAATCGCTTGCGGCAGCCCGGAATTCTTGGCGATCCATCCGCACACTCCGGGACGATAAGGCTCCCTCGTGGTCCTTGCCCCGGCAACGGCAGCGTACCTATATCGACCGGATCCGCACCGGCTTTCGCAGGGTGCGCACGGACATCGCACCCGTGCGAATTCGGACGCCGTTCGGTCTGCGGCAAGCGACGCGGCATCAACGATCGAAATCGAATAGGTCCATCAGATCCCCGATCGCCGGGCTGTTGATCGGCACGTACGGATTGCGCCGGGTC
>VFSW01002486.1_pt1 | contig 27840 bp, 21 predicted proteins | sample 5358111 | NCBI WGS metagenome assembly VFSW01 (sample SAMN11554181, study PRJNA540505) | mine drainage metagenome | isolation source: sediment from site ElyBrook_90M | place: USA: Ely Copper Mine, Vershire, VT | collected 2017 | reverse complement strand
TGTGGCGCGGATCCGGGCCCGTGGCGGTGGGTTCCGTGGGCTTGTGCGCGGCCCCGGGCCTGCCGGTCGCCCCGCCCACGGGGTCGGTCGTACCGCGCGACCGGGCGGCAACGCTCGACGTGGGACCCCACGGCGCCGTGACCCTTGCACCGCGTGGGGTCGCCACGGAAACGGTTCCATCCGTGGTGGGGAGCACGGCGAGTGCAGCACTACAGATCCTGCACGACGCGGGTCTCGATGCAGCGTTTGTGGGCTCGGGGCGCGTGCTCCGTCAGTCCCCGATGGCTGGAGAGAGCACCCCCGCGGATCACCAGGTGACCTTGTACATGTCCCCCGGCGACGCGCTGGATGTTCTCCCGGTCGAGGCGCCGTGACCGAGAACCCTCCGCGGGGCGCGACGGTGGGGGAACTCGCCCGTGAGATCCCCGGCGCGCGGGTGCTGGGCGACGAACGGGTAAGCGTACGGGATGTACGACACGACTCACGCGATGTTGCTCCAGGGGACCTCTTTGTGGTGCGCCGAGGGCAGCACGCAAACGGACGAGACCATGTGGGTGACGCCTTGCGCCGCGGTGCCGTGGCCCTCGCTGCCGAAGAAACTCTTGAAACTCACGTCCCCGTGGTGCAAGTGCCCGACGCTGCGGTGGCGTTGGCGCGCATGAGTTCTGCGGTGTGGGCGCATCCGACGTGGGCGCTGGAGGTGATTGGCATCACGGGGACCAACGGAAAGACCACGACGGCCTGGCTGGTGGAGCACGCCCTTCGAGCAACGGGCTTTCGGCCGGGGTTGGTGGGGACGGTGGCGCATCGCTTTGGGGATCAAAGCTGGCCAGCGTTGCACACGACCCCCGAGAGTGACGACCTGGCCCGGCGGTTCGCTGCCATGCGGGATGCAGGCGCCACCCACGTGGTGATGGAAGTGAGCTCGATTGCGTTGTCCCTCCGTCGGGTCGACGCCGTGCACTTCAGGGTCGCGGCGCTCACCAACGTCACGCAAGACCACTTGGATTTTCATGGCACGATGGCAGCCTACAGAGCCGCCAAGCGAATGCTTTTTGAGGTGTACGGCCCGGGCGCGGCGGTTCTCAACGTCGACGACCCTGTGGGACGCGCGCTTGCGGAGGGTATGCCGGGGGCGATCACGTATGCAGCCAGCGGACGAAGCGCCGCGTTGGCGGTAACGTCGGGTGGCGCCCAGGGGCAGGGGATCGACGCCGAGATTCGCACGCCCGAGGGGTTGGTGCGGGTGCGCTCGCCGCTTGCGGGCACACACAACGTCGAGAACATCCTTGCAGCCATGGGGATTCTTGGCGCACTCGGCGTGTCGTACGGCGCCGCCGCGGGTGCGCTGGAACGGGCTGAGACCGCCCCGGGTCGGCTCGAACGCGTTACCCGAGGAGCCAACCAACCCTTTGCGGTGCTGGTGGACTACGCGCACACACCAGACGCCCTCGCGCGTGTGCTATCGACGCTCCGTGGGATCACCGCGGGGCGATTGGTGTGTGTCTTCGGATGCGGCGGGGACCGGGATGCTGCCAAGCGTGGGCCGATGGGCGAAGCCGTCGCACGCGTCGCGGACCTTGCCGTGCTGACCACGGACAACCCGCGCACGGAGGATCCCTGCGCCATCGCCGAGGCGACTGCCGTGGGGATGCGTGCAGGGGGGATGCGGGCTGTGACGTCGTTGCGGGGCGTCACCCGCGGGGCGTACGTGACGGTGCTCGACCGCCGAGAGGCGATTGCGGTCGCCGTGGGGATCGCAGAGGCGGGGGATCTTGTGCTTCTTGCGGGCAAGGGACACGAGACGTACCAGGAGGTCCATGGCGTGCGTGTTCCCTTTGACGACCGTGAAGTGGCCCGTGCCGCGCTTGCTGCACGGGGGGTGGACGGAGACTGAGATGGCGACGCCCCTGCCTGTGGTCCACGTGTCTTACACCCTGGCGGACCTCGCCCTGGCCACGGGTGGAACCGTCGTGGGGGACCCGCGCACGGTGTTTGAAGGTCTCGGGACAGACACCCGGGCGCTGGCGGCCGGGGGGCTCTTTGTCGCGCTAGCGGGTGAACACTTTGACGGCCACAACCATCTTGGCGAGGCCTTTGCCCGTGGGGCGCGGGCGGTCCTCGTGCGGCATGGGACTTCCCTCCCTGTGGGCGCTTCGGCGGTGACCGTCGATGACACCCTGCGGGCGCTGGGTGATCTCGCCCGGGCGCACGTTCGACGCCTGCGGAAAGACCTTCCCGTCGTGGCGATTGGCGGGGCTGTTGGCAAGACCACCACCAAGGAACTTACAGCCGCGGCGTTGCGGGCTGCGCTGGGCGAGACCTTGTCGACGCCCGGCAATCTCAACAATCTTGTGGGCGCGCCGATCACGCTGCTCACGCTCACGGATCGCCACCGCGCTGCGGTGATCGAGTGTGGCAGCAACGCGCAGGGAGAAATCGCCCGCCTCGGGGCCATCATCGAGCCCGATGTTGCACTGGTCACCAACGCCGATGCCGCCCACACCGAGGGTCTTGGCTCCATTGAAGGCGTTGCTCGTGAAGAGGGCTCACTGTTTGGTTTTGCGTCCCGCGCGGTGGTGGGCAACGCCGACGAACCGCTGTCGGCTGGAGAGATGTCTCGGGCGGGCACGGCGGTTGCTCGATGGCGCTTCGGGCTGGCAGAAAGCGCCGATGCGCGGGTCGTGGCGCGGTCGCGACTCCCGGACGGCCGCGCGCGGGTGTCCGTGGCCATCGCGTCGGCGCTTTGCCAAGGGGCCGGGACGCTTGCCGTGGAGACATCGCTCGTGGGACCCGCCGCTGCGAGCAACATTGCGGCGGCGCTCGCGGTGACGGCTGCCGTGGGTGTCGATGCCACGGGGCTTGCCCGCGCAGCCAGGGCGCTGCAAGAAGTTCAAGGGGTACCCGGGCGACTCGAACGGACGGTCGTGTCGTGGGGGGGCGGCTCGGTGCTGCTGCTGGATGATACGTACAACAGCAGCCCACGGGCGGTACGGGCCGCGCTCGTGGCCGCGCGAGAACTCGCGGATCACGCCCGCGGGAGACTCGTGGTTGCCATTGGCGACATGCTCGAATTGGGAGCCATCGCAGAGGACGAACACGTGCGGGTGGGCGTTGCGGTGGTGGCGAGCGTGGCCGGGGTGTTCATCGCGGTGGGCCCGGCGATGGCGGGTGCTGCGGACGCGGCCGAGGGGCGGGTCGAGACGATCGCGCGGTGCACGGATTCGGGTCACGCGGCGGGCGTCCTCAGCAGACTCTTGCAGCCCGGTGACATCGTTCTCGTCAAAGGCTCGAGGGGAACAAGGATGGAGCGCTGTGTCGCCGCGCTGCGAGGGAATCCGACGTGATCTACCTGTGGCTCTATCCCCTGCGGTTCTGGTCGGCGCATCTGTCCTGGCTCAACGTCCTGCGATACATCCCTTTTCGCACGATCATGGCCACGCTCACGGCCATGGTGATGTCCTTTGCCCTCGGGCCGTGGTTTATCCGACGCCTGCAAGAGAAGCAGATCGGGCAGGTGGTGCGCGACGACGGACCGCAGACGCACTTTAAAAAGCGCGGGACACCCACCATGGGGGGGTCCCTGATTTTATTTACGCTCGTGGTCCCGACGGTGCTTTGGGCTGACCCTCACAACACATTCGTGTGGCTCACCCTGATTGTCACCGTGAGCTACGGTTGCGTGGGCTTTCTCGACGACTACCTCAAGATTCTCCGAAGGTCCTCCGGGGGGCTGCCCGGGCGCTACAAACTCGCGTTGCAGTTTGCCGTGGCCGCCCTGGTCGTGGGTTATCTCTTCTACGGCACGGGCGCGTTTCTCCCGGCAGACTGGCTGGCGCACCGTGACCATCTCGCGTTGCCTTTCATGGGCTTTCGCTCCCATGCGCCAGTGCTCCCTGCGTGGGCCTACCTGGTCTTTGCTTCGACGGTGGTCGTGGCGACGTCCAACGCCGTCAATCTTACCGACGGTCTGGATGGCCTGGCCATTGGTCCGGTGATCATCAATTCAGCGACGTACCTGATCTTTGCATACGTCACCGGCGCGACGTTTGCCCACTTTGAACTCGCGCGCTACCTCGACCTGCCCCCCCTGCGATCGACCGGTGAACTCGCTGTGTTGTGTGGCGCCATGGTCGGTTCGGGTGTGGGTTTCCTCTGGTACAACACCTACCCTGCGTCGGTGTTTATGGGAGACGTCGGGGCGCTCGCCCTTGGGGGGGGCCTCGGGATGCTCGCCATCGTTACCAAAAACGAGCTTCTCTCGGTGCTCCTCGGTGGGATCTTTGTCATCGAAGCCGTCTCGGTGATCGTGCAGGTTGGGTCGTTTCGGCTCACGGGCCGTAGGATCTTTCTCATGGCCCCCATCCACCATCACTTTGAAAAAAAGGGCTGGCCCGAGCCAAAGGTCATCGTGCGATTCTGGATCATCTCGATCATGCTTGCGTTGATTTCGCTCTCTAGCCTCAAGCTGCGGTAGGTGTGCGAGACGCCATGCTCGCCCTAGCGGACACAGCGATACGGGGTCGTCGGATCGTCGTCGTGGGCTTTGGCACCTCGGGCACCGCAGCCGCCCGGCTGTGCGTGCGCAAGGGTGCCGCCGAAGTGGTGCTCAACGATCAGCGCGCCGCACAAGACCTTGGCGAAGAGCGGATGGTCGCACTGGTCAAAGAAGGCATCCGTCTTGACCTCGGTGGACACCGCCCGGAGACCTTTGCCGACGCCGACCTCGTGGTGATGTCCCCGGGTGTTCCTACCCTCCACGCCGTCGAGGGCGCCCGCGCGCGGGGGGTGCTGGTTGTGGGCGAGATGGAAATCGCCAGTTGGTGGGTCGAGGCCCCTGTCATCGCGGTGACCGGCACCAACGGCAAGAGCACGGTGACCACCCTCGTCGGTGAAATGCTTAAGACCGCGGGTTACGATACGTTTGTCGGCGGCAATCTCGGCGATCCACTGTCCAATGCCGTGGGTACACCCGCCGCGGGTGAAGTGGGCCGGGTCGTGCTCGAAGCCAGTTCGTACCAACTCGAAGGCATTTCAGAGTTTCACCCGCACGTTGCCGTCTGGCTCAACCTCACGCCCGACCACATGGATCGCTATGCGTCTTTTGCGGAGTACGGTGCCGCCAAGGCAAGGATTTATGGCAACCAGACCCGCACGGACCACGCTGTGGTTCCCGCCGACGACCCGCTCATGCTGGCGTTTGCCCGCGGCGGCAGCGCGATGGTGCATACCTACGGCCAGGGGGGCGAAGTGCGGATCGACGGCGACGCCATCGTCGACCTCCATGGCGCACGTTTTCCGCTTTCCGAACTCCTCATGCGCGGCGCACACAATGTTGGCAACGCAATGGCCGCTGTGCTTGCTGCCGAACTCGCCGGGGCGCCATCCGACGCCACGTTCGCAGCCGTTGGAGCCTTTGCTGGGCTCGCACACAGAATGCAGTACGTCCTCGAGGACGACGGCGTGGTGTACTTCGACGACTCCAAGGCCACCAATGTGGGCGCTGCCGTCACGGCAATCCAGAGCATCGACCGCCCTGTGGTGCTGATCGCGGGTGGCCGGGACAAGGGTGGGTCGTACGCCCCACTCGTGGAGCTTCTCCGTGGCCGCGCCCGGGCCGTGGTGTTGCTGGGCGAGGCCGCGCAGGACATTCGTGCCGCCATCGGAGACTCCGTGCCGTCAGTGCTGGCGGAGAACATGCTGGAAGCCGTGCGCGTCGCCCGCAGGATCGCCGTACCGGGTGATTGCGTCCTCCTGGCGCCGGCGTGCAGTTCCCTTGATATGTTTGAAAACTATGCCGCCCGTGGCCGGGTGTTCTCGGCCGCGGTGCGTAACCTCGCGGGCACGCCTCGCGCGACGGGACAGCCGTGAGCGCCGTCGGCGCCAATGTTCGCCGTCCTTCCATCGCGCCGCGGGGAGTCTACCGCGAAGCTCCAGAAACCAACCTGCACCCGGCGTCCGCAACCGAGAGCACCCTCGATCTACCGCTCCTCGGGGTGACCCTTCTCCTCGTCGTGTTCGGTGTGGTCATGGTGTACTCCGCCAGCGCGGTCTTTGCCGAACACCAGCACCACGACGGACAGTACTACCTCGTTCGCCAGTCTCTCTATGCCGTCCTGGGTCTCTTGGGTCTCGGGTTTTTCGCCCGGCTGGACTACCGCGGCCTCCGTCGGCTGACCTACCCGCTTCTCGCTGTCACGGCCCTCTTGCTTGTCGCGGTCGTCGTGGGCTTTGGCCACGAGGGAGGCGGCGCGGCCCGGTGGCTACGCCTCGGACCGATTCGCATTCAGCCGGCCGAAATCGCCAAGGTCACCCTCGTCCTCTGGCTCGCCCATTCCCTCAGCAAAAAGTCCCTGAAGATCCGTACCTTCTCCGTGGGCTTTCTCCCGCACCTGCTGGTCGCAGGGTTCCTCATGCTTCTGTGTCTCCGCCAACCGGACTTCGGCTCTGCCGTGGTACTCGGCGCGCTGACGTTTACCCTGCTCTTTGTCGCGGGTGCCCGCACGGGATACATCCTTGGAGCGGTCGTACTCGCATTGCCCGTTGCCCGGTGGCTGATCATCGGGACGGGCTATCGTCTCCACCGCTGGCAGGCCTTTGTCGACCCGTGGCACCACCGGGGTGACTCCGCGTACCAACTCGTGGAATCTCTGCTCTCGTTTGGCTCGGGCGGACTCACGGGCGTGGGCCTTGGGGACTCCCGGCAAAAGCTATTTTTTCTCCCCGAGGCCCACACAGACTTCATCGGCGCGATCATCGGCGAGGAGCTTGGCTTCATCGGCGTGAGCGCTCTTCTCGCGGCGTATACCTTTCTCGCCTGGCGAGGCGTGCGCATCGCCCTCCGCGCTTCGGATGACTACGGCGCCTACGTAGCTTTTGGGATCACCACCCTCCTGGCGCTCCAAGCGCTGATCAATCTCGGGGTGGCCATGGGGCAACTTCCGACCAAGGGTCTTACCCTTCCCTTTATCTCGTTCGGCGGGAGTTCTCTCGTGGTGGACCTCGCGGGCATCGGGATTCTTCTTTCCGTCTCCCGCTCTGGGGGGAAGCAGTCCGGGGTGTGACGTGCGCTTGATGGTGGCCGGCGGAGGCACCGGAGGCCATGTGTTTCCCGGTATCGCCGTCGCGGATGCCATCGCGCGCCGGACGACCGTAGAAGTCTGCTGGGTGGGCACATCCCGTGGGATCGAGTCCCGGGTACTACCGACCACGCCGTACCGCCTCGTGACGATGGACGTCACCGCCCTCAACGGCCTCCGCGGACTCGACCGTCTCCGATCCCTGTCCCGCCTGCCCCGCGCAGCGGTGAAAGCCATCGCGCTTGTGCGTGCGTTTCGCCCCGACGTGGTTCTCGGCGTGGGAGGCTACGCGGGCGGACCCCTCGTCGCCGTCGCTGCGGCCCTGCGCATTCCAACCGCGGTGCTTGAACCCAACGCGGTGCCAGGACTCACCAATCGCATCCTCGCGCGGTGGGTAGCGCGCGCGTATGTCACCCACGACGAAGCGCTGGGGGCTTTCTCGTCGGGCGTGGCCCGGGTGACCGGATCGCCGGTGCGCAGGGCTTTTCTCGCGCGGATGGCCTCGCCCGTGCCCTCTGGAGGCGTGCCCGAAGTGCTTGTCCTCGGTGGATCCCAAGGCGCACGCGCGATCAACGCCGTTGTGCCCGCGGCCGTGGCATCACTCGCCGCCCGGGGAATCACCCTTCGGGTGACGCACCAGACCGGCGTCCCGGATCAAGACAGGGTGACGGGTGACTACAAGCGTTGCGGGGTCGACGCCGAGGTCGTGGCTTTCATCGACGACGTCGCCGCCGTGATGGCTCGCGCTTCCCTTGTCGTGTGCCGTGCGGGGGCGATGACCGTGGCCGAACTCGGTGTCCTCGGTCGACCGGCGATCTATGTTCCTCTGCCGACGGCCGCAGACGATCATCAGCGGCGAAATGCCGAGGCGATGACCGCGCGCGGCGCAGCCCGTTGGATCCCGCAGTCCGAACTTACGAGTGAGCGTCTGGCGGACGAAATCCTGGCCACCGTAGCGAATCCCGCGGCGCTCACAACCATGGGCGCGGCGGCGTGGCAGAGCGCGCGGCCAGACGCTGCAGGAGTGATCGCCGATGACCTCCTGGCGCTCGCAGGCGTACCGACCCCCACGAGATGAAACTCCCGAGAAGAAGCATGCGCCGTGGACGGTGCCACCGGAGCATCCGTTAGAAACGTGTACGCCCAGGGCGGGCGTGCTAGGGCGGTGAAGATGCCTGATTTCGTCCACCTCCATGTCCATTCGCAGTACTCCATGCTCGATGGCGCCATCCGAGTGAAAGACCTTGGCGCGGCAGTCAAGAACCTGGGGATGCACGCCGTTGCCTTGACGGACCATGGCAACATGCACGGGGCGATTGATTTTTACAAACAAGCGAAGGCAAAAGGCGTACGGCCGATTCTCGGGTGCGAGCTCGGGGTGACACCGCCCGCGGACGTTGTGCCTTCTCGTGCGGGCAAGCCCCAGCCCTGGCACCTCCCGCTGCTCGCGCGTACGGCCGAAGGGTACAAAAACCTCATTGCGTTGGCTTCGTACGCCTGGCTCGATCCCGCCGAGGGCGAGCCGCAACATGTGTCTTTTGATCGCTTTGCAGCCCACGCTCGGGGTCTCGTCGTGCTCACGGGCTGTCTCGGTGGGCTGGTGCCGCAGGCGATGCTCAACCACTCGCCCGACGTCGCCCGCACGCTCCTCGCAAGGATGAAAGACGTCGTCGAACCTGACGCGCTGTATGTCGAAGTCCAGGACCACGGTCTCGTTGAGCAGCCCATCGTCAATCGCCTGCTCGTCGCGCTCGCCACAGAGCTTTCGCTGCCCGTCGTGGCCACCAATGACGTGCACTATCTCGGTCGCGAAGACGCCGATGCCCAGCGGGCCCTTACGTGCATCGCGTCCGGGCGCTCGCTCCACGATGCCCGCGCGAGTTCGCATGGCTCCGAGGAGATGTATCTCAAGTCTCCGCTCGAGATGTCCCAGGCCTTTGCCGATCTGCCCGAAGCGCTCCGTGCCACGGTTGCGATTGCCGAGATGTGCGACCTTACGTTGGATCTCGGGATCCCCACACTGCCCAAGTTTCGAGACGGCGATGGCCGCGTGGTGCACGAGGTCGACGAGTATTTCGCGACCCTTGCCCGAGATGGCCTCGCGCGACGCTTTGAGACGTTTCGCCGACAAAAAAAGTCATTTGACCCGCAGCGCTACCGCGAGCGACTCGATTCTGAGATCGGGGTGATTACCGGGATGAAGTTTCCGGGATACTTCTTGATCGTGCAGGATTTCATCAACTGGGGTCGGTCGCACGGCGTGCCCGTGGGGCCCGGGCGAGGTTCGGGTGCGGGATCTCTCGTCGCATACGCGTTGGGCATCACCGACATCGATCCGCTCCCCTACGACCTTCTCTTTGAGCGCTTTCTCAATCCCGAACGGGTGTCCATGCCCGACTTTGACGTGGACTTCTGCATGTTGAAGCGCGAGGCGGTGATTGGCTACGTGCGGGAGAAATACGGTCGGGAGTCGGTCGGTCAGATTGCGACGTTTCAAGTGCTCAAGGCCCGGTCGTGTGTGCGGGACGTGGGCCGTGTGGCCGGGCTTTCGTACGCGGACACCGACGCCATCGCGAAGCTCGTACCTGACCCCGTCCAGGGCAAGACGGTCTCGATCCGCGAAGCGATGGAAAAAGAACCGAGACTTCGCGCCCGCTACGACGAAGAGCCCTCGACCCGCGAGGTACTCGACCTGGCCATGAAGATCGAAAATCTCAACCGCCACGTCGGTACGCACGCCGCGGGGATTGTCATTGCCGACGGCCCGCTGTGGCACACCGTACCAGTCTTCAAAGACTCCGCGGGCGAGATCGTTACGCAGTTTGCAAAAGACGAAGTCGAAAGCGCCGGACTCGTCAAGTTTGACTTTCTCGGACTCACCACCCTCACGGTCCTGGACATTGCCGTGCGGCTCATTCGGTTGCGCCCCGACGAGACCCACCGGGTCGCCAAAGGTGGCGAGATGTTTGTCCTCGAGGACATCCCCCTCGACGCGAGCGACCCGCGCGCAAAAGACACCTACGAGTTGTTGCAGTCCGGCGAGACCACCGGGGTGTTTCAGTTGGAATCCTCCGGGATGCAAAAGCTCTTCAAAGACCTTCGTCCCGATTGTTTTGAAGACATCGTCGCGGCCGTCGCCCTGTATCGCCCGGGACCTCTGGGGTCGGGCATGGTCGAAGATTTCGTCAGCCGAAAGCACGGTCGCAACAAGGTCAACTTTCCCCACGACGACCTACGAGACATTCTCAAGGACACCTACGGGGTGATCGTCTACCAGGAACAGGTGATGATGATCGCCCGTCGCATGGGGGGATACACCCTCGGCGGCGCAGACGTCCTTCGGCGGGTGATGGGCAAAAAAAAGCAGGAGGAGATGCCCGCGCTGAAAGCCGCCTTTGTGGCCGGCGCCCTGGGCCAGGGCTATGAAGAAGCCAAGGCCGTCGAAGTCTTTGACCTCCTGGCTTTCTTCGGTGGCTACGGCTTCAACAAAAGTCACTCCGCGGCGTACGCCCTGATTACTTTTCAGACGGCGTATCTCAAACGGCATTTTCCTGTGGAGTTCATGTGCGCGACCCTGTGCTCGGACCTCGGCAAGATCGAAAAGATCGTCGGGACGATCGCCGAAGCCCGCGCGATGGGCATCGAGGTGATGGTCCCCGACGTCAACGAATCCGACCGGATGTTCACCGTGCACTACGCCCCGAGCCCTGTGCCCGTACCTCGAAAGCCCAAGAGCCCCATCGAGCGCGACCCGCTGCGCCCCCGCATCCGTGTGGGTCTCGGGGGCATCAAGGGCGTGGGAGACAGCGCCATTGAGTCCATTCTCGAAGCCCGCGAGGCTGGACCGTTCCATGACATCTTTGACTTTGGCGCCCGGGTGGACCCCCGCAGGGTCAACAAGTCTGTTTTTGAAGCCCTCGTCGGCTCGGGCGCGTTTGACGAAACCCTGCAACGTACCCGTGCGACGCGCGCGCAGGGATTTGCCGCCATCGAGCGTGCATTGGAACGGGGCAAAGGTGCTGCGCGCGAGCGCTCCAGCGGACAGATGGGACTCTTTGGCGCAAAGGAAGCGTTTCAGCCGTCGCAGGGGTATCCCGAAGTCTCACCGTGGGACATGGCCGAGGCGCTTCTCCGTGAACGCAAGGCCTTGGGGCTGTATCTCTCGGGCCATCCGTTGGACCGCTTTGCGACCGAAGTGCTGCGCGTTGCGTCGCTCACGGTATCCGCCGTGGCTGCATGCGACAATGGAACCGAGGTTACCCTCGCGGGCGTGATCGAAGGTCTGCGAGACAAAGCCCCCAGGTCGGGGGGACGCATGGCTTTCTTTTCGTTGGAGGATCGCAGCGGAAGGGTCAACGCCATCGTCCGTGCGCGGCTGTACGACGAAGTCGCAGAGCGATTGAAAGAAGGCGAGGCCGTGCTGGTCACGGGTAAGGTCAAGGTTGAATTCAAACGCGACGACGAGGGCGCCGTCGACGACGACACGCCGGATGACCAACTCGAACGAGTGGTTCTGGTGGACTCGGTATCCCCTCTCGGAGAAGCGATCCGCGCAGGGGCGGATGCCGTGACACTACGTCTTGGGGCGAGCACCCTCTTGGAGGGAGAAGTCACACGGCGGAGGCTCACCCTGGTGCGCGAGGCCCTCGCGGCCCATCCCGGGCGCTGTCCCGTTCAGGCCGTCGTCAAGATCCCCGACGGAGGCGAAGTGCAAATCGCACTCCCTGGCTTTCGGGTTGATCCCTGCGAAGCGCTCCTCGCGGCGTTGGAGCGTATCTTTGGCGCAAAAGTCGCAGAACTTCAGCGTCGGCGGGGAGGTTCACCGCGGGCGGGTTGACGAAAATTTGACCCGGAGCTCGTTTCGGACCTATCGGGTACTTCATGAAGGACGTCGATAGATGACCGCCGCTCGAACCTGCACCGTCTGCCACAAGCCCTTCGAGCTTCGCTTTCGCTTTCAGATCGAAGAAGAGCGCGGCGCGACCAACTTCTACTGCTCTCAGAAATGCCAGCAGGCAAGGCTAGGCGCCCAGCGCGACGCCGTCACCTGCAGCCCCTGCGGGCGTAGCTTCAAGCTTGAGTTTACCTGGCAGGTGGCAGTCGGCGACGACGGCAAGCGGTACTTTTGCACCGAGGCGTGCCGGACCGCTGGGGTGCGCCCCACGGGGGTGATCCCCGAGCCACCCCAGGGGCCGCGGCGCATCGCGGTGTTCAACCACAAAGGCGGCACGGGCAAGACCACGACGGCCATCTCGATCGCCGCGGGCCTTGCCGAACACGGCCAGCGGGTGCTGTTGATCGACGTCGATCCGCAGGGCAATGTCGGGGTTTCCCTCGGCGTTCGCGGGGAGTCTACCCTGTACCATGTCCTCGTCCTCGGTGCCGACCCTGCCACGGTCGCCATCCCGCTCCGCTCGCATCTCGACGTCATTACCTCCAACGAATCCCTCGCCGCAGCCGAATTGTACCTCGCTGCGCGCCCCAACCGCGATCGGGTGCTGCGCGAGCGCATGATCGGCGCGGATGCCTACGATGTCGTCGTCCTCGACTGCTCTCCCTCCCTCTCGCTCCTCAATCAAAACGCCCTCTGTTATGCCGATTCCGTGCTCATTCCGGTGTCCTGCGACTACCTTGCCCTGGTGGGTGTCAAACAAGTCGTCCGCACCCTTCGCAACGTGCACGAACACTTGAAGCACCCGGTGTACATCCTCGGTGTGATTCCAACCTTCTACGACGCGCGGCACAAACTGGGTCGCGAGGTCACCGAGACCCTGCAAGCCCGCTTCGGAGACCTGTGCTTTCCGCCCGTGCGCAGCAACATGAAACTCCGCGAGGCGCCCGCGCAGCGTCAGACGATCTTTGAGTACGCGCCCGAATCCCACGGTGCCGAGGACTACGCCCGCGTGGTCACCCGGCTGCTCTCCGCCGTCGCCAACAACCAACGCAAGGGCGTCAGCGCCGTCGCACAGACCGCGGAGGTGGCGTGATGACATCCCGAGGTCGCGCGGGCATCCACGCCGTGCTCGATGGTGACGAAGTCGCCGATGTGCTCCGCGAGACCTTTTTCGCGCCGGACGTCCCGATCGAAGAGTCTGTCGGCGACGGTCGCACGGGCCGCAAGCGCCCGGGCGTCGTGAAAGCCCGTCCCGACCATTACAAAGTCATCTGCATCTCGATGTACACCGCCGACCTCGATCGCTTGGACGAAGCCGTGCGTGAGCTCAAGCGCCGGGGATTTACCCGCGCCAATCGTTCTGCGGTGCTCCGGGCTGCAATGCTCCAGATCGATTTGTCCAAGATCCCCCGGGGGCTGTAAGACTGCCTAAGACAGTCCCACGGAGACCGGGGCATGGATCTCCGTGGGACTGCCAAACCCCCGGCTGGATCCGTGACCGTCAGTTGGCGGCGCCGAGCCAGCGTACGAGACAGCAGGTGATGTTGTCCGGCCCGCCATTATCGTTGGCCCGCGCGATGAGCTTTGACGCCGCGAGCTTGAGGTCGTCACGGTTTTCATCGACGAGACGCAGAATATCAGGGTCGGGGACGGGGCCCGAGAGCCCGTCGGAGCACAACAAGAAGATGTCTCCCACGACGGGTTGCTGCAACGTCGCGTCGACCTTGACCACGTCTTTCATTCCCAACGCCCGTACGATCACGTTCTTATGGGGAAAGTTGGCAATCTCTTCTTCCGTGAGCTTGCGCATCTTGAGGTAGTCGTTGAGAAGCGAGTGGTCTTCCGTGAGTTGGTCGATTTGCTTGCCACGGATGCGGTACACCCTGGAGTCGCCGACGTGACCGACGATCACCCCTTCGCGCACGCCCGCCACGGTCACGATGGTGGTGCCCATCCCGCGGAATCTCGGCTCGCGTTGGGCTGACTCGAAAATCCGCAGGTTGGCGAGCTTGATGCTCGTCATCAAACGGTTTTCTTCATAGCTCCGCTGCTTGTCCATCTTGTACGGCCAGGTCGCGTCCGGGTCCTTGGCCGTGGCCTCGAAGAACTCACGGATGGAGTCAACGGCCATCTTCGAGGCGACTTCGCCCGAGGCATGCCCCCCCATCCCGTCCGCGACGATCACCAGATTTTCATCGGTGAGAACCGCGAAGTTGTCTTCGTTGTGCGTGCGTTTCATGCCGACGTTGGTCTCGCCGACGATCTCCAAACGCACGGGTTGGTTAGCCACGCCGCGTACCCTCTCGTCCAAACCTGCCTGCGTCTGTGCCGCGGTCAAAGTGCACCGTGGAAAAACGTAGCCCGAACCGTTTCAGCCCGTCAATACTACTCGGACACGAGCCCCGATCCCAGAAAGTCTCGCACGACCCTCGCGAAGATTCCCGGCGCTTCGACGTACGGCAGGTGCCCCGCGGGCGCAATCTGTGCGTAGCTCCCATGGGGAAGCACCGCTGCGAGCGCCCGACTCTCGCCCGGAAGGTACACCCTGTCGTCGTTGCCGGACACCACCAAGGTTGGCGCGCGGACGTCTGCCGCCGTGATTCGGGTGTCCACGCTCAGGGCGTCGGTGTCAAAGTTTGCGGCGGCATCGGGTCGATAGACCACCCCGCGGGTCATCTGTTGCACGACGGCCATCGAGGGCACGGTGTGCCACCACAGTGCGCCCATTCCACGCACAAACACCGGAAGGTTTCTCGAATCCCGAAGGGTCCCCTGGGGGGTCAAGAGCGCGCGGAGCCTCGCCCAACCCGTCTCTCCGAGTGCCGCTTTGCCTCTTGCGTCCAACGCACGGATCTGGCTGCCATCGCGCAGCGGATCGATCAGAACCACTCTTCGCACGGTCTCGGGATGGCGGGCTGCAAAGATCAACGCGATGGTTCCGCCGAGACCGTGTCCGACAACGTCGACCGGGCCGTCGCGTCGAACCCTGGCGAGTTCTGCAAGGTCGTCGCCGGCCGCGGTGAGGGCGTATCCCTCGGCGTCAGGGGGCGCCGAGGACCGTCCGTGTCCTCGGATGTCGATGTACACCGCCCGGCCGTCGTCGGCGAGAAAGTCCAGCCATGGGCGCAGGGTACTGTGATCAAAGCCCCAGCCGTCATGGAGGATGTAACGCACGGGCCTGGGACGGGTACCAAGTTCGACCGTGTGGAGGGTAACCCCGGCAAGGGGAACATCCCGGGTCACGCCAAGGGGCATCCGATGTTCCACGGCGGAGCGCGCGCACCCGAGGGCGACGATGAGCGCGAGGACAGCCCGGCCCGGCGAGACCTTTTGGGAGTGTGTACGCAGAGAGGGTGGCATTCGCGGTGCGGCCCGAAGAGTGGCCGACAATCACTTTCCAATGGTAGGAAACGTCCAATGTCGGACCCCCCCCGCGCCGCGCTCGCCGACCGCGCTCGGGCGGGCGCCGCGCACCTCGCGTGGCAACGCGAACTCGGTGCGACGGTCTTTCCCCGCGCGGGAGCGTGGCCCGAGGGTGTGGTCCGACCGCCCGTTCCCTCGTCAGAGCTCTCGGGAGGCGTACGGCCAACGCGGGCGGCGTCTGTGCCTGTCTCCGCCCCCGTCCCTGTACCCGCACCCGTGCCCAATGCGTTGGTTGCACCCGCGTTGCTGTCACCCAGGGTGCTTGCACCCGTGGCCAGTGTTCCCGATGCCGTGGTTGAAGCGGCAGAAAACGACCCAAGGCGTTCGGCCTTGCGGGTGATTCAAGACGAAGTCCGCGAGTGCACCCGCTGCAAGCTGGCTTCTGGGCGTACGCAGACCGTATTTGCGCGGGGGAACCCGTCGGCCAGATTGTGTTTTGTGGGCGAGGGGCCAGGCGAGCAAGAAGACCGCACGGGAATCCCCTTTGTGGGACCCGCCGGGCAGCTCCTCGATCGGATCATCGTCGCGATGGGCCTCTCGCCTGAAGAGGTTTACGTGGTGAACATTGTCAAATGTCGTCCGCCGGGCAACCGTTCGCCCGATCACGATGAAATGTCAGCGTGCACGCCGTACCTGGCCCGGCAACTGGCACTGGTGCGTCCCGAAGTCATCGTCGCCCTCGGGCGTACCGCCGTGAGCTTTCTGCTCGACACCCGGGATTCCCTTGGAAAGCTTCGGGGGCGGTGGAACACCTACGAAGGGATTCCCGTGCTGCCGACGTGGCACCCGTCGTACCTTTTGCGCTACCCCGAAAATAAGCCCGACACGTGGGCCGACATGAAGCTCGTGATGGCCCGCTTGGGGATTGCGCTACCGCAGCGTTCATCGAGCTAGGTTCCTAGTCAACGAGCTAGATCCCAGTTCAACGGGCAAGATCCTGGTTCAACGGGCAAGATCCTAGTTCAACGGGCTGGATTCCTGTTCAACGAGCCAGGATCGAGTTGAACAAGCTGCATTCCTTGTCAACGAGCTAGATCCTAGTTCAACAGGATGGATGTTAGCTCAACGAGCTCGGATCGAGTTGAATGAGCTGATTTTTCTATCTACGAGCAAGATCCTAGCTTGACGAACTAGAATCGTATTGAACGATCTGGATTGCAGTCCAAGGATCAAGATTTCAGTTCACCGAGCTAGATTTTTGTTCCACGAACTAAATTCTAGTTCAACGATCCTGGATTTTATTCAGTGGACTCGAACCTGGATGACGCACCAGCAAAGCTTGGGACTGGCTCGCAATTTTCAGTCTTTTCCGCCAGGGTCGCACCGGCTGTAGCGCCATCGTTGCGGCATCGCGAAAGCCTCGCTTGCCTTCCACGGGTTGAGTGCCGGGTTCTCTCGGATGTTGCCGTTGCGAACATGGCACCTGGCCCAAGACGTGGTGTAGTACCGGGACGCCCATGCCTCCACGACGCCCACCGCACGACGAAGAAGATGAATTTCCAGAACTTCCGCCGATGGACGGCGACGGAGACGATCTCGACGAGGGGCCCCTGATCGAAGATCCCGGCGCGGAGGATCCCGTGGCGTCCCTCGATGACGCCCCCTCGGAGGACTTCGCAGGGGACGATGAGACCTTTGTGGGCGAAGACGATCCTGTCGGCCATGATCCCGCCGACGACGAGGGCGTTGGAGGCGGTGACGACGACGCGGACGAAGTTCCCGACGAGGATGGCAGGCGATGGACGGGCGGGGAGACAGCCACGGACGACGACGGTATGGATGATCTCGAAGACGATACCGGGGATCCGAGCAGCGACCTGGGAGAAGACGGCCCCGCGGACGACGGTTCCAGCGACGAAGTCGACGAACTCCCGCCCCTCGACGACGGCGATGACCGCGACGCAGACGAATCCCCCGAGACCTTGACCGCGGACCTTGCCGAACCGCTCGCTGCCGTTGGAATCTCCGCCGCGCCGGGCGTTCGTGCCCAACGGCTACGGGTAGACCCTCCCGTACACGCCATGGCCATCGGTGCGGGAAGAGTGCTCTTTGCGGGGGATTCCCTTGGGTTTATTTCAATCTCCGCGCTGCGTGACCCTGGCGTGCGGGTGCAACCGCTGCGGGCCCCCGAGGGTGAAGTGTTTACCGCCGTGGCTGAAGACCTCGGCGGCGCGGTGATCCTCGGGACGTCGACGGGCGGGGTGCATCGCCACGGTGACGACGGGGCGTGGCAAACGGTGCGACGGCCCGGCGAAGGCCGGGGGGCGGGTTCCGTCGATGGGCTGTTGCGAGACGACCGCAGGCTCTGGGCCCGTACCCGCGCGGGCGCACTTCTTCGGGCCGAAGAAGGAGTCTGGCGGGAGCAGTCTGGCGTGCTCGAACCTGTCACCGCGCTGACCATGGATGCAACTGGCGCAACGCTGGTGGTGAGTACACCCAGCGGTCCAGAACTCCGTGGGACGGTCGACGGTGGGCGTGCATGGTGGCGCGCGGTTGTCCCCGGGAGCGCGCCGCCGTGGCTGCTCGCGCGCGTCGGGGACACGATCGCGGTGGCACCGGGAATGGGCGATGGTCCTGGGCGCGTTACGATTGACCGCGGGAGAACATGGTCGTCGTGGGAGATCATGGCCGGGGCCACGGCCATTGCCATGACCGAGACGGACGATGGCGTGGCGGCCGTGGTGTTTGCCGTGTACGTCGTGGCCGAGGATCGCGCGGTGGTTCTGTGCGTGCGCACGGATGCCCGCGGACTGCCAGTCGAACCACGGAAGTTGTTTGTGCTGGATCGTCCCGCGGAGGCTCCGCGGGAAGTTGACCCGGATGCGCCATGGTGTCGCGTCGAAAGCTTGATCCCAGTCGACCGCGCGGGCCGGGGAATCCTGGTGATGACCGCGCGGCAGGTGGTGCTGGTGGCGCGGGACGGATAACGCCGACAGATCTTTAGCCAGGGTTGGGGCTCACCGAGAGCACCCCGCGGTCGAAGAATCGTCGAAAGACAAGGACGGCGACACCGCCGACGAGGACGGCAAACCAGAGGGTCGCGAGCCGTACAAGAAGCGTCCCGGCTTTGGCGGCTTCAATCCCCGAGGCCCCTAAGGCTAGGTCGCGGAGAAGAACAATCATGAGGCCTTCGGTACCGCCGACGCCGCCCGGGAGCATCATCACGGCGCCGGCGATGGTGGAGGTTGCATAGACAAAGGCCGCGACGCCGACGCTGACCGGGGTGCCGAGTCCGCGGAGGATGATCCAGAGGGCCATGCACTCAAAGCCCCAGGCGATGACCGAGAGGGCTGTCGGGAGCACCAGGGCGGACGGACCCGCGAGGTGTTGCAGCGCGTCGTAGGCTTCGCGGAGTCGTGGGGCGAGGCGTCGACCGAGGGCGTAGCGTTCGCCGATGCGAATGACGGACTCACCCAGCGGGCGGTGGGTCACAAAGACCATGAGAATGGCAACAAGCGCCCCGGCGGCGAGGGCGTACCGAAGACCCCCGGGAAAGAAAATCCCACCCAGGGCGACAATGCCGATGAGCGCAACGAGGTCGGTGAGTCGATCGGCGACGACAATTGGCGCGCTGCGGGCGAGGGGGACACCCCGCGCGCTGGCGAGAAGGGCACATTTGAAGACCTCGCCGGCTTTGGCTGGCGTGATGGACATCGCGAAGCCTGAGAGAAAGATGGTGAAGCTCTCGGCGATGGGCACCCCGCGGACACCGAGGCGGGCGAGGTAGTACTGCCATTTGCCAAAGCGGAGGATGTAGTTGCCAAAGGCCAGCGCGAGGGCCATCCCAAAGGTATCCCAGCGGTATTCGTGGAGAAGCCCGCGAAGTGTGGTGACATCACCGCGAAGGAGAATAAAGGCATAGAGCCCGATGGCGAGGAGGGTCACGGTGACCAGCGTGCGAAACTTCATCAACGGCTCTCAGGGGCGACAGTGCTGGGCGCCGAGCACTGGGTAAACGGGTCCCTCGAACGGGGAGACCATGGACACGCGCGCGGACTCACTCGTCCGAGCGCAATCCGTGTTTGCGAAACAGATCGCGGAGGTAATGCCGCTCGATGCCGGCCAGCGCCGCGGCGCGCGAGAGGTTGCCGCCCGTGCGCGAGAGGAGCCGCGATAGGTAGTCTTTTTCAAATTCGTCGATGAGGGTTCGCTTGGCTTCTTTAAACGGGGCCAGCGGGCCGTCGGGCGGAGACAGGGACGCGCCCGAGGGCGTTGTCGTCGGGGCGGTCAAAGGCGTCGTCACGCGTGAACGCTCGCCGGTGAGCATGCGCTCAAAAGCCAGGTCGGCCGGGGTGATGACAGCGCCTTCGGCCATCAACGCCGCGCGTTCGACAGCGCTCTTGAGCTCTCGGACGTTGCCTGCGTACTCGCGCCGTACGAGTTCGTCGAGGGCTTCGGGAGAGATCGCCCGCGCACCGAGGGAGCCCGCGGGGAGACCCTGGAGAAAATGGTAAACAAGAAGGGGGATGTCCTCGGGACGGTCGCGGAGCGGCGAGAGCGTCACCCGAGCCTGCGCGATGCGGTAATACAAGTCCTCGCGAAACTTGGACTGGTTGATCATCGTGCGGAGATCCCGCCACGTGGCCGAGAGCACACGAACCTGGATCGCTCGGGGGGTTGTACTCCCTACCCGGACAACCTCCCGGCGTTCGAGCACGCGTAGGAGCTTGGGTTGTAGTTCGAGGGGGAGCTCGCCGACTTCGTCGAGAAAGACCGTGCCCCCCTCGGCGGCCTCGAAGATCCCGACCCTGCGTTCACTGGCGCCGGTAAACGCTCCGCGCTCGTGGCCAAAGAGTACGCTCTCGGCGAGAGAGCCTGGGATGGCTGTGCAGTCGAGGACCACAAAGGGACCGCTGGCGTGGGTCGATGCGTCGTGGACGGCGCGGGCTGCGAGTTCTTTGCCCGTCCCGGTCTGCCCCTCGATAAGAATCGACAGGTCCGTGCGGGCGAGACGTTGGAGCGTTGAGAACAGTTCGCGCATGGCGACGTTGCGCCCGCGAAGTTCTCCAAAGGCCGGGAGGTCGGGGATGGCGTGCTCGAAGGTCGCGTCGATTTCGACACGGACGATGGTGCTACCGACTTCGAGCGTGGCACCCGAAGGCACCATGGCTTTCTCCAGGCGAGCGCCGGCGTAGAGGGTACCGTTGCGGCTGGACAGGTCCGTAAGCTGGATGCCCCCGCGGTCTTCGAGCGCGCAGAACTCCACGTGGAAAGCTGACACCGTCGGGTCGGTCAGACGCACGTCGCAGCCGGCGCTGCGGCCGATGATTCCCCGGGGTTGGGCAATGACCAGGGCCATGCCGGCATCGGGGCCGGACACCACGGTGACGCGTACGCCACGGTTGGTGGTCGACCGCCGGAGGTGTTCGGGCATGATGATCGAACGAGTGCTCTCGACGTTCTCGCGAAAATCCCGGGTCACGGGGCTAGTGTGCCATCCTGGGGCACCTGGCGACCAGAGGGTCGCTGGCCCGAAAGGAAACCCACACCCACGGCGTCGGTGTACCCTCCCTCGCGTGACCGATGCAAACGCCCCCCGTGGTGCCCCTGCGACGCCGCCCACCCTGCGCGGTAATCCCGCCCGCCGACGGGCCTTTCGCGACGACGTGGTGAATCTCCCCAACGCGTTGACCATGGGCAGGGTGGTGATGATCCCCGTGGTGCTCTGGTTTGTCATGGCCGGGACCCCACGGAGTTCGCTCACGGCAGCGTGGCTCTACGGCGCCACGGCGGTGACCGACCTCCTGGATGGATACCTCGCCCGGAAGCACAATCTTATCTCGGTCTTCGGGAAATTCATGGACCCCCTGGCCGACAAGCTCCTGGTGATGGCCACGCTGGTGTACATGGTGCTCCTCGGGCGGATTCCAGCATGGATCGTCGTGGTGCTTCTCGGGCGAGAGATCTCGGTCACGGGTCTGCGGAGCATTGCGTCCACCGAGGGGGTGGTCATCGCCGCGAGCGAGACCGGTAAATGGAAGACCGCCATTCAAATGGTTGGGATCTTGTTGCTGGTGCTGCACTTTCCCCACGCCGTGCTGCCTTGGTACCCGCACCCCGTGGATCTCAATCTCGCGGGCCAGTGGATGGTGCTTTTGTCCATGGTGTTCTCGCTGACCTCCGCGGTGGAGTACCTACGGTTGTTCATCCTGGCGGTCGAGGCCAAGGACCAGCGCCTTGCAGACGGTGACTGACGACAATTACTTCGGGACCCGCAGCGCAAAGACCGATCCGCCGTTCTCGCGCGGTCGGTACTCGACCGATCCGTGGTGTGCGTCCGCGATTCGCTTGACGATCGCCAGGCCGAGCCCTGTTCCGCGGGCGGTCCCCGAGTAAAAAGCTTCAAAGATCGTCTCGCGCAGTTCGACCGAAACGCCAGGTCCGCGGTCGGACACCAGCACTTCGACATGGTCTCCCCGGGAGCGAACTTCAATCTCGACGTTGGTTCCATGGCGGGACACCTGGGCGGCGTTTCGCAAGAGGTTCCAGAGCACCTGACGCACCTGGGCGCCGTCAACCCGCGCGGTGACTTCGGGGTCGGTCGTCAACACAAGCGGCACGGTGGCGATCGGCCCCGAAGTCCCTGCCAGCGCAATGACATCTCGCGCGAGGGCAACCACGTCCGTGACTGCAAGTTCCGTCGCCCGTGGCCGTGCAAACTGCAGCATGTCCGTCACAAGATCGTTCAGTCTCGCGGCGTCTCTCGTCGCCGTGGCAAGTAGCTCCCGTTCTTCTTGATCCAACGTCGCGGTCTCGCGGACGAGTTCGACACAGCCCTGGATGGCACCGAGGGGGTTGCGGATCTCATGGGCAAGGCCTGCAGCGAGTCGCCCGAGAACCGCAAAGCGCTCGGCATGCTGCACGGCCTCGCGAAGTTTTTCTTCGTGCGATCGGTCGTCCACGACGACAAGCCCGCCGCGCGCGGCGCCATCCCGGTCGTAAAGCGGTGCAGCGTGAAAGCCTACGGCCATGCGCTCGCCGTCGACGGTCAGCGAAGCGTTCCCAGAGGCGCCCTTGCTACGTCCAAGGATTACGTCGTCGGGTACAAAAGCCAGGACATCACGGATCGCCTGCCCGAGAACCCGGCTAGGATCGACCCTGAGGAGGGCGGACGCAAAAGGATTGACCCCGTCGATCTTGCCGTCGGCGTCAAAGGTGACAAGCGCGACTGGAATCGACCGAAGGACGTCTTCGTACAGGGCTGACAGGTTGGCGCGGGAGGCTTCGGACCGGACGAGCGCGTCGCCCGTGAGGGTCAGTCGGTCGGCGAGGGACCCACCGATGGCGGCGATGAGCACCACGGCCGTGACGGTGACCACCATCTGGTAGGTGGTCTCGATGGGACTTGGGACGACGTACACTTGGTCGGCCAGGGGTCGAAGAACCCGCGCGGACATCAACAAACCCAACGTGGCGTAGGCGCCCAGGCCGGTGACTGCTGTCCAGAGGGTACCGTTGCCACCGAGAACGAGCGCCGCCGTCAGGGTCGACAGCCCAAAGAAAGCGCTCAATGGCGAGCCTGCCCCTCCCGTGGCGTAGGCGAGAACCGTCCAGGCCAGGAGATCACCGGCGATGGAAAACGAAATCAGGCGTTGGAGTCTTTTGCGGGACGCGCCCCGGATCTGGAGCGCGTAGCCCAACGAGGCGACGTAGATGGCGACGATGACCCCAAGAAGCAAACGCGGGGTGGGACCATCGAGGGAGTGACCTTCGGCGATGTACACGGCCACCGTGCCACCAAAGATCACGGTGCACACGAGCACACGCGCGGCCGTGAGATACAAAAAGCGCGAGCGGATCTGGGGGTCGGTGCGCCCGACGAGGGCGAGGGGCTCCGGGTGTATGGACCGTGCGGGGGCCACCTACTCGGACTTGATGTTGCCGGCGAGAGTAAAGATCGGAAGGTACATCGCGATGATCATCGTGCCAACCGAGCCACCGATGAATACCATCATGAGGGGCTCTAGGAGCGATGTCATGGCGCTCACGGCGACGTCGACTTCTTCTTCGTAAAAGTCGGCGATCTTGTTGAGCATGGTGTCGAGCGCACCCGTCTGTTCGCCCACGCCGATCATCTGGACCACCATCGGCGGAAAGACTTTTGCCTCGGCGAGAGGCTCGGCCATGTTCTTGCCTTCTGAGATCTTGGCGCGGGCGGACATCACACCTTGCTCGATGACCCAGTTGCCGGCGCTCTTGGCGACGATTTCCATGGCGTCGAGAATGGGTACACCGGACGAGAGCAGTGTGCCGAGGGTACGGGTGAAGCGCGCGACGGCGATCTTGCGCATGACGGGGCCCATGATCGGGAGTTGCAGGACAACCCTGTCAATGGTGTTCGATCCCCGCTGGGTGCGGGCCCAGGTGCGTAGCGAGACGATGAAGAACACCGCCCCACCCACGATGAACGGAAGATTGCCGACGATGAAATGCGAGAGATCGATCACGGCCTGGGTGAGCGAAGGGAGCGTGCCGCCAAAGTCCTTGAACATCTTTTCAAAGGTCGGGATCACGAAGATCATCATCACGCTGATCACCACGATCGCGAGAACAGCGACGCCGATGGGATACGTGAGCGCGCCGCGGACCTGACGCTGGAGCTTGGCGTTTTTTTCGATGTACGCGGCGAGGCGCTGAAGAATCGTGTCGAGGATGCCGCCGACTTCGCCCGCGCGTACAAGGTTGCAGAACAGTACGTCAAAGATTTTTGGGTGCTTGGACAGCGACTCGGAGAAGGTCATGCCACCTTCGACGTCGTTTTTGACGGCGCGAAGAACCTTGGAAAAAGCTGGGTTTTCCCCCTGACTCGACAGGATCTCAAGGCACTGTACCAACGGGAGCCCTGCGTCGATCATCGTCGCAAACTGCCGGGTAAAGATCACCAGGTCCTTTTGCCCGACGGACCCGCCACCTCCGATGGAGATGTCCAGAATGCCTTTTTTGCGGACCTTGACCGGTGTGAGATTTTGCCCGCGGAGCTTGGCCGACGCTGCGTCTTCGTCGTCGGCCTCAAGGGTACCCGTACGCACTTCGCCGCCGCGGGTCCTGGCCTCGTAGATGTACTGCGCCATTGCAGGGCATCGTACGTTGCCGAGACCCAAGGGGTCAAAGCTTGTTGCGCGGATCCGTTGAGAGTGTCAGACGCCGCGGGTGTCGGGCGCCCAGACGTACTTATGCAACTGGATCTGGAAGCGCGCGGGAACGCGATCGCGGAGCATCCATGCGACGACGTCTCGGGGGGGCACGGTGTCAAAGGCTGTGGAAAGAAGCACGGCGGCGACGCGGTCGGCGAGCGCGTGGCGGACGATCACGTCCCGGGCCCAGTGGTAGTCGGACTCCGAAGCGAGGACGATTTTTATTTCGTCGCGGGGTGTCAGCAACCCGACGTTGTCCCAGCGATTGCGCGAACACTCCCCGGATCCAGGGGCTTTGAGGTCGACGATCCGATGCACCCGTGGGTCCACTGCGGCGATGTCCCGTTCGCCCGATGTTTCGAGCAAGACCGTGCGTCCGGCATCGCAGAGCTCGGACAGCAAAGGCAATGCTCCGGGTTGAAGCAAGGGCTCGCCGCCCGTCAGCTCGACGAGCGGCGTTGCCATGCCAAGAGCCTCGGCAAGGACGTCGGACCGTGCGCGTCGGCGACCGCTGTAAAAAGCCTGCGGGGTGTCGCACCAGGCGCAGCGGAGGTTGCACCCGGTCAGTCGGACAAAGGTACACGGCAAGCCCGCAAAGGTGCTCTCGCCCTGGATGCTGGCGTAGACCTCGTGGACGACCAGGGTATCTTGCTTCATGGAGGGCCTAACGGCCCGGCGTACGGACGGTGCCCTCGATGAGTTGCTGCAGTTCGGCAACGTCGCTCGATCGACCGAGGGCGTCGTCGACGGAAATCTGACGACGGAGAACCATCGCGGCGAGCGCCTGGTTCATGGTCTGCATGCCCGAGACGGTCTGTCCGACCTGCATCAGAGAGTAGATCTGGTGGACTTTGTCTTCGCGGATGAGCGCGCGGATGGCGGGGTTGGGGAGCAGCACTTCGACCGCGGCAACCCGACCCGACATACCCGCCCGCGGGAGCAGTAGTTGCGAAATCACGGCTTGGAGAACAAACGAAAGCTGCACCCGCACCTGCTGCTGCTGGCGAGATGGAAAAACGTCGATCATCCGTGTGATGGCGTGGTGCGCACTGCTGGTGTGCAAGGTCGCAAAAACCAGGTGACCGGTCTCGGCGATGGACAGCACGGACTGGATGCTCTCGGCGTCGCGCATTTCTCCGACCAGGACCACGTCGGGGTCCTGGCGAAGTACGAGGGTCAGCGCCTCGCGGTACGACGCCGTGTCCGAACCAATCTGGCGCTGGTTGACGATGCTGAGTTTGTTGGGGTGCAGAAACTCAATCGGGTCTTCGACCGTGACGACATGCTTTCGGGTCTCGGCGTTGATCTTGTCGATGATCGCCGCGAGCGTGGTGGTTTTACCCGAGCCCGTGGGACCGGTGACCACCACAAGTCCCCGCGGGCGCGTGGACACCTCCCCCACCACAGGGGGGAGACCGAGCTCTTCAAGCGAGAGGATCTTGAAGGGGATGGCCCGAAAGACCCCGGCGACGTTGCCCCGTTGCATGAAGATGTTGGCCCTAAAGCGGGCCAGACCCTTGATGCCAAACGACAAGTCCAGCGCCCGGCTTCGCTCGAAGCGCTCGCGCTGCTCCTCGTTGAGAACAGAGTAACAGAGGCGTTCGGTGTCGTCTGCGGCGAGTTGCGGGTATCGTCGCAGGGCTTGAAGTTGGTCGTCGATGCGAAGGCAAGGGTGAGCGCCCGTGGTGATGTGCAGGTCGCTCGCACCCCGATCGATCATCGCGCGCAAAAGATCGAGGAGGTTGGGGGGCCCTTCGACGATCGCGGGGGGCGTACCCGGCACGCCAGGGGACGTCATACGCGCTTAGCCACCCTTGTTGTCGTCGGCGGCCGTAACCCGGCAGATTTCCTCGGTCGTGGTCACGCCCTCCATGCACTTCTTGATGCCAGACATCCGAAGGGTCTGGAGCCCGCAGCGGATGGCCTGGGCCTTGATTTCAGCCCCTGATGCGCCTTGGAGCACCAGCTCTTTGAGCTCGTCGAAGAAGGGCATGACTTCGTAGAGAGCCACGCGGCCTTTGTATCCCGTGCCGTTGCAGGTTTTGCACCCGACTCCTTTGGCCAGCCGGGCGGCGCGAATCTGTTCGTCGTTGAAGCCCACCTCGCGGAGGATGTCCGTCGCGAGCTTGACCTCGGTGGTGCAGTCTCGGCACACCCGTCGCACGAGCCGCTGGGCAAGAATAAGATTGGTCGCGGCGGTGACAAGAAAAGGCTCGATGCCCATGTTGAGGAGCCTAGAAATGGTGCTCGGGGCGTCGTTGGTGTGAAGGGTGGACATCACCATGTGGCCCGTGAGCGCGGCTTTGACGGCAATCTCTGCGGTCTCAAAGTCACGGATCTCGCCCACCATGATGATGTCGGGGTCTTGACGAAGAAACGAACGCAGCGAAGCAGCAAAGTTAAGCCCGATGTCTTCGTGCATCTGCACCTGGTTGATGCCCGGGAGATTGTACTCCACGGGGTCTTCAGCGGTGCTGATGTTCTCGGTGACTTTGTTGAGCTCGGACATGGCCGAGTAGAGTGTGGTGGTCTTGCCCGAGCCCGTGGGCCCCGTCACAAGGGTCATCCCGTATGGGTTGTGAATGGCTTTCATGAACCATTCGAGTTGAACTTTCTCGAAGCCAAGTTTGGTCATGTCGAGCTGAAGGTTGCTTTTGTCGAGCAACCGCATGACGATCTTTTCACCCCAGATCGTCGGGAGCACCGACACCCTAAAGTCCATCTCTTTGCCGCCGGCGATCTTGAGCTTGATGCGCCCGTCCTGCGGGAGCCGCCGCTCGGCGATGTCCAGACTGGACATGATCTTGAGCCGGGAGGAGATGGCGTTCTTGAGCTTCAACGGCGGGGACATCTCTTCACGCAAGACGCCATCGACGCGGTAGCGCACCCGCATCTTTTTTTCGTAGGGCTCGATGTGAATGTCCGAGGCGCCACACTTGATCGCGTTGAGGAGAATGGCGTTGCAGAGCCGGACCACGGGAGCGTCTTCGGACGCCCGCTCGAGGTCCATCACGTTGACGTCTTCTTCGGCCTCGCCAAACTCTACGGCGTCTGCGTCGATGTCCCCGATCAGACTCTCGACGTCGATCTGCTGCTGCTGCTGAAACAGCCGCTCGATGGCGTTGTGGATCGCCGTCTCGCTGGCGACCACGGGTTCGACATTGTAGCCCGTGCGAAACTTGATGTCGTCGATCGCGTGGAGGTTGGTCGGGGGGCGCCTCGCCCCCAGGAGGGCCGCGACGGCGGTTGGTCAAGGCACGCGAGTGTGGGGCGCCCCCACCCCCCCGGGGGGGTCTTTTGCGTGGGCCGG